>Ga0335069_10001839_pt1 | contig 33468 bp, 30 predicted proteins | sample Lox_Sample_11_FD_206714 | JGI IMG/M metagenome (GOLD analysis project Ga0335069, IMG submission 206714) | Soil microbial communities from Loxahatchee National Wildlife Refuge, Florida, United States - Lox_Sample_1.1 | ecosystem: Environmental > Terrestrial > Soil > Wetlands | place: USA...
AAGGCCGACAGCCTGAGTTCCCGCATCGAGACGAGCTGGTCATGCCGCAGCTCGACATATTCGCGCGCCAAAAAGAAGAACAGCACGGCGAGAATGACCGTAAGGGTCACGATGCAGATCATGATCACCCGGGTAACCGACATGAGCCTGGCCATATGCTCAAGTATACCGGACCGCGGCAAAAAACGGGTTTCGCGGGGATTCGGCCGATCCCCTTGCCTTTGAAGAAGAATCGTGGCATAGTCGTCATATGAACAAAACCGCCACTGTCGCATCGGTCCTCGCAGCCTGCAGCCTGGTCGCAAGCGCCGCCGTCCTTCCCGCCTTCGCGGCCGGGAACGCCCTGACCGTGAATTCCATCGGCCAGCGCAGCGACGATCTTTCGACGTTCGGCTTCTCGGTCTGCAACGCGGACTGGCAGACGCAGACGTCGGCCGTGCCCGTGACGGTCGAGGCGAACGGCGTCTCGGTGGTAAGCCAGTCGGCCGCACCGATCGAACCGGGTGCCTGCGCCTATACCTATCTCCCCTACAGCCAGTTCGGCATGGTCGGCGGCCGCACCTATGGCGTGCAGATCTCGCTCGCGGGCGCCGGAACGCAGTCCTATAGCGTGACAGTCCCGGGCGAAGTCCTCGGCGCAAGCACCGCAAGCCCGACCCAGCTCGCGCTTATGGAACAGGAGCTTGCACTCCTCGAGCAGCTGCTTGCGCTCCTGCAGCAAATCAGATAGGCGATCCGTTCCATTCGGGGAACAACGCAAAAAGACGCCGGAGCAATGAACGCTCCGGCGTTTTCGCGTTGCACGAGGCCGCATGGCAGATGTTACGAAACGGCCTCCCGAACCGTATTATAGAATGAGGGCTGGATTCGCGAGATCCGGCCATATGAAAAATCCCTAAAAAAACCCTAAATCTCATGAAAACAGGCCCGTTTGTCGGCATCATCCTCATCATCGTCGTCATTGCGGCGGCGCTGCTCGTCGTCTTCTATCCCCGCACGGGCGGCGTGGGACCGGCCACCACGGCGACCTCGACCACCGGAACGCCCTCGGGAACGCCGGCCACGTCGGGCTTCGATCAGAGCATCTCCGACGGCGTGATCACGATCTCCTATCCCTCCGCCATGTTCGGCCTTGCGACCAATCCGACCCAGATCCTCGTCCATCCCTACATTCCGCCCTGCAGCGGCAGCTTCGACTATTGCTTCTATTATGTCGGGGACGAATATCAGGGAACGAACTTCGAAAGCGCCGGCATCCGCGTCGAGACGCGCGCCGACCTCGCGAACGAGCGCCTCTGCCTGACGACCCCGCCTCAGGGATTCACCACGGCGGTTCCGAGCGCGACGTCGTCGGCCGACGCCTATTCGACGAGCGTCTTCGGGAACGTGGGCGATGCGGCTGCGGGACACTTCTCGTCCGGCTCGCTCTATCGCCTCTATTACCGGCCGTCGAAGGCGTGCTATGAATTCGAAACCCGCATCGGCGAGAGCGACTATGCGAACTATCCTTCGGGAACCATCGGGCAGTTCTCGGCCGCGAACCAGGCCGCCCTTCAGGCAGCCCTGCTGCAGATCCTTGACGGCATGACGCTCCCCTCGTCCACGCCGGTATCGTTCCCGACCGTCACTGCGGCTGCGGGCCGCTAGCGGCCCGCTCGTCCACGCCTGACCGCGCAAGCTCCTCAAGGGCTTCGCTCGTCTCGCGCTCCTCGTCGAACGTCTCCTGCAGGAGGTCCGCGACCTCATCCTTGCCAAGCAGCTTGGCCCACTCGATCGCCGAACGGTAGCTCGCCATCTCGTAATGCTCGACGACCTGCGCCGCCGCGATGAGCGACGCGTCGCGGGCGGCTGGCGCGTTCACGTTCCTGATCACCCATTCGCCGTCGGCGACGAGGCCCCTGATCGCGTCGCATTGCAGCTTCTGCATACGTCCGCCGAGCGCCTGGAACACCCGCTCAAGCCGCCGCACGTGCTCCTCGGTCTGCCGCGCATGCCGTTCGAATCCCTGCCGCCCTTCGGGATCGGTCGCCGCCTTCGCCATCTTGGGAAGGGCCTTCACAAGCTGCGTCTCGACGTCATAGAGTGCCCTCACTTTCGTGAGAAGGAGGTCGCTCAGCGTTTCCTGCGGCTTGGCGCGCGAATTCGCCGTCCGCGGCCGGCGCGCCGGCCGCTTTGTATTGCTGCGTGATCGTGTTGGCATGCGTGCTACTACGATCGTCGGGAATCGAATATTACACCTGGCACGCCTGGCCCGCGCACCCGGCCGCAAAATAAAAACCCCCGGCAGAACCGGGGGTTTTTGTCGCGCATTCAGCCCTACGACTGCTCGGCAACCGGAGCGGCCGCCGCGACCGCGCCCTCCTCTTCGATGTCATCCTCGTGAAGGATGTTCGGCGAGAGCAGCTCCTGCTTGCCGGCCGGAATGAGGCGGCCGATGATGACGTTCTCCTTGAGGCCGCGCAGGCGGTCCACCTTGGCTTCGATGGCGGCCTTCACGAGCACGCGCGACGTGTCCTGGAAGGACGCCGCCGAGAGGAAGGATTCCGCCGAGAGGGCGATGCGGGTGACGCCGAGCAGCACCTCTTCGGCCTTCGCCGGCTTGCCGCCCTGCTTCTTCACCTCGCGGTTCACCTCGAGGAACTTCGACTTCTCGACGATCTCGCCCATCACGAAGTCCGGGGCGTCGCCGCCGTCCGTGATCTTCACGCGCGAGAACATCTGCCGCACGATCATCTCGATGTGCTTGTTGTTGATCGAGGCGCCTTCGGAAAGATAGATCTTCTGGACCTCGTTCACGATGTAGCGCGCCACATCGGTCATGCCCTTCGCCTCATAGAGCTCGTGGATGTCGAGGTTGCCTTCGGAGAGCTGGTCGCCCTTCTTCACGTTGTCGCCGGCGTGCACGAAGATGACCGTGCCGCGCGGGACGTTGACTTCCTGCGCCTTGGCCTTCTTCGTCTCGGCGATGAAGCGGATCGTCTTCAGGTTCCCCTTCTCTTCGATCGCGTCGATCGTGCCGTCGAACGGGGCGAGGAGCGCGCGGCCCTTCGGGCTGCGGGTCTCGAAGATCTCCTCGACGCGCGGCAGGCCGTGGGTGATGTCGGCGCCCGCGACGCCTCCCGAGTGGAAGGTGCGCATGGTGAGCTGGGTTCCCGGCTCGCCGATGGACTGCGCCGCAAGGACGCCGACCGCCGTGCCGGCCTTCACCGGCTCGCTCGCGCCGAGGTCGAGGCCGTAGCACTTCGCGCAGATACCATACAGGGTCTTGCAGGTGATCGGCGAACGGACGACCACGCGGTCGACCTTCGATTCCTCGATCGCCTCGGCGGCGGCGCGGGTGATCGGCTCGTTCGCGCGGACGACGATGCGGTTGCCCACCTTCACGTCCTCAAGCGCGGTGCGCGAATAGAGCTTCGATGCGTAGCTCTGGTTGAACTCCTTGCCGTCGCTGCGGAGCATCTCGAGGCCCTCCTTCGTGCGGCAGTCCTCCTCGCGGATCGTGAGATCCTGGGCGACGTCGACGAGGCGGCGGGTCAGATAGCCGGCCTGCGCGGTCTTGAGCGCGGTGTCGGTCGTTCCCTTGCGCGCGCCGTGGGTCGAAATGAAGTATTCAAGGACGGACAGGCCTTCCTTGAGGGACGACTTGACCGGGAGCTCGATCGTCTCGCCCTTCGGGTTCTGCACGAGTCCCTTCATGCCCATCATCTGGATCGGCTGGGACCACGAACCGCGGGAGCCGGAATCGACGATCTGATAGATCGAGTTGTCGGAGGGCAGGATGCCCGAGACCACCTTCGCGAGCTCGTTCTTCGTGCGCTCCCAGACGCTGATGATGCGGCTGCGGCGCTCGGCGGCGGTGAGCAGGCCTTCGGCGTACTGCTCGTGGATGAGCTCCACTTCGCGGTCGGACTTCGCCATGATGACCTTCTTCTCGGTCGGGATGACGAGGTCGGCCATCGCCCAGGTGATGCCGGACTTGGTGGCCATGTCGAAGCCGAGGTACTTGATCGCGTCGATCGTGTCGCGGGTCGCGTCCATGCCGTGGCGCTGGAAGATGTTCGAGAGCAGCTGGTTGAGCTTCTTCTTCGTCACGGTGTCGTTCACAAAGTCGAGGCGGCCGCCCAGGGCGCGGTTGAAGATGAGGCGGCCGACGGTCGTCTCGCGGCCGTCGATCATGATCGGGGTATGGAGCGTGATGTGGCCGAAATGATAGCCGAGCATCGCCTCGTCGAACGAGACGAAGCGCCGCACCGGGCCGCCGGTCTCGACCCTGCGGGTGAGGTAATAGCAGCCGAGCACCACGTCGTTCCACGGTCCGGGGATGAGGTCGCCGGTCGCGGGCTTCAGCAGGTTCTTGCCGGCCGACATGATCTCTTCGGCCTCCTTCTGGGCGGGTTCCGAAAGCGGCAGGTGGACGGCCATCTGGTCGCCGTCGAAGTCCGCGTTGAACGCGGCGCAGACGAGCGGCGGCAGCTTGATCGCGAGGCCCTCGACGAGCTGCGGGCGGAACGCCTGCACCGAGAGCCGGTGGAGCGTCGGGGCGCGGTTCAGGAGCACCCGCTTGCCCTGCATCACCTCTTCGAGGATGGCGAGCACTTCGGAGGTGTGCTCCTCCATGAAGCGGCTCGCGCTCCTGATGTTGTGCGCGAGGCCGCGCTTGATGATCTCCGAGATGACGAACGGGCGGAAGAGCTCGAGCGCCATGCGCTTCGGGATGCCCATCTCGTCGAGCTTGAGCTTCGGACCGACCACGATGACCGAGCGGCCGGAATAGTCGACGCGCTTGCCGAGCAGGTTCTGGCGGAAGCGGCCCTGCTTGCCCTTGAGCATGTCGGCGAGCGAGCGGAGCGGACGGCGCTGGGCCGAAAGCTGCTGCGTGCCGAAGCGGGCCGAGTTGTCGATGAGGGCGTCGACCGCCTCCTGGAGCATGCGCTTCTCGTTGCGCACGATGACGTCGGGCGCCTTGATCTCGAGGAGCTTCTTCAGGCGGTTGTTGCGGTTGATGACGCGGCGGTACAGGTCGTTCAGGTCGGACGTCGCATAGCGGCCTCCCTCGAGCGCCACCATCGGGCGCAGGTCGGGCGGGAGGACCGGCAGGGTGTTCATGATCATCCACTCCGGACGCGAGCCGTTGCGGATCATGGCCTTGAACATCTTGAGGCGGCGCAAGAGCTTGCTCTGCGCGAGCGGGTCGCGGGCGCCTTCGAGCTCGGCCTCGATCCTCTGGACTTCCTTGCGGAGGTCCGTCTTCTCGAGGATCTCGCGGACCGCCTCGGCGCCGCTCGACGCGCGGAAGATGTTGCCGAACTTGCGCGAGAGCGTGAAGTACTCGTTCTCGGAAAGGATCTGGCCGACGTGCAGGTTCTCGAGGTAGTCCTTCGTCGTGTCGGCGGCCTCGAGGATCTCGCCCTTCACGGCCTTGTCCTTGTTGCCGACGGTCTTCAGCTTGCCCTTCAGCTCGCGGTCCAGGTCCTCAAGGGCCTCCTTGCGGTTGTCCTCCTTGATGTCGGTGATGATATAGGCGGAATAATAGATGACGCGCTCGAGCTTCTGCGCGGAAACGTCGAGGGCGAGCGAGAGGCGCGACGGGATGCTCTTCAGGAACCAGATGTGGGTGACCGGGGTCGCGAGCGCGATGTGGCCGATGCGCTCGCGGCGGACCGCGGCGCGCGTCACTTCGACGCCGCACTTGTCGCAGACCACGCCCTTGTAGCGGATGCGGCGGTACTTGCCGCAGTAGCATTCATAATCCTTCGTCGGGCCGAAGATGCGCTCGCTGAACAGGCCGTCCTTTTCGGGGCGCTGCGTGCGGTAGTTGATCGTCTCGGGCTTCGTCACCTCGCCGTGCGACCAGCGCAGGATGTCGTCGGGCGACGCGACGCTGATCTTGAGGGCCGAGAAGCTGTCCTTGCGGTCGTTCTCGGACTCATAGAGCGGCTGGATGTTGAAGCCGAGCGACTTCAGCTCGTTCACCAGCACGTTGAAGGACGCCGGGACGTTCGGCTCCTTGATCGCCTCGCCGCGGATGATCGATTCATAGGCGGCGGCGCGGCCGATGACGTCGTCGGACTTGATCGTGAGCATCTCCTGCAGGGTGTGGCGCGCGCCATAGCCCTCGAGCGCCCAGACTTCCATTTCGCCGAAGCGCTGGCCGCCGAACTGCGCCTTGCCGCCGAGCGGCTGCTGCGTGATGAGCGAATAGGGGCCGATGGAGCGCATGTGCGCCTTGTCCTCCACGAGGTGGTTGAGCTTGAGCATGTAGATCTGGCCCACCATCACGCGGTTGTCGAACGGCTGGCCGGTGCGTCCGTCGAAGAGCTTCACCTTGCCGTCCTCGGGGAGGCCGGCCTTCGTGAGCTCGGCGCGGATGTCCGCTTCGGTCGCCGAATCAAGGCCCGGCGTGATCGCGCGGTAGCCCAGCTTCTCGGCTGCCCAGCCGAGGTGCGTTTCGAGGATCTGGCCGAGGTTCATGCGGGACACGACGCCCAGCGGGTTCAGGACGATGTCGACGGGCGTGCCGTCCTCGAGGTACGGCATGTCCTCGACGGCGCGGACCTGCGAGATGACGCCCTTGTTGCCGTGGCGTCCGGCGAGCTTGTCGCCCGCCTGCACCTTGCGGAGCTCGGCGATCTCGACCTGGATGCGGCGGATGATGCCCGGCTCCAGCTTGTCGCCGCGCTCGCGGTCGAACACCTTCACGTTGACCACGCGCCCCATCTTGCCATGCGGGAGCGTGAGCGAGGTATCCTTCACGTCGCGGGCCTTCTCGCCGAAGATGGCGCGGAGCAGCCGCTCTTCGGACGTGAGCTCCGACTCGCCCTTCGGCGAGATCTTGCCGACGAGGATGTCCCCCGCCTTCACTTCGGCGCCGATGCGGACGATGCCCTCCTCGTCGAGGTTCTTCAGCTTGTCTTCGGAGACGTTCGGGATGTCATAGGTGGTCACCTCGGGACCGAGCTTCGTGTCGCGAACGTCGCAGGAATATTCGTCGATGTGGATCGACGTGAAGCGGTCGTCGCGGACGACGCGCTCCGAGATGACGATGGCGTCCTCGAAGTTCGCGCCCTCCCACGAGACGAAGCCCACGAGCAGGTTCTGGCCGAGCGCCAGGACGCCGTTCTCGATGGACGGCCCGTCGACGAGGATCTGGCCCTTCTTCACCTTGTCCCCCGTGACGACGAGCGGACGCTGCGAGATGCAGGTGAACTGGTTGGAGCGCTTGAACTTCTCGAGGGTATAGGACTTCGTCGCCTTCGGGTATTTCACCTTGAGATGGGCGCCGTCGGATTCCAAGACCTCGCCGTTGTCCTCGGCGGTGATGACATAGCCCGAATCGAGCGCGACGAGCTCCTCTTCGCCGGTCGAGACGTAGGGCGCGTCAGGCTTCACCGAAACGACGGCCTGCCGCTGCATGTTCGAGCCCATGAGGGCGCGGTTCGCGTCATCGTGCTGCAGGAACGGGATGAGCGACGTGGCGACCGAAACGAACTCGTGCGGCGCGACGTCGATATAGTCGACTTCGTCGGGCGTCACCGTCCCCGGCTCGCCCTTGATGCGGGCCTCGAGGGTCGGGCCGACCAGGCGGTTCGCCTCGTCGCGGGGGCTGCCGGCGTGCGTGATCTTGTACTTCTCCTCTTCTGAGGCGTCCATCCAGACGACGTCGTTCGTCACGACGCCGTTCTTCACTTTGGCATAGGGCGCCTCGAGGAACCCGAAGTCGTTGATGCGGGTGAAGCTCGCGAGATAGTTGATGAGGCCGATGTTCGAGCCTTCAGGCGTCTGAATCGGGCAGATGCGGCCGTAGTGCGAGCGGTGCACGTCGCGCACCTCGAAGCTCGCGCGCTCGCGCGTGAGGCCGCCGGGGCCGAGCGCGGAAATGCGCCGCTTGTGCTCGAGCTCGGCAAGCGGGTTCACCTGGTCCATGAACTGCGAGAGCTGCGACGAGGCGAAGAACTCCTTGATCACCGCCGCGATCGGGCGGAAGTTCACGAGCTGCGCGGGCTGCAGGCTCTCCTTGTCCTCGGTGGACATGCGGTCCTGGATGATGCGGCGGAGCCGCGCGAGGCCGATGCGGAGCCGGCCCTGCAGCAGCTCGCCCACCGCCTTCAGGCGGCGGTTGCCGAGATGGTCGATGTCGTCGGGTTCGGCTTCGGGATTGTTGTTCAGCACGATGATCTCGCGCACGATGGCAACGATGTCGTCGACGTCGAGCAGCTTATAGGTCTTCTTCTGCTCGAAGCCGAGGCGCTGGTTCATCTTGTAGCGGCCGACCTCGGACAGGTCGTAGCGGTCGTTCCGCTCGAACATGGCGCTCACGAGGTTCTTGGCCGTCTCGGCGTTCGCCGGATCGCCCGGGCGCAGGCGGCGGTAGATCTCGACATACGATTCGGCGTCGTCCTTCGCCACGTCCTTCTTGAGGGTCGCATCGATGAAGTTCACGAGGCCCGTGTCCACGTCCTTGAACGCGCCATGGATCTTCTCGTTCGTGAGGCCGAAGATGCGGAGCAGGTCGGTCACCGGCACCTTGCGGTGGCGGTCGATCTTCACGCCGATCTCGCCGTTCACATCCGTCTCGAACTCGAGCCACGCGCCGCGGTTCGGGATGATCTTCGCGCCGAAAAGCTGCCGGCCCCGGTACGGGGTTGCGGTGAAATAGACGCCCGCCGAGCGGACGAGCTGCGATACCACGACGCGCTCGACGCCGTTCACGATGAACGTGCCGCGCCCCGTCATGATCGGGAAGTCGCCGAAATAGACCTCCTGCTTCTGCTCCTTGCCCGTCCTGCGGTTCACGAGCCTCAGGGTGCAGCGGAGGGGCGCCTCATAGGTCGCCTCCTTATATCGCGCGGTCGCCTCGTCGTACTTCGGCTCGTCGAAGCGGTAATCTGAAAAATAAAGTTCGAACTCCTTTCCGGTATGGTCCCTGATCGGCGAGATCTCCTCGAGGAGCTCGTTCAGGCCCTTGCCCAGGAACCACTGGTACGACTTGAGCTGAGCCTCGTTCAGGTTGAACGGCGCGATGAGCGGCTTCGACTTCCCGAAATGCTTCGTTGAGGTGAACTTTGCCATGCGTGGGTTTGGTTTATTAAAAAAATTTTAGACGGACATGCCGATGGCTGGCGGCAGCGACCCTCTGCGGCCACGTCATTCGGCTGGGCTTGTTTGGGGCAGCACGATGTCGCCCTCACGCGACAACGCGCAAAAAACGGCAAAACCCCTCTTTTCGGAGGGATCCCGTTTATGAAGTTGCGTTACTCCTAGTATAATCGGCCTTGAAATCCTGTCAAGAGGCCCGTTGCAGGCGTGGCGGTGATACAGGTTATTACGCGAAATCCAGGGCTTTTATTACATCCAGGTCCGCTAGGGTTTCAGGTATTTCTTCTGGTTTGCCTCCTGTTCGGCCAGCGTTTTCGCATAGATCGTCTTGCCGGTCGCGGGGTCTGAAAGATAGTACCAATAGGGCGACGCCTGCGGGTTGAGCACCGCTTCGATGGCGCGGGCGCCGGGGTTCCCGATGGGAGCCGGCGGCAGGCCCTTGTAGCGATAGGTGTTGTACGGCGAATCGATCGCGAAATCGGCGGCCGTGAGCGAGGGGCATGACGTCGCGCCCGACGATGGGTTCGCGAGCAGCTTCGCATAACAGACGCTCGCGTCGACGTCGAGCGGCATGCCGGCCGCGAGACGCTTCTCAAGGATGCCCGCCACCATGCGCTGGTCGACGGGATCGGCGACCTCCTTCTCGACGATCGAGGCAAGTATCAGATCCGTCGCCTCGTCCTTCGTGTCGGTCGCGAAGAGCGGCGCGGCCTTCGCGTCGAAGTTCGTCAGGAATTCCGCCACGACCGAAGTCGCGCTCGCACCGGTATAGAAGTCATAGGTGTCGGGGAACAGCCGCCCTTCGAGGTGGTCCGCGTTCGCAAGCGCGACGATCGCGCCGGGCCGCGTGACAAGCGCCTGGCTCAGCGCCGCGTCGATCTGGAAAACGTTCGAACCTTCGGGAATCGTCACCGTCGTCTCGTTCGCCGCCGCTCCCGCGATCGCCTGGGTGATCTCGGGCGTCCATGACGACGCGCTCAGGCGATAGACGCCCGGCTTCAGCGCAAGCGCCCGGCCGGTGAGGAGCATATAGGCCTCAGTCGCGGTCGTCGAACGGACGAGTCCCGCCGTCCTGAGGTTCGCCACGACCGCCCTGAATCCCGTTCCCGACGCGATCTCGAAGACCACCGGCTGCGCGTCGCCCGAGACGGGCGTGAGGTCATAGACGAAAGCCGCGCCGAGCGCGACAAGCAGCGCGATGACAAGCCCTCCGAGCAGCGTCTTGCGTGTCAAGAATGGTTCCATGATTTTTTAATGTTTCAAAAGCTTGTCAGGACCGTTTGCGGATGGAATTCACGACGGCGAGCAGGAACGAGTTCGCGAGCATGCTCGATCCCCCGTAGCTCAGGAACGGGAACGTCACGCCGACGACCGGCAGGACCCCGGTCGTCGAGCCGGTATTCAGCAGGAACTGCATGCCGAACATGACGGCCGCACCGAGGCAGATGAACTTCTCGAAGTTCTCGTCGGCCAGCGCGCCGATGCGCAAAATCTGAAAGATAAGCGCGAGGAACGCGATGACGACGACCGCGCCACCGACGATCCCCCACTCCTCGATGAGCGCGGCGAAAATGAAGTCCTCGGACGGTTCCGAAAGGAATCCGAGCTGCGTCTCGGGCCCCTGGCCGTATCCCTTGCCCCACAGGCCCGCCGAACCGATCGCGATCTTCGACTGCGTCACGCTGTAATTGATGCCGAGCGCGTTCGCCTGCGGGTCGAGGAACCCAACGATGCGCGCGCGATGGTAGTCGTGCAGCACATAGGTCCACACGAATCCGGCTGCGAGCGCGAACACCGCGACCGCCACGGCGATCCGCCGCCACGGGAGGCCCGAGAGCAGCAGGAAGCCGAACCAGATCGCGAGGAAGATGACCGCCGAGCCGAGATCGGGCAGCTTCACGGCGATCGCCGCTGGGACCACGAAGAAGAAAAAGGACGTGAAGATCGTCTGCCACCGCGCTACCGCGAGATGCCGGCGCGCGAAGTAATGGGCATACAAAAAGATCAGCGCGATCTTCAGGAACTCGACCGGCTGGATGCTCACCGGTCCCACGACGAGCCAGCTCTTCGTGTTGCGGATGACGGGACCGAAGAGGAACGCCGTGACGAGCAGCAGGAGCGATCCGCCATAGAAGGCCCACACGATCCAGCGCGAGTTGAAGATCGCCCGCGCGTCGACGACGGTGAAGAGCGCGATGACGCCGGCGCCTACGGCGACCCAGACGAGCTGCAGGGTGAAGAAGTGCAGCGAGATCGCCGAGAGCATGACGAATCCCGCGGCGACGAGGATGCCCACCGGAAGGAAAAGCGCAACCATGGAATAGGGCTAGTATACCACGGGCCGGAGCGCGTAGGCATCGAGCTCGTTCACGGCGGGATTCACGCCCGGGACGGCCGGATAGCTCACGGTGAACGGCGCGCTTTCTCCCGGGGCGAGCGAGTCAAGTTCGGTCTCGGACGCGCCCGCGGGATTGCCCGCCCCGTCCTTGAAGATCACGACGACCGTCACGTCCCTGAAGGCCGCGATGTCGTTGTTCGTGATTCGGCCCGAGACCGAGACGACCGCCGTCCCTGTCGCGGCCTGCACGTCGCTGAACGAGAACCGCGGGACGGCGCCGATCGACGAGCTTGAGACCCACTGCACGTTCGAGATGTCGAACGACGCATAGGGCTCCTCGATCGGGACATAATTCGGCGCGACGAAATATTTTACCTCGTTCGGATAGATGAACGACGACCCCTCGATCGTCCTCGCGACAGTCCCCGACGCGTCGAAGAAGTCGAACGCGTAGTCGAACGAGGCGGCGCCGAAGCCGGGATTCGCATTCGTCACGCGCGCAAGATAGGTCGCGCTCTGTGTCCCGTCGAGGAAGCTCCAGATCGTCGACGTCGCGAGGGCGCGCGCGTTTTCCGACCCGCAGGCAGGCCCCGCGCACGGCACCGGCGCAAGCGCCGGCCTCACCGCGACATAATAGATGAAGGCGAACACGGCGAACCACAGGATCGCATAGAAGGCGCCATAGATGACCTGCTTCGCCCGGCGGGTGGACATAGGTTCATTATAAAACAAAAGGCCGCGCTTTGAGAGCGCGGCCGCTGCGGCAGGATCACCAGCGCTGCCGCTCATCCTTCCATACGACTTGCGGATCGTTCCTGCGATCCTGATGCAGCCGATAGACGACCGTCATGACGCACAGGGAATCCGGGTGCTCTTTCGCGTATTCGGCAAGATATGTGCGGACCTTCTCGCGGGCGATATCGTCGGCCTTTACGGGAACATTGTCAACGTCGACTTCGAAATTATACGTCTTCGCGTTCGGCGGCAACCCCCGTTCGGGCGCGATCCGGAACTCCGCGACATATTCATAGATCATAACCGCCTCCTTGCATGCTAGGGCAAGCCTACCGCAGGTCGGCCCGGCGAATCAAGCCGCCGACGATCGATTGCATGAAAAACAAAAAACGGCCCTTTGATGTCGGCACATCCTACTTTCCCCGCCGCGCGAGCAGCGAGTATCATCGGATTGGGGCGGTTTCACTTCTCTGTTCGGAATGGGAAGAGGTGGGGCACGCCCGAATAAAGCACCGACATCAAAAGGCCGTTTCCGAACCGCACCCGCGGTTCACAAACGTCTTTTTTCAATACGTGGATCAGAATCAATGGAGCTTTGCCTTCCGTGTTTTGGGGAGCTCTCGGAGACCGCGTAGGCGGCCGAGAGGGAGGTGCGCGCGCAGCAGCGCGCGACACCGGTCCACAAAACACGGAAGGCAAAGCGAAGTCAGCATTGGGATGGTTGGCGGGATTATTAGTACTCCTTGGCTTAACGCGTCGCCGCGCTTACACCTAGAGCCTATCAACGTGGTAGTCTACCACGAAATCACGCGCACCTAATCTTGGGGTGGGCTTCGCGCTTAGATGCTTTCAGCGCTTATCCCTGCCATACATAGCTACCCGGCAGTTCACCTGGTGGCAAAGCCGGTAGACCAGAGGTATGTTCAGCCCAGTCCTCTCGTCGATTACTCACGTATTACTACGTGCTCAGACTATATCTTCACCCTCCCGCTGAACGGGGTCGGGTGTCGGCGTATTAGCAACGCTCAAAAGCGATGCTCCGGTTGCGAATGCAACACAAGTCGTTACGGGGTCAAACCTAACAAAACTCGTAATTTGCGATGTACGCAAGATCGAGGTCAGATCGACTTCCCACGGTATTGCCCTTTTCCCGTATCATATTTCAATGATAACGAACGAGGACTGCTGTTCAACTTTTCGTTAATGAATTTTTAATGATTCATCGACGACAGTGAAGCAGAAAAAGGGTTCCACCGTTATTAGCCGAGTTGGCAATCCGGATTTCTCCGGAAAGTAGCAATTTCTTACTAAGGCCAACTCCCCTCAAGTGCTAAACGCCTGCAGCAGATAGAGACCGACCTGTCTCACGACGGTCTGAACCCAGCTCACGTGCCACTTTAATTGGCGAACAGCCAAACGCTTGGGAGCTTCTCCACCCCCGCGCTGTGGCGAGCCGACATCGAGGTGCCGAGCATTGTCGTCGCTAGGGACGCTCGGACAATACTAGCCTGTTATCCCCGGAGTAGCTTTTATCCGGTGTCTCCGGCCTTTCTATCAAGAGTTTAATGAATCGTAAGAAACAATAAACATAGCCGTCGGGTCACTAACTTCTGCTTTCGCACCTGCTCGACTTGTAGGTCTCGCAGTCAAGCCAGCTTCTGCGTTTGCACGTCCTGCCCGATTTCCATCCGGGCTAAGCTGACCTTAATAAACTCCTCCGTTACTCTTTTGGCATTGTGTTAACCTAGTTTGTATCTCATAGATGGAATCATGTGCGGCTCGATAAGCTTTCTAAACTTATCGGCCGTTTCGGAGAGAAAATAAATTCTCCACCGAGAGCATTGCTTATGCAATGCTATTTTGATGCCAAATTTTTCTCTGAGAATCTTTCGAACAATTTCGAGGTCGCTTTTTGTATAGCCAACACTGTGGATGATATATGTTTTGTGATGTTTCGATTTAAACGAACCATCATCCATAAACCATACTGCAAGTGCCAGCGGATCAATGAGCTCTCCAAACAATTTTGGAATTATCTTTTTCTTTCCAGCATAGAATTGCTGGGCAGAAAATCGAAATAGTTCGGACGAATATGTCGTAAATCCGTAGCACGAAAATTGCTTTTCGTATAAAGATTTTATTCTGGTATATGGCTCATTGCGGATAAAATCCGCAAACTGGCCATATAGCCAATCGACATATTCCTTTTGTTTGAGCGAATGCTCAACTTTCAAACGATAAGTCTGGTCGCGGGTTATCGCTTCCAAATGACCATCGCCCAAAAGTAATCCAACAAGAATCGAACCCTGCTCTTTGTTCAATTTCTTAGGTCGTCGCGCTTTCGCGCAACCTTCATGTCGCCATGAAGATCGGACTATATCATACGGCGCGCCAAATGTGCGCCGCTCCAGTTGATAGTCTCTGAGGACTTCTGCTTTCGCAGTTGCCTGCTGATTGTCTGCATCGATCATATTTTCACTGTACTCAATAAAGATTAAATCTTTATTAAATTTAGTAACGTCGAATACTCAGATGTTCCAGCATATACACTAGATTTTCACTCCGATCTGTTCTAAGACCGAACGTGTCCCCCGCGTAATCATAACGGAATTAGATTACGGGCAAACGTTATGAGTTGTCATGGCGGACCATGGCCAAATCGGCGTTAGTTTGCTCGTTAAGGAAAACGCCCCATTTAAACTGCCTACCAAGCACTGTCTCAGCAAGGTTTCCTTTCGGTTCCTCGCCGGTTAGACGTCAAAGTTTTGAAAATGGCTGTTTCATTGACGAGTCCACCACGCCCGAGAGCATGGCTTCAACCTCTCACCACTACGCTACGTAACAAAACTCTGAAATCAATACCAAGCTGCAGTAAAGCTTCCGGGGTCTTTTCGTCCCGCTGCAGGTATCCCGCGTCTTCACGGGAATCGCACTTTCACCGAGCTTGCCTCTGAGACAGTTCTCCGGTCGTTACGCCTTTCGTGCGCTTCGGAACTTCATTAGTGTTAGTCTTCGATTTCTCGAAGTGTCGGACTATATCTTCATCCAATCAATTGGATGCTTGCGTGTAGTCTCTACGGAGCCCCATCGAATCTCGATGGGTTCCCTCGGTATTGCCTTGTTTGCTTATGCGAATTTAGGTTTCACCGATACAGCAAGTGCTTCAAGATCGATTACTCGATCAGGGGGCAAGTTACCTTACCCGAAAAGGAATTGCGCTACCTTAGAACGATTCATCTGTTATTCTGCTCGTTTCAGAGCAACTCTGCATATCGCTATGCAGTTCGGACTATATCATCTCCAATTCTCATTGAAGTTTGGCGTATAGTCTCTGAGGATTCTTCGATCATATCAATTTCGTTATATTTTCTCCGCCTTCCTTTCCCTTCGTTTAGCCTTTCTCTTATAGAAACAATCTCGCGCAGTCCCTTTGGATCAAGGTGCTTGCCTTGGTCCATAAGAAGCGCAATTTGTTTAAAGAGAAGAAAATTTCTCTGCTTTGAAACAGAGTAAAAGGGAAATTTTTCGAAGAACGGTATAACGCGATCGATAATGGAGCGATAATCGCAAACGACGAAATAATGAACTCCGTCTTTTCGATGTTGTAATCGCCCGCATGCAAAGTGATGCTTCAATAATTCCAGATTGGTGATATCTCGTTGAGCTACGTTAAAAGTTAACTGCACCTGCCATCCAAGGCGATGCCCATTACCTTTTCGAAGCGAAGCATTGAAGCTTCCTTCTCCGTCTACAAAGCCCGAAAGATACCAGCCAACATTTTCCGGAATATCACGAAGCCATTTTTGCGACCAAAGTCTTTCCTGCTGATTGTCTGCACCGATCATATTTTCACGCTAGCAAACAAAGATTAAATACCAAAATCATTTTTAATGATTTTTTAATCAACTTTTATTTGCACACGTAATGTCGGATACTCAGGTGTTCCAGCATATAGCCAAATTTTATAACTACAATCATTTCATAGTTATCGCTGACATTGACGAGGGCTTGAGTCAGTGAGCCTCCGTATTGCTACGGCACCCCCAACCTTGACCTTCTCGCATCGGTCAGGCGTCACCCCCTATACATCCTCTTGCGAGTTAGCAGGGAGCTGTGTTTTTGGTAAACAGTCGCCAGAGAGACTTTTGTTGCAGCCCATTAAGTTAATAATGGGCAGGCCTTATCGCTAACTTACGGCCGCTTTTTTGCCTAGTTCCTTAGAGGCAAATCACTCGTTCCCCTTGGGCTACTCGCCCTATCCACCAGTGTCGGTTTCCGGTACGGTTCCCATGTTTCATAACAAACACGCTTTTCTCGAAGGGCTCTTCACGACCATCGGCCAGGTAAATTCCTGACCTTCCGCCTCTAGCCGCTTGAACTTGCTAGTAGCGATATCAAACCAATAAGACACGATCGCTTATTTCCCTTGCACGTGCAGGATAAAAACATAGGAGGGCTGGAATATTAACCAGCATTCCATCGACTGCCCCTTTCGGGATTGCCTTAGGACCGCCTAACCCGTGGTTGATTGCCAGTGCCACGGAAACCTTGGATTTTCGGGGTTCCAATTTCTCATTGGGATTGTGGTTACTCGTTCCGACATTTTCTCTTCTGGACGCTCCAGTCGCCCTCGCGGGTCGACCTTCACTGCAGACCAGAATGCTCTCCTACCAGAGCTAGTAACTGGTTTCTAGTTGCTAGGAAACCTAGTTGATTTTGTTAAGCTTTTTATGAGATTGGTTAATTCTTTTCCCACAACCACATATTGTTCGGAAAAAAACTTATATCGTTCATCGGATAACAGTTTTACCTTCCACATGAACTCGATATTAAACCCCATTTCATCGGTCGATCCTAGAGAATCCTTTAAATGGTTTATGGTGTCTTGTTTGGATTTCTTCCTCGCGAATCCTTCCGCGATATTAGAAGGAATCGAACGGGAAGCGCGCCTGATCTGATCGGCAAGTTCAAATTTATATTCTGCCGGCAATGCCAGCGAAAGACTATGAATTTGGACTGCAAGCTCAAATGACCGCTTAAACACGTCGAGGTCCTTGTAGATCATCCATCGATTAGACCATTTCTCGGATTAAACTTCTCTAAAATTTCGCCTAACATCTACTAGTTTCCTTGTTACCAGAAACCAGTTACTAGCAATTCGTATCTTCGGTGCCATGCTTGAGCCCCGGTACATTTTCGGCGCCACCACCCATCGAATAGTGAGTTGTTACACACTCTTTAAAGGATGGCTACCTCTAAGCCAACCTCCTATCTGTCTATGGGTGATAACTACCTTTCACACTGAGCATGAACTTCGGGACCTTAGATGACGATCTGGGCTCTTCCCCTCGCGACCATGGAGCTTAGCCCCCACAGTCTGACTAGTGAGTTTTTAACTCTCGGTATTCGGAGTTTGATTGATCTGTCGGAGTTTCCCCCTTTACAGATCATCCAGTGCTCTACCCCCAAGAGGAACACTCACCGCTAGTCCTAAAACTATTTCGGAGAGAACCAGCTATTACGTAATTCGATTAGCTTTTCACTCCTTACCTCAGCTCATCCGAAGATTTTGAACAATCAACCGGTTCGGGCCTCCCTCTCGATTTCTCGAGAGTTCACCCTGGCCAAGGTAAGCTCATCACGCTTCGGGTCTATACTGTGCTGCGGTCCCACTCAAAATTTTGGACACGTGACATTTTTGTTTCCACGTGATATAATGATTTCAGAAATTTCCCCGAGGAGGAATGATGTTCGTCCCAAAGCTTGACTCATCCCGTCCCATCGAAAGTTTCGGCAGGATCGTATGGTTCCTGCTCATGCTTATCCTCTACCTCTTCTGCGTGGCCTTCGGCGTTGTCCTGATAAAAATCGTTAATTTTTTCAGGACACCGAAGACGGTTCGCAGGTCGCCGCCACAATTCGGCAACTGTGTGTAACTTTCGCAAGAAGAATCCGCACTCCAATTTTCCGGGGTGCGTTTTTCTTTTTAATCATTATTTCTCTTCCAAAATTTTGAGTGGGATGTCGCCCTATTAAGACTCGCTTTCGCTGCGCCTTCGCGCTATTCGCGCTTAGACAAGCAACACAATATAAGTCGTCGGATCATTCTTCAATAGGCACATTGTTGTTCCGCATGATCGCAAGCGACCATACTTAGAACTTCAATTCCTTGTAGACAAATGGTTTCAGGTTCTATTTCAACGGCCTCACCGGCCTGCTTTTCACCTTTCCCTCACGGTACTTGTTCACTATCGATCTAGAAAAGTATTTAGCCTTACCTGATAGTACAGGCAAATTCCTTCGGGACTGTTTTACCCCGAAGTACTCAAGTAGATAAACTAAGGAGACCACAAGCTTTCGCCTAGGGGGCTATCACCCTCTCTGGCACCGGCTTTCCAACCGGTTTCGGCTAGCCAATGATTTTTTGACTCCTCCACCTCGCAAAGCAAATTACAGAGGGCACGTTGCCATGCCCTTTGCAATTCGCTAAGGAGAGCGTTCAACACTTATAACTCCAAGGTCCGATCGTGAGATCAGAACCTTAGTCTGGGCTCTTCCCTTTTCTCTCGCCGATACTCAGGGAATAAACTGCTTGTTCTTCTTTCCTCCGGCTACTGAAATGTTTTACTTCGCCGGGTACGCTCGCGGATTGCTCCGCGCCATTGAGGTTCACTCAACGAGGTTTCCCCATTCGGAAATTCCCGGATCACAGGTTGCTACGCACCTCCCCGAGACGTATCGCCGCTACGCCGCGTCCTTCATCGCCTTTTCTAGTCTAGGCATCCACCATTCGCCCTTAATGCCAACCATCCCAATGCTGACTTGCTTCGTTATTGAGACTGAGAGAAAGACGGGAAGGCCTGCGGTCTTCCCGAAGAAAATAAGGAAGGAATTGCGATTGGTGGGGACGACGGGCTTCGAACCCGCGTTTCCATGATTGGGTTTGGCTTCTGTCCCTGGCGGGAACGAACCCAAACCGTCATGGTGCCCTAGCCCACTAGACGACATCCCCACCTGGAGAAGGATCACGGATACGTCCTTCTCTCAGTCTCAATAAACGATTGCGCTCTGCACGAGCCATAGAAATTGCGGGCCTAGAAATGCGTCTACGAAGGCCCGTCCGGACCGCGATGTGCGGCGCCGGATAAGGTGGCTGCAGAGCTCCACGTATGAAGCTTCCGACTCTACAATTCGGAAGTCCGCTCATTATCGAACGAATTATGGCAAATTGCGTTCGACACGGTGCCCAAGAATAAAATCAGCCGCGCAGGGCGGCCGCCGTTGCCTCGAAAAAAAAGGCGGGTCAGCCGCTTGCTGCGAAAAGATTTGAGTTCCTGAACATTCGTATCTTAGGAGTCATTATACTCGGCCCCGAAACCGTGTCAATAGCCGTTGTGAAAACAAAATCCGCCCGGCGAAGACATTATGCAATGGCTTGCGACGGGCGGCTAATCGTAACGGCTGATCATGGCTACGAACCGAGGCGTTACCCTCGGTTCGTAGAGGTTGGTGGATCCCGGAATGCCGTCATAGGGCACGAGCAGCTTCATGACATCCTCGTCAACCACGTGCTTTTGGTCCCTTGCCAGGCCGAAAGCAGAAGGCTGACTGCGGACGATCGCCGCGAAGCAGTCGAGGCAGCGGAACTCGCCGCAGATGAGGACCCTTACCTTGGTAATGGCAATGGGTGCGTTGCATTTCCCGCCGCACACGATCTTCAGATCGTATCGCGTGCCGCGGGCGGCTTCGGGAAAGACTTTTTGGACGCAGTCCAGAAACGTCCGGACCGCAATGTCCTTTCTCTCAGCCACGGGCATAGCGAACCTCCCACATTGAATTTTCAAGTTTCAAGCGAGCCTCGTGGCTCCCAGGCATTATCTCACAAAAACCGCAAAACGCAAGCCGGCCGCCTATTGTTTTTTCGGGCGAAAAAGGGTTAAATACTTTGGACATCTTCGGGCCGTAGTATACCGGTAGTACATGCGCTTCGGGTGCGTAGAGACCGGGTTCGATTCCCGGCGGCCCGACTCTCAAACAAAATGCCATCCTTGATTGGGATGGCATTTTGTTTGTTCGCCTGCCGGGAATCGAACGAGCGGAGGGGGTCGGGGAACCGCGGCCGGTTCCCCGTGTCGGAGGGTTCGCATTCTGATGCGAACAGTTCGGAACCGAGGGTTCCGAAAGCGCAGCGAGGCCGGAGGCCGAGCGAGCAGTGAGATTCCCGGCGGCGATCTTTTCCGATATTCCTCGCTACCGTTCGTGTGCCGCTTTCAATTCCACCCTCACCGAGTGGATACGCATCTTGGAGTAACGCTACTTAAACGTCATCGACTGGAAGATTTGCTCTTCCGCAGGTCCAATGGTTTGGTACGGCGACGTGACGAAATCCCCCAAGGCGCTGTTTTGCGGCACATCGATCATGAGGATCCGATCCGCCGAAGGAGACATGATGTACGCCTCGGACACGGGTCCGCCCTGGTATTGGTCGGGGATGGGATTGTTCGAGACAAGCGCCGTGGCCCCGTGCGCAAGCGTCTTCTCCACGAAAGCTCCCGAGTCGAGCAGGGTGCCGCTTGCGTCATCGACATTTTGCTCAAACCACTGCTGCAGGGTTAGCCTCGCGGGGTTCGGTTCGGCTGTCATCCCCAACACCGCGACGAAATCGCTTATGGCCGGATCAAACTCGCTGACATCAAGGGTGGCCGCGCTCGTCGCGGTGCCCGGCGCCGAGAAGATCGTCGTCGTCGTGGACAGGGGCGGGAACCAGAAAGACAACCCCGTATTGCGGTCCGAAAAGGAGTTCCAGACGCCGACCTGCGCGATGGGAGACATGGCTCGTTCCGATTGGCCCTCGAAAGCCGCCGAGACTTCCAGCCGCACCTGTCCCGTCGTCCTTGGGTTCAGCGTGATTTGAGTACCGTACAACCCGTTTCCGTCCGCGCGCAACTGTCCCAGGACGGTCGGCTGCGTTCCGGTTGCGCCCGGCTGAAGAAGGCTGACGCTTGCGGGATCGACCGCCGGATCCGTTATCGCCACCGACACCGCGACCGCGGTTGAGGCGTTGACGGGGATGATGGTCGGTACGACAGTTAACGGCCCGACCGCATGGACGGTGGTCGAGGTTGCCGTTGCCGCATTTTGGGGACCGCCGGTGCTTGCGGTCGGTTCGATGGCGGCGGATTGCTTCTGAGGGTTCATGGCATAGTAGTACCAGATCCCGCCCACCACCAATAGCCCTATTGCGATTAGGGCTATAGGCAGCACAGAGCCTCGGCTTCCCATTACCTTAAGCCTAGCAAATCGGCATTGCCGCAACCTGTGTGTCGCGGGTAAGCGCAGCAATGATCTTCTCTAGGGTTCGATCCATCCGTGCGCAGCTTTATTGGGAAATCCGTAGAGAATTGAGCACTTGCTCCAATCTCTGATTGGCCCCGGTTGAAGTAGAAAAATCCACCCCGACATGAATCGCCGAACTCCCGACCTGGAAAACAACGTACTCGTTTTGGGGTAATGTGGTCGCGGTGAGGATGTGTGCTGGGTATGTCAAAAAGGTCGTAGACGTATCCTTTAGCGGAACATCGCCTCCCACTGGCTGTCCTTGTGAGGTGGTTCCTCCCTGGGCCACAGCTAAGATATCCTGCCGATCCTCGTTCAATGCATCGCTAAAATTGCCGGCCGCAAGCGCATTAATGAAGATCCCCGCGGTGCTTGATGCGTCGTCGATTTGTATCCAAGTGTTACTGGCGTCATATGTCATTTCATATCCCGGAGGCAATGTCGCCGTGAACGTTAGTGATTTATTCGCGCCCACGGAAAGAGTTGCGCTCCTCGTGGTCGTCGAAACACTCGGCGTCGAATAGACAGCAGCTTGGTTTGGAAGATCGAGGAGGGCGCTTGGTCCCGCCGACGGATAAACCCTGCTTACAATCAAGAAACTAATTGCTCCCGCAGCGAGATAGACGGCAAAGGCAGCGAACAACGCGAGATACATCCTCTTCGTCCATAATGATTTTTTCGTGTCATATGTAATAAAGCGGATGAGAAATACAACCGCCAATATGGAAAGAAAAATAACGCTCAAGAGAGAGGGTGTCGAGTAAAAGGCGAAAGCAAAATGGTAGGCAACCGCTATGATGATTAGGGAATAGATGATCCTTACCGCCATCTCCAACCTGCGTTCCCGCTCTGCCTGGAGCCCAGTATCGCCTAAGACTTTCTCGCTCTCTTTTGAAATTGATGCTTCCAATTTCTTCGCTAAGAAATATCCGCCGGTTCCGCCAAGAATCGTAAAAGCGAGGACGAAAACCAAACTCGCCGAGAAGGGAAAATCGGCGAGATTAATAACCGCTAATCCGACGGGGAGTCCAACGAAAATAGCGCAGATCAGGCTGACAGCTACCCTGCGAAACATGCTTATTTTGTTGTGATTTTCGCCCCGGACCAGAGGGCGTTACTTGCTTTCATTGTACGATTATTCGATGCAAATAGCAAACCCATGTATTCCGTAATCGCTACCAGGACTTTAACGACCAATCCGCTGCTGAACAAAATCCACAATCTTCTGAGCGTCATCTTGCGTGAATCCCCCATAGGTTCGGGGCCACTGGTGTTCCTTTTGCACGAAGATGGAAAAATACCCAAGAGAAAAGCCGACGCCTTGGGCTGGCGCTCTCGCCGCCCCAATTTGCGGTCTATTGGCCCAGATTTTTGCAATTTCGCCGTAGGGTATCTCAATAATCTTCTTGCCCGACAATCCGGTATGGATTTCTAACTTTTGATCGTCGCACTGAAAATAAAAATTGCGCTGCCTGGCCCGGTTTGCCCAAAGGGTAAGGAAGAAGTGGATTATGACGACAATGACCCAAGCAATGACCGCCATCGAGAACGACAGCTTCTGCGGATTCACAATGTTTGCCGCAAAAAGAAGGACAAAGATGATCAAGAGATAGAATGCTGACGACAGGAGCAACCCGGGTATAGACCACATCGTTTGAACAAAAGCCCAATTGGAGACTACTGGAACTTCACGCGAAGAAAGGGCTATAGAGGAATTCGAGGACTCACTCGTTTGGGATTGATCCACTTCGGTGGTATACGATTTAACTTGGACTTTCCTTAATCCTAGCAAATCGCCATTGGCAGAACCTGTGCGTCGCGGGTAAGCGCAGCGAGGATCTTCTCCAGGGTTCGATCCATCCCCTTCGACGGGCGACCATTAGAAGGAGTTCCTCGGTTTGCGAGTTCGTTGAACGGGATTGCGAAAGCGATATCGAGTCTCTTTGCGGTGATCATGCGGTTCGATGTGAGCGTCTTCAAGGTTCGGAACACAGGGATCAATCAGGTTCATTTCAATTAGATGACCCAAAACAAAAATCCCTCCGCAGATCGAAATCCGAGGAGGGACATGCCTATTCTACTTGGCGTTCGTGAATACCCAGCGAACCTCGGGGCTCCAATCATTCAGGCTCTCCACCGCAGTCAGGAACGTCACGCGTCCTTCGGCGACGCCCACTATCAGAATGCGCATATAGCCTTCTGACTCAACGGGCTGCATCCCGATCGCCACCCAACCCGTCTCCCGCTGCTTGTATTGCAAACGAAGCTGCGGGCCGACTTCCGCGGGGACGACGTCGAGACCGCATGCTCTCGCTCGAGCATAGATTTCTTCTTGGGTTGCGGGAGCGTTGAACCCCAGCTCATGCCCGCTCACAAGCACCAAAGGAATCATTGCTTCGGCTCGCGCAAGCGGCATCTTTCTTACGATGTCCTCCGCGAGGTCGCTGACGTCAATGTCGCAAAAGTTCAGGATGCTCAGAAGACGATCGCCTGATCCGGTGCCGTCCATGCCGCTCTGCGTGTTGCCGCCAAGCTTGATGGTCTTCCAGGTTCGGAAAGGGTTCACACCTTCGATCAATCGCTGAAGGCCGTTCATGACCCAGGCGTATTCGAGGGTTCCCTCACTGATACGCCGCTTCAATTCGTTGCACCGGCGGGTGAACTGGCCAAGTTGCTCATCGGTCATTCTGGTTCCGTCCGGGACAGCAGATGATGCCGTCGACATGACAGTGCCTCCTGTTTCTGTCAGAGGACTACTATCCGCAGTCATAGCCGCAAAGCTCCCCACAAGGAGGACCTTGGGGCTATGACCAGGATTTGTTGGTTTCTTAGTTTGGAGAGAACTAGCCGAATCTTATGTCGCAATACGACGGGTGTCAAAGGAGGCAAAAGGGAGATGTTTGAGCCATATTTCAAGCATTCGATCAACCCTTCGACGGGCGACTCTCATGCAAAATTAAATGCGAAGGACCAGTCCAAGCTAGCGAATCATCACCGCCATCCGTATCAATCCGCAGCACCTATTTCAATCGAAAACGGAGGAGATATGGGTTGGTCAAACACTCTCAAACTCAAGCAGGGTCTTCCCGCGAGCGGGCAGATCCTCAACGCGGAAATACAGATTCCACTATCTCCACTCGAGGAACCTGAGCACATCGCGAGGAACGAGTGGGAAGCCATGGAACAACAGGCTCAAGCTGAAGGCTATTTCGGACCATTCTTCTTCCCCAGGGACCTCGACGATTGGGCAGAGCGCATGAAAAGCAAAATGCGGAGCGGTGATTTTGTCTGGCTCACGCTCAGCATGGAGGATGGGTATTGCAAGCTGGAACTCGACCCCGCCGACAAGAACGTCGACAAGGAACGGGAGAACACCCACGTTCCCAAGAAGGAGATATTCAGCATAGCGTTCGATTTCGAATCGCTCGCCAAACTCAAGCGGGCAATCGACTTCATGTTCACCGAGCTGATGCACGAGGCGGCCAAGAACACCGAAGACGAGGAGCCACGCCACCCCTATGGGCCGATGACGATTGCCGTGGTCGGTCCAAGCGATCGGCCGAACCCCGAATTTCACGAAGCCTGACAATAAAAGACCATCCTTGAAGGATGGTCTTTCCTAAGAATCCCCAAAGCTTCTTTCGGGGATCTTTTCGATTTAGGCCTGGCGGACACTCGATAAAGGACACAATTCCTTTGCCAATATCTCGGCCATGAGTTGCCGCATGCTTTTGCGTTCTTGCTGCGCTCGTTGCGCCAGGTAGTGATCGAGGGCTGGGGGGAAGTGCACCGATCGAATAACTATCGTTGTGGTTCCGCCGCGTTGTTGAGCCTGATAATACTTCAGGTTGTCTGCGCATACTCCACAGGCTTCTCCGGCGGGATAGGCCTCAGCAAGCCGCCGCATCAACGCCTCGTCATCCATAAGCCCATCAGCCCACGCTTCGAACGTAGCAAATGCCAAGACATTTTCCTGTTTTCCGCTTCAAGAAGAGACCTCCGTGATACGACACAATCGAACCGCTACTTAGGGAGCCCCCAAATATCGAACTTTTCTGAAAAAGAAAATCCCTTCAAAGATGAAAATCTTTAAAGGGATGAGTGCGAGCTATTCTTCCCTCCTACTTGCGGCGGGCAAAAACCCAAAGAGTTTCAGTAAGCAATATTTTGGGATTCCAGCTACTCCGCGTGCTGAGTAATTTACCGTTCTCAAGGTGTGCCAGCAGGAACACGCTGAGGTCGGCATTGGAATCAGCGATGGGTTCCATGCCTATAAAGAGATGTTCACCCATCGGCTGGTTCGAGTAAACAAGGCGGAGTTGCGGCCCTACTTCCGCGGGAACAAGGTCGAGGCCGAATTCCTTCGCACGGTTATAGAACGCATACAGATCGGTTCTCTCGGTGAAGCCGAGATCGGCAACAGAGACAAGTACGAGCTCGATTTCCGTTAACGTCTTAGCGAGCGGCGTCCGCTTCAGGAGGTCCGAGGTCCAATCGCTAATCTTGAAGCCCTTGTTTTCGAGGGTCTTTGAGAGGTCGTCCACGGACTTGCTTGCTCCAATCAACACGCTCTTCCACGTTTCGATCGTTCGGAAAACGACGAGTTCGCCGCGGAGGAGACGCAGGGCGGCATCACGGCCGCCAATCTTCTTCACGATGGCGTTCATCTGTCCCATGGTCAGATCTGCGGATGCAAATTCTTTGCTCATATGACTCTCCTTGCGCTTCGTTGCACAGGTTGAAATGCCTCTGATCCGAGGAGGAGCTACGAGCCCTTTGTGGTCATAGCCAAAAGGCTCCCACGGCGAGGACCTTGTGGCTATGACCAGGATTTACCAGGATTTATTTGAAGAATATTGATTAGGAAGGACTGGCTATGTTATATATCGCATTACGATGCATGTCCAGATTGAGCACTAGAGAAATACTTAAACAATGTTTCCAACGTTCGAGCAATCCCCTTCGACGGGCGACGTCAATAAAAATCTGCCGCGTGACGTTTCGTCACACGGCAGGAATGCTGCTAGCTCAGGAGTCGGGCGGCCTTCTCTAGCAGAGACAATTGCTTCGTCGCCGAGGCATGTCCTCGGGCGATTGCAGCGAAGAAGTCGTTTGTCCACTGCCCCGCCTCGACCCAGCTCCCTCGCAACAACACCTTGTCGTCGAGATCGGTGACGATGGCAGTACCATCGACCCGAAAGGCGACATAGCCGGAGAATTGGAGATCGCCAAAGTCGTCGGTCGGCGAGTATACCGAGAATTCGACGCTGTTGCCCGGATCCAGCATGTCATTGGTCACGACATGGATGTTGCCAAGTTTGTGCTCGGTGACGAACCGTTTCAACGGCCGAAGGAACAGCGCCTTAATGCTGGACGGCGGCGGAGTACCGACGGTACGAAGTTTGAGCCAGAGGGTTCCTCTGGACGCTATGGTTGGCACAAAAATCCTCCTTATCCATCGACATGGTGGGTTATCGGTTGCACCCGGGAGGGGGTGGCAAAATTATTCATGCCGGGAAGTTCTGTCCTCAAGGATATACAACCCGGGACAGGTGTCAATGCGCAGCCATGCACCCAACGCACCATAGCCGCCTTTTCAAGCGCGGGGTAAGGATGAGAGTCGGCCGACATGAAAAATAAAGCGGCCTGTCCGTTGGGGTTCGGACAGGCCACGATGCGATTTGTTCAGAATTGTCCCGCCGCCGCAACCGCTGCGGATGCTGCGGCCGCGACGTGCGCAGTCTCTTCGAGCGGCTCGACGATATGGCCGAAGAAGATGACCGACCATCGACCAGTCGTCGGATCGCATTCGCCGACGTTCACGATATCATGTGCAAGCGCAGGGACTTCCCCGCCAGTGTTCTTTGCGAACTTCCTGCCGGGGAACGCGAGCACATGGTCATGCTGGGCCTTGTAGACGACAGGATCGTCGCTCCCGTCCGGGAAATACCGCAACCCGGGGCGGGATTCGGCGATCTGGAAGGTGAGGAAGTTGCGGTCCAAATGCTTCTTGCCGACGGTATTGTCGTCGACGGACCCGTGCGGGACATATTGGACGATCCGTAAGACGTGCAACTGATCGGCTTCAAGATCGACGAACTGCCGCAGGCAGTCATAGCCCGGTTTCAGCCTGTCGATGTCAAGAAGCAGCTCGGCCTCCTTGCCGAAACAGAGCCGATACAGCGTCAGGCACTTATTGAGCCACGGGCGCCAAGGCTCATAGTTCACATCGTTCTGCTTCAGGAAATCGAGAAGCCGCGGACGGAAGTGAAAAATGTCCTTTTCGTCATACCGGTCACCGTCCCCTTTCATCTCGCCTTTGCGCGGAATGTATCCGTCGTCGGGCGATCCGTCAGGATCCTCGTTGCCTTCGCCGTTGAAGCTCCACCGCGCGCGCTCATCTTCGGAAACCTCCTTCAGGAACCGTTGAAAATGGCCCGCAATCTCTTGGGCAAGGTTCGTACTGAAAGGGATGAGGATCACCGTCCTCCCCCGTTGCAGGATCTCCTGCGCATGTCGTTGATCCATACTCACCTCTCTCGCTCGTGAAATTGTGCTGCTTTGCTGACCTCATTATCGCAGACGATCCGAGTCCAAGGCCATCCGCGGGTTATCCACAGAAAAGGGCCCCGTTTTCGCAGGGCCCTGAGAGCCGTCTGAATTCGCGCGGCCCTGGACAGCCTAATTCACGACCGAGGTCGAGGTCGTTGCCTGCGGGGCCGTCGAGGGCGGCAGCACCGTGGCCGTCACGGCTGCGCGGAGCTTCGTGCCGTTCGCGCCGCATGCGAAGGCATAGACATAGGACGCCTGGCCCGAGACGGTCGGCGCCGTCATGGTCGCGGTGCCGTTCGGATCAACCGAGGTCGTTCCTGCAAGGCCGGGATTCGCGGCGGGATAGTACGAGATCGAGCAGCCCGTCGTTCCGGTCGATGCCCATACGAGCGTGATCGGATAGCCCGAGCGGAGCGTGACCGTTCCCGCGGCGCCGTTCACCGTGAACTTGAGCGCGGCGGCGGGAGCGCCGTTGGTCGCCGAAGGACCGGGCGTCGGCACGGGCGGCAGGGTCGCCGGAGGCGGAACGTTCTGTCCGGATCCCGGCGCGATCACCGGCGGGAGGGGCGGCGGGACAGGTTCGCCCGTCGTCGTCGAAGTCGGATGGAACGGCGGCGGCGGAATCGGCACGATCGAACCGGTCGGCGGCGCGGGCAACGTGCCGCTCACCTCCGTCATGCCCGGGACCGTGACGTTGATCGGCGGCACGACTGGCATGGTGCCGGGCGCTCCCGGCGCGGTGGTCGTCGTCATCGGGAACGGGAAGGGCGGCGGAAGCCGATGGCACAAGCCGAGCGCATTGATCTTCGCGCGCGTCGCGGCGCCGAAGAATCCGGTGCCCGTCGTGAGGCCTGCCGGGGCGAGAATGTCAGCCGAGAACTGGCGCTGGAAACCCGACACCGCGGCGCTCGTGCTCGCGTCGAACGTCCCGGTCACGGGAACGTTGAGGCCGTCGTTCTGAAGCGCGGTCTGCAGGTTCGTGACGTCGGGCCCCGTCGATCCGAGCGTCAGGTTCCTCGCAAAGACCGGGCAGGGCGTCGATGACGTGGTCACCCGCGGCATGGCCGCCGTCGAGGACGCGTCCGACGGATGCTGCATCATGGCGTCGCGCTGCGCCTCGAGCGCCTTGATCTGTGCGAGAAGCTTTTGGACGAACGCCTGAAGGTCGGCGATGCTCATCGTGCCGAGGGTCGACGTTCCCGGCGTTCCGGACGGAACCGGAGCCGTCGCGATGACGTCGATCGGCGTCGCCGTCTGCGCGAAGGTCGCGGCCGGCGCGAGCATCATGAGCCCCACCGTCGCAATCGCCGCCAAAACCGGCAGTTTTTTGCTGTTCATAAAAGATGTTAATTAATGTTAAGGCTTTTCAACCGGAAAGCCCTTTTCCTTAATTAAACCATATGGGCCATGTGGAAAACCGGACCCTACCGCTCGCCGGTCGTGCCGAACCCCCCGCGGGCCTTGTTCCCCAGCCGGTCGGTCTCGTCCCATTCCGCTTTCGAGATGCGCACGAAGGTCCCCTGGGCGATCCGCTCCCCTTTCTCGATCGTGACCGGTGCCTGCGTGAAGTTGTAGCAGGCGACCCTGATCTCGTCGCCGTCGCCGCGGAAGTCCGAATCGACCACGCCGATGCCGTTCGCCATCATGAGCCCCTTCTTGTGCGTGCTGCTGCGGGCGGCGACGAGCAGGAAGTGGTCGGGCGGCGTCTCGAGCGCGATGTTCACGGGAACATATCCCACCGTCCCCGGCGCGATGACCGCGCCTTCGCGCGCGGCGAGGTCGAACGCGGCCGCCCCTTCGGTCTGATAAGACGGCAGCGGCAGGCTTGCGTCGATGCGCTTGATGCGGATCCTCATTGCACGTGGAATTTCTTCTTGATCTCGGCCTCGGCCTCCTCGGCGAACTCGTCCTTCGTCTCGCGCGCACGGGCCGCGAGCTTCTCAAGCTCGTCGTCGCTCATCTCGTTCAGCGCGCGCATGCGGGCCTCGAGGTGGTCGCGCGTGTTCCTCGCGGGATCCTCGAGCACCTCCTCGAGAAGCGCGACGATGATCCAGCCGACGCGGCGTCCCTCGGGAAGGCCGAGCAGCTTCATCACGTCGTCGCCGTTCACCTTGAGCATCTTCGGCGACACAGGGTCGTTCTTCACCTTCTCGATCATGAAGAGCAGGTGTCGCAGCTTATAAGGAACGGCCTTCTTCACGCCCGATCCGATGCGGTCCGCCTCGCGCACCTTGAGGATGTCGGGAACCGTCTCGGGGCCTACGCGCGCCAGGAAGCGCCGCACGCCGTGCGCGCTCACCTCGTCCACGTTGTAATAGAACATGTGGTTGCGCACGAGGTGCGCCACGGCCTCGACGAACTCGCGCGGGTAGCGGAGCCGGTCGAGCGCGCGGGCCGCCATTTTTGCGCCGATGTATTCGTGGTTATAGAACGTGGACGTCGCGCCCTCACCCGCCTTCGAACGGGGCTTGCCGACGTCGTGGAGCAGCGCCGCCATGCGCACCTCGAGCGAGTACCCTTCGCGCGCCGCATAGTCGAGCGCGCGGACGTTGTGCTCGAAGACCGTATAGATGTGGTGCAGGTTCTGGCCGACGCCGATGCCTTCGCGGAGTTCCGGCAGCACGTAGCGCAAAAGCCCGAGCTCCTCGAGCATGATCACGGCCTGCGCCGCCCGAGGCGTCATGAGCATCTTCGAGAGCTCGTCGCGCACGCGCTCCTTCGCGATCAGGTCGAGCTCGCGCGCGCAGTCCGCGACCGCGCGCTTCGTCGCCGCCTCGAGCGACGCATCGAGTTCGGCGGCGAACCGCACCGCGCGCATGAGGCGCAGCGCGTCCTCGCGGAGCCGCGCCTCGGGATCACCCACCGTGCGGATCACGCGCCGGTCGAGGTCCTTGCGGCCGCCGTACGGGTCGACGATGGCGCCGGCCATCGACATCGCCATCGCGTTCACCGTGAAGTCGCGGCGCGAGAGGTCCTCTTCGATCGTGCGCGCGAACGTCACCTCGTCGGGATGGCGCCGGTCGGTATACTTCCCTTCGATGCGATAGGTCGTCACCTCGATCACGCGCAGCTTCTCGTCGAGGTGTGCGGCGTCCTCGTCGTTCAGCCCGAGCGCGGCCGCGGTCTTCACGCCGACCGTGCCGAACGCGTTCTCATAGACGCTCTCAGGGAACACCTTCAGCACCTCGTCGGGCGTCGCGTTCGTCGCGATGTCCCAGTCCTTCGGCTCGCGTTCAAGCAGCATGTCGCGCACGCAGCCGCCCACGAGGTATGCCTCGAAGCCCGCCTCGGCCAGACGCCGTGCGATCTCTGACACCTCGTGCGGAACGGTGGACTTCGTCATTTCCTCAATAATAACAGGGTTTGCAGGATTGACGCCGCTAGCGGACGGTCGCGCCGAATTCCTTCGCGGTCGCCGCCTCGAGCTTCTTGTGCAGCACGTCCACTTCGTCGTTCGTGAGCGTGCGGTCGTTCGACCGGTAGGTCACGCGATAGGCGAAGCTCTTCCGGTCCGCGCCGAACTTCGCGTCGTTCTCATAGGAGTCGATGAGCTCGACCTGCTCCACGAGGTCGCCCGCGATGTCGCGCACGAGGTCGAAATAGTCGTTCGGGCTGAAGGCCTTCGGGACGATGAACGAGATGTCGCGGATCACGGGCGGATACTTGCTCACCTCGACAAACTTCTGCCCCATGTGGAGCTGGCGCTTCACGCGCTCGTCGGTTGACCAGAGCAGCCGGATGTCGGGCAGCTCCATACTGATCAGGGCGAGCCGCTCGAGGCCGAAGCCGAACGCCCATGCGTTATAGCCCTCGACGCCGAACTTCCTGAACACGCTCTGCTTCGTCATGCCGCCGCCCAGGATCTCGAGCCACTGGCCGTTGATCATCACCTCGACCTGGAGCGAGGGGTCGGTGTACGGAAAGGCGTCGTCCAGAAAGCGATACTCCACCTTCGGACCGAAGAGCCCCTTCACGATCTGGCTCAGCACGTCCTTCAGGTCGTCAAGCGTATACGCCGTCTTGTCCGCGGGCGCAAGACCCCATCCGCCGAACTGGTGGAAGATGTTCATGTGCTTGCGGTCGATCTCGTCCTTGCGATAGACCTTGCCGAAGCAGACGACGCCGAGATGCTCGCGGCGCGCGATGCGCTCCTTCACCTCGGGAAGCTGCGTGTAGTAGTACCACATCACCGTATCGTGCGTGCGCATGATGTTCTTGTCGTCCACGTAATAGGTGTCGGACGCGCTGCGCGCGGGGTGGTCCGGCGGGAAGTCGAAGAGGTCGAAGCTCACGTCGGCGGGGACGATCTCGGGGATCACGATGTTGTCGAAGCCCCTGAGCGCCGGGAGCGATCGCACGCTTTCCACGATCTCATGGAGCGGGCTGCCGGGCGTGCGCGACAGGTCGGGCATCGCGAGATAGCGGCGGATGCGTTCCGCCTCGGCGTCATGCCGTCCTTCGAGCTTCGCCAGAATTTTTTTCTCTTCGTCGCGGGGAACGACGTATTCGCGGCCGTGGTCGGTGGTCATGGGCGACATATATATAGATAGATGGTAAGGGATGACGGCGCGCACGCGCAAGGGCGGAGCCATGCGTGCGGGCGCGTCGTTGACAACTGTATATAAAAATGATATTGAATAATCAGCCATCCGGCATTGCCGGACAATCACCGCAAGGGAGGAATGCCGTGCATCTGATCTATATCGACACCGATCGCGAACCCGAGATCCCCGACCGCATGCGCCTCTGGGGTTCGGGAACGGAACATCGGCCCATGGGATACGTAGAGCTTGAGAAACGGGCCGATGGAAAGCTCTATGCGAACGACGGGGAAATAAACCTTTACGTCTTCAACCCGAATGACGCCGGCAAATCCCTGACCGGCCACGAGGTGCGTCGGGCGTTCGCAAGCTATCGAGTGCTGAACGCCTGCATCCTGGACGCGCTCCTCAAACACCAGGACCTCGTACCCGAGGAGTGGAAGCTGGCGATGGTCTTCTTCTGGGGAACCATCCTCAAAGGCATCAACGACCATCTCTTCGTAGAAGCCCTTGCCTTCAAGGATGGGAGGTTCGCGCGGATCACGATGCCGCTCGACTGCAAATGGATCACGCGCTTCCCCGCCGCATTGCTTCAGCCCGCATAGGACATCGTCCGTGCGGGCTTTCTTATTGAAAAAACGGCTCCCCTGCCGTATAGTAAACGTGCCTCAACGAAGCCGACGTAGCTCAGGGGTTAGAGCGGGCGTTTCATAAGCGCTAGGTCGGAGGTTCGACTCCTCCCGTCGGCACCAGTAGATCCCCCTCCTCCTTTCCAGGGACGTGTCTCGGCTTGCTAGCCGAGCACTCTCTCTCGGCGCCTTCGCGCCTCCGAGAAGCCCTGGAAAGGAGGAGGGGGATCTTTTTGTTGTT
>Ga0335069_10001840_pt1 | contig 33466 bp, 24 predicted proteins | sample Lox_Sample_11_FD_206714 | JGI IMG/M metagenome (GOLD analysis project Ga0335069, IMG submission 206714) | Soil microbial communities from Loxahatchee National Wildlife Refuge, Florida, United States - Lox_Sample_1.1 | ecosystem: Environmental > Terrestrial > Soil > Wetlands | place: USA...
ATCTTGCCGTTGCCGCGCACCGGGCCGTCCAGCCGCTGCAGGTTGCAGTTCACCACCCAGATCAGATTATCCAGGCTCTCGCGCGAGGCCAAAGTGAGCGACCCCAGCGTCTCCGGCTCATCCGTCTCGCCGTCGCCGATGAAAGCCCACACCTTGGGCTCCTCGCCATTCAGGAGGCCGCGCGCGCGCAAGTAACGGTTGAATCGCGCCTGGTAGATGGACAGCAACGGCCCGAGCCCCATCGAGACCGTCGGGAACTGCCAGAAATCCGGCATCAGGTAAGGGTGCGGATACGAGGAAAGCCCGCCGCCCTCGGCTAGTTCCTGCCGGAAGTTCTGTAGCTGCGCCTCGTCCAGCCGCCCTTCGAGGAACGCCCGCGCGTAAATCCCCGGCGCCGCATGCCCCTGGAAATAGATCATGTCGCCGACGAAGTCGTCCGTCCGCGCGCGGAAGAAGTGGTTGAAGCCGACCTCGCACAGCGTCGCGGAGGAGGCATACGTCGAGATATGTCCTCCGAGGCCGCTGTGCTCTCGGTTGGCATTCACCACCATGGCCATGGCGTTCCACCGGACGAAGCTCTTGAGCCGCCGTTCCATCTCCCAATTGCCCGGGAAAGGCGCCTCCTTGTCGGCGGGGATGGTGTTGACGTAAGGCGTGCTCACCACCCGCGGCACCTCGATGCCGCGCCGGCGCAAACGGTCCGTCAGGCTGCCCAGAAAACTCGTCGTCTTCTGCGCCCCTTGTTCGGCCAGCGCATGCTCGACCACGTTCTCGAGCGAATCCAGCCACCGCTCGTTGTCCGTCTCCTCGGGCTGCGGCAACACGCGCAGCTCCGGCGGCGCGTCCTTTAACTCATTCTTAGGCAATTTCACTGTGTAAATCAGGGCCAATAGATAAACTCTCTCCGTGCGCACGTCAAACAACGCGGAGCACAGAAACCCGGAACCCGGCAACGGAATCCACGAAGCGCATCGCGCCCAGCCCTGAACAGCCACCTGCTGCCCGCCCAGTGGCGTCCCTCTGCACAACACTGCCTCGGATCCCTAAGCCAGCATACCACACCCCGTGAAGCTCTGCGATGTAACCCTGCCCACGCCCGAGGAGAACCTCGCCTGCGACGAGGCGCTGCTGCACCAAAGCGAATCCGGCCACGGCGACGAACTCCTGCGCTTCTGGGAGCCTGCCCAGCACTTTGTCGTCCTCGGTTACGCCAACCAGGCCGCGCGCGAAGTCAACCTGCCTTTCTGCCGCGCGCAAGGCATTCCCGTGCTGCGCCGGTGCACCGGCGGCGGCACGGTGCTGCAAGGCCCCGGCGTGCTCAACTACGCTCTCGTGCTGCGGTTCGACAGCACCGGCCCGCTCCACAGCATCTCCGCCACCAACCAGTTCGTCCTCGAGCGGCACCGCGACGCGCTCGCGCCACTGCTCGGTGCACCCGTCCGGAAGCAGGGCCAAACCGACCTCGCCATCGGCGGCCTCAAATTCTCCGGCAACGCCCAGCGACGCCAGCGCCGATTCCTCATCTTCCACGGCGCCTTCCTTCTCAACCTCGATATCGGCCTCGTCGAGCGGGCGCTTCCCCTGCCCTCGCGCGAACCCGACTACCGCGCCGGCCGTTCCCACACGGATTTCCTGCTGAACCTCAAACTCCCCGCCGAAGCCATCAAATTCGCCCTGCGCCTGGCCTGGCATGCCGATGAACCGCTCTCCGGCGTTCCCCTTCCGGAAATCCAGCGCCTTGCTCGCGAACGGTACGCCCTCGACGAATGGAACCTCAGGTTCTAGCCCAGCCATGCAGAAGACAACCACAGATGGACACAGATGAACACAGATGAGGACCGATGTGTGGATCACTCGTCGGCTATTGTCTATCGGCCATTGGCGATTCGCGAAGCGCTGGCAGCCGCGCAGAAGACAACCACAGATGGACACAGATAACCACAGATGAGGACCGAGGTGTGGATCATTCGTCGGCCATTGTCTATCGGCTATTGGCTATTCGCGCAGCGCTGGCAGCCGCGCAGAAGACAACCACAGATGGACACAGATGAACACAGATCTGGTCGTCACCCGCCGGTCAACCCCAACGGGAGGCGAGCGTCCCCGCGAGCCCAAACTCCTTAACGCACCGACGAAGCGGGTTTATGATATACGACCTACGAGCGCGCCCGCTCGCCTCTGATCGGCTAGCTGAGTGGGCGGCCGCGGGGCGGCCACCAACCTCGGCTCGGGCGCGTTCCAATTCGCGGCGCCCCTCAGTGCCGCGGGCGGCCAACATTTCTATCGGGTCAGTTCGCCCTAAGGTGGCCCGTCCGACGCGTCCAGGGCCTCTAACCACGCGAACCACACGAAAAAGGAACCACTCGGCGACCTGCTACCACGAAGCCCTTTCAAAACTGAGCTGAACCCGCTGAAAACAACCGCGACCATGCGCGACGGGCAAATCACCCTTTCTCGCCGGAGTTCAGATCTTTGAGCATCTGCTCGACCGTGACGAGCAACCGGGGCACGTCGGCACGCGCCGTGTCCCACAAGGTCGCGTAATCAATCGCGTCGTAACCGTGGCTGACGCGATCGCGCATGCCGGCCATCAGCTTCCAGGGCACTGCGGGGTAGCGTTGACACAATTCCAGCGGAAGACGTTTCACGGCCTCACGGAGCACTTCCATCACCCGCTCAAAGGCCAGTCGCTTGTGCCAGTCGGTTAGGATTGCCGGCAACTCATTCTGCGCGCAGAGTTCCTGGGCCCGAAGCGCATAGTCGGTGATCTGGCGAAGCGTGACTTTCGGGTCATGCCTGCTCATAAATGGCCACCGCCTCTCGCACCACTTCGTCTCGGAAGTATTGGCTGAGCCACGCCTCGGTGCTGAAATCCACCTTCCGGCCGATAATCCCGGCTAGCTCCTCGCCATAACCGAAAAACTTGAGCCCTGGACGTACGCCGGGTGCGAACTCCACCAACACGTCCACGTCGCTCCGCGCCGGGTCGAAGTCATCTCGCAGCACCGAGCCGAACAAGCTCAACTTGCGGATTCCCCGCGCGCGGCAGAACTCGGCGACCTTCTCGCGGTCAATCTGGATGGGCAATTCGGCGACGCTCATGGCCCAAATCATCACGCAAAACCCCTTTTCCCGCAATCCTCATTGCACCATTTCAGTTTTCAGCATTTCAGCGGTTCAGCTTTTCCGTGCAGTGGCGACCAGCTACCGCGAAGCCCTTTCAAAGCTGGGCTGAGGGGAGGGGTGAGGGGGCTCACCTCAGTTCCGCGGCACCCTTGAGGGCAACGTGCCGGATCTGGAGTTCTGAGGCTCCTGGGGTCGAAAATCCCAATTCCGGAGGCCAGAAGCCCTTACGGCAGGCTAAAAACGATGTAAGAAACTGCCCAGCCGCGGTTTATGAGCTTACCACCCCGTCACCTCGCCGTCACCTCGCCGTATCCTCACCAGAGAACCTCTAACTTCAAGTTAGAGGTTCTCCGGTGAGGATACGGCGAGGTGACGGCGAGGTGACGGCGAGGTGACGGTGTGCTGCCTTTTAGCCTCTTTCGCCCGTTTAGCGGGCATTGCTTCCACATCGTCCGCTTTGGCTGAGCCTTGTCTCAGGGGAATAAGCTCCAGCGGGGCGGCCTTCAACCAGGCACCTGCCAGGTCCCCGGCGACCGCGTTGGAGCCGTCGCGCGCAAAGGCGCTTACCCTGAAGTCCGCTGTGGCATAACCCGGCGCAGACACCTGGATGCGCCTGCCCGGATATGTCACATCCCACCCCGGAAGCAGCGACTCGCATACGGGGCCAACACAATAGGCGGCATGCCAGCCGCGCTTCGGATGAAGCCGGAACCGCCCGGCCTTGTCGCAATGCGCCGGGTGGTCAGGCTGGTCCATGGCAGTAACTAAGGCATCGCCCAGCGGCTCCTGGGTAGTGGCGCTCACAACCTGCCCGGTCACGCCGTAGGCATGCACCCGTGTATGCGGCACCGGCAGGATGCAGCCGCTGCAAGCGATGACTACCCAGCCGAGTAGGGCGGTGGCAAGACTAGCTCGCACGCCAAGGATGCAGGTCAGGCGGGGCGCGATGACCAGTGACTACGGATGACCCAACAGACACAAGAGTACCAGCAAGCCCACCGTCGGCTGCACCCGTTAGCCCGATCCGGGCCATTCCGCTTTTTTGTAATCTTCCAGATATTTCTTCAGCTCTTCGCAGTGTCTAATTGGCAACGTGCCGCTAAGGCTCTGGCCGGCGGCAAGAACACGGTCATACAGGGAGATCAACGCGCGCACCTGCATGAGATTGAAACGCGCCCCTTGAGTCTGCCGCATGGCCGCATTAAGATGGTAGGCTGTCATGCGTTCGTCTCCACTTGCCGCGCTTTTTGCTGCATTTTCTAATGCGCGGGCTGCTACACTCCATTTGATGAACTCAAACATGGTGGTTATCTGTTGGTGATTTTTGGGATCAGTAGACGTGCTGCATCTCGGACACCGCGCAACTCGGCACGCCCCGCTTCTGTCGTTGGTGGAAACGTCGTCTCGATGGCGGAAAGAAATGCGATGCCGTGCTCCAAGCCCACCAGGACCATCCTGTCAAGATACCACGGCTTGGTGACGACATCCGAACGAGTGGTGGTGATATGAGCCAAATACTTGTGGATGGCCGTCGCCTCGTCCGACTGGAGGAATGGGTGCATCCTGACGCCTGGAAAGTCGGTCGCACGGATGTCGTCTTGCTGGCGGTGGGCATTGAAGAACTCGTTGAAGCAGCGAAGACTAATCAAGGTTGAATCGAGTGCTGCATTGTGGGTCATAGCTCGGAGGCAAGCTTCAGCCTGCGAGGTGGAGAACCGATGGGCGATATACTCCTCGTAAAGATGGAAGCACGGTATCTGGCCGATGACTTTGCAGATGACGCGGATCGACTCTTGAAGGTCTTGTGTCGTGGGCTTCATCGTCATAAGCGCGAGCGCATGGTAGCGCTGTGGTTTCAATTCCGCTCTCTTGGCGGGTCGTTCTCTTTCTGGTGGGCAATCTCCCAATTTGCCGGAAATAGCTTTTTAGACTCCTCAATAAAAGCCCGGCGATTCGACTCGCTTGTAAAATGGAATGTCACTTTATTGCCGTCTCGTTTCCACTCAGGTTCCGTCGTGCCATATACGGAGGTTTGGCGGCAGATTTCCGGTTGGCACCACCACGCCAATCCGCGCATCGCCGCAATAAGCGCCATGTTATTACTGTGAATAGTGACGCTGAAATGAAAGCTTTCTTTTTGGCTCATAGGGGTGATGTGCTCGGTGTTGGTGTGATGCGGGCGACGGAACTCACACACGCTGGCCCGAAAACCGTGGACCGCGAAGCGGAACTGCGACGGCCATCCGACGTTGTATGCAGTGATCTGGTTCGGTGTATTCAATCTACTGACCATCAAAAAATGTTGCGCCGGAAAGAACCATCTGGGCGAGTGGGGGTGGTAAAATAAACCACTGCTGATGGCTATAACTGTGCGGAAAACCATTCGGCCTCTCCGTGGGGTCCGGGTTCCACGTCACGCCGATGCTTCCATCGGTGCTCTGTGCTACCGCATACTCTGGTGACTCAGCCAAGTATGTCTTCACCTCAAATGCGGAGGTTGATCCTAATGTTGCTGGCAATCGCTTGGGCATGTGCATGATGTCTCTATTGTAAAAACGCCGAACAGTATAATTGGGGCAAAGTCAGGTCCTTTCTAATTATGACAACCGGTCGGAATTGGCGGGAACTGGGAGATTGGGCCGGGCAAAGACAAAGAAGGCTCGAGTCGGAGGGGGACCGGGTTGCGTCCTCGCCCTGCTCCAGAATGGTCTGCTCCGCTTGCATTCCCGGATCGGAAGGCTAGGGCGAGGGGTGTAGGGGGTCAATGGTAAAATGGAACCCCCAGGACCGCAGGGCGCAGGACAGAATTCTTCGGAGCCAGGTTAGGGCCAAAGCGTAGGGGTCTTTGCGAGACGCCAAAGGCGTTTCACTTTCTACACTCTGCAAGGAGTTGGCGGACGAAGCTGCGGTATCCGCTTGTGTGGCCGCCTCCAGGCGACGCGATCGAACTTTGAACCGTGGTCTTGAGCCATTAAACTTTCCCCATGATCCAGTTCGCCCCAGAACCCGGCAGCCGCGAGGACTTCGACGCCTTCCTGCGCAGCCTGCGGTTCGCCGACTGGGATGCCGCCGCCGGCCCGATGCGCTTCTCCCCCGGCCTCGCGCTCTCCGACCTGGCGGAGTCCCGCTTTCTCCAAAACGCGCGCCGATTCCTGGCCGCGCTGGAGCAAGCGGGCGGCACGGACGCCACCGCCGCCGGCAATCTGAACCGCGTCTTCGTCCGGCAGATGTTCGATCGGCTGATTCTGCCTGAGCGGTCCCGTGAAATGACGCTTCAGGTTTGCAAGGTGCTGAACGAGCAGGATGTTTGGCCGCTGCATTTGGTGCGCATCGTCAGCGAATGCGCCGGCTTGGTGGCCCGCCGCCAAAAGCGCTTCCGGCTCACCCGGGCCGGACGCGAGCTGCTCCCGGAGACACAAGCGGGGACGCTCTTCCGCAAGCTCTTCATCGCCTACTTCCGCAAGTTCGACCTGCACTACGATTTCTTCCTGCGCGACGTGCCGGGCATCCAGGAAACGATGGCCGTCATCCTCTGGCGGCTCGACAACGTGGCCCGCGACTGGACGCCCGTTCGCGGCCTGGCGGGCCAAATCCTTTTGCCGGGCGTGCTCAACCAGCTCCACGCTGCCATGTTCCCCGGCGGTCACGATACCGAGGAATGGATCCTCGGCGGCTACGTGCTCGATCCATTGTGCGACTTCGGCCTGCTCGAACGCCAGCCCCAGAGCGATTGGCCGTTCACGGAAAAAGACCAGGTCCGAACCAGCTCCCTGTGGAAGAAATTCATCCGCTTCGACCATTGGTCGTGAGGCGGCCGGTAGGGTTGTCTGGCCGGCCGGGGCGGAATGCGAATAGGGCTGAGTTCCATATGCGTCCGAGCGGACGTGTCTGTTCTGATACGGCCCTGATGGGTGACCCCTTTCCCGATGGTCCGTATTCTCCCGCGGCGCCCTTAAACAACCCGGGCCGGGGATGCTGTCCCCGGCCCGGCGGTGCTTGATGGACTACGCGTCCGCGCGCTCAGTTCGAATTGACGCGGAAGTATTGGACTGGCACGCCATTGGTCAGCGGCGAACCCAGCACAGCCGAGTTGCTGCCCTGGCCTGGAACCGGCTTCCACGGCCCCAAGACCGACGGCGCCGATTCGAGCGTGCCTCCGGGCGGCCCGCTCCACTGGATCGTCATCTGGCTCGGCGTGATAGTCGGCGGCTGCAGAATCCAGATCAGCGCCGGCGGGCCAATGGACGAGATCGTCAGCGCATCCACGCCCGAGGCCTGCACCTGCATCCCCGTGATGGCCGTGAGCGGCAGGTCCGGCGACACGGTAGTGATGTCCAGCTCGTCGCCCGTGTAGTTCGTGCCTCCGAGCGAGAAGCTGATAGACTCCGGCCAGCTCAGTGCGACGGAGGTGGCGTTCGACCCCGCGTAAACCGACCCATGGTAGGGGGGCCACGGTATCGGCGGCGTACCTGGCACCAAACCCACCCCGCCCGGCGACGTAACCTGGGCTATCGTTACGCCCTGCTCCTTAATAGAAAACTGGAGCGCGGTCGGTGAAAGGGCCGAGAAGTCGGCGCTCACTATTTGGGAGTCGTTCGTCTGCCGCGACAGGATGGTGATGGCCGGCAGCACATCCGCTCCTACCTGGCCGCTGACCACCATCTCGACCACCCCGTTGCTCTCAAACGGAGGCGGGTTCAGGTTCTGCGACAGCGCAAGGCCGAACCCGGAGACGCTGGCCTGGCTTGCCGGAACCGCCCAGGCGAAGCCCACGCTGTTGCTCGAACCGGGAACAGTGGGCGTTATCGTCAGCTCGTCCGGACCCGCCGAGACTACCCCATCGCCCATGGCTTGCGGGTAAGCGCCGCTCACTTCGGCGCTGGCGCCGCTGACCTGGATCTCGGTAATGCCACTGGCGGACACCGTGAGGCTCGATAGCAGGTTGTCCGAAGTGTCGGACGGCACCGGCAGAATGAGGTCAACCTCGTCAGCCGAGACGAACGGCGGCGGACAGCCCGGACAGGTGATGGGGTAAACCCCGTCCAGCGCGACCGAGTATTGGTCACCGGCCGGGGCCCCAGGCAAATCGTCCTGCACCGTCAGCGCCTGCACGGATGCGCCGCCAGGGATGCTCACCAGAGCCGTCCCCAGCGTGGCCGGCAGGGTTGTCTGCGAGACGACGGCTCCCGCCTGTCGGAATACCAATTGCACCTGCGTCATGCTGGGGCGCAGCGCCGATAGCGCGATGCTCGTATTGCCGCTGCCGTCACCGGTAAGGCTGATAGCGCTGGCGCTTGGGTCCATCGTCGTCTGGCCTGAGACGGTCAGCGAGGAACTTGCGACCGCGCCCAGGTTGAGCGGCATTACCGCCAACTGGATTCCGTGCGTCGCCTGAGGGGCCAGCGTGAGGGAGAAGTTGGTCGGGTAGCCGAGCGACCAGAGCGGCGAGAACGAAGCGAAGGTATCAGCCGTGGCCAGCTCGGCATTCGCTGTGTTCCATTCCCAGCCCTGCCACCACGGCAGCGTGCGGCAGTAGCAGTAGTTCAACTGCGCATAGTCCACCCCCGTGTCGTCCTGGACGAATACGTCCACCGTGTGCGAGGTGTTGACCACCGGGAGCAGGTTTGCCCCGGTATTGGGCATGCTGGCGAGGTTCATGGTGAACGTCTGGCCGCAGCCGTCCTGTCCGCACCAGGTGGCCGTCGTCAGGCCCGGGCCGGGGTTGCCAGCCCCAATGTAACTCGACCACCCGAAGGTCTTGTTGGTGTTCAGGCCCACGGAGATGGCGTCGTTCTGCGGAATATCGCTGCAGTTGGGCCGCATCCGGATGATCAACTGCCCGCAGGTGATATTGGCCGGCAAGCCCATGAACGACACGCCAAAGTCGCAGTTCACGCCCAGGTTGTCGAAGGGCCGCCAGCAGGTGCCCGCGGGATAGGCCGCCACCAGTTGCGCGCTCTTGGGCGCCGGCTCCGTCGGCAGCTTAAAACAATCCGGCAGCCCCAGCATGGCTGACGCGTAGATCGTCTGGTTCACTACCGTCACCGGGAAGCTGCACGAGCCAACATGCCCGCAGGCGTCGGTGGCCGTGCATGACACCATGGTTGTCCCCACCGGGAACAGGCTGCCCGAAGGCGGCGTGCAGTTGACCGGCAGGTAGCCAGAGCAGGCATCATAGGCCCACGCGTAGTAATAGACCCGCAACGAAGTCCCGCAAACGTACCGGGTAATCGGCCCCGGGCAGTGCACCACCGGCGGCGTCGTGTCCACCATCGTCACGGTCTGGCTGAAGAAGGAGCTGTTGCCGCAGCAATCAGTCGCCTTCCAGGTGCGCGTGGCCACCTTGGGGCACGTGCCGTTGGTGACCGTGCTATAGACGGTGACGGTGACGTTGGCGCCGCAGCACGCATCGCTCGCCGTGGGCGGGTCGAAGGTCCACTGGCTGCCGCACTCCACGGTCTTGCTCGGCTGGTAGCAGCACGAGGTGACGGTGAGTTTGAGGTAGTCCACGCCGCTGTCGTCCTGGCAATAGAAGTCCAGGTACCCGTTCGCGTTCAACTGGGCCAGCAAGTTGGCTCCCGTGTTGGGCAGCGAGGCCAGGTTCAGCACGAACGTTTGACCGCTGGTGTGGTTGCACCAGTTGTCCGAGTCCAGTCCGGGCGAGGGATTGCCCGAACCGAGATAGCTGTACCAACTGGCATTGGTTTGCAGCACGCCGCTCGGGCTGGTGAACGACAGCCCAATCGCGTCGTTCTCGCAAATGTCGCCGCACGGCTTGAGCCGCACTTCCAGCGTCGCCGCCGTGATGCAATGCGGCAGGTTCGTGAGGGTCGTCGCAAAGTACGAGTTCACCGTGCACTGGTCATAGCCCTTGAACACAGTGATGCCCGCCTTGTGCAGCCGGGTGAGCAGGCCCGCGCTCGGCGAGGCCGGCACGGGTGTCGTGAAGTTGTTGCCGCCGCCTTGGAAGATGACATTCGTCACGCAGCTCGTGGCGAAGACCGGCGGCGTGGTGTCCCTGATCGTAACCACCTCACTGTTCGTGGTGCTGTTCCCGCAGCAATCGGTGGCCACCCACGTCTGGACGATCTCCAGCGAGCACGGCGCCGTGCCGTTGGTGACGGTACTCAGGAGGCTGAGGCTCACGTTCTTACCGCAGCAAGCATCGGACGCCGAGGGAGTGTCAAACGTCCAGGAGCTGCCGCACTCCACCGTCTTGTTGGTTAGGCCGGTAATAACCGGCGGGACCGTATCCACCACCGTCACCGTCTGGCTGCACGTATTGGTGTTGCCGCAAAGATCCGAGGCCGCCCAGGTCCGGGTGATGACTTGAGGACACAAAGACAGGGTGGCTATTCCATTTGTAACGTTTGGACTATAGCTGGGTGGTGCGCCAGCCAGCGTATAGCTGCCGGGACCATTGCCCCACAGGTTAATCTCCGAGCCGCCTCCAGTGAATAACAGGCCGGAGGAATCCAGGAAAGGATCAGAGCCGGGATAAACCAGGCCGTCCCAGGCGAACAACAAATCGCTTCCGCTTCCGGGGGACAAAGTATAGGTCCCCACCTTGCTCCCGGCCGTGATGTTGAGGTAGCCGCTAATGGCAGCGCCGCCGGCGATATTGATTACTCCATCGGCTGTGCTGCCGCCCCCGGTGAAGGTTATGTGACCGACACCGTTGGTCACGGTGCTAAGCACGACCAGGGTCGTATTGGTGCCGCAGCACGAGGACGCCGTGGGCGCGTCAAAACCCCATTGGGTGCTGCACTCTACTGTCTTATTGGTGGCGCAGCTCAGGACGAGGCCGCTCGTGCAATTCGTGCATTTGCCGGCAGAGCGGGCGTTGTAAAGCCCCAGGACTTCCTGGCTGGTGATGGCGCGCAGGAAGAACTCCGGTTCATCAATGCAGCCCAGCCACGGGGAGGCGCCGGCCACAAACGTGTTTCCCACCAGGAACGGCGCCGTGGTGGCCAGGCTCGCCGGGTAGGGCGTCGGGTCAAACGTGGACGTCAGGCTGCCATCAATGTAGAACCGGCCGCCGTTGGTCTGGCTGCGAATAACGGATACCGCCACCAGGTGCCAGGTATTATCGGCAGGGATGACGCCACTGTCGCGCCAATTCGTGTAGCCGCTGCCGTCGTTCATCTGGAAGATCAGGTTCCCATAGCTCACTGCCAGGCTGTACCCAATCCCCGTGTTCGGGTCGCGCTTATCGGCGACAACACGGACCGTAGTGCCGCTGGCCGGGTCGCGCCTGATCCAAGCGTCTATCGAGAAGTTCTGGCCCGCACCCGGATCAATCGCCGCGTAGTCGGGCACGGTGACGTACTGGCTCACGCCGTCGAAGCACAGGCTGCGTACGACATATCCCGTATTGATAGCCGGGCCGTTGATCTCCGTGCCGTTGTTGCCGCCCGGGGCAACGTTCGCTGCCGTGGGGCCGCTTGTCTCGTTGAACGGCAGCCACAGCGTCATATTGCCGGGGGCCTGGACACATTTACATTTGCCCACCGAGCCGGCGCTGTAGATGCCCTGGATCTCCTGCACCGTGAGCGCCCGCGTGAACATCTCCACTTCGTCGATGCACCCCAGCCAGGGCAGATTGCCCGCGGCATACGCGGAAGCGGCAACTTCGAACGGTGAGGTGTTGGCGAGGCTGCCCGAGTGCCCGGTCGGATCGAACGTGCCGCCGGTTGCAGCGCCGTCAATGTAGAATCGGCCGCCGGTGGTCGAGTTGCGGGTTACGGTCACCGCGACAAAATGCCACTGGTTATCCGCCGGCACCGTGCCCGTGTCGCGGTAGTTGGTGTAGTTAAAGGGGCCGTCCGCCATTTGGAAAACGAGATTGCCCCAACTGACCGACAGGCTATAGCCCGTCCCATTGTTCGCATCGCGCTTATCAGCAATGATACGCACAGGGGTGCCGCTGGCCGGGTCCCGCTTGACCCAGGCATCAATCGAGAAGTCCTCGTTGGCGCTCACATTGATCGCCGGATAGTCTGGCACCGAGACGAACTGACTCGCGCCGTCAAAACACAGGCTGCGCAGGACGTATCCGCTGTTGATCGGCGGGTTGTTGACCTTGGTGCCAGGGTTGCCTCCCGGCGCGAGGTTCAGCGCCGTCGGGCCGTTCGTCTCATCAAAAGGCAGCCAGAGCCCCAGGCCGGCCGGCGCGGGATCGCACCCGCACGATGCGCAAACCGTCAGTTCGGCCCGCAGACCGGTCCAGAGGATCGCGTTCGTTACATAGAAATCCAGCACGTTGTTGCCCAGGACGAGACCGCTTGTGAGGTTCACGGGCGTCCAGACGGAGTAACTGGCCGCGGTGCCTGCAGGCTGCCCGTTCAAGTACATGCCCATCGAATCATCCACGAGCACCCGTCCAATGAGCGAAGCGGTATTCGTGCAGCACAAGCTGAACTGCAGCCGGTAATGATAGACCCCCGGCGGGCTCTGGATGGTATCGAAGCCGGGGCCGATCCACTGGGAACCAGTGCTATTAGGCAGCCAAACGCCCGGCAAGGGACCCTCCACGACCGCGGTGGTGCCCGCCCCGGTCGGCTCCGAGACCAGGACAAAGTTCGGGTCCGCCGCCCCGGGCGCCAGCGGGACATTGGCGTTGGGACCCGTCATGCCCGTGTTGAAGTGCGCGCATTGGGCGCCGATGCAAGGCTTGGTGACCACCGTCCAGTGGAAATTGAGCACCCCGAGGGAGCTGGCAACCTCCACGTTGTAGGGCGACAGTTCCGGAAGGTCAATGTTGGTTACGTCGTAAGTGGGCCCAGTCGCCCCAGGGAGCGCGGTTCCCTGCGAGAACCACTGGTAGGTGGCTCCCGCCGGCATGACCGGCGAGCTCAAAGTGACCGTTGCGCCCAACGGCACCGCGACCACGTTGGCAGGCAGCACCGTGACCGTCTGGGTGCACGTGATGCTATTGCTGCAACAATCGGTGGCCTGCCAGACCTGCGAAATGACCTCATCATTCGTGCACGGCCCGCCATTGGTAACGATGCCCAGCGAGATCAGCGTCACGTTGCTGCCGCAGCAGACGTCATACGCGGTGGCTGTCGGCATGACCCAGGTGTCATCACATTCCACGGTGATGCTCGTAAAACTCACGACCGGCGGCGTGGTGTCCACGACGGTCACTGTCTGGCTGCACTGCGTGCCCGATCCGCAGGCGTCGGATATCTGCCATGTGCGAGTGATGGTTTGCGAGCAGCCCGTCCCATTGGTTACCGTATTCAGGACGCTAACCGTGACGTTGGTGCCGCAGCAACTGGTGGCCGTCGGCTCAGTAAAGCTCCACGGCGAACCGCATTCCACCGTGAGATTCGAGGGACACTGGACCATCAAGCAGGGAATTGAGATCAGGACACTGACCCCAACCGGCACGGACGGAACCCCCGGCGACCAGGCGTTCTGTGAAAAGGTGTAGGGCACAAAGTTCTGGATAGAAACATTCCAAAGATCCAGCTCCGCCCCTTCCACGGGTGACAGGCCGGTGATGTTCTCAAAGGTGCCAACGTCATTGGTTTGGCGGCTTAACATCGTCTTCGGCCCATAGCCGCAAGGCCAAGCTGGAGGAAGCACCGGGACGTGCGGCGTGCCGGTGAACGTAAGGTTCGTCGTGTTGGCAGGGTTATAAAGGAGCGCCCCGTCACCCGGAGCCAGCGTTCCACCCGCCGGAAACCAGCCGAAGCCCGAGGCGTACTGGTACTGGATGGAACTCCAATCCTGGCTGGCGCAGTCCCACTTTAGAAGGCTGGTTCCGTCCGGCACGTTGGGTAACACCTCATCCAGCGTGTTGCTGCCATGATCCAGTTGGTTGGCGATGGCGGCGTATGAGCCGGCAGGCAAGGTGACGGTATAGCTCAGGTTGGACTGCGCCAAGGCGCAACATGTAACCAGAACGTAACAAACGGATGCGAACAGACTTGTCTTCATAGCTCAGACGGAGTGTGATTTAGTTTAGTGTTTCCCGAAGCCCTGGACCTTTGCGACAAAGGCGCGCGCCGACCCACCGATACGCGTACGAGCGATCCACGCAAAGGAACCCTAGGCTGTGAAACCACTAATAACATGGCTTAGCTAAAAGTCAAAATATTAGTTGAAATATGTGCGGCTTATGTCCAAACGCGCCGCGGCAGCCTGTGAGCGGCGGCCCATACAAGCAAAAGCCCCATGACCCATCTGCACGGGGCAAGGTTCCCTGGAGCCCCATCTGATGGGTGCAGCCGGGCGCCGCAACAGCCTAGCGGCGGGCATCCTCCCTGCCGTAGAGGACGGCATCCTGCCGCCCGCTACATCGGAAGCGAGGATGGGGCCAGACCGGAATGGCTCTCAGTCAAGTCGTAAAGCATTTGGCAACAGGCACTTGTGAGCAGCGAGTGAATAAGACCCCTCTGGCCCCCATCGCCGAATTCTTCACGTGAAAACTGGGGGTTGCGTGGGATTGGGGGCGTCCGACCCGGCGACAATCTCCGATTTCGGGCCACTCACCAGGGAAAGCGCGGTTTTGTTGAGTCTTATCTATGTGCCATCCGGGTCAGATCGTACGATTGTCTGGCCGGCCGACGTTAACGCGATTCCAAAAGAGCGCGTGCATGAGTGGGAACGTGCGCGGACCAGCGGCGGCCGTCAAGCCGCGTCCATGCCGTCGAAGCGCCATCCGCGAGGTTCGTTTTAGTACCCGCCTGAACCCAATCCGCGGCCCTGGGTCTTGCTGGGCTCGCCCGTTTTCCCGGCCGCTTCGCGCCGGCGGCATTCATCGAGCATGGCGGCCGTGGCCGTGGCGCCACACCGCGTGCCGCCAAGCTCGCGCACCTTGATCAGCCCATCCAAGTCGCGGACGCCGCCGGCCGCTTTGACCTGGACTCTCCCGGACACACTGGCGCGCATCAGCTTCAAATCATGCTCGGTCGCTCCCTTGTAGCTGTAAGTGCCGTCCGCCTGCTTCACGAAGCCGTAGCCGGTGGAAGTCTTCACCCAGTCGGCGCCGGCCCGTTCGCAAACCTGGCAGAGCCGGCGCTTGAAGTCGTCACCACTCAGACCCGCTCCACCCTGGGTGAGATAGTCGTTCTCGAAGATCACCTTGACCTTCGCTCCCCGGCGGTGCGCCTCGTCGCACACGGCCCGGATATCGCGCTCGACGTAGTCCCAGTCTCCGCTCAGCGCCTTGCCGATGTTGATGACCATGTCAATCTCAACGGCCCCATCGCGGCACGCCAGCTCCGCCTCGTAGCGCTTGGATTCGGTGCAGGAGTTGCCGTGGGGGAAGCCGATGACGCAGCCGACCTTGACGTCCGTGCCGCGGAGCAACTCGACGGCCCGTTTGACGGCGTAAGGCTTTATGCACACCGAGGCCACGCCGTACTTTGCCGCCAACCGGCACCCGTCCTCCAGCTCCTGGTCCGTCAGGGTCGGATGCAGGAGCGAATGATCAATCATCTTGGCGAGTTCTGCGCAGGAGTATTTCATAGGAGTCCTCAAACAAAGAAAGGTTGGAGCACGTTGCGGGCGATCTTAACCGCGGCTTTTCTTCCCTCGAGCGTCCGGCCGAACGTGTCGTCTTCGACTTCGATACAGACCGGGCCGTCGTAGCCAACCTCCGTGACCGCGGCCATGAACCGCGCCCAGTCGGTGTCGCCGTAGCCGGGGATGCGCGGCTGGTGCCACTCCAGCGGCAAGGCGAACACGCCGACGTCGTTGATCCGCTCGCGGCGGATGCGGACATCCTTGGCGTGCAGGTGAAAGAGCTTGCTCTTGAATTCGCGCAGCGGGGACAGGGGGTCCATGCCCTGCAGCACGAAGTGGGACGGATCGTAGTTGAGCCCGAAATGGCGGCTCGGAATGTCACCGAATGCCCGGCGCCAGATGACCGGAGTGGTCATCAGGTTCTTGCCGCCGGGCCACTCCTGCGCGGTGAAGAGCATCGGACAGTTCTCGATGCCCACCTTGATGCCGTGGTCCTCGGCAAAGGCGATCAACGGCTTCCAGGTCCTGAGAAACCGCGGCCAGTTCTCATCCACGGTCTGCCGCCAGTCGCGCCCCATAAACGTATTGACGTTCTTCAGCCCGAGCATTTCCGCCGCGCGAATGACTGCCTTGAGGTGGCCGGTCGCCTTCCGGGCAACCGCCGGGTCGGGGTCGAGCGGATTGGGGTAATAGCCCAGGCCGGAAATCCCCACGCCGTGCCGGGCGCACAGGGCGTTGACGTCGTCGGCCTTGGCCCGCGTGAAGCCGGTCACGTCAATGTGCGTCACGCCGGCGTATTTGCGCTCGGCCTTGCCGGCCGGCCAGCACATGACTTCCACGCAGGCCAGGCGCTCGGCCGCGGCGAACTTCAACACCTCCTCCAACGACAGCTCCGGCAATATGGCGCTGACCAGTCCAAGCTTCATGGTGCTCCTTTCCGTTGGGCTTTAGACCTTCATCCAGGACTTCGCCCTGTGACTTCTCAGGATGGCTTCACAGAGAGCGACCTCACGTTGGCCGTCCTCGGGCGTCGCAAACAAGCGCTCGGCGGGTCCGCCGGCGATCGTGGTGTAGATGTTCCTGAACAGCATCTTAAACGTGTCGGGAAAGCCCTCGACGTGGCCGGGCGGGTAATCCATGTAGCCCGCCGCGCCGTCGCCGAACGCCGGGGTGGCGCGCACCGCGGTTTCATTGGCGCCATCCCGATTGCCGAAGTGAAGCACCTCGGGCGCTTCGGAACACCACGCGGCGGACTTCTTCGAGCCGTAAATCTCCAGGCGGATGCAGTTCTTGCGGCCCGCCGCCACCTGCGAGACGGCCAGGTTGCCCCGGGCCCCGTTGGCGAAGCGCAGCAGCACGTTCGCGAAGTCCTCCGTCGCGACCCGGTATTTGGCATACCGCACCCGCGCTGCCGCCCGGGCGAAGGTCTGGACTTCCCCGAGGGGCCGGCGGCGCATCTTGTGAAAGGTGCCCAGGTCGGCGAACACCGAACGGACGGCGCTGTTGAGGATGAACGACACCGTATCCAGCCAGTGTGTGCCGATGTCGGCCACCGCGCGCAGCTTGCCCCCTTCGTTCGGTAGCAGGCGCCAATTGTAATCGGTGTCCTTGAACAGCCAATCCTGCAGGTAGGATCCGTTGGCGTGGATGATCTCGCCGAGTTCTCCAAGCGCGACCATGCGGCGGAGCGCGAGCACGGCCGGATAGAACCGGACGTTATAGTTCACCGCGAAGACCTTGCCGCTGCGCCGGGCTTCCTGGACCATGCTTCCGGCTTGGCGGGCATTCATCGCCAGCGGCTTTTCGCAGACCACGTGTTTGCCCGCGCGCGAAGCCGCCAGCGCCATTTCGCAGTGGAAGCGGTTGGGCGAGGTGATATGGACCACGTCCACGTTTGCGGAGCGCACCAGGTCGTGGTAGTCGCCGAAGGCCTCGGGAATGCCCCAGGCCTGGGCGGCGGCTTTGACCCGATCCGGCAAGTCGCACAGAGCCGCCACTGAGACGCCGATCCGGCGTAAGGCTTCCAGGTGAACGGGGCCGATAAAGCCTGTGCCGATAACGCCCGCTCTGAGGTTGGTCTTCATGGGCCGTCGCCAACCCTAGGGAGGAGCGTTGAACGCGTCAATGCAATGCCGTTCACAAATCCAACGAACCGCCGGAAGGGACAGAGCGCCACGCAATTTGCGAAAGGCATTGGGGCCAGGTGTGGACGATGTGATCGCCCCGGGTTTCGAACCGGCGACCGGTCCGGCGCGCCGCTGCGAAGGCCAGCCAACTGCAGGCGGTGGGCAGCGGCTTCGCCGAATTCCCAATGGCTCATGACCAATTGCCAATGGTCTTCTTCGCCCCCCAGGGCTTGAGGTTAAGGGTGCCGTGCTCCCTCGGTATGGGGGCAAAGGCTTCGGGCAGGGCATCGGCCTCACCGCCGGCAAAGGCAAAGGCGCCGGTGCCGCGCTCCAAGCGCCCCGCGCTTCTCACCCGCCCCGTTTCAAATGACGTCAGCCTGGATACTCTGCGGGTCCCCTCAAAGCTCTGGCCACAGCGGCAATCAACTCGCCAGGCAGAAACGGCTTCGTAAGAAGTCCATCGGCGATCAAGCTTTGGGCGATGGACAGCATCATTCCAGAGGCGGGCCGGCCGGTTATGGCGATGATCGGCAATCGCGGAAACTGCGAGCGCAATTCGCGGATGGTTTCAAAGCCGTCCTGCACCGGCATGAACAAGTCGGTGATAACCAGGTCCGATGGGTTGGCGCGATGCTGCATCACTCCCTGCCTGCCGTCCGCAGCCAGCATCACCTCATAGCCGGCAGACACCAGAGTTTGCTCCAGCATCGCCCTCGTGTCGGACTCATCGTCTATGACGAGAATGCGTGCCATACCCCTTATTATGCCCACTCCTCTCGACCGGGCAAATAAGAAAGCGGGAGCTTCAGGTCCCGTCGCGGGCGAAGCTCAGGCAGCCGAGCCGCGCCAGCCGCTCCCCTACCCCTCCTTAACCGCTCCAGATGCACACCGTAGGTTGAAATTGAACCTACGGTGTGGGTATGGAGGGGTATGGGAGGGGTAGTGGAGGGGTGAGGGGGTCACAAACCGGCGGGATGGAACGTGCCAGGACGAGGATACCGCTCGCGGGGGACTGTGCTGGAGGGCCGCGGCAGCCGCATGGCCTTGTCTCCGAGTCGGACAGAATCAGTCCCAAATCCAGCCCTCGGATTGAAAATAGACGCACTGCAGCCCGATGCTCAGGTGGTCTCGCAGATGTGCCGCAAACGCCTTCTCGTCCGGGCTCCCCTTTTCGAGGTGCTCGAGCAACTCGCGAAGCCGGTGGCGCACATTGTCGTACGCCCGCTGGCCGGCATCGGGCATGGTCGAGCGCCCCAGCGCCGCCTGGGTTTCGCGCAGCGCCCGCCGTCGGCGCCTCTATCGGGCAACAGGTTTGCGTTGCCGTGACCCACCGCACTGGGGGTGTCCATGATGCCCGCGCGGCGTTCCTTTGCATCCCGCGCAGCGGCGCACTCAGTCCAGCCCCCGCCCGTGGTCCGAACCGGGGCGACGGAACAGGCCGGCCGGGCAGAACGGTTCCGGCCAACCGGCCCCGGCCCTGCATCAAACTGAGACGCGCCGATGGCACCGAGGGAGGGCGAACGTCCTCCCGTGTCTAGCGTTTGGCGGGCCGGTCCTCCCCGATCGCCATCAGCTTCGTGCGCGTGCGGAAGAAGAGCGTGCCGTCTGAAATCGCCGGCGTCGCCAGGCAGGTCTCCCCCAGCTCATTCTTCGCCACAAGGGAGTATTTGCGCGCCGCGGCGACCACGAAGACCACGCCCTCTTCGGTGGTGAAGTAGATATGCCGCCCGTCCGAGACCGGTGAGGCCGTGAAACCCTGCCCGCCGGCATCAAAGCGCCGGGAGTACTGCACGGCGCCAGTCGCGGCGTCGAAGCAGGTCAACACCCCCCAATCATTGCAGCCGAACACCAGGTCGCCGACCGCGATGGGCGTCTGCATGTAATTCCCCTGCTTGGCGTGCGCCCAGGCGACGGCGGCATTCGTTTGGCCGGGGTCATCTGGCGTGATGTCGCCTGCCGCGTCGGCCCGCACCGCGCGCATGGGCATGTACTTCCCGTGCCCGCTCGTCAGGTAGATCAGCCCGTGGGCGAAGATCGGCGTCGGCACTGGCACGTCCCCGGCGCCGCCCAGGTGCCACAGTTCGTGGCCGCTCGCGAGGTCATAGCCTGCCGAGAAATGCCAGCCGTTGACGACAATCTGTCTCCGGCCCGCAGTTTCGACGCATGTAGGCGTGCCCCATGTCGGCACATCCTTGCGCACCGTGCGCCAGACCTCCTTCCCGTCCGCCAGGTCGTAGGCCGCGAGGAACGGCTTGGTGAGGACATCGCATAGCACAATCGCCTTGCCTTCGACGATGATCGGGGAGCTGCCGAAACCCCATTGCGCACTGGGGAACGTGTAAAAGCCGCTGTCCATCGGCCCAAGGTCCTTCTTCCAGGCCAGCTTGCCGACCCTGTCGAAGCAGAACAGCCCTTCGCTGCCGAAAATCGCCACGATGTGAGTGCCGTCGGTTGCGGGCGTCGAGTTGCAGGCCGTCGCCTTGGGATGCCGCGGGGCCCGGGGCACACCTTCGTAGCCAAGCGTGTTCCAGAGGACCTTGCCCGTCGCCTTGTCCAGCGCCAGGAGCCGCCATTGGTGTGTCTCCTTTTCTTCCAGCGGGGTGATGTCGCCGTAGAGGCCCACTTTCAGGTCGGCTTTGCCAGGCTTGACCGCCGTGGCCACATAGACACGGTCGCCCCAGACGATTGGGCTAGCGTGAGCCAGGCCGGGCACAGCAGCCTGCCAGCGAATGTTGGCGCCGGCTTCGATGTTCCAATTGGTCGCCATCACGGCGCTGGCGTCCACGCCCTGGGCGCCGGGACCTCGGAACTGTGGCCAATTGGCCGCGCCGGCTGACAAACCGACACCCAAGACGGCTGCTATCGGAGACCAACGCCGCAGCAGATGACCCGCCAAGCGCGGCCCGCTTGCGTTCGGCGAACGGAAGACAGGCGAATAGGTTCTGACTGGCATAATTGCCCCCGTTTGACACCCGTCACGTCTGTTTGTTTCGCAGGAACTGCGCAGCGAAATGTAGCAGCCGACGTGAGGGTGTGTTGCCCAAAGTCTGTAAACCGATTGGGGGAGGGCGAGCGTCCTCGCCAGCCCTGATTTCCTTGGAGTTCCAGCGAAGTTTGGGCTCGCGAGGACGCTCGCCCTCCCGTCGAAGTGGTTTGGGCAACCCGCCCGTGAGGAGGGTCTGATTGAGGCTTCGGCGATTCCCTAATCGCTAAGCGCCCCCGAGGCATCCTTGCCGGAAGGAAGGAAGCGCCCACATGCGCCCGGCCCGCCGTACGCATTCCCGCTAATAGTTGACATCATGGATTATGGTGCTAGCGTTGGGTCACACCATGCCTGCCAGCCTGTGCTGGGTCCTAGGCGCGACACGAAGGCAGCCTGGTGAGAATCGCGGGAGATAAAGTGGAAATGTCATTATGGAAGCTCAACTGTCGCTCACCCGCGTTGCCGTATTGGGTCTGCTGGCAACCCTAACCTTACAGCTCTCCGCCTTTGCCCAAGGCACGGCGTTCACCTATCAAGGCCAGCTCCAGGATAACGGCAATCCAGCGAGCGGCACTTACGATCTGAGGTTTGGGCTTTTTACCGTGGAGAGCGGGGGCTCCGTGGCCTACGGCTACCTGACCAACTCGTCCACCGCCGTCAGCAATGGGCTGTTCACGGTGACGCTGGATTTCGGGTCCGGCGTCTTCAATGGCACAACGTACTGGTTGCAAATTGGCGTCCGGACCAATGGGGCGGCGAATTTTAAGGGGCTGACTCCGCGCCAGCAACTAACGCCAGCGCCCTACGCGATTTTCGCCGAAGCAGCGAACGCGGCGGGCTTGACGGGAACGGTGCCGCCCGGGTCCGTGCCCGACTCAAGCCTGAGTCCGGATGTGGCTTTGCTCGACGTGACCCAGACCTTCACCGGGGCGAACAGTTTCAACAACAACATTTCGCTTCTTGACCCGACCAAAACCATCATCTTCCCCGCAACCAGCGGAGCCAACTCGCCGATGATGGCCATGTTTTCCTCAGGGACCGCCAACGCCGACCGGATGGTCATCGCCCACTCCCTGATTTATCCCAATTGGGGACTGCAGTACCAGGATTCTTCGGACAAGTTTAACTTTCTGAGTGGTGGCACGCCGGTTCTGACCGTCAACCTGGGGTCCCTGTCGGTCTATGCCATTGGTAGCGTCGGCATCGGCACGGCCAACCCGGCCCAGCAATACCTGAGCGTCCATGGGGGCGTGAACATTGACCAGGCCAATGACAATGGCGGCTTCATCAACAACGGCAGCACCAACGGCTACGGCCTCACCTTCGGCAGCGGCAGCGGCGAAGGCATCGCCTCCCAGCGCCAGGCGGGTGCCAACCAGTATGGCTTGGATTTTTACACCGACTTTAACCAGCGGATGTCGCTGAACAATAGCGGCAACCTGATGTTGGATGGCAACGATCTTTATTTGCTGGAAGGCAATACTTGGAATGGCATGGGTTATCGTTCGTCTGTCGCTGGAGTCTCACCGTCCGGGGGAGAGGGCATATTTGTTTATGGTCTTGACGCTGGTTACCTGGGCACGCGCAACCCGGATGCAGTCGCACTGACGTGGGACTGGCACAACAATGTGACCGCGTATGGCGAGTATCTGGTAGTCAATGGGGCGACCCCCGTTTATGCCTACATTGGCGATGACGGCGCCGGCAACGACGTCCAGATCGGCAGCCAAAAGTCCGGCATCACCGCTGTTTCCGCCTACAACACGGCCGACAACGCCTACATGCACTTCTATTGCAGCTCCATCACCATCAAAGGCGGCGCGGACCTGGCGGAGCCGTTCAAAATCTCGGCGGCACCAGCGGCGATTCCCCCCGGCGCCGTGTTGGTGATCGACGAGCAGAACCCCGGGCACTTGAAGATGAGCGACCGGGAATACGATACGCGTGTCGCCGGTGTGATCAGCGGCGCCAATGGGGTGAATCCCGGTATCCAGATGCAGCAGCAGGCTCTGATGGAGGATGGGAGGAATGTGGCGCTCACGGGTCGTGTGTATGTCCAGGCGGAAGCTTCCAACGGGGCTATCATGCCCGGGGACCTGCTGACCACTTCCAGCACCCCAGGACACGCAATGAGGGTCACCGATCACGCCCGCGCGCAGGGCGCCGTCCTGGGCAAGGCTATGACGCCCTTAACCGGCGGCAAGGGCATGGTTCTCGTGCTGGTCACATTGCAATAGGGAAGGCCTCGCCTATGAGGAAACGTTCTGACACAGCGGCCAGTCTGGGGCTGTTTGTTCTCTGTGCCCTGCCCGCCCTGGCCGCGGAAAGACAGGTGCTGCACGGCCACGTGCCACGAGCGGTCACTAACCTGAGCCTGGCAGCCACTGGCCGTCTTCCGGCAACCGCGACTCTCCAGTTGGCAATCGGTCTGCCGTTTCGAAACTCGCAAGGCTTGACCCGCTTTCTCCAGGACCTCTATACGCCCGATAGTCCCAGCTTCCATAAGTACCTCACGCCTCCGCAGTTCACCGAACGATTTGGGCCTACGGAGCAGGATTACCAGGCTCTGCTTCAGTTCGCCCAGACCAACGGACTCACGGTGACCGCAACGACCTCGAACCGCTTGCTGTTGGACGTCAAAGCGTCGGTGGCCGACATCGAGCGCGCCTTCCACGTGACGATGCGCCTCTATCAGCATCCCACCGAGGCCCGGACGTTCTTTGCCCCGGATGCCGAGCCCTCGCTGGACCTGAAGGTTCCGGTTCTGCACATCAGCGGGCTGGACAGTTACATCATACCGCACCGCCTTCGACAGAGGCAGGGTTCCACCGAACCGGTGGCAAATGGAGCACCCACAGGCTCCGGCCCATCCAACACCTACCTGGCGCAGGACATTCGCACGGCCTACGTGCCTGGCGTTACTCTGGCCGGTGCCGGCCAGTCGGTTGGTCTTCTTGAATACAACGGATACTACCAAGACCTCATAACAGATTACGCAGTTTATAATGGAATACCTCCTCCAAGTTATCTCAACGTGGAGAATTGGGCCTTGGATGGATTTAACGGGAATCCTACTGGCACGGGCTACGAGGAAGCCGAGGTGGACATCGAGATGGTTCTCGCCATGGCGCCCGGACTCGACAACGTGATTGTGTACGAGCTGCCTCCTCCGACAGGCAACATCCCCGTTCCCCCGGACGATGCGTTGAATCTTATGGCCGCGCAGGACCTAGCCAACCAGCTCAGTTCCTCCTGGGAGTTCCAGCTCAGCGCAAACACGGACGAAATATTCCAGGAGCTTGCGGCGCAGGGGCAGTCGTTCTTTCAAGCCTCCGGCGACGGCGGTGGACGGACGGGGACCAATGTGTATTCGCCCTTCGATGACGCGTATATCACGCTGGTCGGGGGGACGGAGTTGACGACCGGCGGCGGCGGCGCTTATTCATCGGAAGTCGTATATCACGAGCCCAACCCCAACCCTCCCTATAATAACTACTTTTTTTACAGCGGCGGCGGCATCAGTCCCAACTACGCAATCCCCTGGTGGCAGCAAGGCATCTCCATGTCGGCCAACGGCGGGTCTACGTCGATGCGCAATATGCCCGACGTTGCCATCGTGGCCTACCAGGTATTCGCCTTCTATAGCGAAACGGCCCCCAAATCGGGAGGCTACAGCGGCACCAGCGTGGCCGCGCCATTGTGGGCGGGCTTCATGGCGCTGGTTAATGAGCAAGCCGCGTCCGACGGTCTGCCTTCTATTGGCTTTGCCAACCCGGGGCTCTACGCCATTGGCAAGGGATCGAGCTATAGCTCCTGCTTTCACGACATCACATCCGGGAACAATAAGAACCCGCTCTCCCCGACGGAGTTTACCGCAGTTGCGGGCTACGACCTTTGCACCGGCTGGGGCACGCCCAAAGGGCAAAACTTGATCAACGCGCTGTGTTCCAATCCTCCGCCCGGGGGCCTTAAGTATGTGCAGTTCGGCGCTTCAGGCCCCGGCAACGGCACCTGGGCGAGCCCCTACAATACGATGGCCCTGGGCGTGGCTGGGGTCCCAGCCAATGGAGCTATTCTGATCAAGGGCCCCGGCTCCTCGTCAGAAACTCTGACCATTTCAAAAGCTATGACGATCGGCGCGGTGGGCGGGAACGCGACTATCGGGCATTAAGGACTAACGGGCGGTTCCGGGGAGCCAATAGAACGACCCACTCTGGTTAGTGCCCAGGAAATATCCGCTGGCCAAGTTCCACCCCTGAAGCACGACGCCCTTCCAGGGAATGGAAGTTGCCGTCGCCGGGTCCATTACCGTGCCGCTCACGAGGCCGGAGGACGAGGTGACCGTCATAGTCAGGCCGTTGGGGCTGAGGTTGGTTACGACGTTGTTGGTGCCAAGCAGGACCTGGTTGGTAATGCTCTGCGACAGGTTGCCTCCGCTGAGGACGACGTCTGCATAGGTAAAGTTCAATACGCGACGGCCACGGGCCGGGGAAGTGTAACGCAAGCCATACGCCTCGACCTGTTGTGTGAAGCCATTGGTGTAAACGCTTCCGCTGGATAGCGGCGGTTTGAGCCAGGTCAACACGCCGGTGAAGTCGCTATTCGGCTGGTTGCTGAAGGCGAGCCAGCCCGACACGGAGCCTTTGCCGCCGGTGTACAGCGGGGCGTACAAAGGCAGCATCCCGTTTTGCGGGACCGGCACGGTTTGGCTGAAGCTGGCGCCATCGGCCAGTGAGCCGTTCACGGTTGCGACGCCGTTGCTCGGGATGCTGAGGGTGGCATACCCATTGCCCCCAGGCAGATCGGGCGAGTCGTTGCCAGTGCCGGGAATGGTCATGGTGTAGGTGCCGGCATACGGGGCGGGATTGGTGTGAGCGTCAAAGACCTGGCGATCCGATCCCAGCCCGGCCACCCAGCCGCCGTCCACGCTGTTGCTGACTGACCCGGCGATCTGCTGCACTGCGAAGTCCAGGCCCATTCTCAGCACCCACGCGTTGGTGCCGGGCCGTGCGACTACCTGGGTGGCCTGTCCGAAGGCGTTGAAATGCCCGGCGAAGGGGTAACGGTTGGCCCCGCGTTTCAAGCTCCCGCTATAGGCGCCGCTGCCGGTCAAGGTCAGGAAGAAGAAGCCGGTGCTGTCCTGCTCTGGAGGGGCTTCGGCGAACAGGCCGTTGTAATTGCCTTGCGCCGCGAGGAAGGGGTTGGGAATGAAATTGGCCTGCAACACGAGATCGGGTTGCATCAGGAAGTTGAGCTTCGCCGAGGTGCTCGCCAGCCCGGGGCCCTGCGGAGAGGTGCCCACCCAGTTGGCGAAGACCTGCTGCGTCCCCGCAACGGCAGTCACCTGGTAAGCCTGGCCCACGTCCAGCATTTTGCCGGAGAAGTTGCGGGTGATGCTTCCCGTGCCGTTGGTCACCAGCGTCAACGTGCTGGGCACGACAAAGAAGAACTTGCGCATATTGGTGCTGGAGAGGTTGCCGGACGCGTCCACGGCGTAGGCCTGCACCGCGTTGGTGCCGGCGATCAGGGGTTGCTGCGGCAAGATCCAGTTGGTCCAGCCATTTTGCGTGGTGGCCAGAACAAAGCCGGCCCCGTTGACGTTCACCCAGACGTTAGCCACCTGGTCGTTGTCCCTGGCCGTGCCCGTCACATCCGCCGGCGCGTTGGTGGTGCGGCTGTTGGCCGCCGGAGAGACAATCGTGACGAAGGGCCTGGACCTATCCACAAAGGTGGCTTGGACCGTAAGGTTTGATTGCATGACGAAGTTCAGCGTCGCGTTGGTGTTGGGCACGCCGCCCTCCCAATTGGTCGAGACCAGCCAATCGGTAAAGATGTACCCGTTAATTCCCCTGGCGGTCATGCTGTACCGGTTGCCGATCCTCAGCACGGCGTTGCTGTAGTTGGGCGTGAGCGCGCCCTGGCGCACGGCGACCACCTGCAGCCGTTGGCCCGGAGCTTGCGCGCTCATAACGACGGGGAACAACAAGAACTCGAAAATAACACCGATGAGCTTCAGGGGAGTTTTCATAGCCCAAGTGTGGACCCGTCTGCTGAAGCGCAGACTATGGCGGCGGTTTTGATTCCAGGATTCATTGCAGGATACTCGTCCCCGTAAATCAGTCCGTAAAGTCGCCGGGGGTGGAGGCAAAACCCCGCGTGCATTCTACCCGAACGCGAGTATACTTACGGCTTTTAGCGCGACTGGCTTGCGCTGCCCCCTCGACCTTTAGCCACCGCCTCGCCCAAGTTAGATGCCAAGGTCTTCTTTCAAGGCTCGAGCCACAGCGGCAATCAACCCGCCAGGCAGAGATGGCTTCGTGCCAATTCTACCGGCGACCAGGTTCCGGGCGATGGATAGCATCATCCCAGAGGTCAATGGCCGGGGGAGAACAGTTGGTTTTGCTCCCGGATCACCCGGACGGTTCCTGAAGCCCGAAGGGATTCGGTCTTTTCCTCGATGATCGCAGCGAACTCATCCAGGTTCTCATTTTCAAGCCGGGCGATGGCTTCGTCCGGGAAGCCCTGCAGTTTCAGTTGCTTCTGGCGAAACCTGAAAACATGCCGGATGGAAGTCAGGGTCTTGGGGACATCCACCGGATACAAGGTGTTCCGATCCACTCGAAGCACGGCGAAACCGGTGAAGGGCCGCCCGTAGGTTGATTGAATGGAAATGCTTTTGATTTCTTCGCCCTGGTACTCGTCGCCAACGAGGTTTTGCGACGAACTGTCAATGTCCGACAGCTTGCGTGGTATGTAGATCGTGAAGGCCCGCGTGATCTCGAACTTCGGGCCGGCCGGGTGTTCGAGGACGGCGACCTCGAAGCCGCCCCCCTTTTTTACGACGCAACCAGCCAGGAAATTGTCCACGTAACCCAGCGCCAATGGAGCCGCTGGAGAGAGCAGCTTTTGAATGGTCTCGGCGGCGGCCGGCAAATCCTGCTGTTTCACCTTGAGCGCGGCAGCCTCCTCCATGCTGCTGGTCACTTCGATGCTGCCCACGCGCACGTTTTTCCGGCCCTCCTCGATCTCCTTGAGGATTCCCTTCAACACTTCCAGGCTGGCCGCAAGTTGTCTCCGAAACAGGCACAGCGCCAGGCCGATGACCAGCGGATAGGCGATCTTGGCGATGAAATCCAAAATCGTCTTGAGCAGTTCCATGGCGGTGTCGGTTGTTTTGAGCACCATAACCATCAGGCGCGGGGACTTCCCTGTCCCTTGACCTGGCGCAGGGCTCGTTCCGCCCTGGCCAGCAGCGCCGTCACGCTCTCGCGCGGCCCCGCCAAATCGATCACGGCGAAACGATACGAAACAAATATATCCTGTTCCGCCACCCTGCAAGCGGGCGTGGCTTCACAGGATTCGCGGAAGGCAGCGAACGACGCCTTGGCCCGCTCTCTGTCTTCCGGGACAAAGAAAAGAAACTCGTCCCCATGCCGGAAGCGCAGGCTGATGCTCCCGGCAGGGAGGCGGCTGCGGAGCCTTTGCATGAACTCGACGATCACTTTATCCCCGGTGTCGTAACCATAGACATCGTTGATAATGTGGAAGTTCTTCATGTCCAGAATGACGAGGGAATACGGTTTGGCCGCAGTGAACACGCAATCGTAAACATCGCTGACGTATTCGATCCGGGGAATCAACAGGAGCGGATCGAGGGCACACATCGGCTCCAAAGCCCTTCTGGATTCCATGGCCATTATGCTCGAACGAATCGCACGAAAGGCATGACCTGGCAATCTTAAACGCCCCGATTAAGTTCGCTTCATCGTGCACTTAATCGGCCACTTTATCGGTCTCAGGAATGTCCCACGCTACGCTAAACAGGCACTCGGCCAGAGCATCGGCTTGGTCGGACGGCTCGGCTTCGATGCTGACGCGCACACGAGCGTGAAGGGCAGCGGCGGACAGGAACGTCCGCGCTCGGGGGGCGCTGCCCGGACGGGTCCCTTCAGCCCTCGCCGCTCTTGCGCCAGGCGCCAGGGGCGACTCCGGTTTCGCGTGTGAACGCTCTTGAAAACGAGAACTCCGATTCGTATCCGACCGTTGCCGCGACTTGCGCCAGGGTGTCGGATGAATCCCGCAAGCGTTGGCCGGCCAAAAGCATTCTCCAGCGGGTGAGATAACTCATGGGCGGCAGGCCGACCGCGTTGGTGAACCTTTCCGCGAACGCCGAGCGCGACAGGCAAGCCTCCCTGGCCAGTTCTTCGGCGGTCCACGGGCGCGCGGGTCGCAGGTGCAGCGCACTCAGCGCGCGGGACAGGGATGGGTCGCGCAGCGCGGCCAGCCAGCCGGTCGCGTTGCCGGGAAGCGCGTCCATGTATCCCCGCACAGCTTCGACGAAGAGCATCTCGGCCAGGCGTGCGAGAATTCCCTGCGAGCCGGGCCGGCGCGCCGCATGTTCGCGGGCGGCGTAGCGGAAGGAGGTTTCCGCCCATTCGGCGCAGGGTCGTCCGCGGAGGTCGGCCACGAGCAAGGCCGGCAACGCCGTGAGCAGCGGATGGTCGCGCATCGCGGTCGCGAGAAAGCCGCAGACGAAATGGTTCTTCACCTGCCGGCCCGTGCCGAAATCCAGGCGCGCCAGCACACTGTCCTCCGCCTTGCGAATCAACGGCCGCGCGTCCACGGGCGGCATCGCCACATCACTGCCGAGCAGGTGCGGGTCGTTGCGACTCAGCAGAATGATCCTGCCCGGCCCCGCCCGGCGCGGCTCTTCGTTTCCCACGCGCACTTCCATGCAGCCATCCAACACATAATGGAAGGCGACCAGATCGCCGTCCACCTTGATGCCGGGTCCGCAATCCTCCGGCACGATCTGCGAACGCACACACCAGGGCACGCAAAAGCTCGATTCGAGAAAAACCCCGCCGGAAAAGCGCACGACGCGCAGGAGGTCAGAAAGCGCGTCCATGAGCAGGGAAACCCTGCCGGCGTCTGGGCCAAAACATCCGGCGTCCCGGCCATTTCACGCCGCCCGCACCGCGTGCAGATTGACGCGTGTGCCGGACGAGTCGGCCGCAATTGAAAGCTCGAATCATGACAACAAAACAGTCTAATATGTTGAATACGACCACGATTGACAAGTTCAAGGCCGGCCTGCGCGGCGAGCTAATCCAGCGCAGCGACCCGCAGTACGAGGAAGCCCGCAGGCTCTACAACGGGATGATCGACAAGCGGCCGCTCCTGATTGCCCGCTGCGCGGATGCCGCCGATGTCATCTCCGCCGTGCGCTTTGGCCGGGAGAACGATCTCCTGACGGCGGTGCGGGGCGGGGGCCACAACGGGCCCGGGCTCGGGAGCTGCAATGACGGGCTGGTGATCGACCTCTCCCTGATGAAGGGGGTGCGCGTTGATCCCCGGAACCGCACCGTGCGGGCGGAAGCCGGTTGCACGCAGGGCGGCGTAGATCACGCGGCGCATGCCTTCGGACTGGCCGTGCCCGCGGGGATCGTCTCGACCACCGGCATCGCGGGCCTCACGCTCGGCGGCGGCCACGGCTACCTCTCCCGAGAATTCGGTCTGACGATTGACAACCTGCTCGAGGCGGATGTCGTGCTGGCCGACGGGACGATGGTGGCCGCCAGTGCGACGGAGCACGAGGACCTGTTCTGGGCGTTGCGCGGCGGAGGCGGGAATTTCGGCGTCGTGACGAGCTTCCTCTACCAGGCGCACCCGGTGAGCACAGTCTATGGCGGCCCGATCTTCTGGGAACTGAAAGACGCCGCAAGGGTGATGAAGTGGTACCGGCAGTTTCTGGCGCAGGCGCCCCTGGACCTGAGTCCGTTCGTGCACCTGGGGACTATGCCCTCGGCGGACCCGTTCCCGGGAAGTCATTGGGGCAAGAAGATCTGCGGCCTGGTCGTCTGCTACACGGGGCCGCTGGAAAAGGCGGAGGAGGCGGTCAGGCCGATTCGTCAGGAGCTACCCCCGCCCATCCTGGACTGGATGGGGGCCATGCCCTTCCCGGCCCTGCAAAGCCTGTTCGACCCGCTGCTGCCCCATGGCATGCAGTGGTACTGGAAGGGCGACTTCGTCAGGGAGTTGCCCGACCGGGCGATCGAGTTGCATATCGAGCACATCGGCAAGGCGCCGACGGAGCCTTCGATTGCGCACCTCTACCCCATAAACGGCGCCGTCCACAAGGCAGGGCGACACGAGACCGCGTGGAATTGCAGGGATGCGACATGGTCCCTGGTCATTTGTGGCATCGATCCCGACCCGGCGAACGCGCCGGCGCTCAAGGCCTGGGCCAAAGAATACTGGGAGACGGTCCACCCGCATAACCTAAATGGCGCCTACCTCAATTTTATGATGGAGGAAGGCGAGGATCGCATCCGGGCCACATACGGCGACAACTACGATCGCCTGGCCGCGATCAAGAAGAAGTACGACCCGGCCAACTTTTTCCGCGTGAACCAGAACATCAAGCCGGCCTGAGACGCGCCTTGCTTAATACAAATGCCGGCCAGAAATATGAAAACTATGACCACAGCGATAATCCAGTTCCCGCTCCCTCCCGGAGCACCCTTAGAGGCCGTGAAGAGAGGCTTCCTCGAAGTTGCGCCGTTCTACCAGGGTCCGCCCGGACTGCTCCGAAAGTACTTTCTGCTCTCGGACGACGGCGCGACAGGCGGCGGTGTGTATCTTTGGGCCTCGCGGCAGTCGGCCCACGATTTTTCCGAGGCGACCATCCGCCCGATGATCAAGGAGAGATTCCACGTCGAGCCGTCGATCACCTATTTCGAGACGCCTGTCATCGTCGACAATGTCTCGTCTGAGATTCTGTCCTGACGCGAGCATCAGCGAGGGAAGGCGAGCGTTCCCGCGCGCCCAAATATCCTGGAGAAAAGGGGAAAGTCAGGGCTCGCGGGGACGCTTGCCCTCCCGAACGGCCATTCTCAAAACACGGTCCTAGGAGCTTCCAGGTGAACGGGGCCGATAAAGCCTGTGCCGATAACGCCCGCTCTGAGGTTGGTCTTCATGGGCCGTCGCCAACCCTAGGCAGCAGACTTCCACGCTTCAACGCCCGAGTCAACCCGGCCCCAATGGACCAAAAGACATGTCAGCGGTCCACGAGCCGATAAAAGCGCGGAGTCGCGCCAACGGGGCTGGTGACATAGAATCGGTCACCCAGGACTGCCGGCTGATTGGAGTCGGTTGTCCAATGACTGTCCAAAGCGAGGTTCGTGTTGCATTGGAGAATGGCGTCGCCGGCCCAGGCCGGCCAGGAGACCACCACGTTGTTGCTGACGACGCTCAAAGCAAGCTCGGTTTGGCTCGCTTCAAATGCGCCGATATCGGAGCCGTCGCTTGCATTCGGGTAATTGGGCAAATCGTAAGGCCTGGGTGCGCCGCGTTCATCGGTGGTCAGCGAGAAGCTGGCTCCGGCGTCGAGCACGGGACTGAAGGGAGCGGGCTTGTGCGTGGGCAGGCCGGAGCCGTTCTGCGCGAGTGGTTCCAGTAGGGGATCCAGGGGCGACGCTACGGTGCCCATCCGGGTCGTCGGTCCCATGCACGGGCCTGGATAGTAGTCATCGCCGAGAAAGTTGTAACCGAGATCCTCGAAGTACGCATAGGTGTTGGAGAAAACATTCGCTACGTTCTGCGCTACAATGGTGTTGCCGAGTTGGGGTTTGCAGGCAATGGCGTACCCGCAGATGCCGCCGAAGGATCCGGCCCCGGCATTGCCGGACGGCCCGGCGGGGGTGCCTGCTCCGCCGGCCCCAGACTGCCCGCCATAAGCGGTGTTAGAAACGACAGTGCAGCTAATCACCTGCGCGTTGGCAGAGACGTGAAAACCTCCACATTCGCCAGAGTTGCCATCACCGCCCGTGCCGCCAATGAAGACAGCGGAAGTATCGCCTCCGTTGCCGCCATTTCCTCCAGCCGCGAGGTTTCCCGAAAAGGTGCACAAAGTGAAATAGGGACCGTCGGAGGCTAACACCGCTCCGCACGCACCTACACCGCCACCTCCGCCTTGGCCGCCGGCTTCACCCACGGCGGCGTTCAGGTTGTCGCCGCCGTTCCCGCCATTGCCGCCGACCACACGGTTCGACGAGAAGGTGCAGCGAATCGCGGTCACAGATCCGGCACCGTAAACGGCACCGCCTGACGCCTGCCCACCGGCGCCGCCTTGCCCGGGCGTGAACACTGCCCCAACCGGGTTATCGCCACCGCGTCCGCCATTGCCTGCCACCGCCTGGTTGGCCGCGAACCAGCAGTTCGAGAGCGTCAAAGCTCCGCCGCTGTCGTAAATGGCGCCGGCCTGGGCGTCGAACCCAGCCATGCCATTCTGCCCGAGGCCGCCATCTGTTCCGCTAGGGGCGACGATCCTGCCGTCGCGAACCGTCATACCGGACAGGAACACCGAGCTGGCGGTGATGACAAAGACGCGATCAACATTTTGGCCGCTCACTGCCAGCAACGACGGGCCGGGGCCGAAAATGGAAATGGAATTGCCGATGGGAATGGCGCTGTTCAGAGGAATGACGCCGCTTATGGCGAATACGATGGTGTCTCCCGGACTGCTGGCAGCGACTTGATCGCGCAACGAGCCCGGGCCGCTGTCGGCGGGCGTTGTGACCGCAAGCGTCGCAGCGCGCAGCGAACCCCCCGGACCCAGATGGGGAATGACCAGCGCCGCGAACGCCGCCGCCCACACCCATGCCGTCTTCGCATGACACGGCTTCACATGGTTTGCTGCGAGGGTCACGGATGAGCCTGGCATACGCCGGCTTGCTGAACAATTCCGGCGACA
>Ga0335069_10001842_pt1 | contig 33449 bp, 23 predicted proteins | sample Lox_Sample_11_FD_206714 | JGI IMG/M metagenome (GOLD analysis project Ga0335069, IMG submission 206714) | Soil microbial communities from Loxahatchee National Wildlife Refuge, Florida, United States - Lox_Sample_1.1 | ecosystem: Environmental > Terrestrial > Soil > Wetlands | place: USA...
CACGCCGAGCAACTGAGCATCTTGCTCCGACTGACGGCAGCAAGGTAAAACAATCACGTCTGATCCACGCAAAGTGGCCGGTTTTGAACTGATAACAAGTGGCCGGTTTTAAGGTGATCACCGAGGTGACGATACGCCAGATGGCTCGTAATTGGAGTCGTGACGGACGCACCGAGATCGATATCGTTGCAGAACTCGACAACGGTACTTTCTTATTTGCTGAATGCAAGTGGCGCACTGACAGCTTACGCGGCTCAGCGATCTGAGCTCACTGCAAGCGAAGGTTGCTGGCCTGCCCGAAGCTCGCTGGCGCAACAAGCCCAGCTATATCCTCTTTGCCTTAGGCGGCTCTTCTTCGGAACTGCTCAGCCTTGCCGCTGACCCGGCCGAGCGGCTCTATCTTGTCTCAGACGCAGACATGCTGAGCAGTACATGATGCGACAGAGCTAAGCACGTCGATTTGTCAAGGCGCGATGGATCGCGTCCAATACTTCACCAAGGCGCTTATTCACATCCTCGGTCAAGAAGCGCAAAACAAAGTAGCCGTTTTCCTGCAACAATGCATCTTTCCGGCGATCCCGCCGGTATGCGTCCAGATCTCCAAAATGCTGTAGTCCGTCTAATTCAATTACGAGGCGCGATTCCTGACACAACAGGTCTACTTCCATTCTTCCCCAACCATCGAAGGAAATCGGTAGCTCAAGATTCAACCGGAACTTCCCCGCAAGGTCGGGCAGAGTCTCCAAACGGCGGAAGAGGAATTTCTCAGCCGCGCTCCTGGCTCGGGTGGGGCCCTCTGCGTCCGGGGGAAACGCGCGCGCGGCAGCTACGAACAGATTCGCCAAAAGGGTATCAACTCCATCACGAATCAGGCGCCGTACCGTTGCCGCATATTGCTCTTTCCAAATTGGGTCCACCGGAAGAGGCACATCCACCGGCCATCCCGGAACCGCGCTTGCTGGAAGCAGTATTTTGTATCCGATGCTCTCGTACCCGCGGCACCGCCGATTGAACATGCGCGCCAGCATCGGCACTTCCAGGTCGGCGTAGTCATACACGCGGACCTCGCGTTTTCCTTCATGCTCCCGATGTAGGCGTCCGACGTATTGAGCGATTGTGCCATGCCAGGAAATGGGCAATGTCAAGAACAGCGCATCAAGGCGCGGGTCGTCAAAGCCTTCTCCCACGTACCGGCCCGTCGCAAGAAGCACGCGCTCAGCGCCACTGGGAATTGCGGCCAAACTGCTATGAATCTCCAGGAGTTGCTTCCTGCCCATACCGCCGCGAAGCACGATGAGGTTGCGGATCATGGACTGCAAGCGGCTTGCGAGTTCATCCAGATGCTCGTTACGCTCCGTGAGAACCAGTGGCGAGCGTCCCTCGCGTACAGCTGCGATGACATCGTCGCAGATGCGGCTATTCCGTTCAGCATCCCGGATAAGTTCATCGTAAAGATCATGAAACTGAACACGCACGTCCGGATTTGCGGCGCGCAGCGGCTGAAACCCCGTAGGACGAACGAACACCAAGTGTTCAAATTGCTGCTGTAACGACTGTTCTTTCGCACTCACGCGATGGCGTATGGGGCCGCACTGCATATGAATGATCGGATGGTGCCCGTCTTTTCGGGTGACAGTTGCGGAAAGTCCCACGACGAATTTGGCGCGTGCTTGCCGCATCACCTCCTCGAAACTGCTGGCAGATACGTGATGGCATTCGTCGACGATGATCTGTCCATAGTTCGCAACTACATCATCTACCTTTCCTTTTCGAATCAGGCTTTGAATAACCGCAACGTCGAGCAAGCCGGATTCTTTCTTGCGGCCGCCACCGATCCGGCCAATACTTCGGACCGGCAACTCCAAAAAGGCAGATAACCGTTCAATCCACTGTTCCTGCAGCTGCCGCCTGTGCACGAGTATCAGAGTGTTTACACGGCGCGTCGCAATCAGCCAAGAGGCCAATACGGTTTTACCGAATGCGGTCGTGGCCGCCAGCACGCCAATCTCGTGTTTCAGCATCGCTTCGGCCGCCGCTTCTTGTTCCGGTCGTAACTGTCCATGGAAAGTTACATCCAATTCTCGTCCAGCCTCGCGTTCATCACGAAGATCAACTCCCACTCCGAGACCGGCTAGGAACTCCAAAAGTTCCTCGCAACAACCACGCGGCACGCTAATATGCGAAGGATATTCTCGAGCACACGCGATAACTCGTGGCTTACCGTAAGTCGAGAGACGCATGGACTGCACGCGGTAGAACTCAGGGTTCTGAAATGCGGCGAGTCTAAGAATTCGATTTCGCAACGACGGCGTAAGCGCGTCTTTCGGAATGTACAATTCGTTTGCGAAGACCAATTCCAACTTCTCGGGAACAGGACCGATCACCCGATCTTCCGAGTGGCGATACCAGGGCTCTGCACTTAGCCAGATCCCCTCTCCATCTTCATCCGCCATTGCCGGGGCGCACTTTCAGCAGGCTGCCACCTGCTTGTCCCTCCTGAACACGCCGTTCAATTTCGATTCTGCTGATTTTGCGCACGCCCGATAGGAATAACCATTGGTCCGGATATGGTGAGAAACCGTCGTCGAGAAATACACTGTTACCTTGTTCACGCGAGCGCTTTTGCAGCGGGAGAGCAATAAGGTTTCCGAATCCACCCTGCGGCAAGGTGTCTTGGTTGGGAAACAGGCGATCATACGAATCGAGCCCCAAATCGGGGCGACGCTCCATCGTCTCGGTGAGGAGATACGTTCCCAGTCTGCGAGCCAAGGACGCGGGAACCGGCTCCGCGAAAAATAGCCAGACATGGGCACCGTTTCCCGAGCGTGAACGCTCCAGCGCCGCCGGCACGTCCATGGACCGGAATGTATCCAGGAATGCCTTTGCATCGTCTTGCCAGCTCTCTTTATCGAAGTCCGCAGCCAGGAAAAAACAGGTTCATCCGCCAGCATCGGATAGACGCCGGCCACGAACTCCCGGCCCGCACTGTCCTGGCCGGACAGGTGCCAACGAATGATTTCGTCGTTCAGAGGCAGAAGAAGGCGGTGCGCACAGTCAGAGCACTTGATTTTCGGCTTTTCGCAAACGCCACGAACCCATTCATTGCCGCAAGCGGGAGAATATCCGGACTTGCCTGTTTTGCGGCTCTCGAACCGGCGAGCATACACATCCGTGCGCCCACGGAACAACCCACGAAACAGCGCGACCTTTTCCTCCGCAGTGGAGCGATTACCGACCATGCACGTCGCGTCCATCGCCTTAACGATACCGCACACTCCGTGCGTTTTTCACGAAACTCATTCATATCGCTAACGGATCAACCGAGTAAAACATGAACCGCAATGCCTTCGTCAAGAAGGTTCGAATCCAGAGAGGGTATTACATGCAGAGAGAATTGCCCGAAGGTGCTGTACTGAATGCGTGGCGGTGGAAAGAACTTGGACCATGTTCCACCGAGCCATTCGTCCAAATCAGATGCGGTTGGAGAGTTTCTAGGGATAGGATCTTCTACCGTCGTTCGTTTCGCCAAAGCAGGACTCATTCCGGGCCATCCCTTGCGTGTTTCAGGGCACCGCACGCACTGGCGTTTCCTGCTCTCAGAAGTTAGGGAAGCGATGCTCACCAGGAAGTCGAAAGTCCTGACAGAACGAAATGGCGAGCGTAAGGAACTGCGAGGGAGCCGGCCGGTGCTCGAAAGACATCGGCGGTATCGTCGTCGCGCTTGAAGCAATCAGTAGGTTGCGGTTCAATTAGTCGTAGAGATGCATTACTGATGGAAATGCATGATGGTCATCGCCGATCCCGTCAGAAGCCAAGATCGAATCGGCTCTTCAGCCTGGGCATTTCATCGCTTGGAGGTGAAGAAGCGAATGTTGCTCTCGACGTGCACTTGCGGTAAACCTCGAATGTCAGGCGAAGATTGCTGCAAATTGCTGATTGTATTTGGCGTCCCGGACGGGATTTGAACCCGTGTTATCGCCGTGAGAGCCCTGTCCTCAATTGCGAAGCTTTTTCCACCGGACTTCGTCGCCTGGATGTGCTTTACGCTTCTGAAGAGAGGACTTTCTCATGCTCATCGAACAGCAGATCGCCGAGCGCCAGGAGAGAGCCGCAGCAAGGCCTCCCAAAATTCTGAAATGGCCAGCCGGAGGTCCGTACGGGGACTACACGATCAAGTCGGCAAGCGGCCGGACTTATCGGGTAGCCATTCGCGGACATGGCCTGTTCGAGAATTATTGCTCATGCCCGGACTTCGCAATTAATACGCTGGGCACCTGCAAACATGTCGAGGCGTTGCTGTTGCAATTGCGGAAGCGTCACCGAAAGGCAATGGACGCAGCGAAATATAAGCGCACACGCGCTTCCGTCTCGCTTCAATATGGGGATTCGATCGAAGTACGGTTGCGCTTGCCGGCATCCCCATCGCCGGCGCTGCGGGCAATTGCGGCAGAGCATTTTGATACCAACAGCCTGCTGCGGCGCGAGAGTTACCGGCGCTTCGGTGAGGTGCTGGAGGCGCTGCGGAACGCTGACGGTGATGCGGTCGTGTATAGCGATGCCTTGGAATACATTGACCGAGAAAATGAACTGGCCGAAGGCTTGGAGGTGGAGACAAAACTGCTCGCCAGGCTCAAGCGCGGACAGGACCCCACGGCAGGCCTTTTAAAGACCAAGCTGCTGCCATACCAGGCGCGAGGTGCGGTGTTCGCAGCCTGCCGCGGACGCGCGGTCCTTGCCGACGACATGGGCCTGGGCAAGACCGTGCAGGCACTGGCCATGACCGAGCTTCTGCGCCAACGCAGGGGCATCGAACGTGTGCTGGTGATTGCGCCCGCGTCGGTCAAGTACCAATGGAAGACAGAAATCGAGAGGTTCGCAGGTCACTCCGCCCAGGTGATTGACGGCCTGTTGCCGCGCCGCAAAACGATGTATGCTGCTCCGGCCTTTTTCAACCTCACCAGTTATGAGCTGGTGCTCAAAGACATTCGCTACATGCAGGAACTGGGGCCGGACCTGATCATTCTCGACGAAGCGCAGCGCATCCGCAACTGGACAACGGCGACCGCACGTACCATCAAGCAATTGAAGAGCCGCTATGCCCTGGTGCTGACCGGCACGCCGCTTGAAAACAAGCTGGAGGAACTTTTTTCCGTTGTCGAGTTTGTCGACGGCCGCCGTCTGGGCCCGGCATTCCGCTTCGTGCATGAGCATCGCGTGGTTAACGAGAAAGGCCGGCTGATCGGTTATCGCGGCTTGGACCGCATTCACGAGCAGCTCGCCCCGATCCTGCTGCGCCGCACCCGTCAGGAGGTATTAAAAGAGCTGCCTGAGCGAACAGACAAAGTCTTCCGTGTACCGCTGACCAGCCAGCAGGCGGAGCCGTACTGGGAGCAGAGCGACTTGCTAGGACAACTGATGCGCAAGTGGGAGCGCCAGGGCTGGCTCTCCGAGATCGATCAGAAACGTATCCTCTGCTGCATTCAGAACATGCGCATGTTGTGCAACTCGACCTTTCTCTTCGACAAGAAGACTCATCATTCGCCCAAGCTCCAGGAATTTCGCGAAATCATGACCGACTTGGTGCTGGAAGGAGATCGCAAGGCGGTCGTATTCAGCGAATATGAGCGGATGACGCACCTTGCCGGTGAGGAATTGCGCAAGCTAGGGATCGGGTTTGTATCGCTCCACGGCGGCGTGCCTTCGCGGCAGCGCGCCACATTGATGGAGAAGTTTCGCAACGACCCCGCGTGCAAGGTTTTCCTGTCAACCGATGCGGGAGGAGTTGGCCTCAACCTGCAAGCCGCCTCGGTGGTGGTGAACTTCGAGCCGCCGTGGAACCCGGCGCGGTTGGAGCAACGCATCGGGCGAGTGCATCGGTTGGGCCAGTCGCGGCCAGTGCATGTGATTCACATGCTCACGGACAAGAGCATCGAAGAGCGGGTGTGGGAGACGCTGCGCCTGAAGAAGTCGCTTTTCGCAGGCGTGTTCGATTCGCCGGTCGGCGAGGTGAGCTTTGAGAAACTGGGCCGGAAAACGATGTTGCAAGCCGTGAAGGAGATTTTCGCCGAACAGCCGGGCAGGCCAAAGCCGGTCATCGACCACGCACCGTCGATTCCGCTGGTTGCGATGCCGCCGCAATCCGACACTCAGGTACAGACTCCCAGCGTGGCTGGCGCGAACATTGCGGATTCGACGGCCGCAACTCCGCAAATAAACACACCGGCGCCAAACGGCAACGGTGTCGCGCTTGCAGCGGCGTCGTTCATTGAGGCGGGACTGAAGCTGATCGAGTCTTTCGCGCCGGATGCGATCAACGGGAAAGCCGGCACCTCTCCGAAGCCTTTGGATCACGCCATCTCCACGCTTTTCACGCGGGACGCTCGGACGAATCGGCCGGCCTTGGCTATTCCCTTGCCCGAGTCGGTGACCCAGGAACGGCTTGCCGGCGCAGTTTCCGCATTGCTCACCGCATTCGCAAAAACAGGAAGAGTGGCTGGGCGGGGACATCAGAGCTGACAATGCAAGCTGTAGGGAGGCATCTCATCCCACGCGAGCAGATTGCAGCCTCGCGGTCACCTGGCTTGCTCATCGAACACGGAGACGCCACGGCTAATCACGTCGATTCGTCAACGCGCGATTGATCGCGTCCAGCACCTCGCCAAGACGCTTATTCACGTCTTCTGTCAAGAAGCGAAAAACGAGCGCTTGCCTAGGGGCTTGCCTACAGGGAACAGCCTTGTAAAGCTTCTTTCGACAGCCCCTGCTTTAACGATATTTCTGCCTGCATTTTCGCAATCCAGGACGCAGCGGGGCATTGGGCTGGAGTTCTGCTCTTTGCACTTGCTCGGGTCGTGGCTGTTGCATGGCTCGCAACGACGGTGGGCGACTTCAAACACGCAGCTCAGGTTCAGTTTGTTCGTGCTGAAAAGGCTCAACGGAAGGCTGAAGACACCCAGCGCGCCCTCAACCTGCTCCTCAACTCCGGCTTTGAGAGGTTCCACATGGCCTCAACCGCCGATGGAGCTGTTCACTTTCGAACTGGGCACGGTCAGAAACCTTCCTGCCTCCGACGAGATCGACGGCGACGTTCCCCCAAGGACATCTTTACGCCTCAGCATTCCACGAGTCTGACTTTCAGTCGCTGCCAGGGAATTTGGCACTGGGAAGGGAACTCCGAAAACCTCCTGGAACAAGCGATCGAGGTGATCCCTACGGCAAAGCCGTTCGTAATTATGGGCGATCAAGTTCAAGATCAGTGAACGATTCTCTTTACTTTTGGTAGAATGTAAAGAGTGGAGGATTTCGCGCTCATGGAAGCCACTCTTAGCAGTAAAGGACAAGCCACCATTCCCAAAGCCGTACGCGAGCGCTTGCACCTGAAGCCGGGGGACCGGTTTAAGTTCTTCTTCCACCCGGATGGTGTAATCATTCTGCCGAAAATCTCAACATCACGGTTAAAAGGGATCATTCCGAAACCGGCCAGATCGGTATCCCTCGAGGAGATCGACGCGGCCATTGAGGCTGGCGCCACGGAGAGATTCAGGCGCAAGAAATGATCGGGCTAGATACGAATGTCCTTCTGCGGTATTTGGTACAAGACGATCCACTGCAATCTCCACGCGCGACCGAGATCATCACGCGCCTGCTCAGCGAACAGGAACCTGGGTTCGTCAGCCTGGTAACGATTCTCGAAGTGGTATGGGTCCTCAAGAGCCTTTACAAACGTTCACGGCAGGAAATCGCAAATGACGTTGAAATGATCCTGGCGGCCGATACGCTCGAGGTTCAAAACGAGCAAGAGGTTTACCATGCCGTCGTCGCACTGCGGAATGGAACCGGAACCTTCGAAGATGCATTGATCGGGGCGTTGGGAACTTGGAGGGGGTGTTCCGCGACCCTCACCTTCGACGAAAAGGCTGCGCAGAGACTGCACGGTTTCGCATTGGCCTGATCGTCCCTTCTCTCCAGAAAGTTGGCGAGATGCCCGTTTCCGGATACCTATCCTGTAATCGGCGCAGAAATCGCAGACAATGAGCGATTTGGTCTGTACGCGTCAGCCGATATCCCAAAATGTCCACTAGTGCGGAGCGGTGACTCGCTACATTCCGGAACTGGGGCTTACGTCCGCAAAACAACGTCACTCGAAATAGAGGGAATAGAGTGCATCGGATCACCCGGATTCGTCACGGTTCCAGCACTACGAATTTCTGGGCGTGGCAGATGAAGACGCGCCGGAAGAGCCCCAGCGTCAAAACGCCATCGAATCCCTTGGTGCGTGCATCCTTCTGCGTGCCGGCAAGGCTGACGAAAAGCACGCCCGGGAGCCTCACTGAGCCGATCTTCACGTCCTGCGCGGGCAGAGCGGTAAACACCCGCACTCCCTCCACGTCTGCCCCCGTTAAGTGACCCGTAGGCGGCTCGGCCAGGTACTCCGATGCGTTGTAGAGAATGGCGCCATTTGCACCGGAGTCCAGCACAAGGCGGACCGGTCGCTTCGCATCGGACAGGCGAGCCTCGATGATGACCATGTTCGGCAATTCCGAGCCGCCTGACGCCTCGGATGGAGGAATCAGCGCGGTGTGGGGTCCTCTCATGCCGGCGCGCATGGCTCTCGAGGTGTCGAGGCACAGCAGCTTGTGCACGTTATCGATCAGCACGTCGAAATGTTCCAGGAAGTCCTCACCCAGCACACCCTTTATGTCGAGGGTGCCGCCCAGATTATGCACGTCGTACGCCAGCATTCTCTGGTTGGCAATGGCCTGGGAGCCTGCCTCAAGCAGATCCGCCTGGACGTAGGAGGCAGATTGGCGAGACGCTGCGCCGGCGACCACCACTGTGCCGCTGGGCTCCAAATGAAGCTCGGCAGCCAGGGAAGGGTCAACCATCGTCACTTGCATTCCGGTATCCAGGAGAAAGTGGTAAGGTCCCGAACGATTGACCGAGACGGCAACAATCATGTGGTAGCGGTTTACGAGGCGGAAGGGTAAACTGGCGACGTTTCCGGGGCAACCGGTTTCCGCGTCCAGCGCTGTAACGACGGTTGCTGCAAAAAACAGGGAGGCAAACCATTTGAGACTTGTCATTCCAGAGCTCCTCAGCCGGGCAGGCTGAGGTCACTCTGGGCGTCCCGAACTCCTTGGTCTTGATGGAGTTCTTATCACTTTCTTTTTCCCCGTCATGAATTTGTTAGGGAGCGATTAGGAGACTCTTATGCCCGGTAAGTTCTTTATTTACAGGTTCGACGACGTTGAGGTCCGCGAGCGTGAATTCGTGATCGTCAAGGCCGGCCAAGAGCGGACCGTCGAGCCGAAGGCCTTCCGCGCCCTGCTGTTCCTGCTGCACTATCCCCAGAAAGTGATCTCCAAAGAGGAACTGCTGCACGCCGTATGGGGGGATATCGCCATAAGCGACGGCTCGCTCACACGCTGCATCTGGCTGTTACGCCGCCTGCTGGGAGACGACATCAACGAACCCCGATACATCGCCACCGTGGCGACCATCGGGTACAGGTTCATCGGGAAGGTCGAGGTTCTTGAAGACGGTTCGGGAACCCTGGAACCGGGCAGCCAGCCGGAGGGCGCGGACCGCAAGGACGCAGGCGTCCTGCCGGAGGTCGCGGCGCCCGCAGATTCTTCGCCGCCGGCCGGTAATGTTGCTGAAACTGCTAAACGGGCCGGAAAGCGTACAGGCTGGAAGGGCGTGAGGCTTTGGCGATGGCTGCTGCCAGGCGTCGCGGTTCTCGCCCTGGTCTCCGTTTTCCTCGGCTGGTATGTGCGCCGGCCGTTTCCGCCGTTGAAAGTGATCGGATACACCCAGATCACCCGCGACGGCGTTTCGAAGGTGCCCATCGGTTCGGATGGGACCAGGCTCTATTTCACTGTCTACGACCCGCCGTCCATCGGTCAGGTTGCCCTTTCCGGTGGAGAGACCGCGCCTGTCCCGGTCGCAGTGCCGGGCATCGCTCACCCGCTGTTGCTGGACCTCTCGCCCGACGGGTCCAGTTTTCTCGTTGTTCCGGAATACCGCGCGAAGTCCGCCGACCTTCCGCTTTGGAATGTTCGCATCCTCGGCAACTCCGTTCGCCACGTGGCAAACGCCCTGGACGCAGCCTATTCCCCCGACGGCAAGTCGGTGGCTTACTCCACATTTGAAGGCGATATCTGGGTCATTTCGACTGACGGAACCGGGGCCCGCAAGCTCGCATCCCTAGGAGGGGATTATGCCTACCGCCTGGCGTGGTCGCCAGATGGTGCCATCATCCGGTTTACGAGAGGACAGCTTACAAATGAACAGGGTTCGGTTTGGGAAGTATTGTCCAACGGTTCCAACCTGCACCAGTTTCTCCCCTCGTGGAACCCATCCACGCGGAAATGTTGCGGCCGCTGGACGCCGGACGGAAAATTCTTTCTGTTCCGGGTCACACCCCAGGGATTTCTCGAGCCCCGATCAGAAATATGGGCCCTCGATGAACGGCGTAGTTTGCTCCGCCGATCATCCTCCGAGCCGTTCCAGCTAACAACTGGACCGATCCGCTGGGATTGGCCAATCCCCGGCAAAGACGGAAGGACAATCCTAGCCCAGGGCGTAATCGTGCGGGGCGAGCTATCCCGTTTCGACACGAACGCCGGGTTATTCCGGCCATTTTTGAAGGGGATCTCAGCCCAGGGGGTGATCTTCTCAAGGGACGGCAAGTCGGTGACCTATGTGTCCTACCCGGAAGGCACCTTATGGAAGGCGAACGCCGATGGGAGCAACCCTGTCCAGTTGACCGATCCGCCGCTGGAGGCATTCCTGCCCCGGTGGTCGCCTGACGGAACACAGATCGTGTTTACGGGTTTTTCTTCGCTCGGCGACAGTAAGGACTACATCATTCCAGCGGAAGGGGGCACGCCTCGAAAACTTCTTCCGGATGACAAGGGTTTTCAGCTTCACTCTGACTGGTCGCCGAACGGACACAGGATCGTATTCAATTCCGTCTCGTCGTCGGAGACTCCGAAATTCGTGATCCGGATTCTCGATCTCGACACCCGCCAGGTAACAACTGTTCCCGGATCGGGCGGGTTGTGGGGGCCGCGCTGGTCGCCGGATGGCCGGTACCTCGTTGCCGGCGAATCTTACGACGAACGCAAGCTAAAGATCTTCGACTTCAAGACCCAGCAATGGTCGACGCTGCCGCAAAACGGGGTTGTGGCCTCTCCCGTCTGGTCAAGAGACAGCAAGTCCATTTACTTCCGTCGGCCGCTCGACGATCGGGGCGTGTTTCGAATCGCAGTCAGTGGGGGAATGGCGGAAAAGATCGCCGATCTGAAGGACTGGCATGATGCAGGTTGGTGGGGCAGGTGGATGGAACTGGACCCCACAGATGCGCCATTGTTGCTGCGTGACATTGGCAGCGCGGATGTATATTCCCTTGCCTTGGAAGAGAAGTAATGCTCGTGTTTGGTTGCTCATGTTGGACTCCACGCCCACGTCTCTATTCGCGCAGTCACTAACGGCCTGAAGTACGTCGCTCCAAGCCGAGGAGGCATCATGACCGGATCAGTAACGGAACTAACGCATTCCGTCACCATAGGTCGATCGCCAGTCACGTTCTGGCTCTCTTTTGTGGTGTTGCTTTGGTTCGCTCACGCTCTGGGCTATTTCCTTCATGAGTTCGCTCATTCGTTCACTGCATGGATCCTGGGCTTTAAGGCAAATCCTCTCGCATTAACGTACGGTCATCTATCCGGGGCCAATGTGCTGATGCAGGCTGAAGTCGAGGAGAATGTCGACTACGACCCCATCTTCGCGGCCGGCAAGGGCATGCTGGCGGCCCTCATCGCCGGCGCGGGAGTGCTGGCCAACGTTGCTTTCTATTTGGGATCCAGGAAGCTCTATTCCACCTGCAAACGATTTGACTGGAAACCTGCCGGGCTGTTCAGCGTTCTGTTTTGCCTGATGAACGCCGGCAACTTTCTGGATTACGTGCCGGTACGGACCTTCGCGACCCATGGCGACATGGCGACTCTCGAAAGGGGATTGCAGATCTCTCCCTGGTGGGTAGCTGTCGTCGCCGGCATCCCCTTCGCCTGGGCCATCTGGCAATTCTTCCACTCATTGCTTCCCGATGCTCGCATGCTCCTTTTCTCGAACAGCCAGCTCAGGCAAATCGCACTGGTTGTGACGAGTTCCTTCATGATGTTCGGCTATTACGGCTCATCCGGTCTGCACGGGTATGGTGAGATATGCCGGCGAATTTCGTTTTTTTCGGTGCTCGCTGTGCTCCCGGCGGCATTGATACTCAGCTGGCCGCGTAAGGCAAACCGACGGCTGACACGGGTCGCTTCCTGATCATGGAAGGGCGGCGAGGACGATGAATCGGACGGCGACGGCACAGGCGACGGCGGCGACGGCGGAGGCGACGCGGTGCAGGTTTAGCCAAAGAGCTCCGGCGCAGGCGGGAATGCTTTCCATAACGCCGGTGGCGAACGACGCGAGGAAAGCAGCGGCAAATACGGCGATGGCTGCCGGGAACGCTGGCGGTTCGTGAATGGCGCCTGGTCGTCCGACGGCGCGAATGAGCAAGAAAAGGCAGACAAGGGCAAGGATTTTGTGGATAAAGGCGAGAGGCACTTGGAGGGACTTGCCCGCGAAGGCCATGAGTAGACCCGTGACGAGAGTGGTACCGAATAGCCAAGCAATGGGGGAGAGCTTCTCCACGACCAAGTGAGGATCTCCTTTCCTGCCGGCTAATTCGCCGCCCGTCTTTTTGCGGGCGCTGAAAACAAGGATCGAGCCGTATGTGTGAGGGCGAAACTCTTCAAAGCCCGCCTCGACCACACAACGCGCGAAATCGACGACGCTGTAGATGTGACCGCCGCCTTTCTCTGCCTTATCCCGTATCGATTTGTATTTGATGAGGCCCGAGTTGATGAGGGCAAAGCACATCACTGCGAGCGGAGCGTCGGCCTTCATGGTGCGGTTGATCTCGCGCAAAGCGAGGACGACGTCAGAGAAGTGGTTCAGCGATCCTGCACAGATGGCGGCGTCGAACAGGCCGGCCTGGAACGGCAGCGCCTCCACTTGAGCACGGGCAAAATGAACGTTGGGAATGTGTGCTCTTTCGACATATCGAGCACCGCGCTGCATCATGCTCATGCAGATATCAACGCCAATAACGGTCCTTGATGCAGAGGCCATGCGGCGCCCGTAGGTTCCCGGACCGCAGGCCACATCCAGAATGACACCATCGCGCGATCCCACAATCTCAGAGATGTCATGGACCAGCTGTTGTAGGGATGTGCTGCGCCATCCGCCATACAGGTTGCACACGGCTGGATATATCCATGTTTCATAGACGGATGCCATGAAGTCGAACATGGGGCGAGAGTCCCAGTTTCCAACCACGCGCAAGGATCGGTTCCTGCTCTCCCGAAGGTTGACCGGGAGGAAGTCAGGAATCCCGCTCATGATCGGCCAGGCTCGCGCACAGACACGGCAAGAGAGCCCGTCGTGTAAAGGCTCCAAATTCTGCTTGCAGACGGGGCATGCGTACCATTGGTCTTTGGCGGGGGCAACAACCGGTTCGGCAAGGGGCGATGCCGAGATCATGACGAGCCTCCGGGTCGATTCGGCGGAGGGCCCCAGGCATCAGGGACGGGAAAGGCTCTTCGGGAACGACATCTGCTGCTATAGCAAAGCCATGCAATGCGTGCGGTGATGCCGGGCACACGGAGGAATCCACCGGCCATTGCGAAGACTAAACGGGGCCGCATGCGGCACTCACCAACGCACAGTTCTCAGTCGTGATTGGTTTCTGTGGGTCCGTTTCTGAAAATGTAAACATGGCCCGGCCGTACGGCGCCTTTTGCACAGAGAAATCAATGGACTTCTTTTCCCCCGGTCTGGTAGCGGTAAGGGAGAGAAAAAAGGAAAAAGCGATTACCAAGAGAATCAATCCTGAGCAATGGTTTCTGGAGCAACTGGAAGCCTACACCCAGAAGCGGGCGACGGACGAGAAGACCGCCGATTGCTGTTCTGAATCTTTTCTTCAGTCCTATGCCGCCAAGCCCGGGTCCGTATCGCTTTCCGACCCGCGTGTTCAGCATGTGTGTGCGTGCGATTACTGCATGCCGCGCCTCTTGCGATTACGTGAATCGCGGAAGGCCGCCCGTGCCTTTCACGAACGCATTGCCCGGGTAGCGGCCCTGGCAGTGGCCTGCCTCGTCGGCGGTTTTTTGGCTGCAACCTATTGGGACCGCGCCCATCTGATTCCGTCCCATGATTCGGGATCGCTCTCAGCTCGTTCCTCTGTAAACCCAATTAAGCGCACGCTCGATCTCACGAACTACGCGACGACTCGCGGCTTGGGGGACGAGCCCCCGAAGCCACCGCTGGCTTTACCTGCCGCTACCCTTGACGTAACGATGATCCTTCCGCCATTCAGCGAGGCGGGCAACTACCGCGTTGTGATTGCGCACGATCGCGAAGGAAAGACAGCCGTGGCCTGCGCCAACGGCATTGCAACTGCCGAAGGCCACACCGCGAAGCTCGATGTTTCGCTCGATCTGAGAGGCATCAAACCGGGCAATTACCTGTTGTTAACCGAACTCCAGGGACAATACGATTACTATTCCTATCCTTTGAAGGTCGACTGATCCCGCAGCACATCAGGCGTCCGCCATCCCATGCTTGCCTATTGCAGCTTGATCGAACTTGTCTACCAGATTGGCCCAATACTTCAATCGATTCTGACACCGAGAGCAGATGGTCAGGTGTTTGGTTCGATTCATCAGAAAAAAGCTGCGCATATCGAACGCGAAGGCACGAAACTCGTCCTCCGTGTAGCATGCAAGGTCCGTCTCGCTGAACTGCACCGGCGCGACACTGGTAGCCATCAGGTCCACTTTGCGTTTTGCCACCATGTCGTCGAACTCGATATGACGCATAGGTGCCCTGGTCCAGAGGGTGCCGTCCAATGCCCAGAGATCCTCGAGCCGGACGCTCGCGTTTAAGGCAAGGTACTTGATCGCGTCGTCGCGGCCGTGAAACGCCCGTTTCCGGTCAACCAGGGACGCCCGCGCAATCCTGGCCAGGCCAAGAAGTTCGCCATCGTCATACGCGTCGGCATGCTCACGAAAACTCGCGAGTTCCAGCCGCGCGTGATGGGTGAATTCTTCCCCGTTTGCAGCCAAGGCCGCCACTTCCGATGTGAGCGCGGGCATGTCAATCGATGTCCCCGGTTCGGAATCCCAGGCCGGGTGTTCCGTGGTGAACATGCAAGGATCGAAAACATCCAGAAGCGAATCTTTGCGGTCGTCCGGACCCCGGAAGCGGTTCATTAAGTCCAGGAACCACGCCAGTTGCGAATGGCTAAAGCCATTCGTGACCGCTTTCACGGTGTCCTCTCGATATGCGTCAAAACTCTCCATGAGCGAACCAGGGAGTTGAAATTGGTCCAGTTGTTCGATCATCTGTTGTACATCTATAGCCGGGCTCATACGGCCTCCTCATTTCGTGGGCTTGTTTTCCCACGAAACCGGAACTCTGTCAAACGGCCGGAGAGGGTCCCCTTCTATTGTTCGGAGAAAGCCCGCAGAATCCGACGTTTACCGTAGAACTCGATCAGGCAGTCGCCACGCATTCCTTCCTTCACATCAAGATCCCAACACAGTGCTTCGAGACTGAACCTGCCCTGGCGCAGACGCACCCACCGCCGTTTCAGGCTGGAAACTTCCACCGTCCGCACGGCCAGAACGGGTGGGCGGTTGCCTTCGCCGAACGGTTCCATCTGGGCCAGTTGTTCGTCGAAGCGCGGCCCGAGCATGGCCAGGACCAGTTCGCCCTCCGCGCGAGGAATTGTACGTGCCGGCAGATTCTTAGATTCGACGACCGAGACAAACTCCTTTTCGAACCCTTCGATCTGACCGATCGGCATCGTCAATCCCGCCGCCTGCTTGTGGCCGCCGAAGCGAGTGAGGAATCGTTCGCATCGTTTCAGCCCTTCGATCAGGTCAAAGCCTTCGACGGTTCGGCCGGAGCCCACGGCAAAACCGGCAGATGCCGATGGAGCGAGTACGATCGCCGGCACTGACCACCGTTCAACGCACTTGCTGGCGAGCAGTCCGAGAATGCCTTTCGGACAGGATTCGCGATAGACAACCAATGCGGCGGGGATCGGTTCCGAAAGGGACCTGGCAAGTTCCTCGAAATGAAGGGCAACTAGCTGCCTTCGTTCCTGATTCATCTCGTTCAGCGCTCCGACGCTCTCGCGGGCCTGGGACTCATTCTGTGCCACATCGAACACGCGTAAGGCAAGCGATGGGTGGCGGATGCGTCCGGCCGCGTTAATGCGCGGCGCAATGCCGAACGCGAGGTCATGGGAATCGGGCCGGTTTATGTCGGCGCACGAAGCTTTGATCAACTCACGCAAACCAGTATGTTTCGCCTGGGCAAGGTATCGAAGTCCGAGCCTCGCCAATGTTCGCGTTCCTCCGAGCAACGGAACGCAATCGGCTACCGATGCGATGGCCGCGTATTGGCTCAGGTTTTCGAGGAGCTTCTCGATTCTGTTATCGGGCCATCCGGCCCGTAGAACAAGCGACCAGGCGAACAGGACAGCAAGCCCGGTCCCGCAGAAATGTGGCGACCAGACCGCCAATGTGTCGGCCCGGTCCTGGATGAGGTGGTGGTCGACGACAAACGTTTCAATTCCCAACCGTCGCGCCAAGTCGACGGCCTGACGTGCATTGATTCCGTTGTCGACGGTGATCACGAGGTCCGTCCCTTTCCGCGAGAACATGTGCACAGCGGCGGTTGCGAGACCATACCCGTCATCGCGATGCGGAAGATGAACCAGGGGCTCGGCTCCCATGCGCGTGAGAACGCTTCGCAAAACGTGGGCGCCGAGCACGCCATCGCAGTCGTAGTCGCCATGAATGGCTATCCTCTCTCCATCTCGAACTGCTCTCAGGACGCGATCGACAGCTTGTTCCATGGAGGGAATGGACATTGGATCGGGGAGATCGTTCCAGGTGGGATCTCTCAAAAACGCGTCGATGTCTTCAATGCCGCGTCCGGCGAGGACGTCGAGCAACAGTGGGTTGAAAAACATTGCTCCTCCTCGCAGGATGAAATGGTTTGGACGGGATCTTTCTTCTTGCGCTCGTCAACCAGCCGACGCGCACAATCAAGGACTCGCATCCGCTGTGCTGGAGTGAGCCTGCCTGCGAAACGGGACAGTTGAAGAAGAAACGGATCGCGACGGAATTCGGACGGATATTCGTCCCCTGGATCTTTCGGTCCGCTGACAAGCCCTGCGACACTGGTGCCAAGTACCTTCGCCAGCCGGTCTAGCGAAGACAGGGTGGGCGTGACTTTGCGGCCTTCGATTTTGCTGACGTACGTCCGCGGCACTCCCATGCGGAGTCCGATTTCTTTTTGACTGAGGCCTCTCGACTGTCTGAGCTTGAGAACGTTGAAGGCGATGCGGTCGCGCACTGAGTCCGTTCGTGGATGCGACTGGAAGGTCCGACTGTGGTCCGGTTCTTCGGCCTCATACGAGGGCTCCCAATCGTACGGATGGCGACAGCGGCGGCAAAACTTCTTCGGAGTTGCGAACTGCACAAGTTCGCAGCGATTGCAGCGCAGCACTTCGCGGCCGAACTGTGGCGCAAGGATGGTTGCCATACGCAGACGGCCCCTTTCCTGAGATTTGTCTGGAAGGACGAATGGAAAGTGAGAGATTTAGGTAATTCTTGCTAACCGTGTAGGCTGAAGGCGCTTGGTTGAGAACGGCTGAATCACCCGCTGGAAGGGAGAAGGTGAGATGAACAGAGACCGCATAAGTGGGGCAATGAAGACAGATGTCTTAACTGGATTCCGGTTGGTCGACCTGGCACTCAACCTCAGCCCTGACGGAGTACGTGCCAATGCTACAACCCGGACATCAACTTTCGGACTTCCGGAATCTTGTCCGCCTGGAAATCCGGTTCGACGGTTTCGGCCACATGGATGGCTCGCTCCAGCGCCACGCGCGCTTCTTCCTTCTGCTGGGTGGCCAACAGCGCGCGACCGAGTACCTTCCAGGAATCAGCATTCTCCCCATCGAGCGCCACGATCTCACGCGCGGATTCCAACCCGAGCTTTGGGTCTGCCTTCAAGATATCTCCGATCTGATAACGGCGCGTGAGAGCCGAGAGGCGGGGCACCGAAAAACGCCCATCGTAGACTAAGACTCCGCCGCCGATGATGGCGCTGGCACGCAACTTCTGAAAATCACCATAGGGGTTCAAGGGGCCAGGGCCGGTGAGATATCCCGAGAGTTCGTCGGCGCTGATCAACACCGGGCCATCGATCACCTCGGGGATGATCTGCCCCGCTACCGGCAACCCGTCCAGGTTAGGCAGGGTCTTACACGGAACTCCCCAAAACGCCGCTTGCGTCGGGATTCCTTCGCCGATGTAGCTGAACCAGCAGTCTTTTACTTTGCGCTTCTCCAGGTATTCACGTACCGCATAAAGTTGCTGGCCCCAATCCGCGTTCGAGTCAGTGAGCAAGCGGTGGACGTTGTCCGGGCCTCCCCAGAACAGGTTGGCGTACGGGATGTGATTGCGGAACGTCGCCAAAGAAGCGCCCACATGCAGAATGGCCACCAGGACCAATGCCCACGCCCACCGCCGTTGGAGGAGCGTCGATGCCGCGCCCGCAGCCAGGGGCCACAAAAAGGCATAGACCGGCATAATGTGACGCACGCCGGTATTCAGCGGGGAACTCATGGCAATGCCCAGATAGATCAGCAGCGGAATGGCAAGAAACAGAAATTCTCGATTTGCCCACAGGCGCCGGCTGAAGAACGCCGCCACGGCCGCGAGCGTGAGGATTAATAACGCTTCGGTGGATTTGACGGCCAGCACCACAGGGAAGTAGAACCACACGCCATGCGGATAGATCTTGCCCAGGACAAAGCTATGGTAGTATTCGCCAACGTTACGAACATCGGTGGCTCCCGCCAGATAGGATTCGGGAAGCAGCTTCCATCGCGCCAGCGTCAAAACAGTCTTTGCTTCGTGTGGCTTTAATGTCTCGGTCATCACCGTCAGCGGCGGAATAAGCGTTGCGCCCTGAGGACGCGCGCTGTAACGGAAACCATAGAAAGCCCACACTGTGGCAAACGCGATAGCGAAGACCACCGCCGTTGCCGCGACAGGCTTGGTCAGTCGCTTCCAGTCGCGCGGTTGAGTGGACCGTTGGTTCCGAGCCGTACGCACGGACTCGCAGATGGCCAGGATGAGGAGGATCGGAACCAGGAACATTCCACTGTGCTTGGTCACTAGCGCAAGGCCCACCGCCAGGCCCGCCAGGCCGAGGCGGAGTGGCGAAGGCGCCTTCACGTATCTATAGAAGGCATAGACCGAGGCCAGCATGAAACATGCGATGCCGGTATCCGTGGTGACCAGCGCTCCGTGACCTAACAGGTTTGGATCGAACGAGGCAAGCACCAGCGCAAGAAACCCTGCGCCGAGTCCAAACATCTCCCGCGCCACCGCAAACACAAGGGCGGCCAGCAGCAGAGCCAGCAAGGATGCCGCCATGCGGGCACGGAACAGGATGGTCTCCTTGTCGTCTCCCGAAAGCAATTTCTTACCGCCCTCGTAGGCAGCGAGCTTGAAGTATGTGCTGGATGGATCGGGTGCATTCACCCTCATGCCAAGCAGCGGCACGGTGGCCAACAGTTTGACAAACGGCGGGTGTTCGGGATTCAGTCCAAAATCGAACCGCGTCCAGGACATGTATCCGGAATAGATGTGATTCCCTTCATCGACAGTCATCGAATGCAACCGCGCCGTGATTGCGAGTTGAATAAACATGAGAGCCAACAAAAGCACGACACTCCCTAAAACCACCCAACGGCTACGGAATGTAGATTCCACGACGCCGAAGCTTGCCTGAATGTCATTGGGTCTTTCGGGTATCATCTCTGGTCCTCCAAATGTGGCTCGTGAGAAGCGGTAGCCGGATGGTCGACTGCTTCATCTCTTTGCGACTGAGCCAAATCATTCCGGGCATGGGAGAAACACTCTTGATACCTGCACTTCGGGCCACGGGAGCATTTCATGCCGTGTGGATTATATGCAGGAATTGCAGATGCGCGCTGCGTCGTGAGCGGCAGGTGGCCTACTCGTCCATTTTTCCGAGACTCCGCCTCAGCGAACATCCGACCAGCGGCTGGTTGTGTGTGACCCAGATTCATACGGTTCGCGTTTCGCCGGTACAGTTCGGCCGAATTTTCCAGCCCAGGCAGGAGCACCTAGGCAGAAGGTGCGTTACTCGTCGCGGAGGAGGATTAGCGGGTCGAATGCAAGGGCGCGGCGGGCGGGGATAAGAGCGGCGAGCATGCCCAGGAGCAGCATGGTGATAGTGACGCCGCCGAGCACCAGCGGATCTTTGGGCGTGGCTTGGTAGACGATGAAGGCGAGGACGCGCGCTGCCAGCAGACCGAGGACGATGCCTGCGACTGAGCCGATGGCGAGGAGGCGGAAGGCGCGGCCGAGCGACGCGCCGAGGATCTCCTTCCGGCCGGCGCCGAGGGCGACGCGGATGCCGAGCTCGCGCAGGCGCTTCGAGACCACATAAGAAGCCATGCCGAAGATGCCGGTGACGGCGAGCATGGCGCCGAGCATGCCGAGAATGCCGAGGGCGATGGTGGCGATGCGGGCGGAGAAGAGAGCCCAATCCAATTCCGCGTTCCACGGCCGGATGGCGAGAGGCAGCGAGGGATCGAGGGCGCTCAGGATGCGCTGGAGCGCCCCGGCCATCTCCTGGGGATCGCGCGCGGAGCGCACTACGAGAGTGGTATCGTTTTGCGACTGCTGCAGGAAACTGAAGAACATGGCCGCCATCTGATCTTCGGTGAGGGTGCGGTATTTGCCGTCTTCCACCACGCCGACAACTTCAGCGCGCTTGCCATCCCAATATTTGAAATGGCCGCCAACAGCCTTCTGGATAGAGCCGAAGACCTTGATGGCGAAGGTACGGTTGACAAGGGCGACGATGGGAGCATTCTTGTCGTCGCTGAAGGCCAGGTCGCGGCCGGCGAGCAGGCGCGTGCCTGCGGCCTTCATGTAGCCGGCGGAGATGCTGTAGGTCATGGCATCGGCGGCGTTGTTGGTGGGACGGAAATCGGTGGTGGTGTCGGTGTAGACGAAGGAGTCGCCTGCGCCCACGCTGAGCGGAGGGCGGGTGATGTACCCCGCGGCGGAGACGCCGGGGATGGTGGCGATGGCGTCGAGCATGCGGCGCTGCATCTGCGGTATACGATCGCCTTCATAGCCGCCCATGTGGAGATCGGCGCCGGCGATCATGGCGTTCTGGGGGACGAATCCAAAGTTGGAGTGCACGGAGCGGACGAGGCCGCGGACAGCGACCAGCGAAGAGGTGACCAGGACGGCGCAGATCGCGATCTGGAGGACCAGGAGCGCGTCGCGGACACTGAAGCGCTTGAGCGCGTCGGAGCTCATGCCGGTGCGGATGGCCTGCCACGGGTCAGCGCGCAGAACCTGGCGGACGGGAACCATGCCGAAAAGAAATCCGCTGACGAGGGCGAGAACGAGCGCCACAACGCAGGTGCGCACGTCTGGGTTGATGGGCACGTTGACGGGGATGCCGGGGATCGGTTGCCAAGCGCTGAGCAGGCGGAGGATCAACACCCCACCGGCAAGACCGAACACGCCCCCGGCGAGCGAAACCAGCAGGGCCTCAGTGAAGAGTTGGCGGAGGATGAGACCGCGGCGGGAGCCGAGGGCCAGGCGAAGGGCAACTTCCTTGGCGCGGTCTGAGGCGCGGGCGGCGAAGAGGCTGCCTAGGTTGGCACATGCGGCCAGCAGGATCAGCCCGGCAAGAAGCATGAGGCCGGCCATGAAAACGCGGGCCGGGCCGGCAAGCATGTCGCCGATAAGGCCGGGGCGGGCGAGGGTGAATTTCACCCCGTCGTTGGCGTTGGGATAGGCTTTGGCGAGCCAGGCGCCGATCGTGTTGAGGTCGGCGGTGGCCACGGCCGGAGTAATCCCGGGACGCAAGCGGCCGACAATCATGGGCGAGTGATCGCCGCGGTTTCTCAGGGATTCAGGCCCCACGAAGATGGGGTTCTCGACGATAGGGATCCACACATCAGGGGCAAAGAAGAGCTCGGTTCCGCGGAATGCCGGAGGAGCGACTCCGATGATGGTGAACGGATGCTTGTTGATCGCGAGGGGACGGCCGACCACGGCCGGATCGCCATGGAAATAGCTGTGCCAGTAAGCATGACTGAGGACGACGTAGGGCGCGCTGTTCTCGCCTTTCTCGTCGGAGGCGTGGAAGAATCGCCCGAGGTAAGGCTGGACATTGAGCGCATCGAAGTAGTTGCCGCTGGCCATGTAAGGCCACGCGATGGATGGGTGAGCGCCGGTGTCGACGCCGATGGGGCCAATGATCTGGAAGGCGATCATGCTCTCGAAGGTGCGGTTGCGGTCGCGCAAGTCCAGGTAGTCGGGGTAGGACTGCGACGCATAGGTAAACCGCTGCACCGTGTAGAGATTTTCGGCTCCGGGCAGGTTCAGCGGCTTGAGAACCAGGGAATTAAGGACGCTGAAAACGACAGAGTTGGCGCCGATGCCGAGAGCCAAGGTAATGATCGCGGTGAGTGCGAAGCCTGGGGACTTGGCCAATTGACGGAGGGCTAGTTTCAGGTCGCTGATCATGATGGTGGTGATACGCGGGCTCGCGGCGGAGGGTTCCGCCGAACAATCACAGTTATCTGTGATTAGCCTCCGACATGATCCCAAGTTGGTGCCCGGCCACAGGATAATTACAAATGATCTTGGCATCGACGGAGACAACCTGTGCTATTCACGGGAACAATGGTGAGGTGCCGTCGAAGTTATTGGCTTGTCATCGGGCCATCGTGCGGATCAAGCGCGAACTGCAGTGTGACCCAGCTCACTAGGGCCATTGGAATCCGTCATGAGCGTCCCCAGCCGAGCGTCGACATATACCAATATCATCTCGAAGCCGCAATCAAGCGAAGATATGCGACCCGTACTTCTTAACAATGCCGGGCCCAATCCCCTGCACAGCCAGCAACTCGGCTTCATTCCTCGGTGCGGTCGTTCCGATACTTACCAGCGCTCGATCGCCAAAGATCCGGAATGCGGGAACCCTCTTGCGCTTCGCCTCACTTAAGCGCCATGCGCGCAACGCTTGTTCTATGCGGTGCTGATCCGATCCCGACCCGGGCGCTACACTCTCTTTGGCTCCGTATTGCGCTCGGACGCCAGCTGCTCGAGCCCCTTTGGATTTCCCTGACTTCTTCGTGGGCTTCCGTTTGGAAGCTGGTCGCGGCGCATCCTTCATGACGAAGAGCACCGGCGTGGTCTCATTGGTCGCCCGCCCGGCTGGTGTGAGGCTGACGGTGCGGTAGGGAATCTGTTTGCCATCCTTTTCGAAGACGGCATTGGCAAAGGTCAAAAGCTCCGCCCGGGCCATGGCTCCCAGGACCTCTTCGAAGTTGTCCCGGCTGATTTCGTTCCCTGGGTATAAGTCGACATACAGCTTGCCGGTCGATCGGGTGCGGATCGACCGCAGCGCGCTTATCACTCGATAGAGAGCTGCTCGCTCAACATCCGTCGCGGTTCGAAATCTCTGGGCAACGCACTTCGCCGGAGCACAGAAATCGCATCCACCACAGCTAGTTGCGCGGTCCGACATGTCACCAAAGTGACGGACCAAAGACATCATGCGGCACTGATTGCTTTCCGCAAAGCGAATCATCTGGTCGATCTGTGTCCGCTTTTGCTCCCCCTGGGCTATGTAGGAAGGTCGCCACGATCGCTCTCCCAGGCTCACATTCTCCGCGAAGTCCAGGACCGCGCCTTTATGGATCCAAAGTTTCTCGATGATCTTATCGAAGAGTTCGTCCTCGATGGCCAATGCCCTGCGGAGCTTTTCCTTCGGTTGAGGCTCTGACCGAAGGCTGGCAAACACTCGATCCATCAATGCAATATCGGGGTAATCTCGGCTGAAGAAGAAGTCATGGGTATGCCGGTCTCCGTAGGAATGCATGAGAATAGCGCGACTCGGATTTCCGTCGCGCCCGGCGCGGCCGATTTCCTGGTAATACCCTTCCACGCTGGCAGGGAGCGCGGTGTGGATTACGGTTCGAACATCCGGCTTGTCGATTCCCATGCCGAAGGCGATGGTTGCCACCATGACATCGAGCTTGCCGGCCATGAATTCTTCCTGGACTCGCCGCCGCCGATCGGCGTCGAGCCCGGCGTGGTAGCTGGCCACTTTGAACTCGCCTGCCCATTCCTTCGCCAGGCTCTCCGCTTGCTTGCGGGTGGGAGCATATACGATGGCCGGTCTATGTTTGGGGTCGATCAAGATCTCCCGCGCCAGCGAAGGGCGCTGTGATGGCAGAGCTTCCACAATCTCGACACCGATATTCTCGCGGCGAAAACCGTGGATAAAATGGGTGGGCTCGATGAGCCCGAGTTGGGTGGCAATGTCCTTCTGAACCATGGGTGTCGCAGTGGCCGTGAGAGCCAGCACGGGTGCGGGGCGAAGGAGGGGCAGGTATTGACCAAGCATTCGATAGTCGGGCCGAAAATCGTGCCCCCATTGCGATATACAGTGCGCCTCGTCGATCGCGATCAGCGATGGTTTGCGCTTGGCTAACATTTCGGGGAAGCCTGCAACGCGAAACCGCTCCGGCGCAATGAAGAGGAACTGCAGCATGCCACTCAGATACTCGGAACAGACTCGACGAGAAGTTTCACGATCGCGGCCCGAATGGATGCACTCGACAGCGAATCCCCGCTCTTTCAGTTTGTGAACCTGATCGTCCATCAAGGCGATGAGTGGGCTGATCACGAGCGTGGTTCCACCCCGTGCTAATCCCGGCAACTGGTAACAAAGGGACTTGCCCGACCCTGTCGGCATGACGAGCAGCGCGTCTTTGCCTGCCGTCACCTCCTTGCAGACGGCTTCCTGATTGGGCCGAAAGCTGGAAAAGCCGAAAGCCTTCTCGAGAAGCTCGATGAGGGTTGTGAAGATTGGGGTGGTCTTGGTGAATGTGGCATCGGGAGAATCGGAATTCTTGGGTGCGCCGGAGACCAACGTTCGCTCATCGGGCGATGTCTTCCCAACTTTCGCGACCACAGAGCAGACATATTGACTGATGCCATCGAGAAACGGTTCCAGCCGGGACTGGCCGCGCTGAATTTTCTTGAGGAACGCTTCCCACTGGCCGGTCATCGCCGGACTCTTCACCTCGGGATGAACCACTTCAATAAGATGGATACCCTTTTCCGTTGCCTCCAGGTTCTTCCCTGTGCGGACGATGAAGCCTCGCTTCAGCAACACTTCGATAATGGCGGCACGTGTGGCCGGCGTGCCCAGCCCCGTTTCTTTCATCGCTTCGGACAATTCTTTCTCATCCAGGCTTTGGCCCGCCGTCTGCATCGCCGTGAGAAGAGTTCCCTCGGTGAATCGTTTCGGGGGCCGGGTCTTTTTCTTTTTGGCCTCAATATTAATGACGTCCTGGAGCTGGCCCTTGGCCAGCGTTACAGGAAGCACCTGCTCGGGAGCTTCCTCCTCACCACCACTTCTCGTATCTCGCCGACGGCCTTCCGCCCCAATGTCGAGAACCTTCCAGCCCATCTGTTGCACAAGGCTTCCCATGGTTCGATAGCGGTGCACAATCTCTGCGTTCGTGATCGCCGTAATCACGGTCGTTACAGCCTTGGTGTCGTCTACATACCTCTTGGTCAAGGGGCGCGCTCCCGTACCCGCAGCCAGTTGTGCCTTATAGCCCGTCGAAATGGCGTCGACAATCCCAGGCGCTGTTGCGGCAACATCGGCAGAAAGATGCCGGCTATCCGTCCTCGGATAGCTGATGAGTTTGTGCCGCTCATAGAGAGCCTGGGCGAGATCAAGGGTCTGCTGTGCGCTAAAACTGAACAGGCGATTGGCATGCCGCTGAAGTTCCGTAAGGTCGTAAAGCAGGGGAGGCTGCATCCGCTTCGTTTCGGAAGAGAGCGACTCGATCGCTGCCTCCCCGGTACGGCCGCGCACGACCACGCGGTTGGCTTCCTCGCCATCGGCAGGCAATCGAGATGTGTTTACCGGAGCGTCCTTATCGTTGCCCGGCCGTGCTTCGGGACGGAACCAGGTTCCCTGATAGCTTTCCTTATTTGCATTCTCCCGTCCCTGAAATGTGGCGACAACCTCGATGTAGTCCTCGGGGACGAATTTGCGAAGGGCAATCTCCCGATCGACGATCATGGCCAAAGTGGGCGTCTGGACCCGCCCGACCGACAGCTCCTCGTTGTAGACAATCGAATAGGCGCGCGATAGATTCATGCCGACCAGCCAATCCGCTCTGCTTCGGCCGCTGGCGGCATCCGCCAATCGATCGTACTCGCCCCCTGAACGAAGCTTGTCGAACCCATTGCGGATGGCATCCGGAGTCAAGGAGGAAATCCAGAGCCGGCTGACTGGCTTTCTGCACCCCGCTGCCTCATAGATGTAGCGGAAGATCAGTTCTCCCTCCCGCCCGGCGTCTGTCGCGCAGACGATCCGCGAAACCCGTCCGGACGTCAGGATCTTTCGCACCACTTCGAACTGGTCTTTGGTTCTTTCGTAGACAACCAGAGGCCACTCGGTGGGCAGGATCGGCAGCTGATCGAAACGCCAGTGCCGCCATTCAGGCTTGATCTCGTGAGGCTGGGCGAGGGAAACCAAGTGCCCGATCGCCCAAGTGACGTCGTATCCGTTCCCCTGGAGATAGCCCTTTCCACGCACGTTGGCACCGAGGACACGGGCAATGTCTTGCGCGACTGAAGGCTTTTCGGCAAGGATCGCAATGGTTCTGGATTCACTTGCTTCCATCGGTAACCTCAGTCTACAGCGGCCCTCTGTTTCGATTGCCTCACACTCGGATCGGAACCATTGCGGAACCTCGCTGGTCACCTTGAGTTTCCCGCATCCGATCATGCACTGGTCATGCGACTCGCAGATGATTACCTCGGTAGACCTCTGCTCCCGGGACCGGAACGCCGTTTTGTACGGCCTGCTTGATCGCATCGCTGCTGGGCACGGTTTCACGTACCGACGAGATCAACATATGCTTCAGCTCCGTTGGAACCGCGGCGATGACTTCTTCCCATAGCTGCCCGTCCAAGGTTGCTTCGACTTTCCAGAGGCACATGGGCACCTGTGTTTCGTCGGTGAAGCGTACGGAATCGTGGCTGTTCCTCTGTATTCGAAGCGTGAATTCCCTCCCTTCGATCTTCTTTAGTTCGCGGCTCATGAGATAGTACATGACCATGTTTTTGGTCTGGGTAACTTTACGATCACAACAGCGGGCTCGGTCTTGAAGCCGGGCGGCTTCGGTCCGGCAGTATTGAACGCGGGCCTCCATCATGCGCAAGAAGCGGCCGATGCGGTCCGCCTTCTCGCCGTGAGCCTCACAAAATGCCTGGAAACGGTCAATCAGTACCGGTGATGCTTCGCCGAGAGTCTCGATTTCTTCTTCGATACGATCGACAAGATCGTCAAGCTCGCGGTCAATCTCAAATAATGAATATCCCTGGGCAATCGATGCCACTGTAACCTCCTGCATTCGAACATCTACGTTTTGTGGATTGCCTTCCGATTAAGCTCTGCTAGATCCTGCTTGCCGTTGCACCAACGAATGCTGGATCGGCCAAAACTGGTTGTGACGAGTCGCATGGACTTCCTCCTTGTAGTAGGGATCGCGCGACTCTGCGCTCCATTCCGGATCGGAATGTGAAATCCGCTCTCTCAGGCTCGTGACGAATCACTTCGTGGATAATGACGAAAATGCGTGCCAGCCTTTGGGGGAGACCCATAGATGCAGACTGAATTCCCCTTGTTCGTGACTACCTCCGATAAGCCGACCATCTGTGGAGGATTAAGATTTGAAGTGACATGCAAACCCTTCTAATGCGCGGTGCTCTACTTCTCGTTCTGATCACAACGACTCTCCTTCATGCGCAGACATCTTCGGAGATCGATCCAATGCTTGGCGCAGACAACGGCGGCAATGTCTTCGTGGGGCCAACACTTCCCTTCGGAATGGCGAAGCCTGGACCAGACTACGGGGATAATGAAGGCAACGCGGGTTGGGAGGCGACCGGCGCCTTGAACGGTTTCTCGCAGTTGCATGTTTCGGGTACAGGCGGCGGACCGAAGTACGGCAACATCCTGGTGCAACCGATGATGGGCAAAGCCGATCCTGCACATAGCTCCGCACCCCGCGAAGATGAGCATGCCGAAGTCGGATACTACTCTGTAAAACTGGGCGGATCGGGCATCCGAGCAGAGGTTACAACGGCGCGTCGGACCCCCGTCTATCGATTCACCTACCCCGCAAGGAGCGAACGAACGCTGCTGGTTGATGTAGGACACCTGCTCATGCGCAGGAATGAATCCCCGCACCGCTATCCCGAAAGCCAGGTGGTCTACTCGGCCGACGTGCAAGTACTGTCGCCGACCGAGATTGCCGGTATGCAGGCGTCGGTCATGGGATGGAATATCCAAACCACGCCCATGAAAGTCTACTTCTATCTCGTGACCGATACGCCCGCAGTCTCAATCGGAACGTGGGAAGACGGCAAAGCAGCGCACCCGGGGGAAAAAACGGCCAGCTACAAGATGCCGTTCACGATGAGCACGCTTCCCCAACCCCCTGCACCCATCGTAAGCACCGGAGCATACCTGACCTTTGCTGCGGGTGAAAAGCCGGTGATGGTCAAGGTTGGGATCTCGTTCGTTTCAATCGAGCAGGCGAAGAAGAACGCGATGAGTGAGGTTGCCGGCTTCGATTTCGAAGGCACCCGAAAAGCTGTGGTCAAGGCGTGGGACGAAGCGCTCGCGACCGTGAAGATTGAAGGAGGCACTCCAGATGAACGGCAGCAGTTTGCCACCGGCCTTTACCACTCCATGCTGATGCCGGTGGACCGGACGGGCGAGAATCCGCTGTGGCAGAGCGAGGCGCCATATTATGACGATTTCTACTGCATCTGGGATACGTTCCGATCCTCCACTCCCTTATTGACGCTGCTCCATCCCAAGCGGGTTACCGCAATTCTGCAGTCGCTGCTGGACATTCAGGATCACGACCACTTCTTCCTTGATGGCCGGTCGGGCAACTTTGCAGGCAGAACCCAGGGCGGGTCAGATGCCGAGATGATGTTTACCGACGCCTTTGTAAAGCACCTTCCGGGACTGGACTGGGCGCGAGTTTATCGGGCAATGGTGCATGATGCCGATACCGAATCCAGCGATCCCATACGCAATGGCCGGGGCGATATGGACGAGTGGAAACGCCTGGGATTCTTGTCCATCGAACACTCCGATCCGGCCGGCGGGCCTGATCGGCCCGGCTCGCGTTCCATGGAGTATGCCGCAAACGACTTTGCCGTCGCATTGCTGGCCAAGGGACTCGGTCACGAGGCCGATGCTGCGAAGTTTATGACCCGCGCTGAGAATTGGAAGAGGCTGTGGGACGCTGACGCCGTCGACCACACTGAGGGCGGGGATGTCAGGGGCTTCATCTGGGTGCGTCACGACGATGGTCGATGGAAAGAAAACTTCGATCCTCACCTGGTAGGCACGTGGTACCAGGACAACTTCTATGAGGCCACAACGTGGACCTATTCACTTTACGTTCCACAAGACGTTCGCGGCCTCATTCAGATTGCCGGCGGAGCATCCAGCTTCAGGAAACGCCTCGATCTCTTCTTTGCTCCTGGCGCTGCTCAGCGCTACCGCTACGACGTGGGGAATGAGCCCGGTTTTCTTTCGCCGTATCTCTACAACTGGATTGGTGACCAGAGCAGCACCGCGAAAACCATCCGTGCCATTCTTCCTGAGAACTATCACACCGGTCCGGACGGCCTGCCGGGGAATGACGATTCAGGTGCAATGGGCTCCTTTCTGGTGTTTAACCAGATGGGTTTTTTCCCGGTTGCAGCACAAAACCTTTATCTGATCGGGTCGCCCATCTTCCCTAAGTCATCCATCAATCTGGGCAATGGAAAGACGTTTTCTATCGTTGCAGAGAACTGCTCGCGAACCAACGTTTACATCGCAAAAGCAATGTGGAACGGCAAGCCATATGCACGATCGTGGTTTACGCACGATCAGTTGATGAGCGGCGGCGAACTAAGGCTCACAATGACGGACAAGCCTACGCACTGGGACACCGGGCCCCCGCCTCCTTCAATCTCAGACAAATAATGGGATTAGACCTCCGGTTGTTATGTGGCGAAAGCAGAATGCAGTTCAGAACAACCAGGTTGTTCACACAATTGGCCCTACGATGGAGCACCACGTATTAGCTGCGCTACCAAATTCTCGGAAGAGGTCTTATGACAAGCAAAGCAACCACTCAGCAGCCACGGCGCGAGTTTCTTAAGCTGGCCGCGTTTAGCGGTGCGGCGGCGCTCACAGGACAGGGACAGACAGGGGCAGCGGAACAAACCGCCACTCCACAAGCGGCGGAGAGCTCTGGAGGGAATGACAAGATGGAGTTCCTTCGCGTCAGCGGCGGTCATATTGTCGATGCCAAAGGGAAGAAGGTTCGCCTGAGGGGAACATGTCCGGGCGGCTGGATGAACATGGAGGATTTCATCAACGGGCACCCAGGTGCGGAGCATACTCTCCGAGCTCAGATGGCCGAGGTGCTTGGTCCCGCGAGGGTACAGTTCTTCTTCGAGCGCATGCTCGACTACTTCTTCAATGAAGACGATGTGATCTTTCTCAGGAAGACCGGCGCTAACGTCGTCAGGATACCTCTTAATTATCGGCACTTCGAAGACGATGGCGCTCCATTCAAATATAAAGAAGCGGGTTTCGCACGCTTCGATCAGGTGTTGCGCCACTGCGAAAATCATGGGCTTTACGTCATTCTCGACCTCCATTCGGCCCAGGGCTGGCAGAATGTCCACTGGCATTCCGACAACGCATCGCGCATCAGTCTGTTCTGGGAGGTTCCGGCCTATCAGGATCGCTACGTCGCCCTGTGGCAGGAGTTCGCACGACGCTATGGGAACAGGGCTGTGGTGGCTGGCTACGATGTTCTCAATGAGCCTTGTTCGAACAACGACTTTGGCGATTATCCCTGGAATATCTATTCTAATTACAAGCCCAATTTTGAGCGCATGAATGCCGTCTATCGGCGAGTAGTGACCGAAATCCGCAAGATCGATTCCAGGCACATCATCTTCCTTGAAGGTGATAACTACGCTAAAGAATTTTCCGGACTTGAGAAGCCCTTTGACGACAACCTAGCCTACAGCTCGCATAACTACACTGTGCCGGGGTTCGGACCTGGCCAATACCCCGGCACCATCCATCCGCGATCGGCTGCGGCAAATGGTCCTCAGGTTTGGGATCTGGCAAAACAGGAACGCAACTTTCTCGATGCCGAAGGGACGGAGTTTACCAGCCAGCATAATGTTCCGTTGTGGGTGGGCGAGTTCGGGTCAGTCTACAATGGGCCAGCCGACGAGAACGCTGACCGGTTGCGCGCACTCGACGATCAGATAGGCCTCTTTGAAAGCAACGAGGCGCACTGGACGACGTGGAACTACAAAGATGTTGGCGTCATGGGTATGCTGACCCTTGATCGTGCATCTCCGTACATGGAGCGCATCAGCGAACTACTTCGTAAGAAGGCCGCTCTCGGCACCGACGATTGGATGTCGTGGTTACCACCCACGCCGGTGAAGGACGCAACGGCGCAGCTTGCAGAACAGATCCGTCAAGTGGTCGGTGATCCGCAGCTAGATCCGCAACTCAATGTACGCTGCATGACTCAGACCTTGTTGTGTTTCTACACAGGGACACTGATGCAGCGGCTCTACGCCAACTTGTTCAAGGGCCTGTCCGAGAATGAACTGGATCACATCCTATCTTCCTTTTCGGCTAAGCAGTGTGTACCCAACCAGGGTCTCGTGGACGTCCTCAGTAAATACATGGCCAAGCCAGCTTAGGACCAGTGGGTGTTCGCAGTTGCCACAATAGCGAGTTCATGAGGTGCATGAGATTCGATTCATCGCGACGTCGAAATTGGCAACCAGAGCCGTGGCAATCCGGGAGGCGTCATCCAGACGGTCGGGATGGCTCATTTGCCCCGCTATCGATCCAACGATCAGATCAAGGTTCACGTCCTTTATCTCGGTTTCTGAATGGGCCGGCCATGAAGAAGTAGATGCAGGCTCTGCCATTTTCCGATCTCTTTGTACCGCCTGCTATGCACATTTTGGTTGAATCGCTGATGCTCGCGACGTTCGCGCTGGTTGCATCCACTCTGGCGGCCGTGACCGGCTTTGGCGGAGCAGCTGTGCTGCTGCCGGCTGTGATCCTCGTGTTTGGTGTGCGCGAAGCGATCCCCATTTTGACGGTGGCCCAACTGATCGGGAACGGTAGCAGGGTCTGGTTCAACCGGCGCGAACTGAACTGGCGTGTTGTCCTCTGGTTTGCTACGGGTGGCGTGCCCGCGGCTCTACTCGGGGGCTACTTGTTTGCCACTGCTCCATTGGCTGCCCTCACCCGAACGCTGGGCGCATTCCTGCTCTTGGTTGTCCTGTGGCGGCATCTACACCCCAAGAGCTCAAAGGCTTTTCCTGTGCCCGTGTTTTCCGCAATTGGAGCCGGAGCAAGTTTTCTTTCGGCGCTTCTCGGCAGCGTAGGTCCGATTATGGCGCCATTCTTTCTCGCATTTGGATTAGCGAAAGGCGGTTACATCGGCACCGAGGCACTCTCGACCGTAGTCATGCACGTGACGAAACTGATCGCATATCGCCGATCTTCAATCCTGAGCCGGACGGATGTACTGATCGGACTGGCGCTGGGGCCAATCATGATACTGGGCTCGTACGTTGGCAAGCGCATCGTCGATCGGCTTCCGGAACGAACCTTCATCATGCTCATCGAAGTGGTCCTGATCACCGCGGGACTGGCATTCCTTATCCGCGGGTAGCGGTGGTGTCGCTTTCTAGAGCTTGCGCAAGTCTTCCAAAACGAGGATTCAACCCCGAAGATCATCTCTCGGGGTTCGATTCAGTGACAGGCATTCAGTAATGCATTTATTCGATGGGAGTAAAACATCGAGAAAGCAGATTCCTAAGAACGGGGTCTTGCTCCAGGTTCCCGAAGCCGGGGACCGCTGTCGCAAACCTGGAGCCTAACCGACTTATCGGGACGCATCCGCGCGGGCGAATTCGTCAAGCTTTTCTCATCTGACCGGTCAATGCGGCAAGGCTGGTGCAGTGCACCGCGAAAAGTGACCTCCCGGGATGTCATTTCAACTCGCGCAGTTCTAAATCCTTGAAGGTGATTTGATAGCCCTCTGATTCCAGGCCCACGTAGCCTTTGGTGATGCCAGTTCGAGAGGTATTCAC
>Ga0335069_10001843_pt1 | contig 33446 bp, 31 predicted proteins | sample Lox_Sample_11_FD_206714 | JGI IMG/M metagenome (GOLD analysis project Ga0335069, IMG submission 206714) | Soil microbial communities from Loxahatchee National Wildlife Refuge, Florida, United States - Lox_Sample_1.1 | ecosystem: Environmental > Terrestrial > Soil > Wetlands | place: USA...
GCCCAGTACTGACGCATGAAAGCCCGCGGCAATCGCAGGTAAGCTGCATTGGCTCCGATCTTGTAGGCCTCTCCGCTCGGGAAGCCGCCAGCCCCCACCGTGCCGCTCAAGCCGAAGCCCTGGTCGGTCTCGGGATTGATCCAGAGCTCGGCGCCGCGCCACAGCCGTCGCCCCAGATACGCGGTGATGTCCGTCGTCTCTTCGGTGCCGCCGTTGGGGTCTAGGCTGTTCGCACCGCTGTAGGGCGACCGGAAGGTGCCATGACCCTGCGTCACATTCGTGAGCTGGCCGAAGACTGCCCATGCAGGCTCGGACACCTGGCCGCCGTCTCTCTCGCCGGTGGCGGTCGGTGCAGCTTCGGGTGGCTCGGCTGCGGCGGCTTGCACGCGACTCACCGCAACCAGCGACACCAAGAGGGCCGCGCAAGGGATGAATGGCCTGATCTTCATTCGAGAGCCCTACCCCTCTGGGCACCTGTTGATCGCCGCGATCGCACGGTCTTTTTGATAGGATACCCCCCTATCCTATCTGAACCCATGAGCCACACCATCATCCACCAAAAGCAGAAGCTTCTGAATCGGGTGCGGCGCATCCGCGGACAGGTCGATGCCATCGAGCGGGCTCTGCAAGGCGAGGCGGGGTGCGCCGAGGTCATGCATCTGATTTCCGCCAGCCGTGGCGCGATGAACGGTCTTCTTGGCGAAGTCGTCGAGGAGCACATCCGAACGCACCTGGTAGACCCCGTGAAGCACCGCGGCGCTCTCGATCGCAACGCGGTTGACCAACTCGTCGAGTTGGTCCACAGCTATTTCAAGTGAGCGATGCTCGTTGGCCTGGTCGCCACCCGGGCGCTCAATGACGGCTGGAGCCTCGCCTCTCGCGGTGACGACTCGCTCGCCGACCGCGATGCGCTGTGTGCACGCTGGCCGACCGGCTGACGCTCGGCCTATGTTCCTATCCGATCATGACGTGAGCGTGAAGCCATGGCAGGTCGGGTGCACGTTCGAACCATCTTCAGCGCTCATGTCAAACACGGCACTTCATCCCTCATCGGCCCATGTCGATGCCGTGCACAGGTCTGTCCCTGTTCCCGCGCAGCGCTTGCAGTTCGTTTGCGATCGCCAGGGGCGTCCCCCACCTCGGCGGCTGGAGGCGCGTCTTCTTGGCAAGCAGCTTGCCGCCCTGCCCGGTGCGCTCTGCGTCGACGCTCAGCTTCCTCAGGCGGCATCCCGCGGCGCAAGGCCACTGGAACGTTGCGCAGCCCGCTGACCGTGGTCGACGAAGTGGTTCGCGGGAAGACCAGCTTGGCAGCTTGGAGCAGAGGCCATCACGCCCTTGCGCAGCCGAGGTGAACAAGCGCGGTTGTCGAACCTAGGTGCCGGCAGCGCTGTCGAGGCCTCGCAGGGGATCTCCTTGGGCGGCGGGATGTTCGGACACGTGCAGACGGCGCACGGATCGCCAGCGATCAGCCTGTTCGGTGGGCACGTCGATGCGCAGCGTCATGACGCTGTGTCCGGCGTGCCGCTGCTCGACGCGCACCTCCAGGACCTCCGCAACGACGCTCATCTCCTCGACTTCCACCCAATCGGCTCGCTCGACGTCGGACGCAGACATCATCGAGGCGAGGTACTGCTCGCCGCGGGCCAGCTGTTCCGCACTGAAGGCGAGCGGCGCGTCGTCGTCGGAGGTCGTCTCGGCGGCTTCGAACCGCTCCCGTGTGACCTTGCGAAGGTATTGCGCCACCCCCGCCCGCTCGAGCCGCGAGTCCAGTTCCAGGAGCGTGGCCGGATCCGCGTCCGCCAGCCGTTCCAGGAGCACGTCCGGAGCATCGAGGGCGGCTTCGGGCACTCCCAGCACTGCCTCGTAGACGCGCCCCAACTGCTTCAGGTCAGCCACGCTTGACTTCATGCGCTGCTTCTATCATCAAACGGAGATGGGACCCGGGGATTCGGACAAGTGGCCGATTCTCGAGTGTCGCAGGTGCGAATAGGTCATCGCAAACGCACGCTCGATTCAGCGCGACTCGAGCTCAGTCGGCCGTCAGAGCATCCTTCACCTGCTGTCGAAACCATCGGTGCGCCGCGCTGTCATGTGTGCGCTCATGCCAGTAGGCGGCGAGCTCGATCTCCCGGGTCTCGAACGGCAGCGCATGCACCTCGAGAGGCAGCCACTGCGCGATGCCTTGCGCCGCGCGCGACGGCAGCGCGAGCACGAGGTCGGATGAGGCGACGAGCAACGCTGCCATGAGGAAGTGCGGGCTCGACACCGCGACCCGGCGCGCAAGTCCGAGCGCCTGCAGCGCATCGTCGACCGCGCCGCTGAAGTAGGTCAGACCGCTCGGTGCCACGCTCACGTGCCCGAGCGCGGCGAAGTCGGCCGGTGTGAAGGCGCCGAGCCCGACCGGGTGGCCGCGGCGCGCAACCATCACCGTGCGCTCCCTAAAGAGCGGGCTGCGTCTCAGCCCGGGAGGCGGCTCGGGCAGCCATGCGATCGCCAGGTCGATGTCCCCGGCATCGAGTGCTGCTTCCGCGCGCAGCACATGCACCGGCAGCACGTCCACGGCCGCTCGCGGTGCCTCGGCCGCAAGGGCCTGCACGAGGCGCGGCAACAGCAGGAACTGCGTGTAGTCCGAGGTGCTGATTCGAAAGCGCTGCGTGCTGACGGCCGGATTGAAGGCGGCGCCTTCGTTGAGCAGACCCACGATGCGGTCGAGCGCCTCGCGCACGCGCGGCAACAGCGCCTCGGCGCGCGGCGTCGCCTGCATCCCGGTGCGACCGCGCACCAGCAGCGGATCGCCGAAGCGCTCGCGCAGGCGACCGAGCATCTCGCTCATCGCCGACTGCGACATGAACATGCGCTCAGCCGCACGCGAAACATTACGTTCGCGCAGCAACGTGTCGAGGCATTCGAGCGTGTGCAGGTCGATGTTGCGAAGAGCGGGCATGACCGGGATCTGCAAACGTGGCAAGCGTACGCGTGCGGGCGGCTCGACGCATGCGGGCATGCACGGGTAATCCCGAACATCGACGACGCCGATCCGCACTATCGGCGCGGCGACCTTCCGAATCGACGACGACCCTCCTAGATTTCGGCGACTCGTCTTCGCATCGCCACGTGACTCGCAGCCTTCTCATCACCGGCGCTTCGCGCGGCATCGGCGCCGCCACAGCCCGCGCGGCGGCCCGCGCCGGATATGCGGTGGCGGTCAACTACGCGAGCAACCGCGCCGCGGCCGAAGACGTGGTCGGCTCGATCCAGGCCGAAGGCGGGCGCGCGGTGGCGCTGCAGGCCGACGTGTCGCAGGCAGCGGAGGTCCGCCGTCTCTTCGACGAGGCCGAGCGGGCCATCGGTCCGCTCACGGCGCTCGTCAACAACGCGGGTGTGCCCGGCCGCATCGGGCGGGTCGACGTGCTCGATCCCGCGGTGCTGCATCGCACGTTCGAGGTCAACGTGTACGCCGCCTTCTTGTGCGCGCAGCGCTTCGTGCGACGCGCGTCGACGCGTCACGGCGGAGCCGGCGGCGCGATCGTCAACGTGTCCTCGATGGCCGCAAAGACCGGCTCGCCCGGCGAGCTCGTGCACTACGCCGCCGCCAAGGCGGCGCTCGAGACCTTCGGCTACGGCCTCGCCGCCGAAGTGGCGACCGAGGGCATCCGCGTCAACACCGTGTCATGCGGGCTGATTGAAACGGACATCCACGCAGAAGCCGGCGATGCCTCGCGGCTCGCGCGCTACGCGACTCGCATGCCGATGCAGCGCGCGGGCAAGCCGCACGAGGTCGCGGCCGCGATCGTGTGGCTGCTGTCCGACGACGCGTCGTACGTCACCGGCGCGACCCTGCCGGTCGCGGGAGGACGCTGATGCGCTCCGACTACGAGCACCTGCGCTTCGAACGCCGCGGCCGCGTGCTGACGATCGTCATGAACCGGCCCGAGGTGAAGAACGCGGCCAACATCCGCATGCACCGCGAGCTCTCACGCGTGTTCCGCGACGTGCAGGACGACGCCGATGCCGACGTGGTCGTGCTCACCGGCGCCGGCGATGCGTTCTCCTCGGGCGGCGACATTCGTGCGATGCAGGACAAGATTGCCGACCGCACGCTCTGGAACGACACCGTCGATGAAGCACGTGCTCTCTTCTACTCGATCCTGGACCTCGAAAAGCCGCTGGTGGCGCGCGTCAACGGCGCAGCCACGGGCCTCGGGGCAACGCTCGCCGTCTACGCCGACATCGCGATTGCAGCCGACAGCGCCGTGATCGGCGATCCGCACGTCAAGGTCGGGCTCGTCGCGGGCGATGGTGGTGCGTTGATGTGGCCGCTGCTGGTCGGCTTCCAGCGCGCCAAGGAATTGCTCCTCCTCGGGGACAACATCCCGGCCGCCGAAGCCGCCCGCATCGGCCTCATCTCAGCGGCGGTCCCTGCAGGCGAGCTCGACGGGCGGGTCGAGGCCCTCTGCGATCGACTCGCGCGGGGCGCACCCTTTGCCGTGCGCGGCACGAAGAAGGCGATCAACCAGACGCTGCGCGCGCTGGCGCTGGGCACGTTCGAGTACGGCATCGCTCTGGAGACGCAGTCGCAGCTCACGCGCGACCACGCCGAAGCGGTGGCGGCCTTCGTCGAGAAGCGAGCGCCCGTCTTCCAGGGACGCTGAAGAGTGCTCACGTCGGAACGCACCCTTTCTCTCTCCTCGCTGTTCGAACCGGCGAGCGTCGCGGTGATCGGCGCTTCGTCCGATCCGAACAAGATCGGTGGCCGCCCGATCGCGTTCCTCAAGCGCGCGGGCTATGCGGGCCGCATCGTGCCGGTGAACCCGGGCGCAGCCGAGGTGCAGGGGCTGCGCCCGGCGGCGAGCATGGCGGTGCTCGATGCACCGGTCGAGCACGCCATCGTCGCGCTCCCCGGGCATCAAGTGCTCGCCGCGGTGCAAGCGTGCGCCCGCGCCGGGGTGCGCGCGGTGCAGGTCTTTTCCTCGGGCGTTGCCGAGAGCGGCGCAGCGGGCGACGCGGAGCGGGCGGCCCTTCGTTCGCTCGCGCGATCGGGCGAACTGCGGCTGCTGGGACCGAACAGCTTGGGAGTCTTCTCCACGCCGTCTTGCTTCTTCGGCACCTTCGCGACCGCGCTCGACGGCGCCTGGCCGCGACCGGGTCCGGTCGGCGTCGCGTCGCAGTCGGGCGCCTTCGGCTCCTACTTCTTCGCACTCGCCCAGGCACGCGGCGTCGGCTTTTCGCGCTTCGTCGCCACCGGCAACGAAGTCGACGTCGATGTCGCGGACTGCATCGAGTACCTCGCCACGGACCCATCGACGCGCGTCATCGTGACCGCGCTCGAAGGCTGCCGCGACGGCCGCCGACTCGCCCGTGCGCTGCTCGCCGCGCACGCGGCCGGCAAGCCGGTGCTCGCGATGAAGGTCGGTCGCTCTGCGGGGGGTGCGGCGGCCGCAGCCACCCACACCGGCGCGCTTTCCAGCGAAGACCGCGTGTTCGACGCAGTGCTGCGCGACACGGGCGCTCGGCGCGCGCACACGCTCGAAGCGCTCGTCGACGCAGCGGTGCTCGCCTCATCCTCGCCGCCGCCCCCAAGCCGCGACGTGCTCGTCGTCACGACTTCCGGGGGCATCGGCGTGCTGAGCGCCGATGCAGCAGACGAGCACGCTCTGGCGCTCCCGCCGATCGGCGATCGGGCCGCGCACGAGATCGCCGCGCTCGCGCCGCTCGGATCGGGGCGCAATCCGGTCGACACGTCGGCCGGCATCATCGGCGACCTCGCGCGGTATGCAGCGATCGCCGGCCATGCGCTCGCGAGCCGCCCGTACGGGGCGGTCCTGTGCTTTCTCGCGCACATCGGCCGCAACCCGGCGCACTGGGCGCAACTGCGTGGGCCGCTCGGCGCGCTGCGGGCGCGCCACCCCTCGTTGCCGTTCGCAGCGGTCCTGACGGCACCCGCGGACGTGGTCGTGGAACTCGAAGCGCACGGCTTTGCGGTGTTCGACGACCCCTCGCGCGCACTCGCCGCCATTGCGCTGAATGCGCCGCGCCACACGCGCGCGCCCCGCATCGCGTTCGACGCGCCCGACCCGGCGCTCGCGATGAAACGAGCGCCGCGGGATGAAGCCGAAGCCAGGGCCGCACTTGCGGCGCTCGGCATCCGCTTTCCGGAGGAGTCGCACGTGCACGACGCCGACGAGGCGCTCCGCGCGGCGGGCCGGCTCGGCTATCCGGTGGTGCTGAAGGTCGTCTCGCCGGATATCACGCACAAGACGGAGGCCGGCGGGGTGGCGCTCGGCATCCCGGACGCTTCCACCCTGAACCGGGAAATCGCGGACATGAACGAGCGTGTCGCGCGCCGCGCGCCGAAGGCGCGCCGCCAAGGCTTCATCGTCTCACGCCATCTCGCGGCGGGCGTGGAGGTGCGAGCGGGCGTGCACCTCGACCCCGTGTTCGGCCTCGTCGCGAGCGTCGGGGCTGGCGGCGTGCTCACCGAGTGGCTCGACGACAGCGTCATCCGACTCGCCCCGGTCTCGACCGAGGAGGCGCGCGCGATGCTGACCGAGGCACGCGTCGGTGCGCTGCTGGGTGGCTTTCGCGGGTCACCGCCCTGCGACCTGGACGCGCTCGCCCAACAGGTGTCGCGCCTCACCGCGATCGCGGCGGCCTCGAGCGAGCGGGTGCGCGCGCTGGAGTTGAACCCGGTGATCGCGCGACCCGAGGGCTGCGAGGCCGTTGACGCGCTCGCCGAACCGATCGGAGATCCGACATGAAATCATCCAGCACCGTCCGGCCCGAGCACCTGCGCATCCCGGGTCACAGTGCCCCGTGTTCGCGCGCGGAGATGGAGGCCCGCGTCGCGCGGTTCGCCGACCGCGAAGTTCATCCCGGGGCCTTTCCGGATCTCAAGGAGCAGGCCGGGAGGCGCAGCGTGTCGTACGTGCTCTCGCCGGGTGAACTGGGCGGACCCGCGCCGATCCGAACGCCGCACAACTTCCACCTCTCGATCTCGGAACTCTCCAAGGGCGTGCGCCCGACGGTGCACTCGCATCCGTACAACGAGGTGTTCATGCCGCTCGACGCGCGCTTTCGCCTGCTGTGGGGAGAGCACCTCGAGGAGGCGATCGACCTCGAGCCGTTCGACGTCGTCTCGGTGCCCGCCGGTGTCTTTCGGACCTTCGAGAACCTCGACGAGCACCCGGGCCACATGATGGCCATCTTCGACCATGGCGGCGACCCTCACACCGGCATCGTCGTGCCGGCCGACGTCTTCGAAAAGTACTACCGCAACTGGAACCCTGGCATGGTCGGGGTGCAGAGCTGAGGCGGACCGGATGCTGCACGTCTGCGTCTCGCGCCGCCTGCCGGGCCATGACCCGGAGCGCATCGAGGCGCTCGGGGCCGATGAGACGCTCGCCGCCTGGCGGCTGCATGTCCAGGGCGTCTTTCACGCACTGCACTTCGATGCGGCCCAGAACAAGGGCGTCGTCCTGATCGAGGCCGCCAACGCGAACGAGGCACGCGCCGCGCTCGCGCGACTGCCCGTGGTGCGAGGGGGCCAGATCGACTTCGACGTGGTGGCGCTCGGCCCCTACGCGCGTCTTGAGACGCAGTTCGCTTGAGGACCTCGTGATGCTGATCGACCTGCGCTTCTACACGTTTCACCCCGGCAAGCTGCAGGTGTTCCTGCCGCGCTTCGAGAAGGAAGGGCTGCCGCTGCAGACCCGCTACTGCGGTCAGCTCATCGGCTACTTCGTGTCTGAGACGGGGGTCTTGAACCAGGTCGTGCAGCTCTGGGCCTACGCCGATGCGGCCGATCGGGACGCGCGCCGCGCGGCGCTGTGGGCAGACCCCGACTGGCAGCGTTTCGGCGACTTCGCCCTGCCCCTCATCGCTCATCAGGAGAACCGGCTGCTGAAGCCGACCGCGTTCTCGCCGCGCGCGGGGGCGTCGGCCACCTGAGGAGTCGAGCGTGCTCGCCCCTCGTCTTCATGCTGACGGCAGCCAACGCATCCCTTTGACGCAAGGCTTGATCCTCAAAGGAGAAGAGACATGAAGATCACGATCATCGGCGCCGGCGTGGTGGGGACCGCGCTCGGACGCGGGCTTGCGGTCAAGGGCCATGCCATCACGTACGCCGCTCGCGACCCCCATAGCGACAAGGTGCGCGAAGCGCTGTCCCGGGTGAGCGCAGCGCGGGCCACGACGCTTGCCGGTGCGGTTCACGAGGCCGACGCGGCGATCCTCGCGACGCCGTGGAGCGGTACCCGCGACGCGCTCGACGCCGCAGGCGATTTCGGCGGCAAACCGCTGCTCGATGCGACCAATCCGCTCACGCCAGCGTTTGCGCTCGCACTCGGTCATACCACCTCGGGCGGCGAGCAGGTGCAGGCGTGGGCACCGAGTGCAAAGGTCGTGAAGATCTTCAACACGACCGGCTACGAGAACATGTCGAACTCGACCTATCCGGCCGGGAAGGCTGCGATGGTCTACGGCGGAAACGATGCGCAGGCCAAGCGCGTCGCGGCGCAGCTCGCGAGCGATCTCGGATTCGAGCCGCTCGATCTGGGTGGCCTCGACGGTGCACGACTTCTCGAGCCGTTCGCGATGGTCTGGATCAAGCTTGCGATCGTGCAAAAGCTCGGGCGCGACGTCGCCTTCGGCTTGCTGCGCCGCTGACATGGCCGAAGCGCGCCTTCGCGGAGTCCGAGTGCTTGTCGTGGGCGGCGGCTCGGGCATCGGCCTTTCCAGTGCGCTCGCGTTTGCAGACGCAGGCGCACGCGTCACGATCGCCGGGCGCACGCGCGCCAAGCTCGAAGCGGCGCGCGATCGATCGGGCCACCGCCTCGAGGTCGCCGTGCTCGACGCGAGCCGCGAAGCCGAGGTGCGGGCGTTCGCTGTGGCACACGGCACCTTCGACCACCTCGTGCTGTGCGCGAACGCCGGCGGCACGATCGGCACGTTTTCGACGCTCGACGTCGCCGCGATGCGCGCCTACTTCGACAACAAGCTCTGGGCCTACATCCACCTGCTTCGCGAAGCGCCGCACCTCGTCGCGCGCGGTGGGTCGATCACGCTCGTGAACGGCGCAGCGTCGCGCCTGGCCGCGCCCGGAATGGGTGCGCTGGCCATCGTCAACGGCGGGCTCGATGCGGCCGTGCGCCCGCTCGCCATCGAGCTCGCACCCACCCGCGTGAACGCGATCGCGCCCGGCGTGATCGATACCCCCTACTGGGACAAGCTCGGCGACGCGCAACGCGAGGCGATGTACGACGTGGCCGCCCGCGCGGTCCCGGTCGGCCGCGTCGGCACCGCCGAGGACGTCGCCGCCGCCGCGCTGTTTCTCGCCGAGAACGGCTTCGTCACTGGCACCGTGCTCGATGTCGATGGCGGCCGTCACCTGACGCCGGAGATGTCGCGTCGATGAGGCCGGCCGCGATTGCCCGCGCGGTCGCGCAGCGCGGCGATGCGCTCAAACCGGGGCCGTCGTCCTGGCCGGCGCACTCGGCCCGACGGTCCCGGCCGAGGCCCCCTCGAGGTCCGAGCCGCGAATCGAAGAACTGCGAGCCCTTGAAGTCCGCTTTGCCTGAGCATCACACCATGCACGACCCTTTGGCCTCTGACACCCTCTTGCCCTCTCGCCGTGCCTTCATCGCGCGGCTGTTGGGCGCTGTCGCGGTGGCGCCGGCGATCGCCCGAGCCGACAGCTGGCCCGTTAAGCCCATCCGCATCGTCGTGCCATTTGCCTCGGGGGGCGCACCCGACATCCTGGCGCGCCTGATGGCCGCGGAGATGGGACGGGGCCTCGGCTCTGCGTTCGTTGACAACCGCGGCGGCGCGGGCGGCAACGTGGGGGCCGACGTTGTCGCGAAGGCGCCGCCGGACGGCTACACGCTCTTGCTCACGACCACGGCCACGCAATCCATCAACCCGGCGCTCTACCCCTCGATGCCGTACGACGCCGCCAAGGACTTCAGCGCGGTCTCGCTGGTCGCCAACACGCCGCTGATGCTGGTGACGGCGAAGGATTCGCCGATTGCGTCGTTCGCGGACCTCATCGCGCGCGCGAAGGCCCAGCCGGGGACGGTGACCTATGCATCGGCCGGCGTCGGCACGATGCAGCACATGGTGGCCGAGCTCGTCGACGACCGCACCGGGGCACGCATGCTGCACGTCCCGTACAAGGGCACCGGGCCCGTGATGCCCGACCTGCTCAGCCGCCGGGTCGACGTGATGTTCAACAGCGTGGCGGCGGTCGGCAACTTCGTCAAGGAAGGACGACTGCGGGCGCTCGCGGTCACGACCCCGAAGCGACTCCCGGCGTGGCCGAACGTGCCGACGATCGCCGAATCGGGGGTTCCGGGTTTCGAGGCCTCCGCGTGGTACGCCCTCTTCGGGCCGGCGCGGCTGCCACGCGAGATCGTGGCCCGGCTGAACGCCGAGCTCGCCCGCATCGTCGCGCTGCCGGCGGTCCGCGACCGCTACGCCGAGCTCGGCCTCGAGCCCGCGCACTCGACGCCCGAGGAACTGGACGCGCTCGTGCGTCGGGACCTCGAGACGTGGACGCGGATCATCAAGGCCAAGGGCATCAAGTCGCCGTGACCGCGATGATCGTCGACGAGCGCACCTACACGATCGCGCCGGGTTGCCTCGAGCGCTACCTGCACCGCCACTTCGAGGTGGCGCTCCCGATCATGCGGCGCCATCTGGGGGAGCCGCTTGAATACGCGATCACGGAGACGCCGGTGCTCAACCAGTTCGTGCACCGCTGGGGCTACGCCGACCTCGCTGACCGCGAGCGGCGGCGCGCGGCGATGTACCGCGATCCGGCGTGGCTTCGCTACCGCGACGAGACCGGCTCGACCGGGTGGGTGCTGCATCAGGAGAACCGGCTGCTGCGTCCGATCGCGCTCGTGGCCTTGCCTTCGGTCCCGCCGGACCTTTGACGACGGGGCGACATGCATGCGCCGTCGCGACACGGGCCTCCTCGCTGTGGAGCGGAAATTGCGCGACTGCAAGATCGATGAAGGCACGCACCTTCGGCGAGAGGTAGCGCGTGCTCGGGTAGACCGCATGCACCGGCGACGGAGGCACGCGCCATTCGGACATGACGGGCACGAGCCGGCCCGCGGTGGCGTGCTCCGCCGCGATGAGCAGCGGCAGGACGCCGACGCCGAGACTGCGCAGCAGCGCATCGCGCACCGCGAAGCTGTTGTTGACGCGCAGTCGCGCGGGTCCTTCCACGCGCTCGGCGTGCCGCGCGGGCTCGCCCGGCGGCACGAGGTTCCAGCCGCGCCGATGCGAGCCGCCGGAGAACATGACCAGCGCATGCGCGCCCAGATCCTCGGGCGAGCGCGGCGTGCCGTGCGCCGCGAGATAACGCGGGCAGGCAAAGAGGCCGTATTCGAGTTCGCCGATCGGGCGCGCCACGAGCCGAGATTCCTGGACGTCGCCCACGCGGATCGCCACGTCGAACCCCTCGTGCACCAGGTCCTGCACGCGCGAGGTGTAGTCCGCGTCGACCCGCACCTGCGGGTGGGCTGCGAGGTACTCGTGCACGATGCGACCCACGCCGAGCAGGCCGAGCTCGACCCCGCACGTGAGGCGCAGCGTTCCGCGCGGCTCGCCCTGGGCGTGCTGCACGAGCTGAACCGTGTCGTCGACCGCGCCGAGGATGCCCTGCGCGCGCTCGAACACCTCGCGCCCGGTCTCGGTGACCGAGAGGCTGCGGGAGGTGCGCTCCAGGAGCTTGGCGCCCAGCTCGCGCTCGAGCTGCGCGAGCACGCGGCTCACGTAGCTCTTCTGCGTGCCCAGCAAGTCGGCAGCGCGCGTGAAGCTGCCGGCCTGCACGACCTTGACGAGGATGCGGAGCTGGTCGAGCGTCATCGATGGTTGTCCGTTCAGTGCACGTCGCGTTCCACGGAGCTTGCTTGTTCCGTCAGGAGGCAACTCGAAAAATCGCCAGGCGTGAGCCTACCGAAGGAAAGAGCGCATGGCGCATGCCCGAATCGCGACGCTCAACACCCGAACACGCTCTCATGAACCTGACACACCTGAAGAGCCTGCGCGAGTTCATCGATCGCCTCACCGCGCTCGGCGAGGTGCAACCGATCGACGTCGAGGTCGACTGGCATCTGGAGATGGGTGCGATCGCGCGTCGTTCGATGGACCTGCGCGCTCCCGCACCGCTCTTTAACGAGATCCGCGGCATCGCGTCCGGCTACCGCGCGCTCGGCGCGCCCGGCGGCCTAAGCCGCCACCCGCGCTGGCCCTATGCGCGCGTGAACCTCGCGCTCGGGCTGCCGCCGGACGCCCACCCGCTTGAGGCGGTCCGCGCGCTCGCCGCAGCGCGGGGCCGCCCGCTGATCGCGCCGCGCCTCATCGCCGCCGCACCATGCCAAGAGCACGTGCAGGTGGGGGAAGCGGTCGATCTCTTGCAACTGCCCACGCCGCACATCCACGGGCACGACGGCGGACGCTACCTTCAGACCTACGGCCTCAACATCGTGCGCACGCCCGACGGGCGCTGGACCAACTGGTCGGTGAACCGGATGATGCTGCTCGACGGAAGGCGCCTTGCCTGCCTCATCCCGCCGAACCAGCACTTCGGCATCATCCACGCGCAGTGGAAAGCGCTCGGCAAGTCGACGCCGATCGCGGTTGCCCTGGGGGTGGAGCCCGCGGGCCCCTACGTCGGCGGCATGCCGATCCCGGAAGGGATGGACGAGGCAGGGTTCTTAGGCGCGTACTTCGACGAGCCGATCGACGTCGTCGCGGCGCGCACCGTCCCGCTCGAGGTGCCGGCGACCGCGGAGATCGTGCTGGAAGGGCACGTCTCGCACGTCGAGACCGCGATGGAAGGGCCGATGGACGAGTACCCCGGCTACGTCGGCGACGCCGGTACGCCCAAGCCCGTCCTGCACGTGTCGGCGCTGACGTGGCGCGACCGCCCCGTGCTTCCGTTCTCGACGGCCGGCGCGCCGGTGGACGAGAACCACACCGGCTGGGGCCTGCCCCATGCGGCCGAGATCCTTCACCTCCTGCGCGAGGCCGCCCTGCCGATCGAGGCGACCTGGATGGTGCTCGAAGCCGCTTGCCACTGGCTCGTGATCGCAGCGGCGGCGGACTGGCACGAGCGCACCGGGCTTGGCTCGCGCGAGTTCTGCCAGGCGATCGGTGAGCGCGTGTTTCGCTCCAAAGCGGGGTTCGGCGTGCCCAAGCTGCTGCTCGTGGAGCACGACATCGACATCACCGACGTGGGCCAGGTCACGTGGGCATTCGCGAGTCGTGCACACCCCTCGCACGGCGAGATCTACTTCCGCGACGAGGCCCAGAACGCGCTGCCCGTGTTCCTCGACCCGGACGAGAAGCACACGTTTCGCACCGTCAAGGTGATCCACAACGCGCTCCTCGCGGACCGCTTCGACGCCGCGCAGCGCCCGGTGCGCTCCGATCTCGACCATGGCTGGCCGCCGGAGATCGCCGCCCGCGTGCGCCGCCAGTGGCAGCGCTACGGGTATCCAGATCCATCGTTGCCCGGACAGTGAACGATGGGTGTCAAGCACGCGTCTTGATCACTTCCGCGTCGACCGCGACGATGCGCGCATCTCCTGCTCTTTCCTCCCGCGCCATGAGCCTCAAGGATCCGAACGTCGTCAACCCGCGCAGCAGAAAGCGCATCGCGGTCGTCATCGCGAACCCGGCCATCTCGTCCACCACCGGCTGGCCTGTCGGCTTCTGGTGGTCGGAGCTCACCCACCCGTACCACCTGTTCCATGAAAAGGGCTACGAGGTGGAGCTGTTCAGCCCGCTGGGCGGACGTTGCGAAGCCGACGCGATGAGCGACCCCAACGACCCGAGCGGCTACTCGGCGGGCGACCTCATCACGCAGGGCTTCATCCACACGCCAGCGTTGAAGGAGCTGGTCGAGCAGACGCGGCGGGTGGGCGAGATCGACCCCGCGCGCTTCGACGCCATCGTGGTGGCCGGCGGCCAGGCACCGATGTTCACGTTCGAGTCCGCCACCGAGCTTCAGCGCATATTCGTGCGCTTCTACGAGGCGGGCAAGGTCGCGGCCGCGCTCTGCCACGGTACCGCGATCCTCGCGTTCGCGAAGCTCTCCAACGGCGAGTACCTCGCGAAAGGCAAGACCGTCACCGGCTTTGCCAACGTCGAAGAGGACTTTGCCGACAGCGCGGTGTGGCAGCTGGGCCTCCTGTCGCGCGACAAGCACGTGATGCCCTGGCGCATCGAGGATCGCCTGAAGACGCTCGGCGCGAACTACGTCCAGGCGGGGCTTTGGCGCGGCTTTGCCGTGCGCGACGGCAACCTGGTGACGGGCCAGCAGAATTTCTCGGGCGAGGAGACCGCGCGGGCGGTGGCCGAAGCGCTCGGCGGATGAGCGCGGACGCGGGTGTACCCATGAGCGGACGCGCGCTCATCGACGACGAGCGCGGCACGCTGCCCAAGGCGCGAGTCGAGGCATTCTCCGACGGCGTGATCGCGATCATCGTCACCATCCTCGTGCTCGACATCAAGGTGCCGGCGCTGGCCGGCCCCGATCCCGAGACCGCCCTGCGCAATGCGCTCCTGCAGGCATTCCCGCTCGTGCTGGCGTACGTCCTCAGCTTTACGGTGCTGCTCGTGTTCTGGGTGGCACACCACCACCTCCTGCACAGCCTGAAGCGGGTCGACCGCAACGTGCTGTGGCTGAACGGCCTCTTCCTCATGGTGCTTGCCTTCGTGCCCGCACCGACGGCACTGATGGGAGAGCATCCCCGCCTGGCCGGCGCCGCGGTTATCTATGGCCTCGTGCTCACGCTCGCCGGGCTGTCGTTCTTCGGCCTGCGCTGGTATGCGACGGGGCGCGCCGCACTCATCGATCGGGCAATCGGCAACGTCGTCGCAAAGCGCGCGCTACGACGCAGCCTGCTGTCGCCTGCGCTGTATGCGCTCGGCGCGGCGCTGGCAAGCGTCGACGTGCGCGTCGCGTGGCTGCTGTTTGCAGCCGTCCCGCTGATCTTCATCGTGCCAAGCGGGTTCGATCACGCGGCGCATCGAATCGACAGGGCCTGATGTCGCAAAACGTCTGCTGCCGCATCGATCGCGTTGGGCGAACGCTGCTGCGCACGGTGCTCGCCGGCCTGGCCGTTGCGCTGGCCGCCTGCGCAAGCCTGCCGGATCGGGCGACGCTGGCGCTCGAGCCGACGCACGCTGCAAGGGACGGCGCAGGCACGCCGCTCGGGCGAATCGCCGCATCCGCGCTGCGAGACGACGGCGACTCCGCATTCCGGCTGCTACCGCTTGCCCAGCCGGCCTACGAGACGCGCGTCGAGCTCGCGCGCCGAGCGGTGCGCACCCTTGACGTGCAGACCTTCGTTCTCAACGGCGATGGGGTCGGGCTGCACGTCCTCGCCGCGCTGCGCGACGCGGCGCTGCGCGGAGTGCGGGTGCGCGTTCTGGTCGACGATTTGCACTCGGCGGACGTCGAGCCGGCACTTTCGGACGTCGTCGCCTATCCCAACGTCGAGGTGCGGTTGATCAACCCATTCGTGCGCCTGCGCGGGTCCGACGGCGCAAAGCTGTTCTCGTCCCTGGACGAGCTGCATCGCGTCAACCACCGCATGCACAACAAGCTGTTCGCGGCCGACAATGCCATGGCGGTGTTTGGCGGTCGAAACCTCGGCGACGAATACTTCATGCGCGTCGAGCGCGGCGGCAACTTCATCGACCTCGACGTGCTGGCCGCCGGCCAGGCCGTGCACGAGCTCGAAGACGCGTTTGACGCCTACTGGAACAGCGAGCACGCCTGGCCGATCGACGCCATCGTGCCCCCGCGAGACGACGCCGAAACGCGGCGCCGGCGCTTTGACGCGCGGGTGGCGACAGTGGCCACTCCGCCACCCGACACCGGCATCCCGGAGCGCCTTCGAAACTATGGGACCGCACCTGCCGACATCGCCGAAGGACGCCCCGGACTGCGCGGCGCTCTCGCCACGGTCGCGGTGGACCCCATCGACAAGCTCGCGGGCACCCGCGTCGGGGATCGCACCGGCACCGTGCGGGCCACGATCGCGGAGGCGATGCGCGCGGCCGAGCACGAGGTCTTCGTGGTGTCGCCCTACTTCGTCCCAGGAGCGCTCGGCATCGAGTCGATGCGAGGCCTGCGCGATCGCGGCGTGCGCCTGCGGCTCCTGACCAACTCGCTGGCAGCGACGGATGAGCCGGCGGTCCACGCAGGCTACGTCGCCTACCGTGACGACATGGCCCGCATCGGCGTGGAGATCTACGAGCTGAGCCCGCGCCTGGCCCGCGAGGAAGCGCGCCTCGGCCGCTTTGGCCAGAGCGTCGGCGCCTTGCACGCCAAGATCGTGATCATCGATCGACGACGCATCTTCGTCGGCTCCACGAACCTGGACGGCCGCTCGGAGCGCTACAACACCGAAGACGGCGTCCTCATCGAGAGCGCCGTTCTCGCCAACGAGTTGCTCGAGCTGATGGACTTCGAGTCGAGTTGCTACCGCGTTTCGCTGGACGAAAGCGGCCACCTCCAATGGACGGAGCACAGACGCGGGCGGGCTCCCGTTGTCCACCACGACGAGCCCGAAGCGTCGTGGGCACGAAGGCTCAATGCGCGCCTTCTCGGCGGGCTGCTACCGCAGGAGTGGCTCTGACGCACGACCAACCCCACGAAGCCTCTCGGTGCTCTTGCCTTGCATCAGCCGTTGCCAAACGCATCCTCGGGCAGGCTTCGAAGCGCCCGCCGCGCATCGGTGACATGACGCCGCATGGCGACTTCCGCGGCTTTCGGGTCTTGTCTTTCGATCGCTTCGAGGATCTCGACGTGCTGGCTCGCGGCGCGGGCGACCGAGCTCGGCGGCAGGAACGAGCGGAACTGAGAGGCAAACAGCAGCATGAGGGTCTGATCGAGCATCCGCGGCAGGTGGACGTTGCCAGCGAGCTCCACCACCAGATCGTGGAACCGGCGATTGCGCTCGCTGAAGGCGCCGGCGTCGCCGGCGGCCTTCGATCGCCAGTAGCGCAGCTCCGCAAGGAGCGCCGCCCGTGCGGCGCTCGGCGCCTCGCCCATGCGAGCCGCCGCCCGGCCTGCCGCGTAGACCTCGAGGATCATGCGCAGCGAGAACAGGTCCTCGACATCGCTGCGCGTGAGCAGCCGCAGCTGCAGGCCCCGCTTGCGGGACACGAGCAGGCCCTGGGTCTCGAGGCGACGGATGCACTCGCGCAGCGTCGGTCGCGCGACCTCCAGCTGCTGGCCGAGCTCGGACTCGATGAGCGGCTGTCCCCCAACCAAGCGGCCTCGTGCGATCAACTCGCGCAGGCGCTCCGATGCACGGTCGACGGCCGACACCTTGGCGTGCGGACGAGCTTGCGAGGAGGAGGCGGCGACCACGAGGAGAAGATCGGGAACGGCATCCGCGCTGCCGCCGCTACTTGCCCGCCCGCTGCAGCGCCGCCTGCATGAAGCGATTGTCGATGGTGGCACCCACGTCGATCCTGCCTGGGTCGACGGCCGGCGTCAGCGCCAGCGCCGCAGCGATGCCGCGTTGAGCCGCATCGACGCCGATGGTCTGCGGCGGCGAGATGGATTCCCGAAACTTCTCGAACGCGTGCACGTAGAGCGTGCGATCGCCGAGCAGGTAGTCCGCAGGGACCGCGTCGGCAACCTGCTCAGCCGTCGCGCCCGCCAACCAGGCGAGCGACTTTCGCATCGCGTCGGCGACGGCCTGCACGATGACGGGGTGCTTGTCGATGTATCCCTTGGTGGCGTAGGCGACGCCGCTCACCGTCTCGCCGCCGTAGAGCGCTTCTGCCCCGGCCCGGGTGCGCGTGTCGGCCACGATGCGGATCATCTGGTCCGCCTCGAGCGAACTGATCAGGGGGTCGACATAGGAGATGGCGTCGACCTTGCCGCTTTCGACGGCGGCACGCGCCGTGCTGACGCCACCCAGACCCACCACCGACACCTCGGACGCCTTGACCCCGTTCCGCTCCAGAAACGCATTCAGGGCACCGTGCGTCGAGGAGCCTGGGCTGCTCACACCCACCGTCTTGCCGCGCAGGTCCCCCGCCGATCGGTACGTCGCCATCAACGCTCGCGTGATGCCAATCGCGATGGCCGGATAGCGCATCGTCTCCACAAAAGCCTTCAGCTCGATCCCCTTGGGCTGCATCGAGACGACGTGGTCGTAGCCGCCGATCGCGATGTCTGCGCTTCCTCCGACGATTGCCTGAAGCACCTTGGAACCACCCTGGAAGTCGACGATCTCGACGCTCGAGAGCCCGCCTTCCTTGAAGTAGCCGCGCCGCTGGGCCATGAGGAGCGGCAGGCCGTAGAAGGTGCTGAGACCGGTGCTGGCGATGGTGACCTTTTCGGTGATCACCGACTGGGCGAGCACGAGGCGGCCGGACGAGAAGGCGGCGCTCGCCAACGCCCACCGGAGGACCTTGCGACGACGGGTTCGGTCAGCCGGCACGAGAGGCAGATGAGTGCTCATGGTGTGTTCGTGGCACGCGAGGCGCGCCTCGGATAGGTCAGAACGCCGGCAGGGTGAACACGTAGAACTCGCTCGGCGTCTTCGCCGTCAGCTGCTCACGCCTGCCCTTGAGCACCTCCGCCGCGGCGCCCGCGCAGCCCTCGTGGTCGGCGATGCGCCACGAGCCTTCAAGACCGTAGAGGAGCTGGTTGTGCGTCGCGTCGCCGATCTCCACTGAAGCACCTGGGTCGAGCCGCAGCATCCCAAGCGAAAGTCGCCTCTCGTTGAACGTGCCGAGATGGCGCACGGCCACCCCGGGAGAACCTGCGAGCGCCAGGTAGTGGAAGCGCTCGGGGCGCAAGAGGACGGGGTTGTCGTACTGCGGCTTCGGATAGCGCACGGGTTTGCCGAAGACATGCGTCCAGACTGCCTCGTAGCCGTCGCTGTTGTGCTTCTTGCCGGCCTCGTCGCGGTAGGTGTAGATGCCGTCATGAAACTCGCCTTGCGTGCGCAGCGCCTCGATCCCCGCGTTGAGCTGCGGCTCGCTCATGTAGCTTTGCCCGCTCGGGCCTGCCACTTGCAGCAAGAGCGTGCGGCTCTTGCCGCGCGCGTCCTGCGTGTAGTACGTTCCTTCGCAGAAGTAGCCGACCGACCCCGCCGACTGCGAAAGCCCCGCGTCGAACCCGAACTCGCCCTCGAGCAGGATGCGGATCTGCTCGAAATTGTGGCGATGACGCGGTGCGTGGTAGTCGTTTGCCTCCACCAGCGCGAGCTGGTAGTTGTCGAGCGCGAACTCGGTGCCTTCCAGCAGGAAATGAAAGCCGATGCCACCGGGGCGGTGAGCCTTGGCGCCGGCAGTGCGAGCGGTCTCGGGGCGGGTGAACTGCATCAGACACCTTTGTCTGACAAACTCGTCTGGCGAGCATGCCACACGCGACGAACCGACCGCGGACGCCCCCGTCGTCCGTGGGGACTTGGATGTGATCGCGGCGTGCAGCTGCGGCAGCGCCGGCGCCGCCGCTTTGGGCGTTTCGCCCTGGTCGAACACGTGACATCGCGAGGTCAACGAAGCCTCTGAGGCTCGCGGCGCAGAGGGACGCGGGAGAGAGCGCGCCTTTGCCCCAGGCCGGCGAGACGCCGCCATCGCCCGGGCCATTCGCGCCCGCAACGACGGTGTCAATTCGGCCGCGCGATCGGATGCCCGGGCGCGAGCGCGTGATTCCAGCAAGCCACGACATGTCCTGCTTCGGCGGCGTCGAGCTCGGGCTCTTCACTTGCGCAGCGCTCCAACGCCAACGGGCAGCGGTCCCGAAATCGGCACCCGCGAGGCAGAGGGGCGAGGTCCGGTGGCTCGCCTATGGCGGTGACGAGGCCACGACGTGCGCCCGGGCGGTTGCGAGGAACCGCCGAGAGCAAGGCCCGCGTGCACGGATGCAGTCGTGGAGCGCCTTTCTCGGCAAGCCGCCGACCGCGAGGAGTTGGAAGAACTGACGTGGAACACCTATGAACTGGGTAAGGCCGTCTCCGCGACCGATCACCTGCGGGCGCTCTGCCTGCTGTTGAGCGTCGGGCGGCAGTTCGCGCGGTTCTTCGACACCTATGATGTGCGGCTGACCCCATCCTGGCCTCACGGTCCTTGCCGCTCGGGAGCTTCGATGCTGACGCCGAGGGCGCGTCACTGCGTAATCCTGTGATGCGCACATTCAATCCGCTCGGTCCGCTCTACAACATCAGCGGGCATCCTGCGCTGAGCCTCCCGGTCGCGGGGCTCGACGGCGCCACCGCCCCGATCGGCGTGACGCTCGGCGCCCGCCTCGGCGAAGAGGCGACCCTGCTTCGGCTCGCGAGCGCGCTCGAACAGCTAAGGCCGTGGCCCCTCCTCGTCGCCGCCCGCTTCGAACGGGGAGGACCATGAACGTGAGAGCCCCTGTCCTCGACGTCAACGGATCCCCGTTCGAGCGCGGACGCACACAGGGTGTCGCCTTCAAAGCCCTCATCCCCGCTCACGTGGAGTCGCTCCTCTCCGTCTGGAAGCAGCAGGGGATCGAGGATCCGCTGGCCTACCGCGCTCGCCTCCTGCGCGAGACGCGCTTCAGGGACGCGATCGAAGCGCACGCGCCGCACCTCATGCGCGAGGTCGAGGGCATCGCCGCGGGCTGCGGGGTCGAGCGTGACGCCATCTACGCGCTCCAGCTCCTCGACGAGGAGTGGGCCTTTCGCCGGCACGTGCGCGCGGCAGCGCCGATGCACAAGTGCAGCAGCTTTGCAGTCAGGGACGGCGACGCCGGCGTCACCTGGATCGGTCAGAACATGGATCTGGGAGCCTATACCGACGGCTTCCAGCAACTCGTGCATCACGAGCCGCTCGAAGGGCGACCGGGTGCCATGATGTTGACGCTCGCGGGCATGGTCGCGCTGCTGGGCGTCAACGACGCCGGTTTGGGCATCTGCGTCAATTCGATTCCTCAGGTGCCGTCGGACGCCGAGGGACTGCCCGTGGCGTTCATGATCCGACGGCTGCTGGAGGCATCGTCGGCCGCCGAGGCGGCGGCATGCTGCGAAAGCCTTCCGCACGCCACCAATCAGCATTACCTCATCGCCGACCCCCGTCAGATCTACTCGCTGGAAGCATCCTCACAAGGCGTGCAGCGGGTCGCCCTGCCCAGAGCAGACCGCGCTCTGCACACGAATCATCCGCTTGCGAGCGGCCATCGTTACCCGCCCGGCGAGGAGAACTCGGTCGCACGCCTGCGATCACTGGATACGCGACTCGCGGCCGGCGCGCCGACGCTGAGCGACCTGCGGGCGGCATTGTCATCGTTCGATGATCCGCGCCATCCTGTGTGCCGGATGCGCAGCGAGGAGCTCGGGCCGATCAACTTCACCACCGGCTCGATGATCAGCGGCCTGCGAGCAAGGCCTGCGGCTGTGGAAGGCCAGGTGAGCTTCGGCCCGCCCAGCGAGAGGGGTTACCGGTCCTTCGTGCTGTCCAAGGGCAGCGGCTGACCCCGCCCGGAGCGACTACTCGAGCGAGTCATCGTTGTTGAGCGCATGTAACCGGAGCGCGCCTAGCGATAATTTGCGAGCTTGAAGCCCAAGAGGCGTCGATTCGGCTGCTTGGTCCCACCCTCGCCACCACGCGCCCGCGAGCAGTTGCATGCTCTCTTGATGCCCTCGATCGGAGAGTCGGTATTCGAGAAGGAGTCGCAGATAGGGATTCTCTTCCCTGGCCATACCGGCCTTGGCGCTTAGAAGGCCGAATCGCTCGGCACGCTCCTTGGGCGTATCCATAGGGTGTCGTCTGGTTGGGCGTTTCGAAGCCTAGCCCACTAGGAGGCCGACACACTCCCTCACCCGGGGGGAGGCCAGGGACCCGCCTTGGAAACCGCGCCGACCCTTGGCCGAACGCGTTCCAGAGCGAACGAGCCCAGGCAGCGCACTGCGCTCGCTGCGCCTAGCGTCGCGAATGCTCGTCGACGAACTGCTGCGGATCCTTGTCCACCACCGCAACGCCTGTGACGTGCACGGCCTCGAACGCGGCGAAGGACACGGCGAGGTCATAGCGCATTTGCATCGGAGCCCTGCGCCTGAAGTCGGTCAAGCCCTCACGCTCCTCCTCGCCCATGTGGTCGCTATTCGCGATGTTTGCCTTCGCGATCGCCGCATGCCACCTCGGAGTTCCCACCGGATGGCAAGCCACGGCGCTGACGGCGTCGCGGATTTCGTTGTGGTCCTTGATCGCGTCCTTGGTCTCATCGCGCGCGTTGCTCTTTGCGCCCTCCCCCTGGCCGACCTGCAGCAGGGCTGGATAGAAGAACCGCTCCTCCGCCTCGGCGTGAACTTCGAGGAACGCGGAGAGCCGCTGCCAGATCGCTTGCAGCGCCGCCGGGTTGTCGTCGGGCACCTGCTCGAGGATGGCAAAGAGGCGTCTCTGCTCCTGATGGTCGTCCAAGATGAGCTGGGTGATGTCCATGAACAGTTCCAAGCAGAGTTGCAGTGGCGTTCGACCGAGAGGATCGACCGCATCCGTCATCCGCCAGATCGGCGTCCGAATCGTTCGACCCTTCAGCCGGGGGAGTGCGTGACGCGCGTCGGGTTCATACAGTGCTCTTGCTCGTCGCCGCTTCGAGGCGTCAGACAAAGGCCGTCGGGTTCGTCGCCCCGGGTAGGCATGAGTCACGACGAGCGCCAGACCTTGAGTAGCCATCGGTGGCCGCCGCCTGGCCCCAAAAAGCCGCCTCAGCGACGCCGGCGTGTCTTCTTTCGCGGTGCCTGCCCAGTCCAGAAGTCGACGATCTGTGCCGTGGCCTCCGCCTGCGCGGCCGATGCAGCCCGTCGAGCTGTGGCCGTCGCGTGCCCGCGCGCCGTCCCCATGGCGGTGTTCGCCGCACTCAGCCAGATGCTGAGAAACGGGTTCTTCTTCGTCCACGGATTGGATGCCAAGCTCTGCCCTCCACTGCGTGCGGCAACATGACTTCCGATGGATGTTCGGCGCAACGCCGGCTTGCGCGTGTCGGAGGCGGCCGCGAGTTCGTGTCGGTGTCTCGTGGCACAGGCATATGGGTCGCCGCGCTCGGTGCGTGAGGCACAGCGAGTCGGTGCGCCGGTCACAAACGTGACCGATGGCGCGAGCCACACTCCGACCCGAAGCAGTGGCCGTCAAGCCGGGCGCTGCGGCGTTACGAGACAACGGCAACGGGAGACCGATATGCGACGGCTGTCAGCTGCACTGGCTCTTGCTCTGTGGCTCCTCCTTTTGCCGTCACCGGCGGTCGCCTGGGGGCCCGACGGACACCACAGCGTCGGCGCCATCGCCGATCGCCTGATCGCGGGGTCCAACGCCGCTTTGCAGGTGAGCTCGCTGCTTGGTGGCCTGAGCCTGGAAGACGCGGCCGTCTGGGCCGACTGCGCCAAGGGGATCGATCCGAAGCAAGGCTACCGGTACACGTCGGAGGGTCAGTACCCCGAGTGCGCCATCTTCGAGAACCCTGCCGAAGAGGCGGCGATGGCCGACTACGTTCGGCGAAACGACACGAACTGCAACCCCAAGCCCGGCGAAGAGTCCTGCCACAAGCAGTACCACTACGCAGACATCGCGATCGAGCACGACCACTACGACAGCGGCTTCGTCGGAGCGAGGGAAGACGACATCGTGCACGCCGTGATCGCCATGACGATCGTGTTGCAGGGCGGCCCCGCACCAGCGCCGTTCAACATCAAGGACAAGCGCGAAGCGCTGCTGCTGCTAGCCCACTACGTCGGCGATGTTCATCAGCCTTTGCATGTGGGAGCCGTCTACCTCAACGCCAGCGGTCAGCGAGTGGATCCCGACTCCGGGACGTTCAGTCCCGCGACCGAGACCCGCGGCGGCAACCAGCTTCTCATCGACGGAAACGCTCACAGGAAGCTGCACGCGGCGTGGGACGCCGTTCCCGCCTCCCTCAAGCCAGCAAAGGTCGACTCGGTATTGGGACCCGCCGCGCGGGCCGTTCGTGCGAGTTCGGGCTCCGTCCCCGACTGGCCGGCTGAGTGGGCGACGGAGACGCAACAGGAGGCGCAGCGCGCGTTCACGGGTCTGACCTTCGGGCGGAAGGTGAACAGCACCTGGAGCGTCAAGCTGCCCGCCCGATACAACGCGAAGGCGACCCAAATCAAGACGCCGCAAATCGAGAAGGCCGGGGCCAGGCTCGCTGAGCTCCTCCACGCCCTTTGGCCATAGAACGGAGGGGACTTCGTCCTGCTCGCGCTTCCCACGATGCGCCGCGACCGGCCGACGGATTTCATGGGAACCGTTCTGCCGCCCGCACGGCCCATTTGCTCGTCCCCACATGCGGTTCATTGCAAACGCGTGAACGCCCTCCTGTGGGTGAGGCTGTTGTCGCATCGCGCAGACGGCGCTGGCACATCTGCGCACCCATCAACACGCCGCACACGCGAGCACTCCTGCCAGCCGACGTAGGGCAACGTCATAGTTGCGACACGCACGCTTCCTAGCGTTGATCCGCGGGCTCAACCTCATCGGGCACCGCACTTCGACACTTGGAGGCCCTATGAAAGTTCTGAGAAGTGCCACACGTTCTGTCCACTGCCTGTGTCGAGCAGTTCCGATTGCGGCGGCGGTCCTAGGAGTCACCCCGGTCCTTGCGGCCACCGGCGAGACCTGCCAGCTCCAGTCACCGGGCAGCCAGATCAAGCACGTCATCTACATCCAGTTCGACAACGTCCATCTGCGACGGGATGTGCCCAACGTGCCATCCGATCTCGAGCAGATGCCTCACCTTCTGGGCTTCCTGAGCCAGCACGGAACGGTGATGAACAGGCACTACACGATCCTCATCTCGCACACCGCAGGCGGCATCCTCAGTTCGCTCACGGGGCTGTACCCGGATCGCATGGGCATCACGGTCTCGAACTCGTACGACTACTACAGGCCCGACAACACACCGACCTTCACGTCGGCGTTCAAGTACTGGACGGCGCCGGTCTCCGCGACCGACACCTTGCCGAACATGGTGAACGCCGACTCGGGCGTCCCCAAGACCGCGCCCGCGCCGTGGGTCAGCTACACCCGCGCCGGCTGCGACGTGGGCAATGTCTCGGTTGCGAACACCGTGCTCGAGAACAACTCGGTTGCTCCCGGAGGAGACATCACGACGGTGTACGGCGTTCCCTCCGCCGAGGCGTCGGAGCCGGCGTCCCTGCGAACCACCGATTTCGTGGGCATCGCCATTCACTGCGCCAAGGGTGCTGGCAGCGTCTGCGCCGGCAACGCGCACGCACGGAGCGATCCGCTGCCGGACGAACCGGGCGGCTACAACGGCTTCAGTGCGCTCTTCGGTGCCAAGTACGTCAACCCGACCATCACGGGCGGCCAGCCGGCCGTGAACGACATCAACGGGCAGCCCATCACCGATGCGGCGGGCAACCCAGGGTTCCCGGGCTTTGATGGCATGTCGGCTGCAAACACCCTGGGCTACGTGGCGCAGATGCAGGAGGCGGGCATCCCGGTCACGTTCGCGTATGTGTCGGACGTCCACGACAACCATGCAGGCGGCGGCGCCTACGGGCCGGGCGAGAAGGGTTATGTCGCAGCGCTGCAGAGCTACGACGACGCCTTCGACAAGTTCATCCAGAGACTGGCTGCACACGGCATCGACGCGAGCAACACGCTCTTCGTTGTCACGGCGGACGAGAACGACCACTACGCCGGCCAGCGAGCCGAGAACTGTGATGGCGTGCACGTGCCATGCATGTACAACACGGCACCCGGCCTCGCCGCCCCCGGCAAGCCGGCCCACGGCATCTTCGACGTCACCAACGGCGGCACCATGCCCTTCACGCCGCCGGCGTGGCCACCCTCAGGCGTCGACGGCCCGCTCGTGGGCGAGGTCGGCTACAACCTGAAGTGGCTGCTGGGCTCGACGATCGCCGGAACGGGATATGACATCTCGTTCGACTCCGCACCCAGCTTCTACATCAACGGGCAACCGCAGGCGGTCGACGCGAGTGGGAACGTCGTGGTCAACCCGACGCTGCGCGCCTTCGAGAAGGCGGCCGCCAACCTGAAGGCGTTCGACCCGTACCTCGATCCGTCGCTGCTGATCCCGGTGGCGCGCTATCTCGTGGACGCGCCGACGCTGAAAGCGATCCACATGGTCAACGCAGACGGTCTGCGGACCATGTCCTTCACCATGTTCGCGCAGCCTGACTTCTACTTCCAGACGTTCAGCCCATGCCCAGGGTCGAGCCAGGGTTGCGTGAACGACAACTTCGCGTGGATCCACGGCGACTATTCCAATGACATCGGGCAGACCTGGCTGGGACTGGCCGGCCCGGGGGTCAGGGCAGGAGGCATCGACAACGCCACATGGTCTGACCATACGGACATCGTTCCGACCATGATGCATCTGCTGGGCCTCTCGACCGACTACGCGGCCGACGGCCGTGTCATCACGCAAGCGCTCACGAGGCCTGTGGCCAGGGGAGGCGACGGCAGGTCGTTGACGGAGCTCGGGGATCTGTACAAGCAGCTCAATGCGCCGTACGGGGCGTTCGCCCACTGGCTGATCGTCGCGTCGACCCGGGGCATCAAGGCCGACGATGCCACCTACCTCAGGGTCGAGCGCGCGATCCAGCGCCTTGCGACGCGGCGCGACGCGTTGGCCGCTCAGATGAGGAGCGTCCTCAACGGCGCCGACGACGGGCATCGAGAGCAGCTCATCCGCCGGGGCTTGGAGCTGCTCGAGGAGGCGCAGGAGCTCGGCGGTTCCTGACGCGCGGCGATCCCGCGAGCGAGTCGCCATGCGGCGCGAGAACGCGACCGCAGAGCCGCTCGCGGGACGTCCGTCGGGTGTTCAACGAAGCCGCTTGAAGGCAATCGCGCCGACAAGCGGCTCATTCACGTCTTTGCGCAGGGTCACTTCCAGGATCTCGACCAATCCGTCGCGGGCCAGCTCCTCGAGGTCGCGCGCGACGCTGTCGTAGACGTACGGGTTCTCGAGCGAGCTGCCGGCCGACGCAAGGCGCGTGCGCTGGCCAATGGGCGAGTCGAGCACGATGGAGCGGACGAGATGGTTCATGGGTGATGTCGCGGCGGGCGCCGGTCAGGTGGATGAACGCGATCGCGGTGAAGTGCGAAACTTCTGGGGCGATGCGGATACTCGAAAAGCCGATACCGCGGGCTGGTTCGGATCCCTTTCGCCATGGCTGCTGGATGCGGCGGCAAGCCTGGCTTTGCGCAGGGAGCCCGTCGATGGCATCGGCTGGTCTCATCGGTCGGAGAACGTGAGGTCACCTGCGCGGCGGGGTGCTGTCGTCGTCGGCCATGGCGGGCCAGCCGGTGGGTGCCATCGACCAGATCCGCATCGCCCTACTCGGCGTCCAAGCAGACTAAGCCGCACCGTCGTGGAAGTCGTCATCAAACGGTCCGCGTTCGGTCGCCGATAGCCTCGCCTTTCGTTTGCGGCCCCATCGCCGATCGCTCTGCGGTCCAATCGACCGTCGAGCGCCTCTGTGTGCCTCTCAGGCAGAGCGATGACGTTGGCGCCGGCGGAGCAGCCAGCAGAACGTCTGCCGGCTGCTAGGCTCGGCCGCGGGGACAGGGCGCCTCGCAACGCAAGGGACAACCATGCACACTCGATGGATCGCGGTCGCGATGGGCCTCGTCAGTTTGGCCGGAGGCCCTGGGACGGCATCGGGAGATCAGGCCGTCATCGCGGATGAGCAAGCGCTGCTCAAGCTCGAGCGTGACTGGGTCGACGCGGAGATCCGACACGACGCCCGGGTGTTGCAAGCGATCCTGCATGAGCGCTTCATCTCGACGTTCGGCGACGGCAAGCCTCTTGGCAAGCAAGCGTTCATCGACGCCGTCACCGGCGGTCCGGTCGACCCCACCGCCACCCAGGATCTCTCAGACCGAACCGTCATCGTGGTCGGCGAGACCGCAGTGATCGTCGAGACCGACACCGTCCGAAAGATGAAGGATTCCGGGCCGTCGGTGTCGGCCTGGCGATTCACGGTCACATACGTCAAGACCGACGGTCGCTGGGTCGCGCTCGCCGAGCACGGGGTTCCACTGCGCGATCGTTGAACGAAGCGCGCCGCTTCGATCCCCGCCAAAGGGCCGATGGCCCGCTTACGGCTTCGAGTGCTGAGCGGGTGCGGCGCCCTGCGCGGGCTGGGCCTGAGCGGCCTGGGCTTGCGCCGCGGCGGCCTTGTCCTTCTTGCTGGCCATGTGGTGGCCGACGGCACAACCGGCCGCGGCTCCGATCAGGCCGTGATGTCCGGCGAAGTGGCCTCCGACGCCGCCCACGGCGGCGCCCTTCAAGCAACCCTTGGCGCTGGCAGGGGTCGTCGCCACCGCGAACATGGCGGCGCAGACGATGGCGGTGGCGGACGCGATCTTGATCATGGCAGCTCCTTCGGCGTATCAGGGAGCACCGAACCCAGTGACGGCAGTGCAGGCTGCGCGGTTCGGAGCCGTGTGGGCCGGTGCGAGGCGCAAAGATAGCGATGGCCCAGGATCCCAACGTCCGATCACCGCTTGTCGGCAAGTAGGACGCGTTCCCGAGGGGTCCGCCACCTGGTGGAGTCTTCGAGAGGCCGCACCCGGCACACCGCGGTCGCCGAGAACTCAGCGCCCGAATCGTCCGTCGTCCCAGGCGGCGTTGAAGGCCGCCGCGTCCTTCATCACGCCAGCGGCGCAGTCGATCGACGCGTCCAGCAGATGCTCCTTCCATTTGCGCCGACGCGCGAACTCGATCAGCTCGTCTGCGATTGCCGAGCCGCCGCGCCCGCCGCTTCGCAGCTGGGCCCAAGCCGCGATCCGGCCGAGCGTCGACACGAGCTCATGCAACTGCAAGGCGCTGTGCTGCACCCCGGTCAGGACGACCCGGTCCTCGGCGGGTTGCAGAGCGCGCAGCACAAAGGGCTTCTCGCCCACCATCACCGGATGCAAGAAGGCAATCGAGACCGCCTGCAAGAGCTGCTGGAGCGAGGCGACCCGGTGCGCCTCGCTCGGCCAAGCCGGCTGCCCGAGCTTCAGGTGCGAGGAAAGCGCCGACGGCAAGGCACGTTTGAGGTCGAGCAGATAGTTGCCGTCGGGCGAGCCCTTGCCTTGGACCAGGATCACGTAGCGATCGACGCCCAGGCTTCCCGTGCCGGCGATCCGGTTCGCGACATCGAGCACCGTGTAGAAGCCCGGGTCCTTTTGCGCGCTCGCGAACGCCTCCATGAAGGCGCGCACGGCGCTGCGCTCCGCATCGGTTGCCGGGAGTGCCTTCTTGCCGTCGATGCGCAAGCGGCGCTTGCCGCGCTTCAAGACCGTGCGCGAATCAAGGAACGCCGCGCGCTGGCGTCCTTCGACGCGCTCGAAGAGCGCGCGCACGAGGCCCTGCGCGGTTTCACGTTCGACCCAATACGCCTTGCCTTCGGCCAAAGAGTCGCCGTAGGCCTGAAGGCAGGCTTCGCAGAGCGACTGGGCGTCCGATGAATCGATGTGCGACGTGTCGGCGGCGATCCGGATGCTCGTCAGAAGTCGCACCAGGTCCCAGCTCGCCGGCGCAAGAGCCGACTCGTCGAAGTCGTTGATGTCGAAGTAGACGAGCCGGTTGTCGCCCTTGTAGCTGCCGAAGTTCTCCAGATGAAGGTCACCGCACACCCACACGGCAGGCGCCGACTTGAAGACGCCGCCCCGTGGGAGCCGGTCATAGAAAAGATGACAGGTGCCGCGCATGAAGGCGAAGGTGCTCGCCCGCATGGCGCGGTACTTCAGTTCCAGACGCTGCGGATCCCGGCCCGCATTGAAGTCGATGATCCTGCCGATGGCCTCTGCCATGCGGCATTCTCGCGGGTCACCCGCGCCCGCGGGACCGCTCAGGCGCTCGCAGCTCCCTGCCGGAGCGGCGGTGCAGGATGGCCGCCGATCGACGGGCTACCGAGGAGGCGATCTCACTTGCGCGGCCGGTTGCGGCGGCGCATCCAGCCACCGAGCACGCCGAGCCCCGCGAGCATCAACGCATACGTCTCGGGCTCGGGCACCGGCGCCAGCGCAACCCCGCCAAACCGCTCGCCTGCGGCGGCCGTCTCCAGCACCGTGAACGACGTGTTGACGGGGGTGGAGTTGGCGCCGATCGTGATCGAGACGATCTCGTTCGGATCGGCGCCGAGGTCGTGGGTGAGCTCGTCGCTGACGGTCGACGTGGTCGCAAAGAGCGTGAACGACCCGTCTGCGTTGACCTCTCCGGTGAGGTTGCGCAGTCCGTCCGTCTTGACGTTCCAAGGCATGCCGTCCGTATACAGCCCCTGGTCGAGGAGACCCTTCTGGAATGTGGCCACTTCGCTCCAGACGCCCCCCGCGAGCTTCCACTCCTGAAGTCCGGCGAACGTCGTGACCTTTCCGCTCACGCCGAGCCGGGTTCCGTCCCCCTCGTCTGCGACGAAGAGCGTGCTCGCGTTGCCAAACCAAAGGCCGAAGGGATGGGGAGTCGCCGTGAGGGTCGCGGGTGCTTCAGCGACCTTTTCAGAAAGCGCGTTGAAGCCCGGCAAGATCGTGATCGAGGCATTGGAGAGCGTGCCACCGTTGGCGAGAGCCCCCGCGGGGCCGACCTGATAGACGCTGTTCACGCCGTTGCTGCCGCTGCCCTTGGAGACGTAGAGGGTGTTGTTGAAGACGGTCATGCCGCGGAAGTTGTCGTCCTTGCCCGTCTTGTCGGGCGCGTAGTTGTGGCCCGGGTTCGCAGGGTCGGGCAGCTGCTGCAGCGCAAAGCCGCGCTGATATCCGTTGGACTGGCCGAAGGTACCTTGGGGCGCCCCCACCGCCGTCGTGGCACCGCTTGCACCGACGGCGATGCGCTGCACGCCGGTGTTGTCGCTGAGCTGGCTGAGCACGGTGCCGTTGCCGCTGCCGTTGCCGGAATTGCCAACCATGTAGAAGGAGCCGTTCACCTCGACCGCGGCACGGCCGTTGTTGCCGCTGTACGCGTCGACGCCGGTGACTCCGACGGTGCCGTTGGCGAGGTTCATCTGGACGACCGCGCGCTGCCAGGTCGAGCTGACCGGGTTCGTCGGATCGATGACCGAGGGCGTATTCGAGTTCGACACGTCCAGCGAGTTCTTCGGCGCCTTGTAACCCATGAACGTCAGGAATGCCCCGTCAGGCGAGACGGCAAGGCCGAGCTCGGACTTCGATGCAAAGCTGCTCGTGACGAGGTTGGGATCGATCGCCGTCGTGCTCACCAGCGTTCCGCTGCGCGTCAGCTGATCCAGGAAGATCGGCGACGTGACGCCAAAGGACGGGTCTGGAACTTCGTTCTTGAAGACGTTCGGAAAGGTACCGTCGTTGGTTGCAACGCCGCCACCGGGCAGAGCCTGCCCCACTGTCACCGTACTCGCGTTACCCGCATAGACGGTGCGCGACACGATCAGGTTGCCCGGCGTGAAGACCTGTGCGAATGCAGGTGCAAACGCTCCGATCGCTGCGATGGCCGTTGCAAGCCGACTGACACGCATGCTGTGCTCCTAGGAGTGAAGCGACGAGCATTGACATCGCGCGTGAACGCTGCGTGACAGATCGTTGACCGCCCGCCCTCGAACCAAGGGGCGGGATATCCGGTGTTGACGCCGAACCCCACTTGTGCCGGGCGCCGTCTTGCCACCGATGTCAACCCGTCACTCCAGTGCTCGACGTCGATGCGGTGCCCGAATGATCTGACCCTTCAGCCGGGGGAGTGCGCGGTGCGCGCCGAGCTCATACAGTGCTCCTGCTCGTCGCCGCTTCGAGGCGTCAGACAAAGGCCGTCGGGCTCGTCGCTCCGGGTAGGCATGAGTCACGACGAGCGCCATCGCCTTGGGTCAGCCATCGGTGTCCGCCGCCGCGGACGCCAGACTCGCTCAGCGACGCCGGCGTGTCCTCTTTTGCGGTGCATGCTCGGTCCAGAAATCGACGCTTTGTGCTGCGGCCTCCGCCTGCGCGGCCGATGAAGCCCGCCGAGCCGTGTTCGCCGCTTGCCCGCGGACGGTCCCCATCGGGGTGTTTGCCGCGCTGCAGCCAGCCGCTGAGAAACGGGTTCTTCTTCGATCGCCGCGCGTTGGCGTCGGTCTCTCATGGCGCCCTATCGGTCGTCGATGGCGACCGCTGTCGTGACTCGCAGGCCACTTGCGACGCTTGAGCGGCGATGAGGCGTCATTGGATGACCTTGCATCTGTCCGCTGGCTGCTCACGCCCCGACCGCCGCTCGGCATCGGTGCGCTCCTTCGGCACAGCGCCAGCACATCGCGCTCGACCTGGACCGCACTTTAACGGACCTCGTTCTCGAACTTGTTCACACGCCTGATGCGGAGGAGCAAGAAGACACCAAACGGGAGGGCTAAAGCCCCGTGGTGCTCTGCAAGGCGAATAGGCTAAGCTACAAGGTCCAACTCTTCACGACCGACATGCGCAAACCAACCCTACAGGCTATTCAAAAGCAGATCGAGCGCTTGCAGCAGCAAGCCTCCAAAGTTCGCGATCAGGAGGTCGGCGAGGTCGTCCGGAAGATTCGAGCCGCGATCGCGCACTATCAACTGACTGTCGAAGAGGTATTTGGGGGGCGCAAGCGCGGTCGTCCCGCGGGCAAGACGGCGGCGAAGAAGCAAGTCGCGCCCAAGAAGACCATCGGGTCCAAGAAGCGCACGGGCCGCAAGATCGCGATCAAGTACCGCGATGGAAGCGGAAACACCTGGACGGGGCGCGGCAGCCAGCCGCGCTGGCTCGTCGCCGCGCTCAAGGACGGCAAGCGCATCGAAGACTTTGTGGTGAAGCGCTGACCTCGGCGCGCCCCAGGGTGCGCACCCGGCGGTCACGGGACGACCAGGATCCGCAGGGTCGCGCCCAGCAACACAAGCAGTACGACCGCTGCGCCACAGCGCAGGGTTGCGAATCGGTAGTGGTGGGTTCTCGAGACGGCGCACCAAAGGCGTCGAACTGCCGCCAGGCACGCACATGCGGCGATGACCGCACGGAGTGTGAGTCTCCATGTTTGCGGGCGAAGCAGTCGATGCCGTGCCGGATTCGCCGCCGCTTCGCGCAAACGCCTGCCCGTTTCCCGAGGGCGCCGCTTGTCGATCTCCCTCGGCGCCCAAGACAGCCTCGAGCTGCCTTTTCCCCCGCGCGTAAGGGATGCGCGACCGCCTCCGCCTCAGGTTAGGTGACGGTCGACTTGTCTGCGCCGGCTTCGTGACGAGCGGCCACGCGCGATCGGACGATGCATCGTTCCGCACATCTGCCCCTGCGAACAGGACTTGGGGACGAAGACGTCACTCCGGACGATCCAGGCTCCCTTCGGACTTGGGAAAGGTCACCACGCCCCAGGGCGTCTCGGGGTCGGCGATGTGCTTGACCGGCTCCAGCGTCTCCGCGTCGATGACGACGATGTCGCCGGAGCGTCCGCACGCCACGAGGATGTGCTCGTGGCCCGGTGTGAACGTGAA
>Ga0335069_10001844_pt1 | contig 33437 bp, 31 predicted proteins | sample Lox_Sample_11_FD_206714 | JGI IMG/M metagenome (GOLD analysis project Ga0335069, IMG submission 206714) | Soil microbial communities from Loxahatchee National Wildlife Refuge, Florida, United States - Lox_Sample_1.1 | ecosystem: Environmental > Terrestrial > Soil > Wetlands | place: USA...
CCGCGAGCGCGCCGCGGAGCTCCCACTCGAGCGTCGCGCCTTGCTCGCGCGCGGCGAGCGCCACGGCGAGGAGCTCGTCGTCGTTCACCAGCGCGCCTGCGAGCGCGACGAGGCGCGACCCGGCTCGGGCGTAGCCCGGCGCCATGCGCGCCTCGGCCCGCACGCAGAGAGACAGATCGGGCAGCCGCGCGTGCAGCGCGCGCGCGAACGCCTCGACCCGCGCGGCGTCGGGCGTGTCGAAGGCGTCGACGCCGACGCCCTCGCAGCGGACCTCCGGCACCTGCGACAGCGAGGCCGCGAGCGCGTCGGCGGCGCGCTCCGGCGCGTCGGGCACGGAGCCGAGGTGCAGCACGACGCGCACCGGGTTCGCGCCGCCGACGGCGAATTCGCCCTGCCCGAGGCTTCGCGTCGCGCGGCGCCGGTGCGCGAACGGGTCGTCCGAGAAGTCGGCGCCGGGACGCGGAGGCGCGGCGGGCGCCGCGCGCCAGCGCGCCTCGCTGCGCCGCGCCAGCGCGATCGCGACGGGGATCTCCTTGACCGGATCCTCGGTCAGCGACACGCGGATCGTGTCGCCGAGCCCGTCCTCGAGCAGGGCGCCGATCCCGATCCCGCTCTTCACGCGGCCGTCCTCGCCGTCGCCGGCCTCGGTGACACCGACGTGGAACGGGTAGCTCGGCGCGGCGAAGGAACCCTCGCGCGTGCCGGCCTCGCGCGCGGCGCGCTCCTCGAGGCGCGCGGACAGCAGGCGGTAGGCCACGATCGCGACCTGCGGGTTGCTCGCCTTCATCGAGAAGACGACATCGCGAAAGCCCTCGTCCTCGCAGACGTCGAGGAACTCGAGCGCGCTCTCGACCATGCCCTGCGGCGTGTCGCCGTAGCGGTTCATGATGCGGTCGGCGAGCGAGCCGTGGTTCGTGCCGATCCGCAGCGCGCGCCCGAGCTCGCGGCATCGCCGCACCAGCGGGCGGAAGCGCTCGGCCGCGCGCAGGACCTCCTCCGCGTACTGCGCGTCGCTGTACTCGCGCACCGCGAACTTCTTCTTGTCGGCGAAGTTGCCCGGGTTGATCCGCACCTTCTCGACGTGCAGGGCGGCCTCGAGCGCGGCGTTCGGCGTGTAGTGGATGTCGGCGACGAGCGGCACGCGCACGCCGCGCCGGCGGAGCTCCTGCGAGATCGCGCGCAGGTTCTGCGCCTCCTTCAGCGACGGCGCGGTGATGCGCACGATCTCGCAACCCGCCGCGACGAGGCGCTCCGTCTGATCGACGGTGCCCGACGTATCGAGCGTGTCGGTCGTGGTCATCGACTGCACGCGGATCGGGTGGTCGCCGCCGATCGCGACGTCACCGACCTGCACCACGCGCGTCGGTCTTCGCCGCGAGGCGAAGGGGTCGGCGCAGAAGCCAGGGTTCACGCGCCCTGCTTCTCGCGCACCAGCTCGCGGAACTTCTCGAAGGCGGCTTCGAGCTTCGCGACGTCCGGGCCTCCGCCCTGCGCGAAGTCGGGGCGCCCGCCGCCCTTGCCGCCGACGACACCCGACACGGCGCCGATCAGCTGGCCCGCATGGAAGGTCTTCGCGAGATCGGGAGTCACGCCCGCGGCGAGCGTGACGCGATCGTCGCCCGGCGCCGCGAGCAGCACGAGCCCGCTGCCGAGCTTCGCGCGCAGCTCGTCCACCAGGTTGCGGAGCTCCTTCGGGTCCGCGCCGTCCACCTGGGTGACGACGGCCCGCACGCCACCGATCGACTCGGCCTTCGCGGAGAGATCCGCGGAGGCGGCTCCGCGCTTCTCTCGGCGCAGCCGCTCGATCTCCTGATCCGCGGCGCGGCGCTCCTCGAGCAGCTTCTCGACGCGCGCCGGCAGCTCGCCGACGGGCGAGCGCAGCAGCTCCGCGAGCCGGCGCAGCAGGTGCTCCTGCTGGCGCAGGTGCTCGAGCGCGCCCTTGCCGGTCAACGCTTCGATGCGTCGCACGCCGGCCGCGATGCCCGACTCACCGACGATCTTCAAGAGGCCGATGTCGCCGGTCGCGCGCGCATGCGTGCCGCCGCAGAGCTCGGTCGAGAAGTCGCCGAAGCGGATCACGCGCACGACGTCGCCGTACTTCTCCTCGAAGATCGCCACCGCGCCGGACTCGATCGCCTCGCGGTAGCCCATCTCCCGGATCTGCGCGGGCGCGTTGCGCTCGATCCAGTCGTTCGCGTGGTCCTCGATCGCGCGGATCTCTTCCGGGTCGAGCGGCGCGTCGTGCGTGAAGTCGAAGCGCAGTCGATCGGGCGCGACCAGCGAGCCCTTCTGCATCGCCTGCGGGCCGAGCACGCGCCGGAGCGCCGCGTGCAGCAGGTGCGTGCCCGAGTGGTTGCGCACCGTGGCGGCGCGCGCGTCGGCGTCGACCATGAGGCGGGCCTGCGAGTCGAGGTGGATCTCGCCCTCCGTGACCTTGCCGCGGTGGACGACGAGGTCGCCGACCGGACGCTGCGTGTCGCGGATCGCGACCTTGCCGGTGTCGGTCACGAGGCTGCCGCGGTCGCCCACCTGGCCGCCGCTCTCGGCGTAGAAGGGCGTCTCGTCGACCACGAGTTCCACGTCCTCGCCGGCTCGCGCGACCTCGCGGCTCTCGCCGTCGACGAGCAGCGCGCGGAGCGTGGAGCGCGTCTCGAGCGCCTCGTAGCCGCGGAAGACGCTGTGCAGATCGGCGGCGAGCCGTCCGTAGACCTCGCCCACGCGCTCGTCGCCGCTGCCCTTCCACGCGGCGCGGGCGCGCGCGCGCTGTCCCTCCATGGCGGCATCGAAGCCCGGCTGCTCGAGCGTCATCCCCTGATCGCGCAGGATGTCGGCGGTCAGATCGAGCGGGAAGCCGTAGGTGTCGTAGAGGCGGAAGCCGATCTCGCCCGGGAGCTGCGTCGCGGCGCGCTGCTTCTGGCGCGTGATCTCCTCTTCGAGCAGCGCGAGCCCGCGCGTCAGGGTTTCGAGGAAGCGCCGCTCCTCGCGCTCGATGCGGTCGGCGATGAAGGCGCGGCGCTCGGCGAGATCGGGATAGGCGCCAGACATCGCATCGATCACGGCGCCGGAGACTTGGTGCAGGAATGGCCGCTCGATGCCGAGGCGCACGCCGTGGCGCGCGGCGCGGCGCAGGATCCGGCGCAGCACGTAGCCGCGGCCCTCGTTCGAGGGCAGCACGCCGTCGCCGATCAAGAAGGTCAGCGCGCGCGCGTGGTCGGCGACCACGTTCAGCGAGACGTCCTTCTCGGGGTCGCGCCCGCGCGCGACTCCCGAGAGCTCCTGCGCGCGCAGCAGGATCGGGGCGAACAGATCCGTGTCGTACACCCACGTCTTGCCTTGGAGCACCGCCGACATGCGCTCGAGACCCGCTCCGGTGTCGACACACGGACGAGGCAACGGGTTCATCCGACCGGCCGTGTCGCGGTCGAACTGCATGAACACGAGGTTCCAGATCTCGAGCCAGCGGCCCGAATCGTCGGTCGGGTCGAAGCCCGGCCGGCCGCCGGGCTTCTCACCCGTGTCGAAGTAGATCTCCGAGCACGGTCCGCACGGCCCGGTGTCGCCCATCTGCCAGAAGTTGTCGGCCTCGTCGAGGCGGACGACGCGCTCGGCCGGCAGCCCCACCTCCTCGCGCCAGATGCGCGCGGCCTCGTCGTCCTCGCGGAAGACCGTGACTCCGAGCTTCGCCGCGGGAAGGCCGTAGACGCGGGTCACGAGCTCCCAGGCCCAGGCGATCGCCTCGCGCTTGAAGTAGTCGCCGAAGGAGAAGTTGCCGAGCATCTCGAAGAAGGTGAGGTGGCGCGGCGTGCGGCCCACGTTCTCGAGGTCGTTGTGCTTGCCCGACACGCGCATGCACTTCTGCGACGTGGTGGCGGTCTTGTAGTCGCGCGTCTCCTCGCCGACGAACACGCGCTTGAACTGCACCATGCCGGCGTTGGTGAAGAGCAGGGTCGGGTCGCCCTGCGGCACCAGCGACGAGCTCGGGACGCGCCGGTGCCCGCGCTCCTCGAAGAAGCGCAGGAACGCCTCGCGGATCTTGTCGGCCGAGAGCGCCATGGTCCTCCGGGGCTCGAAAAGGAGGCCGGAGAATAGCGCCGTAACTCCCGGTCCCGCCGGGAGGAAACCTCAGAACCTCTGGATGAAGCCGTCGTCCTCGGGCTTCTTCTCGGCCGGGATGATCTCCTCCTCGGCCTTCTCCTTGTCGCCCTCGAAGTTGTCCCAGGTCGAGTCGGAGGTGGAGGCGATGCCGCGGAAGCGCAGCGCGAAGTCGTCCGGATTCGACACGTGCTTCAGCGCCTCTTCGTAGGTCACGAGCTGGTTCTTCACGTGCTGCATCAGCGACTGGTCGAAGGTCTGCATGCCGTAGGTCGAGTAGCCCTTCGCGATCGCGTCGTGGATCTCTTTTGTGCGGTCCTTGTCGCCGATGCACTCGCGCACGCGCGCCGTGGTGACGAGCACCTCGAGCGCGGGCACGCGGCCCTTCGCGTCGGCGCGCGGGACCAGGCGCTGGGAGATCACCGCCTTGAGGATCGACGCGAGCTGGATGCGCACCTGCTTCTGCTGGTACGGCGGGAACACCGAGATGATTCGGTTGATCGTCTCGGTGGCGTCGAGGGTGTGCAGGGTGCTCATCACGAGGTGGCCGGTCTCGGCCGCGGTGATGGCCGTCTCGATGGTCTCGAAGTCGCGCATCTCACCGACGAGGATCACGTCGGGGTCCTGCCGCAGCGCGGCGCGCAGCGCGTTGGCGAAGGTCATCGTGTCGACGCCGATCTCGCGCTGGTTCACGATCGAGCGGCGGTCCCGGATCAGGAACTCGATCGGGTCCTCGATCGTCATGATGTGACAGGTCCGGTTGCTGTTGATGTAGTCGATCATCGCGGCGAGCGTGGTCGACTTGCCGGAGCCGGTCGTGCCGGTGACGAGGATCAGGCCGCGCTGCTCCATAGCGATCGACTCGATCACCTTCGGCAGGTGCAGCTGCTCGATCGACTTGACACCGAAGGGGATCACCCGGAAGACGATCCCGACGGTGCCGCGCTGCTGGAAGCAGTTGACGCGGAAGCGGCCTAGGCCCGCGATGCCGTAGGCGAGGTCGACCTCGCGCGTCTCGTCGAAGCGGGTCTTCTGGACGGGGCTCATGATCCCGTAGGCCATCTTCTGGACCTGCTCGGGCGAGAGCCGTTCGCCGTTCTTCAGCGGCACGAGCGCGCCGTCCACGCGAAACATGGCCGGCAGGCCCGGCTTCAGGTGGATGTCCGAGGCGCCGCCCTTCAGCGCGATCTTGAGGATCTCGTTCAGCTCCAACTCTGCGTCCTCTCGCGGGTCTCGGGCCCGATCCGCACGACTCTTCGACCGGACCCGGAGCCCTCTTGAGACGACGCTTTCGCTCAGGTCGCGCGCCGAGCGGACGAAACGAAGAGGTCGGGCGCGTGCGCCGCGCCTCGCACGAATCGCTTGCGGGAGGGGACTATGCCGGGGGCCGAGATGGGCCGGCGCGTGCGCGAGGTCGTTCTTGCCGCCGCGCTCGCGGCGACCGGCCCGCTCGGCTGTGTTCCGATCCCGATGGTCTTGACGCCGCCGGTGTCGGGACAGGTGCGCGACGCCTCGACCGGCCAGCCGGTCGCCGGCGCCGTCGTCGTCGTGCGCTTCGACGCGCGCTACGACGATCTGCTTCCGGATCGCGACGTGATCGCGCACGTGGAGCGGATCTCCGCTGCGGACGGAAGCTTCGAGCTCGGGCGCAGCGCGCATCCGGGCGTCTCGGTGTGGCCGCTCGTCCGCAGCGAGGCGCGCGTGGTCGGCGTGATCGCCGACGGCTATCGCTGCGCGGCCCCGCAGATCGTCGGGGACGGGCCCGTGCAGATCGACCTGTCCCGCGCACTCGACGACGACGACCGGCGCGATTCGTGCCGGCCGATCGGCTCACACGCCGCCGACGCGCCTCGCTATCAGGCGGCGTGGCAGGCACTCCACCCCCGCGAAGACACGCGCGCCCGGCGCGATGAGCAGCGCGAGCTCGAACGCCTGCTCGCCGCGCGCCGCGGGCTCGGCCGCGGCGAGAACTGCCAGGGACCCGTAGTCGATCTCGCGCTCGCGCCCGACGGAGCCCACGTGGCGTGGATGGTCTCGGACGGCAACGCTGCGAGTGTCGAGGTGCGACCGACCGATGCGCTCGCGCGTCGCGCGGCGCCGGTGGCGCTCTCGCTCGAGCGAGCGTCGCGACGCCTGGCGTGGACGGCGCGAGGCGAGCTGCTCCTGTGGGAGCCCGCCGGTGAGTTCGACCGCGCGCTCTCGTCTTCGCGGCTGTCGAGCCAGGGCAGCGGCACGGAGGTCGTCTGGCGCAAGGGCGAGCCCACGCCACCGGCCTCGTCGTCCGACGACGCGCTCCCGCTCGAGCCGTCGGACCTGCGCGACGAGGGCGACGCGCGCTGGCTCGGCCGCACGTTCCAGGTCACGCGCGCTCTCGATCCGGATTCCGGTCTGCCACGCGACAGCCTGCGCGTCGCGACCGGCCCCCGCGAATCGCACGGGATCGAGCTGCCCGGGGAAGCCTGCGGCCCGCCCGGCGAGTTCGGCCAGCCGCAGCTCCGCATTGCCGCCGACACGCGCACCGCTCTCGATCTGCGCGACGCCGGCGAGGGCTGTGGCGTCGTCGCGATCGACCTCGAGACCGGAGAGTGGAGCCGCATCGACGGCACGCGAGGCAGCCGCTGCAACGTCGAGCGCCGCATCCCGATGACGCAGATGCGGACGGCGCTGCGCGGCTATCTGACGGACGTGGAGGAGGCGATCGAGCACGCGGGCGGCGATCCCACGTCCGCCTTCTCGCTCCGCATCGCCGAGGATGGCACCACCACGGCAGGCTCACAGACCTACACGGGCGAGCCGGTGCGGGTGCCCGTACGGCGCTTCCCGGTGCGCACGCCGCTCCGCCGCATCGAGGTCGGGGTGCTCGGCTCGGGCGGCACCGGACGTGCGCCGGTGCCGCCGAGCGAGACGCTGACGCTCGAGCCGCTCTAGGCCCCCTATTCCTCGTCGGCTGGCGTCTCGGGGACCGAGGCCGCCGCGCCGGTCGGGACCCCGCGCTTGATGCCGTGGCGCGCGTAGACCGCCTCCGCGAGGCGTTCGCACACGGCCGGATTCTCCAGCAGGAAGCGCCGCGCGTTCTCGCGTCCCTGACCGATGCGCTCGCCCTCGAAGGAGAACCAGGCGCCGCTCTTCTCGACGATGCCGGCATCGGCGCCGAGATCGAGCAGATCGCCCTCGCGCGAGATGCCCTGGTTGTAGAGGATGTCGAACTCGGCCTGCCGGAAGGGCGGCGCGACCTTGTTCTTCACGACCTTCACGCGCGTCCGGTTGCCGACGACCTCCTCGCCCTCCTTCAGCGCCGCGATGCGGCGCACGTCGAGCCGCACCGAGGAGTAGAACTTGAGCGCGTTGCCGCCCGTGGTGGTCTCGGGGTTGCCGAACATCACGCCGATCTTCATGCGGATCTGGTTGATGAAGATCACCGTCGCGTTGGACTTCGAGACCGTGCCGGTGAGCTTGCGCAGCGCCTGGCTCATGAGGCGCGCTTGGAGCCCCACGTGCTGGTCGCCCATCTCGCCCTCGATCTCCGCGCGCGGCACCAGAGCGGCCACCGAGTCGACGACCACGAGATCGATCGCGCCGGAGCGCAGCAGCACGTCGACGATCTCGAGCGCCTGCTCGCCCGTGTCGGGCTGCGACACGAGCAGATCCTCGATGCGCACGCCGAGGCGGCGCGCGTAGCCGACGTCGAGCGCGTGCTCGGCGTCGACGAAGGCGGCTACGCCGCCGCGGCGCTGCACCTCGGCGACCGAGTGGAGCGCCAAGGTCGTCTTGCCGCTCGCCTCCGGACCGAAGATCTCGACCACGCGACCGCGCGGCAGCCCGCCGATCCCGAGCGCGAGATCGAGGCTCGCCGAGCCCGTGGAGACGGCTTCGATCTCGCGGTCGATGCCGTCGGCGCTCATGGTGAGGATGGCGCCCTTGCCGAACTGCTTCTCGATGGCGGAGACCGCTAGCGCGATGGCCTTCTCGCGCTCGGAATCACGGCCCGTCTTCGTCTCGATGCGGCCCTTGGTGCTCATGTCGTCCTGTCTCCCGTGGATTTTGCTTTTCCTGATGGGGGTGAAATCGTCACGCGCCGGAGGCCAGCGGCAAGCGCTCGAGCGGCGTGTGGCGCGCCCCGCCCGGCTCGAGATCGCTGCGGAACAGCACGGCCTCTGTCACGTCGAGAGTGAAATCCGGCAGCGTGACAGGGACGGTCACGTCCGGCAGGCCGCCGCGCAGTCGCGCGCGGCCGAGCGTGCAGTGGGCGCGGAAGCGCCGGGTCTCCCGCGCGAAGCCCGCGGCGACGGCTCCGCGCTCGACCGCCGCGGCCAAGGTCGCGAGCGGCGCCTCCGGCTCGAGCACGAGCGCCACGACGCGCGGTCGCCGCGCATCGGGGAAGGGCGCGATGCGTCCCGGCCGGAGCCGGAAGGGCTCGACCCGAGCGGTCTCGGCGCGGATCCGCCGCACCAGCTCCGGGATGCGCGCGGGCGCGAGGTTGCCGAGGAAGCGCAAGGTCACGTGGAGAGTCTCCTCGCGCGCCCAGCGCACGGAGTCGCCGCGCGGAGCGCCGCGCAGCGCGTGCACCGCCTCGTACGCGGCCGCGCGTGCGCGCGCGTCGAGCGGGACGGCGACGAAGGCGCGGATCTCATGTGCTGCGTCCGGGCGCGTTGCCACCCCCTGTCCTCCGCAGCAGGCTCGGGCCGACCAGCTCGAGCGAGAGCAGCGAGCGCCGCACCCAGTCGAGGGCCACCTGGGCGCTGAGCACGCGGTGTCGTGCGCGGTCGAGGGGAAAGACGAAGTGGTCGGCGTGAGTGCGCGCGCCGTCGGTGAGCGCGATGTGCACGAGGCCGACCGGCTTCTCGGCGCTGCCGCCCCCCGGTCCGGCGATCCCGGTCGTGGCGACCGCCAGATCGGCGCCGAAGCGAGCGCGCGCGCCCTCGGCCATCGCGCGCGCGACCTCGTCCGACACCGCTCCGTGTGCTGCGAGGAGATCCGCCGGCACGCCGAGCAGGGCGCGCTTCGAGGCGTCGCTGTACGCCACCACGCCGCCGAGGAAGTAGGCCGACGAGCCCGGCACGTCGGTGAGCTTCTGCGCGACGAGCCCTCCGGTGCAGGACTCCGCGACCGCGAGCGTTCGGCCGCGCTCGCGCAGCAGGCGCCCGACCACCGCTTCGAGCGTCTCGTCCCCTTCGCCGTACACGATCGCGCCGAGGCGCTCGCGGATCGTGCGGCAGGTGTCGGCGAGCAGTCGCTCCGCTTCGCCCGCGCTCGCGGCACGCGCCACCGGCCGCACGTAGTTGTCCGGGAAGGCGGTGCGGAAGCCGAGCGAGACCGAGCCTTCGCGCGCGACCTCGGCGAGCTCGGCGTCGAGCGCGGACTCGCCCATGCCGAAGGTCCGCAGCAGTGCGGCCCGCAGGCTGCCCTTCGCGGGTCCGATGCGGCGCGCGATCCGCGGCAGGACCTGCTCGCCCATCATGCGCATCAGCTCGCGCGGCACGCCCGGCATGCAGAAGAAGAGTGCGCCGCCCTCCTCGAGCAGGAACCCCGGCGCCGTGCCGATCGGGTTCGGCAGGATCTCGGCGCCTTCCGGGAAGTACGCCTGCTTGGCGTTGTTCTCGGTCATGTCGCGGCCGAGGCGGCGGAAGAAGCCGCGGATCTCCGCGAGCGCGGCAGGATCGAGGACCAGCTTGCGGCCGAAGGTCTGCCCGAGCACCTCGGCGGTGAGGTCGTCGCGCGTGGGGCCGAGGCCGCCCGAGACGAGCACGATGCGGGCGCGCGAGGCCGCGCGCAGGAAGGCGTCGGTCATGTCGGTGGGGTCGTCGCGCACCGAGCTGTGGAAGCAGGTCTCGACGTCGAGCGCGAGCAGCGCGTCGGACAGGAACGATTTGTTCGAGTCGACGATCTCGCCGCGCATCAGCTCGTCGCCGATCGTGAGGACCTCGGCCTTCATGCGGCGAGCCTCGACGACGCCGCGCGGGCGGCGGCGACACAGACGGCTGCCAGGAGTCCCGCGAGCACGTCGTCGAACATCACGCCGGCGCCGCCTGCGAAGTTGCGCTCGGCCCAGCGCACCGGTCCCGGCTTCCAGATGTCGAACAGGCGGAACGCGAGGAACCCGATCGCGAGCCAGAGGGGGCTGCGCGGGTTCGCAGACCACAGCGCCGCCGGCGCCAGCGCGATCAGCTGACCCACGACCTCGTCGATCACGATGCGACCGTCGTCGCGGCGCTCGAAGACGCGTTCGGCGATGTCGGCGGCGTAGATCCCGACGGCGAGCAGGGTGACGGCCGTGCCCGCGACGATCGCGGCTCCATACGGAGCGAGGATCCAATAGAGCGCGGCTCCGACTCCCGCTCCGGCCGTGCCGGGCGCCACAGGCGCATATCCGGCTCCTCCGGCCGTCGCGACCACGAGGGCGAGACGGCGTCCGACCGCGCTGCCGGCGGCCTTCGCGGATGTGGATCGGGGCTCGTCCCGATTCGCTTGGGGAGCCGATGAGCCGATGACGGAATCCTGCGAGACCGAGCCGCACGCACGGCGGACGGAAGCCGCAACTGGAGGGGTCGCGGAGCAGAGCGTCGCCGCGGTGGGGAGGGGGCCCGGCGACAAGCCGAGAGTACGTCCCGGGCGCCTGCTCAGTCAATCGGCTGAGTGGCGAAAGAAAGGAGAAAGGTGGCTTGGATTTTGCTTGAAACTCGAAGTCTTGTGGCGGAGGCGATCGGAGGGCGCCGGCGCGCGACGGACACCCGAGGACTTTCCGAGAGCCGGGAGCCGCTGGAGCTAGGCTCCGCTTCGATGATGGGTCGCGTGCTCGGCATCGACCTCGGCGAGCGCCGCATCGGGCTCGCGATCTCGGACGAGGAGGGGCGCTTCGCGTTCCCGGCCGGATTCCATCAGCGTCGCGATCTCGCGGGCGACCTCGAAGCCTTGCGCGCTCTCGCCGTCTCGCAGGGTGCCGTGCGGATCGTGGTCGGGCTGCCGCTGCTCCTCGACGGCCGCGAAGGCACCGGCGCGCGCGCGGCGCGCGAGTTCGCGGAGGCCCTTCGCCGCGCCACCTCGCTGCCCGTCGAGCTCGTCGACGAGCGCCTGACCACGCGCGAGGCGGAGCGCGCGCTCGCGCAGGCTCCGCGCAAGACGCGACGCGGCCGCAAGCAGGTGATCGACGCGATGGCCGCCACCTTGCTGCTGCGCGGCTGGCTCGACGCGCAGTCGCGCGGCGGCGCAGTGCGATGAAGCGCGTCCTTCCGATCGGGCTCGCGGTCGCGACGGCCGGCGCTCTCGCCGCGACCGTGTGGCTCGCGCATACGCTGTCGCCGGTCGCCGGTCCGGGTGTCCCCGAGATCGCCTTCGAGGTCGAGCCCGGCGACACGCTCGTGCGCGTCGCGACGAAGCTCGAGAGCGCCGGACTCGTGCGCGATGCGCGGATCGCCGAGTGGTGGGCGCGCCTGCGCGGACTGGCGCCGCGCCTGCGTGCTGGAGAGTTCGGTCTCTCGCCTGCGATGACTCCCGAGCAGATCTTCGAGCACATCGCCTCGGGCCAGGTGCTCTTGCATGCGGTCGTCGTGCCCGAGGGCTTCACGATCGCGCAGATCGCGGAGCGGCTCGCGGCCGAAGGACTCGCCGACGCGGACGCGTTCACGGCCGTGTGCACGGACCCGGAATTCGCGCGCGAGCTGTCGCTGCCCGGTCCGACGCTCGAGGGGTATCTCTTCCCCGAGACCTATCGTTTCCCGCGCCGGCTCGATCCACGCGAGATCGCCCGCGCGATGGTCGCGCAGTTCTTCGAGGCCTGGAGACCGCTCGCGCTCGAGGCGGAGCAGCGCGGGCTGACCTTGCGCGAGGTCGTGACGCTCGCGTCGATCGTCGAGAAGGAGACCGGCGCACCGGACGAGCGCCCGCTGGTCGCGTCGGTCTTCGCGAACCGACTCGCGCGCGGCATGCGGCTCGAGTCCGATCCCACCACGATCTACGGCATCCCCGATTTCGGCGGCAACCTCCGGCGCAGCGATCTCGAGAACGAGTCCAACCCCTACAACACCTATCGCGTCGCCGGCCTGCCGCCGGGCCCGATCTCCAACCCGGGGCTCGCGTCGCTGCGCGCGGTGGTGGAGCCGGCCGAGAGTCAGTACCTGTACTTCGTGTCGCGCAACGACGGGACGCACGTCTTCTCGCGCAGCTACTCGGAGCACCTCGCCGCCGTGAATCGCCACCAGCGCCGGAGAGAGGGTTCGTGAGCACGGGGGTGCCCGAGCCGCGCGCCTTCTACTGCGAGCGCATTCCCGCGCAGTTCAACCGCGCGCTCGACGCGCAGGCGGCGCAAGGGCCGCCCGGGCAGCGCGTCTACGACGGCATGCGCGCCGTGTCGGCCACCATCCGCGTCGACGTGGAAGGGAAGGGCGGCGGCACCTTCTATCTCAACATCGACGGGGGTCGGATGAGCGCGGGAGAGAGCGCGGCCCATCCGCCGTTCCTCACGCTGCTCCAGGACCGCCGGGCCTACGAGCGCATCGCGCTCGAGTCCGGCGATTCCGCGATGGCGCTACTCGGCGGGCTCTCGGGCCTCGCCAAGGAGATGAAGCTCACGCGCACGCGCGTGGAGGCGCTCGCGGGCCTCTCCGGTCTCGTGCTCTTCGAGGTGACGGGCGAGGGCGGCTTTGCGCTCCGCACCCACTTCGGGCCGCCGCCGATCCCCGACGCGCCCGTCACGTCGATCCGCTTCGACGCGCAGGCCTACCGCGACCTGCGCGCGGGAACGCTCGACCCGCAGACGGCGTTCATGACGCAACAGATCGCGATCGAAGGCGACATGCGCGTCGCCATGCAGCTCGCGCTCGCGGCGATCGCGCCAGACTGAGCCGACTCCGCTCGCCCGCGGCTCGCTGCGCGAGCGGCGAAGCGCCGCGCTTGCTAGGTGATCGCGACCTCGCGCAGCAGCGCGACGTTGTCGAGCACCTTCCCGGCACCGTGCACGACCGCGGTGAACGGGTCGTCGCTGCGCAGGATCGGCAGCTTGGTCTCCTGGCGCAGCACGTGGTCGAAGTCGCGCAACAGCGAGCCGCCGCCGACGAGCATGATGCCGCGGTCGACGATGTCCGCGGCGAGCTCGGGCGGCGTCTTCTCGAGCGTCAGGTGCACCGTCTCCACGATCGCGTGGATCGGCTCGACCAGCGCCTCGGCGATCTCCTCGCTGGTCGCGACGACGACCTTCGGGATGCCAGCCACGAGATCGCGGCCCTTGATCTCCATGCTGTCCGAGTGGCCCTCGGGCGAGGCGCTGGCGATCGTCATCTTCACGTTCTCGGCGGTGCGCTCGCCGATCAGCATGTTGTACTTGCGCTTCACGTAGTTGACGATCGCGTCGTCCATCTTGTCGCCGCCGCATCGGATCGAGCTGGACGTCACGATGCCGGACAGCGAGATCACCGCGACGTCGGTGGTGCCGCCGCCGATGTCGACGACCATGTTGCCGGTCGGCGCCGTGACGTCGAGACCCGCGCCGATCGCCGCGGCCATCGGCTCCTCGATCAGGAACACCTCGCGCGCCCCGGCAGAGAGCGCCGACTCGCGCACCGCGCGCTTCTCGACGCTGGTGATGCAGGGCGGCACGCAGATCACGATGCGCGGTCGGATCAGCTTGCCGCGGTTGTGCGCGCGCTGGATGAAGTAGCGCAGCATCGCTTCGGTGATCTCGAAGTCGGCGATCACGCCGTCCTTGATCGGGCGGATCGCACGCACGTCGCCGGGTGTGCGGCCTAGCATCTCCTTGGCCTCGAATCCGACGGCCAGCACGCGCTCGCCGCGCCCGCCCGGGTCCTGCGAGACGGCGACGACGGAGGGCTCCGAGCAGACGAGGCCCTTGCCGCGCACGTAGACCAGGGTGTTGGCGGTTCCGAGGTCGATCGCGAGGTCGTGGGAGAAGAGGCCGGCGATTGCGTCGAAGAGCATGAATCCCGATCTCCAACGGCACGTTGGCCGCGAAGGTGTGGGATTCCTATCGGCCCTCGGGGTGCGGAAGTTGAGCGGAAGGTTCCGCTGCGGGAGGAGCCGCCGGCGCCTGCGCGACACTTCGCTTCACCAGCTCGGAGAGCGCCGCGACGCGCGCCGCGAGGTCGGCCACCGACTCGCGCACGAGACCCCGCTGCTTCTCGAAGCTTCGGATCTGCGCCTGCGCATCGCCGAGCTGGCTGCGGAGCGCCGCCGACTCGGCCGCGAGCTGATCCGCGCGCTCGGTCATGCGAGCCAGGCGACTGCTCTGGAGGGCCGCCGCGGCGATCGCGCAGGCAAGCACGACCACGAGCACCCAGGAAGCGCGGCGCCGCGTCGGGCCCGTCCGCGCATCCACCGGGTCGGCGCCGGCGCCGCCTCGCACCAGCCGGGGCCTCGCATCCTGCGCGCCGGGAGTCGTCACCCGCGAGCTCAGGACTGGATGACCAGCTTCGAGAGGCTTGTCTTGCGCAGATTCGTCTTCTGGATCGTGCGCACGAGCTCAGCGACCTTCTCGATGTCGGTCTCGAACGGGTTGTTGCAGATCACGCGCACGTTGAGGAGGTTGCCGAGGCGGATGTTCGACCAGTCGAGGTCGTACTGGATCGAATTCTGTCGCGCGAGCTTGATGAACTCCCCGCGCATGCGCGCGCGCGTGTCGGGCGGCGGCTCGGTCTTGGCCTTGATGATCTCCTCGTCGTCGAGCACGCGCTCGACGAGGCCGTTGCGCTCGAGCAGGTAGTAGAGACCGCGATTGAGCCGCAGGTCGTGGTACTGGAGATCGAGCATGAACACGCGCGGATCGTTCCAGGTCGCGTTGCTGCGCTCGATGTAGGAGTTGACCATGCGCCGCTTGATCACCCAGTCGATCTCGCGGTCGAGCCGATCCGGATCGTCGTTCAGGCAGTCCAGCACGTGCTGCCACTTCGTCACCGCGTCCCGCAGCTCATCGGACACCGGGTACTGCTCGACGTACTTGTGCGCCATCTCGCAGTACTCCATCTGGATCTCGATCGGGGAGTACTCGCGGCCGTTGTCGAGTCGCAGCTTGCGCTTGCAGGTCGTGTCGTAGGAGATGTCCTTGATCGCCTTGACCGGATTGCGCAGCGTGAAGTCCTGGTTGATGAAGTTGTCCTCGATCATCTGGAGGACGACGGCGCAGGTGCCGACCTTCAAGAAGTTCGTGTACTCGGACATGTTCGAGTCGCCGACGATCACGTGCAGTCGCCGGTACTTCTCGCGGTCCGCGTGCGGCTCGTCGCGCGTGTTGATGATCGAGCGGTCGTTGGTCGTGGTGCCCGAGATCTTCTGATAGATGTGCTGCGCGCGCTGGCTTATGCAGTAGTGCACACCGTCCTGCGTCTGGAAGACCTTGCCCGCGCCGGAGAAGATCTGGCGCGTCACCAGGAACGGGATCAGCTGCTCCGCGAGGTAGTAGAAGTCGACGTCGCGGTCGACGAGGTAGTTCTCGTGGCAGCCGTAGCTGTTGCCGACGAAATCGGTGTTGTTCTTGAAGATCGAGAGCTTCCCGGCGATACGCTCTTCGCGGATCTTCTCTTCCGCGTAGAGCTGCAGGTCCTCGAGGATCCGCTCACCGGCCTTGTCGTAGACGATGAGCTGGCGCGGCGAGGCGCACTCCGGTGTCGCGTACTCGGGATGGCAACCCGTGTCCTGATAGAAACGGGCACCGTTCTCGAGGAACACGTTGAGGAAGTGCTCCGTCGTGATGAGCTTCTCGAACAGGAAGCGGATCGCCTTCTCGACGGGGAGGGTCTTGCGCCCTTCGGGCGTGAAGATGATCCCGTACTCCGTCTCGATCCCGTAGATGCGCTTCTGCACGCGACCGCCTGTCGGACTTCTGGGCGAGTTAGCCGGCGAGCAGCTGATTCAGCTCATCGGTGGCGAGGCGTCGGAACTTGCGGCCGATTCTCGCCTTCTCCAGAAGACAGACTTCCAGATTCTGCGGCGGAACGCTCGAACGGCCATTGCTCGCTCGCTCCAAGGCCGCGCGGCCGAGCTGGAGCGCCTCCCCAAGGGGCATGCTGGCCTGGTAGCGGCTCTGCAGGAAGCTGCCGAGCTCATCGGAGAGGCCGCCGATCACGCAGAAGTTCTCGTGATCGGAAATGCTGCCGTCGAACTGGATGCGATAGATCGTGTTGTGCTCGTGACCGGCGAGTTCCGGATCGCCCACCTCGGCCACGATCACCTCGACCTCGAGTGGCTTCAGCTCGCGCGTGAAGACGTCGCCCATCGCTTGCGAGTACGCGTTTGCGAGCGCGCGCGCGCGCACGTCGTCGCGGCTGTACGCGTAGCCCTTCACGTCGGCATAGCGGACGCCGACTTTCCGGAGCTGATCGAACTCGCTGAACTTGCCGACGCCCGCGAAGGCGATGCGGTCGTAGATCTCCCCGATCTTCGAGAGCGAAGACGGGTTCTCCGCCATCAGCAGGATGCCGTCGCGATACTCGAGCGTGATGCTGGACTTGCCCCGGCCGATGCCCTTGCGGGCGTACTCGGCCTTGTCCTGCATGACCTGCTCGGGGGAGACGTAGAACGGAATGCTCACGCGCCGGCTCCTCGGTGTTCCATGCGGGGGTTGGCGCGCGGAGCCACGCTGCGCTGATAGGCCGACTCGATCTCGCTCTCGACCGCAGATTGGATGCCCGCGTGCGAGCACGTCAGCACGGTCGGAAAGATCCTCCGCACGGTGTCGATGCCGCCGGTGCCGCGATCCTCGTCCGCCGCGTTCTGGAGCGCCGTCACCGCGATCTCGAGCGCCTCCGCGCGGCTCGCGTCCGAGTGATGGCGCTGCTTCAGCACCTCTTTTGCGTACAAGCCGCCCGAGCCGGTCGCGTCGAAGTCGGCCTCCTCGTACCGACCGCCGGTGACGTCGAACTTCCAGATGCGTCCCTGCCGCCGGCGCAGGTCGTAGCCGGCGAACAGGGGCACCACGACGAGTCCCTGCATCGCCGCCGGCAGATTCGCTCGCACCATCTGCGAAAGCTTGTTGGCCTTGCCGTCGAGCTCGAGCGCCTCGCCTTCGATCTTCTCGTAGTGCTCGAGCTCGATGCGCATGAGTCTCGCCATCTCGATCGCCGGCCCCGCGGCACCGGCGATCGCGATCATCGAGTGCCCGTCCGTCGCATACACCTTCTGGACGTCGCGAGAGGCGACCCGGTAGCCCTCCGTGGCGAGCCGATCCCCGGCGACGATGACTCCGTCCGCGTACTTGAACGCGAGCACCGTCGTGCCGTGCGGCGCGGCGATCGGAGCTGCCCCGGTCTGCTGGAGCAGCTGGCTCCAGGCGATGCGCATCTGAGGCTGATCGATCTCGAGCAATTCGGCGAAGCTCGAGCCCTCGTAGGTCCCCCCGAACCCCGAAAATCGCAAACCGTGCTCCCCCCTCCCGGACTGCGTCGCGGGACTACTCGCCGCCTCGTTGCACGTAGTTCTTGACGAACTCCTCTGCGTTCTCCTCGAGGACCTCGTCGATCTCGTCCACCAGGGCGTCCATGCTCTCCTTCAGCTCCTTGCCGCGCTTCGCCAGCTTCTGCGGTCCACCGCCCTCGCCGGACTGCTCGTCGGAGTCGCCCTTTCGCGGCACCTGCTTCTGGGTGGAGTCGGATGCGGCGAAGACGGCGAAGCAATCCGCGTCGGCGTGATTCGCCAGTCGTCGCGTCGTGTTCTGGTGTCGCATGGTTTCCTCCTCGTCTGGCCGCATCAGGTCCGAAGGTTTCGCACGAGTTCCGCAGCGGTCGGAGAGCTCGTGAGCAGATCCTCCACGTAGACCTTGGTGCCCTTCAGGGGCTCGGCCATGAGGATCCGCTTGATCGGTTCGCCGTTCACGCCGAACGAAATCGCGTCCCAGTTGACGCCGAAGACCGCGCTGCCGTAACGACGCAGACACTCGCCGCGGAAGTACGCGCGCGTGTCCCGCGGCGGGTTGTGGACGGCGGCTGCGATCTCCTCGTCGGTCACGATTCGCTCGGCGCGACCCTGGCGTTCGAGAAGGTAGTACAACCCCTTGTCGGGCCGCAGATCGTGGTACTGGAGGTCCAGCATGCCGACCTGCGGCGAGTCCCAATCGAGCTGCTTGCGCTCCATGAAGCTCTCGATCATCGCCTTCTTCATCACCCAGTCGATCTTCTCGTGGAGCTCCATCGGGTCGCGAGCCAGGCACTCGAGGACGTGCTGCCAGCGCACGATCACGTCCTTGGTCACGACGTCGAGCGAGCGCGACGACGTGTAGGCGAGCGCCATCTCCAGGAATTCCTTCTGGAGCTCCACGGCGCTCACCTTCTTGCCGTCGTCGAGCTGCAGTCGCACGCGACAGCTGGGGTCGTGCGACGCCTCCTTGATCGCCTTCACGGGATCGCGCAGCGAAAGGCTCTTCTTGATCGCGCCGTCCTCGATCATCGACAGGATCAGCGCCGTCACGCCGTTTCGCAGATAGATCGTGTATTCGGAGAGATTCGCGTCTCCGACGATGACGTGGAGACGGCGGTACTTCTCGCGATCCGCGTGGGGCTCGTCACGCGTGTTGATGATCGGGCGCTTCACCATCGTGTCGAGCGCCACCTCGGTCTCGAAGAAATCGGCGCGCTGCGAGATCTGATAGTCGACCGGGTGCCCGCGGTTCTCGGACCCCACCTTGCCCGCGCCGCAGTAGATCTGGCGCGACACGAAGAAGGGCAGCAGATGCTCGACGATCTGCTTGAAGGGCGTTCGGCGGTCCATCAGGTAGTTCTCGTGGGACCCGTAGCTGTTGCCCTTGCGATCGCTGTTGTTCTTGTAGATCAAGAGCTGCGCACCGGGCGGCAGCAACGCGTTAGCCTCTCGGCGAGACGCCTCGAGAATCCGCTCGCCGGCCTTCTCGTGGATCACGAGTTCGCGCACATTCGTGACTTCGGGGCAGGAGTACTCGGGGTGCGCGTGATCGACGTAGTAGCGCGCGCCGTTCATCAGCGTCTTGTTGCGCGCGATGTTCTCCTGCTGGTTCGGCGTGTACTTCTCGCCGTCGACCTGGAATCCGCGCGCATCGGCGAGCGGATTCTCCTGGTCGTAGTCCCACAGAATGTCGCCCGCCTGGTCCTCGCGGTACGCGTTGACCAGCAGGACGCAGCTCGAGATGGGATCGAAGTCGGGATCACCTTTGACGGTGATCCCGTACTCCACCTCGGTGCCCATCACCTTCGGGACGGCCATGGAGTCTCCGCACGCGCGGGGTCGCGGCTTCTAGAGATACTGGCCCGAGGTGATGTTTTCAATCGAGCGCTCCTTGCGGCTGATGCCGGTCATCAGCGTTCGGACGTTGATGATGCGCTCGCCCTTGCGACCAGAGATCCGCGCCCAGTCGTCGGGGTTCGTCGTGTTCGGGAGATCTTCGTTCTCCTTGAACTCCTCGTTCACGGACTCGATCAGATCTTCCAGCTTGATGCCGCGCTCCTGCTTCTCGATCGTGCGCTTCACCGCGCGCTTCTTCGCCCGCGACACGATGTTCTGGATCATCGCGCCGCTGGCGAAGTCCTTGAAGTAGAAGATCTCGCGCTCGCCCTTCGCGTACGTGACCTCGAGGAACTTGTTCTCCTCGCTCGTCTTGTACATGCGCTCGATCGTATCGGCGATCATGCCTGCCACGAGCTTCTTCGCGTCCTCGCCGTACGTCTTGCGCGCCTCGTCGTGGAACGGCAGATCGGTCGTGAGGTACTTCGAGAAGATCTCACCCGCCGCCGCGGCGTCCGGCCGCTGCACCTTGATCTTCAGGTCGAGGCGACCGGGGCGCAGCACGGCCGGGTCGATCAGGTCCTGGCGATTGCTCGCGCCGATCACGATCACGTTCTTCAGCGATTCCACACCGTCGATCTCGGAGAGGAACTGCGCGACGACGGTCGCCTCCATGTCGGACGAGATGCCCGATCCGCGCATCCGGAAGAGCGAGTCCATCTCGTCGAAGAAGATCACGACCGGCACATCCTCGCTGGCCTTGTCTCGCGCCTTCTTGAACACCTCGCGCAGCTTGTGCTCCGTCTCGCCGACGTACTTGTTGAGTAATTCGGGGCCCTTCACGTTCAGGAAGTACGGCGTCGTCTCGCGCCCGGTGCGCTGCTCGATGCTCTTGGCGAGGCTGTTCGCCACCGCCTTCGCGATCAGCGTCTTTCCGCAGCCCGGCGGACCGTAGAGGAGGATGCCCTTCGGCGGCTGCAGCTGGTGCTCCGCGAAGACCTCCGGGTAGATGTACGGCAGCTCGACGGAGTCGCGCAGGATCTCGATCTGGCCGCCGAGGCCTCCGATGTCGTCATAGGTGACGTTCGGGATCTCCTCGAGCACGACTTCCTCGACGGTGGACTTCGGAAGCTTCTCGAAGGCGTAGTGGGTCCGCGGGTCGTAGAGGAGGTTGTCTCCCACCTTGAGCTTCTCGCGCCGCAGCGGCTCGGAGAGAGTGACGACACGCTCGTCGTCGGTGTGACCGAGCACGATCACGCGGTTGTCCGCGAGGAAGTCGACGATCGACGCGATCTCACCGCGCGAGACGAAGCCCGACGGCTCGACGATGTTGAGCGCCTCGTTCAGGAGAACGTGCTGTCCCTCGACGAAGAGGAACGGATCGACGTTCGGGTGCACGTTCACCCGCATCGGGCGACCGTCGACGAGGATCTCGGCCGTGCCGTCCTTGTTGGGGCGCTGGAAGATTCCGTAGGTGTTCGGCGGTGCGCATAGCTTGTCGACTTCCTCCTTCAGGAGCTCGATCTGCTGCTTCGCCTCCTGGAGGACTCCGACGAGTCGTTCGTTCTGGCGCTCCGCGTCCGTGAACTGCTCGCGCGCGAGCTGATAGCGGCGGCGCAGCGATTCGAACTCCGCGATCAGGCGATCGAGGCGCCGGCGGAACTCGGGCGATTCGCTGCCGAACAGACGCAGGACGTTTCGCAATTCCTCGATGTCGTCGCGCGCTCGGGAAGCATCCGGATCGGAGTCGGGCTCGGCGAGCGGATCGCCAGGCGGCGTCGGTGCCGAAGAGATGCGTCGCATGACGTCGCGCACGAATCCTTTTCTTCCGGACTTCGGATCGAACTCGCTCATGCCACCTCCTCGATCAGCTCGAAGCGCCCGACCGCTGCCGGTCGTGCGCCTGTCGGAAGTGCGCTGCAATCCGCATGCCGCGTACGTCGAAGCAGAGACACAGACCGCAACCGTACGAGGCGCGACGTGGCCTCACGGCATAGACGGTCGCGAGTTGATGTGGAGTGCCCCCAGCTCGGCGGCGCGCTTCGTCTAGAAGCGATTCGAAGTGCCGCTCTTCGATTGCCCATCGCCAGGGCTCCTGCGTCTCCACGGGATCGGTGGGGTTGGAGCCTGATCGTCTCGAGTGGGTGGAGGTGCGCCGAGGCCTGCAAGTTACTGGAATTCCGGTCCTTTTCCCGCGCGCGAGCATATCGCAGGGCCTCGGGGTGTCAAGCAGCGTGCTCGCGCATGTGCGCTTCGCGCCAGCTGATTTCGCGTCGCGACGCTCTGCTTCGATCGCGCGTACGCTCGATCCGGACCACTCGGCGAGCCATTGCGCGCTCGGTCTCGCCCCAGCGCACGATCGCTGCCCCCACGCGACGCACCTGCCGCCTCGCGGTGCGAAGTTGCTCGCGAGTTGCAGCTTTTTTGACGCTCGGGCGTCGGAGAGGCGTGCTGCGAAGTGATCAGCGGAGAGGCAGGAATCGAACTCGCGGCGTGAGGAAGAATCGTTCCGAGATTGGGAACGGGATGCGCCCATTTCACCGATTGGACGGCTGCGACAGATCGATGATTCGGACGTTGGCGGGTGGCTCGAAGCGAAAGAGATCGGCAGGCGGATCGAGGTTCACCTGCAAGTCCGAGAACTCGACGACGGTGCTGTTGCCGAGCAGATCATCGATGCGTGTCCGAAACACGTCTCCGGTGCCAGGATTCGCCACCAGGAAGAGCTTCTCGTAGGAGGTGGGCTCGCGCGGTGTCAGCTCGAGCTCGACGGCCTTGTCCTCGCATGAGACGAGCCGGATCGCGAACTCACGCTCCATGTCTCCTCGACCGAGCAGGAATTGAAGCGCGGCCCCGGAGAAGAAGGCTCCATCCGCGGGCATGCGCTGTGCTTCTGCGAACGCGGGGTCGTAGATCCACAACGTCTTGCCGTCGCTGACCACGAGACTCGGCTCCGGCGATTCGTAGGACCATCGCATGCGCGAGGGCTTCGCGACCACGACGCTGCCTCGCGACGTGGTCTTCTCCGCGGCTCGATCGCCCACGCTCGCCGGCCGCGTAGTCTGAACGAACCGAGCGCGCAGGTCGCGGATGCTCTCGTAGCGGTGCTGCACGGCTGCGACCGCGTGTTGACGACAGGCCTCCTGCGCGTCGCTGCCGGGTGCAGGGGTTGCCGGCTTCTTCGGGGCGGACGCCGCGTCGGCGCCCGCGCTCGCCGCGAACGCGACGCCGATCGCGACTCCACACACGAAAGTGATGATTCGCCGCTTCGGCCGCATCGAGCGTGAGACGTCTCCGGTGCGCACTCGATTCAGGGCTCGATGGCGCTCACGAAGACGTCGCGGGGTTTCGTGCCGACCTGCGGTCCGACGACTCCCTCGGCTTCCATCTGCTCGATCATCCGCGCCGCGCGGTTGTAGCCGACCTTGAGCCGTCGTTGGATGTAGGAGATCGAAGCATTGCGCGTCTCCGCGACGATGCGCACCGCCTGGTCGTACATCTCGTCGACGTCCTCGTCGCGCACCGCATCTTCGCTCTCCACTTCGACGGTAACCAGCTGCTCGTCGAACCGCGGACTGCCCTGCTCGCGCAGGAACCGGGCCAGCTTCGCCACCTCGTCCTCCGTGACGAACGCGCCGTGGAGCCGCTGCATCTTCGACGTGCCGGGCGGGAGGAACAGCATGTCGCCCGATCCCAGCAGATGTTCGGCTCCGTTCTGATCGAGGATGGTGCGCGAATCCGTGCGCGACGAGACCTGGAACGAGATGCGCGCTGGGAAGTTGGCCTTGATGATTCCGGTCAGTACGTCGACGCTCGGGCGCTGGGTCGCCAACACGAGGTGGATGCCGGCCGCTCGCGCCATCTGCGCCAGGCGCTGGAGCGACTCCTCGACGTCCTTCGCGCACACCACCATCAAGTCGGCGAGCTCGTCGATGATCACGACGATGTAGGCCAGCGGCTCGTACGGAACCTCGACGCCCTGCTCCTCGCCCGGGGCGGGGCGGAGGCGGAAGGTCGTCGAGCCCGCCGCGAGCTCCTTCTGACAGCGCTCGTTGAACTGCTGGATGCTGCGGACGCCGAGAGCCGCCATCAGCTGATAGCGCTCTTCCATCTTGCGCACGACGCCGGCGAGAGCCGCCGACGCCCGCTTCGGATTGGTCACCACGTCGGCGATCAGGTGCGGGATTCCCGCGTAGACCGACAGCTCGAGGAGCTTCGGGTCGATCAGGAGCAGCTTGAGCTCGCTCGGAGTCTTGCGACAGAGGATCGAACACAAGAGCGCGTTGAGGAAGACGCTCTTTCCCGTTCCGGTTGCGCCCGCGACGAGCAGGTGGGGCATCTTCGCGAGATCGGCGTCGACGGGGTTCCCGAAGATGTCCTTGCCGAGCGCCACCGGCAGCTGTGACTTGCTGTTGCGGAAGCGATCGTTCTCGAGCAGATCGCGCAGATACACCACCTCGCGATCGGCGTTCGCGACCTCGATCCCGACGACCGACTTGCCGGGGAGCGGCGCGATGATCCGCACCGAGAGCGCTCGCAGCGCGAGGGCGAGGTCGTCGGCGAGTCCCGTGATCTTGTTGACCTTGATGCCCGACGCCGGCTCGAATTCGTACATCGTGATGACCGGGCCGGGATGCACGGTCACGACGCTGCCACCGACACCGAAGTCGGCAAGCTTCTTCTCGAGAATCCGGGAGTTCATGATCAGGCTGTCGCGGTCGTAGGCGTGTGCGCCGCGGGGCGGCTCCTGGAAGAGCGAAACGTCGGGGAGGCGGAAGGGACCGCCCGACGGGGTCTCCGAGAAGGCGAAGGCTTCCTGCCGCGCGCCGGGCGCGCGCTCTCGGGCGTGATCCACGATCTCCGGCTCTCCGCGACGAACGCGCCGGGGCCGCGTCGGCTCGGGCGCCGCCTCGGCGCTGGCGGGCGCTTCCATCGGCGGCTCGACCTCGCGTTCGTCACGCGCTGCAGCGACGCGCGCCCGCCGTGCCCGCTGCTCGCGCCAGACACTCGCCGCGCGCCAGCCGTGCAAGATGCCGGTGACGCCTCTCTCCGACGCACCGCGCACGCTCGACGGGATCGCGGCCGCCACCTGCACGGCGCGCACCACCACTCTGAAGAGCGCGGCGACGCTGCGCCCGACCGCGACACTGAAAGCGGACACCAGCGTGCCCGCCGACGCCGGCGACGCGATCGCGATGCCCATCGCCACCACCACCGCGTTCAGCACGATGGCGCCCCACGAGCCGAAGGCCCACACCTCGAGCGAAGCGAGATGTCGACCCAGCCACCCCACCTCCACCCGATCGGTGGGCTCCGACATCGCGACGGCTAGCAGACGGGGCAGCGTCGAGATCGCGAGCGTCATGCAGACGACGCCGAACCAGAAGCGGGACGAGATGCGCGGCAGGCCGCGTCCTGCGACGAGGCGCATCCCCAGCACGGCCGCGGCGGCGACGGCGAGCCAGGACGCGAGGCCGAGCGTCCGCAGCAGACCGGATGCCAGTGCGCCGCCGAGCGCGCCGCCCGCATTGGCGACGGGCCGACTCCCGTCGTAGCTCCAGAGCGAGATCGCGCAGACGATCGAGATCCCGAGCAGAGCGAGGCCGGCGCACTCGTGGATCAGGATCCTCCGCAAACTCGCGTCGCGGCTTCGCCCCGACGTCGCGCCCCTAGCCACGATGCGGCCCGGACGGCAGAGAGGTCTCGCGCATGAAACCCTCGCCAGCGCGACGCCGAGGTCGCGCGGTCGGACTCGCTCACCCCCCCGGGCTGCGAGACACCGCGGCAGGGTAGAAGCGCTCGGCGCGCTCAACCAGTCCGGCGAATTCGCCGGAAGAGGGTCGCCGCTATCCGCGGACCGGCGTCCGGCTCCACGACGACTCGATGGGAGCGCCCTGGAGCTCCGCATCGAAGCCCGCGACGATGGCACGCCGCACCCGATCCTTGAGCTCGCCTCGCGCCTCCAGCCCCAGGCCGGCGGTAGGAATCGCCTCGCCGTAGAGGATCCGCACGCGTCCGCTCTCGATCCGCAGCGATCCCTTCGGCGTGATGCGATTGCTGCCGGACACGGTGATCGGAAGGATCGGGACCCCGGCCTCGATCGCGAGGTGGAACCCTCCGCTCTTGAATTCAGCGAGGACGCCGCTCTCGCTGCGCGTCCCTTCCGGGAAGATGATCACGTTCGTGCCCGAGCGGATGCGGTCGGCGGCGCGCTTCAGGCTCCGGACCGCGCCGTCGTGATCGCCACGGTCGATGATCACGTGCCCGCCGAGCCCGAGCGCCCAGCCGAAGAATGGAATCCAGACGAGCTCGCGCTTGGCCACGAAGCGCCACGAGACGGGGATCGTCGCGACGATGGCCGCCGTGTCGATCACGCTCTGGTGATTCGACATGAACACGTACGGCTGTTTCGCGTCGATCCGGTCGAGTCCCTGGCACTCCACTTCGATCCGACAGGTGGCGAGGATCCAGGAGACCCAATGACGCCCGACCCAGATCACGCCTTCGCCGCTGCGGTCGAAGAGCGCGAGGAGACAGGCGACCACGCCCCAGAAGATCGTGTAGAGCACGATCATGAGGTAGCGGTAGAGATAGACCACGAGCCGCCTCGCTCGTCGATGCTACGAGGCGCTGCGAGGTCTCGCCAACGAACGCCGACGCATGCATTGGTATCCAAACGGCGTTCGACGCATTTAGCGCTCGAGCTTCCCTTGACCCGGTGGAGGCTCGGCGTGAAGATGCAACCAACCCCATTATTTCGACGGAGAGAGACGCATGGCTAGCGTGAACAAGGTGATCCTGATCGGCAACCTCGGTCGGGATCCGGAGCTGCGCTACACGCAGGGAGGTCAGGCGGTCGCCAACTTCACTCTGGCGACGACCGAGCGCTTCCCGACGAAGGACGGCGAGCGTCAGGAGCGCACCGAGTGGCACCGGATCGTGGCGTGGGCCCGGACGGCCGAGCTGTGCGCGCAGTATCTCTCGAAGGGCCGCAGCGTCTACGTCGAGGGCCGGCTGCAGACGCGCGAGTGGGAAGATCGCGAAGGCCAGAAGCGCCGCACCACCGAGATCGTCGCGCAGACCGTGCAGTTCCTCGGCGGTCGCGACGGAGGCGGCTCCGGCGCGGGCGCTCGCGCGGGTGGTGCCGGACCCGACGCGCCGCCGAGCGACGACGAAGGCGCACCGCCGCCGCCGGCCGACGACATCCCGTTCTGAACACCGCTCGTCAGCTGCGCGAAGTCGGAGAACGGGTCGGTCGGCTAGCTGCCCTCGCGAGCGCCGACGCGCAGCTGCCGGACAAGGTCATTGATCAGGTCCCGGGACTGGGTGTCGAGGTTCTCGAACTCTATGCCCATTCCCGGCGTTTCCTGGTGGCTGCCATCGCAGACTCGGACGACGCGACCCATCACCTGGATGGGCTCGTCGCTACCGGGAATCTGGAATTCGAGCGCGACGCTCGCTCCGATCGCGGGCGGGGCGTCGGTCTCGACGAAGAGACCGCCCTCGTTGATGTTGCGTGCGAACTCCGAGAACAGCTCGTCGACCGTCTTGTAGTCGACGCGCACCACGAGGTCGGTGCGTTCCCAACGCCGTCGCTCGACACCACGCGGCGCGCTTCGCTGTACGGTGGTCTTCATCGGGTTCCGCTGCGGGGTGTCGCTCGATCCCGCTCTGGCCTCATCGACCGGACGAGGGCGGGGCCTTAGTCGCCCTTCCTCGATCGGGCCGGGGCGCCGAGGACGCCCGCATCTCGCAGGCTGCGGAAGCCTCTCTCGGCAACGACCACGTGATCGAGGATGGGCACCCCGAGCAGCTCGCCGGAGCTGGCGAGCCGCTCGGTCACGGCGCGGTCTTCGGGACTGGGTTCGGGGTCCCCGCTGGGGTGGTTGTGGACGAGGATCAGGGCGGCGGCGCTCGCACGGATCGCAGGCCGGAAGACCTCTCTCGGGTGCACGAGACTCGCGGTCAAGGTGCCGAGCGAGACGAGCTCCTCCCCGAGGACCCGATGACGTCCGTCGAGCAGCAGCACGAAGAAGTGCTCCTGGCTCGCGTGTCGCAGGCGCATGTGGAAATGGCGGAATACGTCTTCGGGGCTCCGGATCGCGTCGCCTTCGCGCAAGCGTCGCTGCGAGAGCCGGCGCCCGAGCTCGACGGCGGCGAAGAGCGCGGCGGCCTTGGCGCGTCCGATTCCTCGCACGCGCATCAGCTCGCGAGGATTGCTCCTCACGAGTCCCGAGAGCCCGCCCTGACGCGCCAGCACGTCGGCCGCCACGGACGCGACTCGCGATCCCGATCCGCCGGTCCGAAGCATCAGACCGATCAGCTCCGCGTCCGACAACGCGTGGATCCCTCGCGAGAAGAGCCGCTCGCGCGGCAGCTCCTCCCGATCTCCGTCCGCGCTGCGAGAGGCTGTGCGGCTCGAGTCCGGCCGAGCGGAAGATGCGGACTCCCGAAGCGGCATGCTGGCTCCGGGACCGGGAGCGGGGCGCAGTCTAGCGCGGGACTCAGCCGGCGGATGCCTTGGCGCCGGCGCCGCGATCGCAGCTCTGCTCCCGCTCCTCTGCCTGGCGGAGCAATGCGTCGAAGCGATCCGGAGGCAGCTCGGGCGCGATCAATCCACGCAAGGTCGACTCCCGATACGGCTCCGCCTCCATCTCCGCGACGAAGCGGCGCAGCAGCGCCAGATAGCCGAGCGCCTCGTTCGGTTCCGTCGCGGCCGCCATCAGCTCGATCGGAACGGATCCGCGGAAACGAGAGCCGTCTCGCATGCGGATCACACCGTCCGGCGACAGCTCGCCGAGGCGCTTCATCGCGGCGCGCAGGTAGGGATCCGTGTGGCTGCCGTTCGGTGTCAACGCCCGGGCGAGGGCCTCGGGGTCGAGCTGCTCGCGGAGCGCTTCGTCGAAGTCGAGCGCGCAGCCCGTGACGTCGGCCGTGCGGATCCGGCCGAGCGCGCCGACAGCCGATTCGCGCGCGGCGTTGTCCCCCTCGCGAGCGGACAGATCGAGATTGAAGACATGGACGCTCCGCACCGGATCGAAGCCCTGTCGGGAGCGCGTCTCGAACTGGTCGCTGCGACCGAGCTCGGTGAGCCGGACCCGGATCATCAGGTCCTCGCCGAGCTGCTGCGGCTGCAGACCCTCGATCAAGGAGCTGGCGACACCCTGCATGTTCGCGTCGGCCGCCGGCGTGTTCGCGGTCTGGGTCAGCACCACGTCGAAGCCGTCCTGGCTCTTCTGCAGCCGGAACGCAACCGCCTCCTTCGTCAGGAAGGTGAGCGAGCTGCGGCCGGCGAACGTCGTCTGCGTGAAGGCCAGCAGCGAGTTCGGCAGGGGCGACAGATCGATCATCACGCGGTCGGTCTGCGAGCGAACCGGAATCTGGATCTCGCGCTGGCGATACCCGTCGAGCAGCGCGCGCACCGTCAGGTTGTCGCGATCCGTGGCCTCGATGCGCGGGGGCAGCATCACGCGGGCCGGCGCATCCGCCTGCTCGTAGCGCTTCTGGAAGTTGCCCCGTACGTAGAAGAGATCGAGGACGGCGCCGGGAGGCGTGGTCTCGATCTCGACGGAGCGCTCGCCGTACCAGTAGCCCGGACCGCCGTGGAAGAATCCCGTGATCGGAGCGAACAGGTTCGTCGGCGACCACTTCGGCGGCTCTTGCGGGATCAGCTCGACGACGTCGATGGCCTGCGGCTTCTCGGAGGGCTTCGCCGTCTCGGGAAAGGCGGCGCGTGCGTCGAGCGCGATCGGAGCAGCGAGCGCGAGGAGCAGTCGGATTCGGCGCTTCCGCATCGGGGCCGCGCACTCTACCGACGGACCGGGGCGCGCGACAAGCGAGCGCGCGTCAGCGAGGAGACGTCGAGACCTGCCGGATCAACGACGCATGCAGGAGCTGCTCGACGACCGGCTGCGCCAGCGGGTGCGAAACGGTCCGGACGTTCAGCGCGACCTGTGCCGCATCGCCCCGACGAGCGGCGCGTTCGGCGAGCCGCTGCACGAAGCGCTCGCGTTCGCGGACCCGCTCGAGCCGGCGGAAGAACGCCTGCGGGTCCAGCTGGAGCTCGTTCAGCTGCATGTCGAGACGCCAGTCGAGGAGATTCGCGGGTTGGAAGTTGGCGGTCGGAAGGACCGGCAGCGCCGCCTCGGGCGGTGAGCCGGAGAAGTGCGCGGCGCGCGTCTCGATCGCGGGCCCGGCGGCCGCGATGATCGACGCGTGTGGATCGCCCGGACGCGTCGCTACGACACCGGACGGCGTCGCGAGGGGCGCCAGACGAAGTCCCACGACCGCACAGGCGATCCCTGCCGCGAGCGCCGCTGCGACGTTGGAAGTCCACGGCCTTCCGAAGAACGCGCGTAACACGCGGGGCTGCGCTTCGACTTCGGAGACCCGGCGCATGATCCGAGCCGCCAGGTCGGAGCTCGGCTCCGGATCCGGCAACGATCGAAGCAAGGTGACGACCGCGTCGATCTCGTCCGCGTCGTACCGGGAACCCTCGTCCCGGCTCAGAGCCAACCGATCCGTGTGCTTCGTTCTCACGGCTTCTCTCCTGGCTCCCTCCGTTCGAGAAACTCACGCAGACTCTCCCGCAGCGCGCTCCGGCCGCGGTGGATTCGCGACTTCACCGTGCCCTCCGGCACTCCCAGGACGTCGGCGATCTCCTTGTACGCACGACCCTCGATGTCGAAGAGCACGACGGCCATGCGCAGGTCCTTCGGGAGCTCGAGCAGCGCCTGCTGCACCGCGCCTTGCACTTGAGCGCCGTGGGCGGTGGCTTCGGGATCGGGGGCCGAGGCCGGACCCTCGTCTCCGACGAGATGCCGGCGGCCGAACTCCTCGACGCGCGCGCGCGCGCGGCCGAGGCTCCGGCGGCGATTGAGCGCCGCGTTCGCAGCGACGCGATAGAGGAACGTCGAGAAGCGCGCCTCCCGCCGGAAGCGATGGCCGTGGCGGTGCAGACTCAGGAACGCCTCCTGGGTTGCGTCCTCGGCCTCCTCGCGGCTTCCGAGCATGCGGTAGAGCAATCGGAACACACGGCGCTCGTGACGCCGGACCAGCGTCTCGAAGGCGCGTAGATCCCCGGCCTGCCAGTGCGCGACGAGCTCGGCGTCGGGGTCGCTGGCGGAAATGGCACTCGCCGAGGTCTCCGGCAGTGCCGAAGCCGACGCGACTGCTTCTGCGACCAGGGTCTGCATCCGGGGCGTCGGACACCGCGCTTCGTTTCCGGGTTCCCCTCCCGCGTCGGGTCGCCTCACGACAGGCGCCGCCTTGCGCCTTGCCGGAGCGGATCATCCGCGCGTTGCCAATCCCCGCTCTTGCCCCCTCGCTTCCCGGCGAGGTGCACGCCTTCGATCACCATGCCGCGATCCATCGCCTTGCACATGTCGTAGATCGTGAGCGCAGCGGCAGAAACTGCAACCAGTGCCTCCATCTCCACCCCGGTCCGAGAATGAGCTTCCGCGCGCGCCTCGATCAGCATTCGCGGACCCGCACGGTCCGGCTCGATCTGGAGATCGACCGAATCGAGCGGAATGGAGTGGCAGAGCGGGATCCACTCGTCGGTGCGCTTGGCGGCCTGGATCCCGGCGAGACGAGCGGTCGCGACCACGTCGCCCTTTGGCGTTCGCCCCTTCACGATCTCGTCGAGCGCTTCGGCCGACATGCGCACGGCCCCGCGGGCAATGCAGACCCGATGGGATACCGCCTTCCTACCCACGTCGACCATCCGGACGCGACCGTCGGGATCGAGATGGGTCAGCTTGTCGCTCAAGGTTGCTTCCTCTACGAGCTCTCGCCGAGCCATTTGCGCATCGACTCGAATACGGCCTCGCGGCCTGGCTCGTTGAAGATCTCGTGTCGCATTCCGGGGAACCCAAGGTAGCGACCACGAGGTGTCGCGGCGGCGAACTCGCGGCTCCCGGACGGCGGGCAGATCGGGTCGTCCTCTCCGTGGAGCGCGAGGAGCGGCGAGTCGACCTCGCTCGCTCGACGGCTCGTGCGTCCCATCGTTGCGAACAGCTCCGCCGCGAGCGAGGTCGTGATGCGGCGCTCGACGAGCGGATCCTCCAGATAGGCGCGGACCACCGCGGGGTCCGTCGAGAGACCTTCGGGATCGAGCCCGCTCGCCAGGGAGAGGGTCGGGGCGACTCGGCGCAGCGCCCGAAGAAGCCAGCGCCGCGAGCGCGACATCGCGGCGGGGGCGGCCAGCGCGGCGCCGGACGTCACATAGCCCGACACCTCCGGCCTTCGCTCGACTGCGAGCGAGGCGGTCACGAGTCCACCCATGCTGTGACCGACCACGAAGAGCGGAAGACCCGGATGCGCGTCGCGCGCACGGGCCAACGCCTGCTCGGTGTCGTCCAGCAGATCGGAGAAGCGGCGCACGTAGCAGCGGCGGCCACTCGAGCGACCGTGCCCCTGGTGATCGAAGGCGTGGACCGCGATGCCGCGCGCTGCGAGCCACGTCGCCACCTCCTCGTAGCGCCCGCTGTGCTCCGCGAAGCCGTGGATCAGGAGCACCGACGCCGAGGGATCGTCCGGCAGCCAGGCGCGCGAGAAGATGTCGCGCTCTCCTGCCCCCCGGACGTGCCGTTCTTCGCGACGAATCCGGGCCGGCACGCTGGCAACCGGTTCGACCGCGCCGCGCGTCAGGACTCCGAGAACCGGCGCACGGCCGCGCGGGCAGCTCGAACGCGATCGAGATAGCTGACGCCGCGAACGTCCGATCCCCAGAAGTAGGCCGAGATGCCACCGGCCTCACCGAGCCGCTGGATGTTTCCAGCGAGGATCCAACAGCCGGCCTCGATGTTGCTCTCGATCGTGGTCAGGTTGCCCGCGATCCGCATCCCGGACGCCATGTGCGGCATGACCTGCATCAGACCGAGCGCTCCCTTCGGGCTCCGGACCCACGGGCGGCCGCTGCTCTCCACCAGGAGCACCGCTGTGACCAGCTCGGGATCGAGGCGGAATCGCTGGCTGCTCCGCAGCACCGCCCGACCGATGCGAGCGCTCTCGACCTCCGAAAGGGTCGGATTCACGCGTTGCATGATCGCGGCAATGCGAATGGCTTCATCGGCCTGGACACCCGACGCGCCACGGGAATCCGCACCGAATGCGTTACTCGGGCGACCGCCCGAGATCAGGGCGATGGCCAGCAAGGCAAGGATGGCGAGATGGGCCCTGTGCAAGCTCACCCCCTGGGGATAGAGGGTTCACATTCCTCATCGACCGGACGGGGGGGCCAACATAGGCGAGCACCGAGGGGAGAACCATCGACGATGGAAGATTCCAATGAGATTGACCGCGCGCGTGACGACACCGGTTGTGACGAGCTGATGAAACTCCGTTCGTCGCATTGACCCTGCGATTCGCACGGTGATAGGATCGAGTTGCTTTCGGTAGGGGTGGGGCCGGTACGGGGGTCCAGGGCTTTCGGTCACCTGCCACGAGCTGAACTCGAGCGCGCTGACGCAGTGGACCGCGAGCTGTCGCCGAGACTCCGGGGATTTCGGGTCCCATGACCGCTGAGCAATTCGCGGGCACACAGCTCTTCGAGAGCGTCGACATCCAGCGACTCCTCGACGACCTGTCGAAGATCTATCGCTGGCTGCTGGTCACAGACTCGCGTCATCGAATCGTGTGGATGAGCGAGGGGCTCACGGATTTCTTCGGCGCCGACGCCCTCGAGATCGGCGCGGATGCCCGCCGATTCGTCGAGCAGCTCCCGCATCCCGAGCAGGTATTCCCGCTGCGGAAGGACCTGCGAAAACGGCGTTTCCTCACCGCAACACCTCTGGACCTGCGCACGGTACAAGGCGAGATCGTCCCCGTGCAGATCAGCATGCTCGAGATCCATACGACCGAGCCCGCCGCGCCGTTACTCGTCGCAATCGCTCGGCCTGCGAGTGCGTCGCGTGATCGCGACGCCGGCGAGCGCGACCCGGTCTTCGAGGCCGCCCCGGACGCGATGCTGGCCGTCGACGCGGGCGGATTCGTGTCGCGCGCGAACGCCGCCGCCTTGCGGATGACCGGCCGTTCGCGCGGAGAGCTGATCGGTCAGCCGGCCGCGCTGCTCTTCTCCGGAAACGTCGTGGATCTGCAGCGCGCGGCGAGATCGCTGCGCGGCGACGGCGCGCGCGAATACCGCACGTCCATCG
>Ga0335069_10001845_pt1 | contig 33426 bp, 25 predicted proteins | sample Lox_Sample_11_FD_206714 | JGI IMG/M metagenome (GOLD analysis project Ga0335069, IMG submission 206714) | Soil microbial communities from Loxahatchee National Wildlife Refuge, Florida, United States - Lox_Sample_1.1 | ecosystem: Environmental > Terrestrial > Soil > Wetlands | place: USA...
TGGTCCAGCCGAGCCACAATGGCCTTGGTTGCCGCAAGGGCGGAAGAGGGCGGTATCCGCGGGCCCTCGGGAAATCCGAGATCGGTCTCGTTAAAGGGCCCCACCAGATGAAAACGAAGATGTTCCTGGTTGCGCGCCCATGCCAGCATCGAGACCACCATCTCGGCGTAAGCATCATAATCAGTCAGTGTTTGTCCGTCAGAAGCTGTCCAAGCTGCTGGAATCCTCCCGCTCACGTTGAAGAAAGGCTCGATACCTTTGCTGTTCAGGTATCGAAAGGTCTGCCAGGCATCCTCAAACACCGGCTTGGTATAGACCTCTCGGAGGTAACTCTCCGGAAAATGACCCTTCTCGCGGCGAGTTGGATCGAGCCAGTCAGCTTTGCCATAACAATCAAAGCGAAACAATGTCGCGCCGAGTTCGTCTACGAGTTGGTCGATCACGGGCTTGAGTTGCCCGTTTCTCCATTGCGCCGGAGTGATATTCACCCCGAAGCCGTCGATCGTCTGGAACGTCTCGGCAGCATCCAAAGTGAGCTTTTTAGGCTCTTGCGACCACCCGGAGCGGAAACCGGCGAAAGCGAAGAGGAAAACAAACAATGATCTTAAGTGGGTGGATCGCATGAGCCTTCTTAAAACATGGGCAGTCCGACGCGGGCACAAGAAGCCATTCATCTTTCCGGGCCTAACGTAAACATATGATCTTATGGAAAAGTTACCCGACAGAATGCCGCCGCGCTTACATCCTGTCAAGGCAAAACCGACAGCGGCTTATCGGAAAAGAAATCTTGTTATTACCGCTGCGCGGGTTTCTCGTCGCGTGCTGACAATGCCTTACGGATGTCTTTCTGGGTGAAGTTCAGAAGCCTGCGCACGGCGAGTCTGGCCGCCACCGGATCATGCAACCGGATCGCCTTCAATATCTCGAGATGGTGTTTCCATCCGAGATGGACTTTGGCCGTAAGCTGGATTTGTTTCAGAAACACTTCGGTCAAAGGTTCGAGGACAATTTCGAAGAATCGATTTCCTGACGCCCGGGCGATCGCAATGTGAAACTGCAAGTCGGCAGCATGCACAGCCTCTGAATGCGACCCGTCGCGCATGTTGTTCAGAGCAACTTCGGCCTCTGCTAACTCAGATTCATTCGCGCGAACGGCCGCCAGACTGGCGGCTGTCTCCTCCAGTATGCCTCGCAACTCCAGTAACTGGAGCATTTCCTCGAGCATCGGGGTGCCGGAACCGCGAATTAATCGATAAAGGGATGCTTTTACACGGTCCGACTTGGCCGGAACGACTGTGGTTCCCCGCCCGGCCCGAACTTCGACCAGCCCGCGGTCTTCAAGCATCTTCATCGCTTCGCGTATGACGATCCGGCTGACCCGAAACTGATCTGCGAGCTCGTCCTCTGTTGGAAGAAGCTCTCCGGGTAGAAACTTATCGGCGATCATGCTTTCAATTTGAATTAGCACCTGACCGCTAAGGCGGCCATGTCGAAAGGTGCGTTTACGTAAGGTTTTCACGGCGGTGACCCTCAACCCACAAGAATAGCCTTCGATCTACGCAGAAATGTCGCCAGACGCACGTGCCTCCGCAAATGGCATTGACCTCAAGCAAATTCCGAAGATATGATGTTCGCTTTCGAGAAGAAAAATCAAGCTTTCGTGGAGTCCTCATTTGAAACTTCCGAACCGAATCGCGATCGTGACGGGAGCCGGGAGCGGAATTGGTAAGGCGATTGCCTTCGCTTTTGCGTCGGAAGGCGCGCATGTTGTGGTCGCGGACCTGGACGCCGCTCGCGCAGAAAGAACCAGCAGAGAGATTCGAGAACGTAATGGCCAGGCCACGTATTTCAGCACTGACGTATCCGATTCGGATTCCGTTGCCGCACTCGCAAAGCACGTCCTTAATCAATACCAGAAAGTTCATATCCTCGTAAACAACGCAGCCATTCAAGTCAGTAAAACCGTCGTCGAGACATCCACCGAGGAATGGAATCGGCAGATGGCGGTGAACGTGGGCGGCGTGTTTCTGTGTTCGCGCCAGTTCATCCCGCATCTCCGACAAACCCGCGGTGTCATCATCAATCTTTCTTCCGTCAACGCGTTTTTCGTGGAGCCCTCGTGTGCGGGCTACTGCGCCACCAAGGCGGCGATTTTGGGTCTCACAAAGGCGATGGCGATTGATCATGGACGAGAAGGAGTGCGGGTTCACGCCATCTGCCCTGGCTACATCGACGCAGGATTGGCCGAAAGTTATTTCCAGTCACAGCCTGATCCTGCCCGGGCACGAATCGAGGCTGGAAAGCTGCATGCCTTAGGCCGCATCGGGAAACCGGAAGAGGTGGCCCGTCTCGCTGTTTTTCTTGCCAGTGAAGACGCCTCCTTTATGACGGGGTCGCCCATCATTGTAGACGGCGGATTCGGTTCGGGTCTTCCGCCAAGAGAGGACTAGCTGTGGAACTAAGCGCTGCAGAGATCGCCGCTTTACATCGCACTTTTCTGGATTACAGATCCACAGAAGATTTCATTCGAAACCCCCTTGTGTTGCACAGGGCGCAGGGCCTGTATTACTGGGATACATCCGGTAAACGATATTTTGACGCGATCGGTGGAGTTTTCGTTGCGACCTTAGGCCATGGGCATCCGCGCATACTGGCCGCAATGCGAGAGCAAATGGAACGCATGACCTTCGCGCCTCCCCTGCACGGCATTGCGGACGTCACGTTGAAATTTGTGGAGAAACTCGGTTCCGTTTGCCCGGGGAACCTGCGATACGTGAAGCCGTTCAGCGGAGGCTCTGAGGCAGTCGAGTCCGCACTGAAGTTCACGCGTCAATATTTCAAGCAGACAGGACAACCCGGGAAATACAAGTTCATCAGCCGGTACTCGTCTTATCATGGTGGCACGTTCGGAGGAATGTCGGCCAGCGGCACGGGTGAGCGCAAGGCGAAGTTTGAGCCGCAGATGCCCGGCTTTCTCAAGGTTTTCCCCCCCTCGTTTTATCGGAACGACTTCAGTTCATGGGAAGAAGCCAACCGCTTTGCCGCACGCTGCGTGGAAGATACGATCGTTGCCGAAGATCCAAGCACGGTCGCGGGAGTCATTGTCGAACCCGTCGGCAACACCGGCGGAATCATTACGCCAACGGCAGAATACTATCGGATTTTGCGCGACATCTGCACGCGTCGTAACGTTCTGCTGATTTTCGATGAGATCATTACGGGTATTGCGAAGACCGGAAATATGTTCGCTGCGCAGACCTACGGAGTGACGCCGGACATTCTTTGTCTGGGCAAGGGCATCTCGAATGGAGCGATACCTCTTGCCGCAATGGTGGCACGCGAGGACCTCGCCAGTTCTTTCTACGGGCAGCAGACCGACGCGAAATTTTTCGCTCACGGTCATACGTTCGCAGGGAATCCTTTGGCTAGCGCTGTCGGGATTGCTGTGCTCGATGAAGTCATGGAGAAGGAATACTGCGAAAAAGCGGCACGGCTTGGTCAATACCTGCGCTGCCGCTTGGAGTCCCTCAAGGAAACAGGAGTCGTTCGCGAGGTCCGAGGTAAAGGCATCCTCCTTGGGGTTGAACTCGTTCGCGATACCAAAACGATGGCTCCATTCCCTGAACTGGGCGCGGCATTGAAGGGTGCGGCACTACGAAACGGATTGATCTTACGAATAGATCCAACCTGGTTCGCAGTCGCTCCGCCCCTGATTGCCGAAGAGAATGATCTGGATGAAATGTGCGGGCTGATTGAGCAGAGTTTGCACGAAGCTTTGACGGAGGTGAGAGGCTAGCAGCCTACAAGGGTCCGACCGACACTGGCCACCGGATTGCACACTAGCTCGCGTCTCCTATACTGCTCAGCACCGTGCCGCAGCGGTTATTCAGAGGTTAAATGAGGTTCTTAGCCCCGCTAATTCTATCTATTTTAGCCGTCTATGCCTGCGCCGCTCTTGATGACCCGGAGTCGTTACTGGAGAGCTCGTCCAGGAAGATGCAAGCGGGAGACTACCAAGGGGCGGAAGCAGGCTTCATCAAGGTTCTTCAGGCGGATCCGAAGAATGTCAGCGCGCTGGGCAACCTCGGCATTGTGTACACGAACATGCAGCGTTACGCAATGGCGATCGACACGTACAAGAAAGCACTCCGCATTGTGCCTAACGAACGCGGCATTCTGCTCAATTTGGGGCTGGTTTACCTGAAGCAGGATGACTACGATGGCGCTCGTCCTTACTTTACAAAACTACATGCTCTGAAACCGAAAGATGCTCAGGCCGCAAACTTGCTGGCTACTTGCATGATCTACTCCGGAGCGGCGGAGGCGGGGATCAACGTACTTAGGCCCTTTATCAAAAGTGACCCCGACAACGGCACGCTCTATCTGATGGGGGTTGCATACTCGCGAATCGGGCAGATCGAGGTCGGAGAAAAGGTCTTTACGCAGCTGTTCCCTGCTGCCGCCACGGACGTGAAAGCCAGGTTCCTGCTGGGCCAAGCACATTATGATTCATTGCAGTTCTCGTTAGCACAGCGTGATTTTCAGGAAGTTCTGACTAAGGAACCGGGTTTCCCCGGAGCGCATCGCGCTCTGGGAAAGAATTATCTGAGCGACAATCACTACGAAGAAGCTGAAAAGGAGTTTCGCTCGGCCTTGTCGCAAGATCCGTCAGATGCAAGCTCCATCTACTTCTTAGGCGCTTTATTGGTTCAGAGCGGGCGTTACGCAGAGAGCCTGCCCTATCTCGAACGGAGTCATGAGATGGACCCCACCTCGTGGTCGACTTGCTTCTACTTGGGAAAAGCTAAGTTGAAGTCGAACGACTTGGACGGCTCGATCAAAGCCCTCAAAGAGGCTGCAAAATTGAACCCAAAAGAATCGGCTGTTTTCTATCTGCTCGCCAAAGCTTACGGACAGGCTGGACGCACAGCTGAATCCCGGGCCGCGTTCCAGCAGGTAGCCGATTTGCACAGCAATGCATTCAAGGCACAACGGAAGGCATCGCAAGACCAAATAGTCGGTGTTCGTTAAGTGTACGGAACGGATTCGCGCCCCCTGATTTCTCTCTACGAAAATCTAAGGACTGTAGGTTTTACGAGAACCTTTTTCGCTTGACAAGATACTACCCTCTGACTGATCCTCTCTGAATCTCAAAAGGTCATATGTTCGCTTTTTGGGGAGTACGCTTCCGCCTGTATCGCTGATTGAGGAGAAAGTTAATGCCTTCCAGACGGTTCGCTCTTGCCACTCAGCCATCCCGTTTTTTAATGCTCATCCTACTTTTCTGTGCCTGCAGCCAGTTGCAGGCGCAGATCAACACCGGCCGTATTACAGGCATGGTGCGCGACTCCAGCGGAAGTGTCATCACTGGCGCGCACGTAGTTGCCACAAACGACGGCACGGGGGTGGCCACACCCGGTGAGACTTCGGAGGTGGGAGAGTACTTCATCAACTTCCTGACGCCGGGGACATATCATCTTTCGGCCGAGAAAGCTGGGTTTCAGCGTGCATTAATTTCGAACGTGATCGTGAACGCCGGCGGAATTGCACGGTTCGACTTCAATTTGAAGCCGGGGCAGGTGGTCGAAACCCTCGAGGTCGCGGCTGACTCGCTGCAGGTGGCGACTGAGAGCTCGGAGCTTTCGCAGACATTCTCCACAAAGGAACTTGACCGGTTGCCAAACCTGGACCGTAACCCCTTGTACCAGGTAAACCTCATGCCCGGATCGAACAATGGGACGGGCAGTGGCAATTACGGACAAAACGGCGGTGAGAACGGATCCGCGATTGGGCAGACGCGCAACCAACTCTCCTCATTGGGTGGCGTGGATGCGAACGCGAACAGCATCTTCATCGAAGGTGTGGCGAACCGCGAACCGCAAAACGCTTATGTGGGTCAAGCACCTCCCATCGACAGCATCCAGGAACTGCAGGTTTACACCGGAAAGTACAACGCTGAGTTTGGCTTCTCCGGCAGCGCGGTTGTGAACGTGGTAACAAAGTCGGGAACCAATCAGTTCCACGGTAGCGCGTTCGAGTATCTGCGGAACAATGCGACTGACGCGCTGCCGCACGACATACCCGGTCATGCCCCTCAGAGTTTGAACCCATTCCATCGGAACCAGTTTGGCGGCTCGATCGGCGGGCCCGTAATGAAGACGAAGCTGTTTTTCTTTGGGGATTATCAGGAAACGCGTTTGAATACTAGTTCGATTGGCACCGACACGGCCCCAACTGCGAAAATGCAGCAAGGAGACTTCTCCGAACTGTTTGATCCGACGGGCCAGCTTTGCAGTTGGTCAGGGAGTCCTTCCACCGTCGATGATTTAGGTAACCCCTGCGGACAGCTGTACTGGCCAGGGAGCCAGGTACGTGATAACACCGGCACTGTTATTTCGGCTGCGCCCATCCCAGGGAATCTTATTCCCAGCACCTATTGGGATCCCGCGGCAACAAAGATTAATGCTGCCGCGCTCTGGGGGACAGCCAATCGCCCGGGCATCGTGAACAACTTGGCATTCACCGTCGGCAATGTGCAACGGGTTCGCCAGACAGATGAGCGAGTCGATTGGAACCGTACGGAGGCCGATCACTACTTTTTCCGGTACTCGATGCTCCGGGCACAGCTCACCGATGTAAACAACATCAACAATGGAAACCCGATCACTGGGAACACGCAGTTCTGGAACAACGGCCAAGCGAACTCCAAGAGTTTCAACCAGAACATGCAGGTGACGAACCAGCACAGCTTCTCTTCCCTGACCATGAACGAGTTTCGTCTTGGATATAACCGGACGGCCGTGCACACCGGCAATGCTTCCACGGCAAAAGACTGGAACAATTTCTTCGGCATTCCCAACGGCAACCTTGGTGATTTCGGCACGAGGGGAATGGCTGACTTCGGTCCGGGCTGGTGCTGCAGCGGTGTAAACCCGCTGCACACTTTCGGGGATCCGGACTGGGTAGGTTACGTAATTTCGAACACGTTCTCGGCTGTGGATAATTTCACCATCGTGAAGAACCGCCATACGCTGAAGTTCGGGACCATGATGAACCACGTAGAGAGCAGCTCTGCGGATACGATTGGCGGTGACAATCCGCGAGGAAGCCTGTTCTTCGATCCGGCGATGACGTCATTTAACGGCAACAATAACGGATTCGCCTACCCCGCATTCCTGCTTGGTTTCGATACTTCCGCCGCCAGAGCCCATTTCGTGACTGGCACTCCTTACCAGACGTTTTGGCAGATGGCCTGGTATGGACAAGACGACTTTAAGGTCTCTCCAACTCTTACGCTCAACCTTGGATTGCGCTACGAACTGAGCAGCCGTCCAGTGGATGTTTCAAACCGGCAGGCAAACTGGGATACGCGGACGAACCAGTTGGTGGTGGCCAGCCCCAGCAATCGCAGCCCAGCTCTCGGCCTGGACAAGGGCGATATAGGCCCGAGGCTTGGCTTCGCCTGGTCGCCTGATCGAGGGAAGACCAGTTTGCGCGGCGGCTATGGCATCTCTTATTGGCAAACCTATTGGAGCGGGCCGGTCACGATCCTTGGCCTCGGTTATCCGTTCTATGCGAAGCAGGACTTAATCTCCACCAATAACATCACCCCGGACCTCAGCCTGTCTGGGAATCCTGCGCTCACACCCGCCGTGGCAGCCAGCAATCTGGGTTATAGCATGGTTCCATTCACGAATGCAGGATTACCGGTTGCTGGCGCAGTTTATGATCCGAGCGGCAATCTGGTGATTCCGGCGAACGCCACGATTCGAGCCACAGATTACTACTGGAAGAACCAGCGAGTGGATCAAGCGTCGCTGGATCTCGAACGACAGATACGCCCGGGACTGATTGCGGAAATCGGGTACCTCCGGGTCGTCGGCAAAAATAACAATCTTGGGAAGAATATCAACCAGGCACCCCCTAACCCGCTGGTGCAAGATAACCAGACGGTGAACCGCCCGTTGTATTCGCAATATCCGCAAGTCGGTGACCTGCAGGCGCAGTTCTCGATTGGCACGAGTTGGTACAACGCCTTTACGGCAAGACTGCAAGGCAAGGTCAGCAAGCTCTTGACGCTCAACCTGAACTACGCCTACGGTCGAACGTTTGCCAACGGAAACAATCCTTCATGGTTGCTGAATGATGTGAACTACAAACGGGGACCGGCTCCGCAGGATATCGAAAACACGTTCAATGGTCAGTTCGTGTTTGATGTCCCGGTTGGAAGAGGAAAGATGTATGGCGCAAACATGAACAAAATCGCAGATGCCGTAGTGGGCGGGTGGCAATACTCCGGTTACTTGCGGTGGAATACCGGCCCGCGCTTCACGGTGACCCAGTCTTGTGGTTACTACAACAACGGCTCCGGTCCGTCTCCGGACCGCGTAGGCAATGGAAATCTGTCCCGTAGTCAGCGCACGCTTGCTCGGTGGTTTGATACGAGCGCGTTTGTGCCGCATGGATGTGATGGAAGCAACTTGGCTGATCCAGCGAATGCAACCGATGGGAATGAAGGGGCGAATCCAATGTTTGCGGATGGCCAGGTGCAGCTCGATTCGTCGCTGTCAAAGTATTTCAAGCTGAGTGAAAGGTTCAACCTTGAATTCCGCGTGGACGCGTTCAATACCCTGAATCATACGAACTGGGGCATACCGGACGCCAACATCCAGGATTCCACCTACGGTCAAATCACGTACGCCTCAACCACGAATCGCCAGATGCAGTTCGGATTACATTTGACGTTCTAGTCACAAGGGCGGCGGCCGCCTCTGGGCAGCAGCCGCCCGTTCATTTGCGCCAACCACGAAGATATTCGAGGGATAGTCCGACGAGAGAATTATTTCTTCTCCACCATCGCCCTGATCGCACCCGTGGAAAAACCACCATCCACAAGAAGAGTTTGTCCGGTCACGTAGCGGCTGCACTCGGCCGCGAGAAAAACGATCGCCCCATCCAAATCCTGAACTTCGCCGGGTCGCTTCAGTGGAATTCGGTCACGCAGGTATTGCACCCACTCCTCGCTCTGGTACAGCACCTTATTTTGTTCCGTACAAAACCAGCCCGGAGCGAGGCAGTTGACCGTAATGCCATATTTTCCCCAGTCATCCGCGAGGCTCATGGTCAACTGACGAATGCCTCCGCGGCTTGCACCATATGGCCCGAGCCCGGCATACCCCATCACGCTCGTCACGGAACCGATATTGATGATGCGACCGTAGTGACGAGGAATCATGCGCCGCGCAACTTCCTGCGCGACAAAAAAGCTCCCACGCAGATTCGTATCCAGCACGAGATTCCACTCGTCCCAGGTCACATCGAGCGCAGGCTTGCGAACGTTGCAGCCGGCATTGTTTACGAGGATATCGAGGCGATGGAAGGCTTCTTCTGCGGCAGAGACCATTCGCCGAATGCTTTCCGGGTCGCGGACGTCAAGCTCCAAAGAGATGACTTTCCGGTTGAGGGCAGCCACTTCTTTCTCTACGGAAGCAAGGCGTTTTGGATCACGGCTGGTGATTACAAGATCAGCTCCAGCTCTGGCGAGGGCCAACGCAAACTGCTGGCCCAGACCTCGGCTGGCGCCGGTCACGATCGCAACCTGACCAGAAAGATCGAAGAGTTTTATGGTCATGTGTTTTGGCATAATCTTCGCGCTGCGGTGATTGTACGTGCAAGTGCGAACTAGAAAGGCACTGTGATGCGAAAACCGTATTCTTTTCTGCTTCTGCTCCTTACCTTCTGCTCCACCTTCGGCCAGGAATTTAACAGCCACAAGCTCCAGCTCGATGAGACGGGGAAACTGCTCTCCTGGGTTGAACCTCGAGACAAAGCTTACGACCGGGTTTCGCGGCTGGCATGGGATTTTCTATTAAATAAAGTACAGGTTGAGCCCAACGGCCTAAAAAGCTTTTACACCTATTGCTGCATCGATGGCACCACCTTAAAAGGTGGAAGTTGGCCGCACAATCCCGCGGGTCTTTTCGCCATGCTCGCCGACTCAAGCTCCGCCTATTACGCGTACTCGGGTGACCACAGAGTGGTGGACCTGGTGAAAGGACTGCTGGATTACCAACTTGCCCACGGCACTACGCCGGCCAATTGGAAATGGGGCAATATGCCGTATGCCAGTGCCGACCATGGCGCCACGGAGTTTCGCGGGGCCCACGAATCCAATTACGACAAGCAGCACGCCGGCCGGGGTGATGGATTCGGAGCGATAGAGCCCGATAAATCCGCAGAACTGGGTACGGGCTACCTGAAGTTCTATGAGATAACAGGCGAGACAAAATACCGCGACGCGGCCATGGCGATTGCAAACACATTGGCCAAGAATGTTCGAACTGGAGACTCGCAAAAGTCTCCCTGGCCGTTTCGCGTCTACGCTGAAACCGGTGCTGTGCGAGAAGAGTATGCCTCCGACCAAATTGCAATGGTTCGCCTATTCGATGAACTAATTCGCCTGAATATCGGGGATGCCAAGCGATACCAGTCGGCACGGGAGAATGCCTGGCGCTGGCTGCTCGAAGTACCCATGAAGAACAACATGTGGGCGCAATACTTCGAAGATATCCCCATCATGGACAAGCTGTGGAATCTGAATCAGTATGCGCCGATGGAAACTGCACGGTATCTTATGGATCACCCTGAGACGGATCCCGACTGGCGAATACATGTCAGCGGTCTGATTGCGTTTGTTGAAAAGACATTCGCAAACGATATCAAGGACTACAAGGGCGTCGAATGGGGAGCAAACACGATCTCCGAGCAACTCGACTATGACCGCAAGATGGGAAGCCACACTTCCCGGTACGCCTCGGTGGTCGCGCGCTGGGCGGAACTCACGTCCGATCCGGACTCCAAGGATAAGGCTTTCCGCTCGCTCAATTGGGCCACGTACATGTGCCGGGAGGGCGGCATCGTCAATGACCAGCCCAAACTAGATGGCAATGGAATCTGGTTCAGCGACGGATACGGAGACTACATTCGCCACTTTATGTACGCTATGGGCGCACAGCCTGAATGGGCTCCTTCTGGCGAAAACCACCTGCTGCGATCAACCTCAATCGTCCAGGAGGTTAAGTATTCTCCTTCCGTGATCAGCTACAAGACCTTCGATAATCATGCGACTGAGACCTTGCGGATCGCGTTCGTTCCCAAGTCGGTGACTGCCGGGGACAAACCGTTATCCAGTCGCGCTGACTTGAGTTCTCCAGGATGGACTTTTGATACCGAACGTAAAGTGCTTCGGGTGCGCCACGACGACTCGCCCTCGATAACAATTTCGGGCGATTGAGAATCGCGCGAGCCCACGTGGTGAATCAGTAGCTGGTGTCGTACTTCATGATCAGTAGCGTGGCGACCAGTACGATCCCGGAGCCCATCAGCGCAAGACTGCTCAATCGTTCGCCCAGGAGAACGGCAGCCAGCAGCACACCGAAAACAGGGACGAGATAGAGGGAGGCCGATGCGGTCGTAACGTCGAGATGCTGCAGCGCGCGGAAGAACAGCAGCATCGATGCTCCATACATAAACAGTGCCAAGAAGGCGAAGGCGGCCCAACTCTTCCAGTCGAATTGCTGGAAACTCTTGAATGAGAACGGCTCCGCCCAGATCAGCAGAGGCAGGCTGGCCAAAGATGCAGTGATATAGCTGAAAATCAGGATTTCCACTTCCGCAAAGCGTTTCATCAACCCCTTGCAATATACGTTGTAGAACGAGGACCCGAGGCATCCACATAGGATCAGAAGATTGCCTGCCAAGAATCGCATCTCCCCGAAGGATGCCTGCTTCCAATCGCTGATCGACATCAGTACCACACCGATCAGCCCGATCGTCAACGCCGCGACCCTCAGCAAAGTAATCCGCTCACGCAGCATCACCGAAGCAAGGACCGCACTGATGACAGGAATCAACAGATTCAGGATCGCGCCATTGGATGCCAGCGACTTGCTGATACCCCATGTCATTCCGAGTTGCGCGAGGACTTGTCCGCCAACGCCGGCAATCGTGAACTGAACCCAGTCGCGAGGTGAAAGGCTCGGGGCGCCCGGATTTTCCCTCCGCATCTTCAGCAGTAATGGCACCAGCAAGACGGTCGTGATGTAGAAGGGCACGAATGTGATCGCGATCGGGCCCATATGACGGTCAAGCACTTTCACCGCGGTTCCCTGCCCGGACCACATGAGCGACGCCAGAGCCAGTAGAAGAAAAAACCACGCCGTCCTGCTCTTTGTCGCAACTACCGCGGTTGTGCTCATGAGTCCGCCTTTAGCACGTGGATTCCGAAACGATCCGCCCCCATCGAACTACCTTCGAACACGTACGGTTCGCTACCCCGGATCTTTGCGTACTTGCCAACAACTCGCCGAAAAGCTTCTTCACCATCCGTGGAGCCAAGCACCGCCACCGTTCCCCCGCCGCCACCACCGGTGACCTTGGCGCCGTAGAGCTTTCCGGCAGGACACTCGGCCCGAACCAATTCCACCAGCTGGTCCGTCGCTTCGCAGCCCAGGCCGCACTCAGTGTAGGACCAATGTGACTGAAACATCAGATCTCCCATCAACCGGAAAGTGTTCTCCGATGGCTGTTCGCTAGCACCGCGAGCGAGGTCCACGAACAATTCGATTCTCTGGTTCTCTTCGATTGCGTATCGGGTACAGGAGCGCACACGATATTTAACCCCTGGACGGATCATCGTATAAGGATCGACATGGGTTTTGCCGGAGTCCTGAATCTCCGATCCCAAAATCAGCACCGGCAAGTCATTCTCATAACGCGACCGGAATAGGGAGGGAGGAATATTCGAAATGTAGCCGTTCCAACGAGGCTCAACGTAGCGTGGGATTCGGCCGGAGCTATCTAAGTCAAAGGCAAGCCCTTCGCGATCACAGATCATTCGGTATCCCACGAAGGCTCCAGCTCGGGCAGCCTCGTACTCCACGCCCGTAACAGCGTGGCGCACGCCAGAATCGATTCCCCAACATCGAAGGCCTTGAGGCAGTTTTACCAGCGGTTTCGGCGAGCAAGGCTGGCATAAGAGAGGCAGCACATAGTTCTCGTCTCCCAATACGGAAGCAGCCTGATCCATAATGCCGCAGGCTGATTCGGCGATGACATTTTCTACCCACTGGCATAACTCAGCGAGTTCCACGCCAGAGAGTGGAATGTCATACGCGCCCGACACAGCCTTCATCACCGCAACTTCAATGGCCGCGGAGGAACTGACCCCCTTGTTGAGCGGAACCTCGGATTCGATATACACGCTGCATCCAGCACGGACGTTCTGAGGGTATTTACAGCGCAATAGGTAGAAAATGCCGAGGACGTAAGCAGTCCAACGGACCTGTAGAGTTTGATTCACCAGTTTTCGAACAGTCTCTTCGTCAGTGAGAGCAGCCAAGTCGAACTCGATTCGGTCCTGCCAACCTTCATGCTTCATCTGCGGGTTCCAGAAGACGATCCGCCCGTCGTTCCGCGATTGTGCAGCCGCCCAGGTTGCCTCGCGAATGGTCGCCTGAAACACCAACCCGCCGGTGTAATCGACGTTGCCACCCATCAAGTCCAGACGGCCTGGTGCTCGACATACATAAAGAGGTTTCGCCGGAGCGAAGAATGCACCCGATTTCCGGATCTCGCTTACCTTCTGTTCGAAGGCGCTCATGCAAGCTCCCGTATGCTATCGATCACGTATTGAATGGATTCTTCATTCATGCGGGGATGAATTGGAAGGCTGACGTACTTCTGGAAGGCAGCCTCAGCGACGGGGCACTCTCCCTCGCCGTGTCCGAGTTTCCGATAAATCTCTGTGAGGTGGATTGGCATGTAGTGAGACCATACTTTGATCTGTTTCTTCGTGTAAAGATCCCACATGAAATCCTCTTTGCTGCTCCGGAACTCGGGCTGTAACAGGAGAAGATACACATGGAACACATGCTTCAGATGGGACGGCACGCGCGGAAGGCATAAGCCGGGAATGCCCTCGAGCCCTTCTGTGTATCGGTTCGCGATCTGAATCCGCCGGGAATTGAGGGAGTCAAGTTTGCGCAACTGCACAAGGCCGACGGCTGCCTGAATCTCTGTCATGCGGTAGTTGAAACCGATCTCGTCGAACTCGAGGTGCCAATAGCGCTTCCCCATCGGGTGAACACTTTCGTCGATGGGAAGATATTTGCCCTTGGGATCGTACGTGCGGCAGCAAAGCGAACGATGGGAGAGCATGCTCTCGAAGAAGGTCTTGTTTCCGGTCGTGATCATGCCACCTTCGCCAAGCGTGACCATGTTCTTCTGCTGATGAAAGCTGAAGACCGCGATGTCACCAAGCGAGCCGGTTTTGTGTCCCTGGTACTCGGCCCCAGCGGCATGAGCCGCATCTTCCACGACAACGATGCCTTGCGGCCGGGCTAGAGCGTTCAAGGCATCCATCTCGCACGGCTGACCGTAGAGGTGAACGGGCAGAATCACTTTCGTGCGATCTGAAATTTTCTTGGCTACCGATTTCGGGTCCAGGTTCAGAGTGCGTGCATCTACGTCAGCAAACACAACCTTCGCGCCCAGCATAGCGGCTGCGTTCGCGGTAGAGATCCAGCTGATTGGCGTGGTAATCACTTCGTCGCCCGACTGGACGCCTGCCGCAATGAGAGCGAGATGAAGTCCCGAGGTGGCCGAGGAGACGGCCAAGCCATACTCCGTCCCGCAATATGCTGCGAACTCGCGTTCGAATTCCTGGACCTTTGCGCCGCAGGAAGGAGCACTGGCTTTCATCACCTCCAGCACTGCCGCATTTTCTTCCTCACCGTACGTGGAACCATGGGCGAACTCCAGTTCGAATTTGGCTTTAGGCAGCGACATTGAAGCACCTCTCAATCACTTGCTCGCAGGTCGGGATAGGAATTGAAGACAGAGCCCGTAATTTGTCGGTCAGTAGATAGTGGTCAGGACCACGCGGGGCTCGTCCAGGATTGGGTCCCAGTTGAGGTTGCACCTGTTTCGCCGGATATCGCATTCGGCCGGCGAGTTTCAGACCCAGGTCGTATCGTGTTATCGGATCCGCGCATCCGATGTGAAAGATTCCACTACCATTTCTATCTAGCAGTTCGAGCATGAATCGGCTGGCAGTTGACGCATCAATGGGATTCCGCTGTTCGTGCACGGGCAACCGAACAACCTGGCCCGAACTCCACTTCGCCTTAAGTGTGTCCAGAATAGAGTTCGTGCCTTTGTTTGCAGCGAAGCCGATGGCTAAAGCGATCCGTACAACAATGGCCGAGGACCCGAGCGCCAGGACCGCTTTCTCCGCCTTGGCTTTGGTCTCGCCGTATACGCTGACCGGACTCACTGGGTCATCCTCTGAGTACCCGTGCTTCTGCCCGTCGAAGACTGCAGCTGTGGAAGTAAATAGCAGGCGCGCCCCGCCGTCGGCGCAAGCTTCCGCGACGTACTGGGCACCGCGGAAGTTGACCGCCTCGGCCTCCTCGGGAAACTGCTGGCAGCGGTCTATGTCGGAAATGGCCGAAAAGAGCAACACCGACTCGGGTTTTGCCACCTCGAAAGCGGTTTTAATGGACGTTTGATCTCTGACGTCAATCGCGAGCCCGGAACCCCCATTCGCGGAATGGTTCGCTTCGATCACTTCGAATTCCGATCTACCGGCGGATGCCGCATGGCTTCCCAAAAAGCCTCGAGATCCGATCACTAACAATCTGGGCTTTACTGATGCCACAGTGCGACACCCCCTTCCAATTAGGGCATAAGAGAAACCGAGCGGCAGTTGACTACCCTGTTATAGTCGCTCAATTAGACTGTTAATATGTAACAGACCGCCGAGCCAGCGGCAAGGCTCTTTTCCACAACACATGCCAATCCTGCAACGCAGCGCGAGAGGAAGATCATAACCATGACAGACGGCAACTGGCTCTTGGAACCTCTTCGGGCGATTCACGAAGAAGTTCGTGCCGTTGTTGTATCGGCTTGCGAACGGTCCTCCCAAGCCAAGCTCTCGGAAGTTGCCGCCGAGGAAGCCGGCGACACAATCTACGCGGTCGACAGAATCAGCGACTCGCTGCTCACGCAGCTGTTCAGCGAACGTATCGCCAGCCGGGAACCGATCGTGTTGATCGCAGAAGGACTCCCGGGCGGAAAGATCACGTTACCGTCTGGCGTCAAGGAAGAAGATGCGGTGTGGCGAGTGCTGGCCGACCCCATTGATGGTACGCGCTGCCTGATGTACCAGAAGCGAAGCGGCTGGATTCTCACCGGCATCGCTCCCAATCGCGGAGGAAAAACCACACTCGCGGATATCGAGTTAGCTGTTCAGACCGAGATTCCACTCATCAAGCAGCACCTGTGCGACACGCTCTGGGCGCGCCGAGGTTCTGGTGCGCACCTGGAGCGCTTCAATCGCCTCAGCGGTGAGCGAACGATGCTGGGACCGAGTCCAACGACCGCAGAGACGCTGGTTCATGGCTTCGCCACGATATCCCGCTTCTTCTCCGGGGCGAGAGACATCCTGGCCTCTATCGACGACGAAATTCAACGCACGATCCTTGGTGTTGGAGCTCCAGGAAAGGCGCTCTGCTTCGAGGATCAGTACCTCTCGACTGGCGGTCAGCTCTATGAATTGATCCTGGGACACGATCGCTATATAGCTGATTTGCGAAAGCTGGTGCAACCGATCCTGCAACAACGTGGCTGGACTCCGGGACTCTGTTGCCACCCCTACGATCTTTGTACGGAACTCATCGCTCGCGAGGCAGGAGTGGCTGTCACCGACGAAAAGGGACTACCCCTGAGCTGCCCGTTCAATCTTGAAGCCGATGTAAGCTGGATTGGCTATGCCAATCCCCAAATCCAGGCTCTCGTCGAACCCGTGCTGCAGAGAACACTTCAACAGCACGGGCTCGGCCTAAGCAGTCCATCTGTTAATCATCAAAATTAGTCCGATATTCCGAGCTCGGTTCCGGATGATATGACAGGTTGTCGAATCGCAGATGTTCTCCATTTTTCACTTCGAACACCACGCTCGAGGCGGCATCTCGCCATCCTGTCCTGATGCGTCGGACCTGTCCCGGCTTAATTGTGTAGGAGATCTCGCGAATTTCCGGAGCGTGAATTGTCAGCGTCGCCTCGGATGATCCGCCGTTATAAACGTCGACGCCAGTGAAGACACGCGGCCAGGAGAAGTGAAAGTCCGCCGTTGTTACCTTAGGATCGGCAATCGCCAGATTGAATGTGCCGAAGGCTCCTTCCGGCACGTTAATACGCCACTGTCCGCTTCCCCAATCGATAACACCGGAAGGATACTGCCCATTCAGCAATGCGCCGGCAGGCATGTGTGGATCATCGAACGTCACGTACTCTACCGGACGATGGCCGCCCTTTCCCTGGATATCCACATCACGCGCGTCGTCGTGACGGATGCGAAGCACGCGCGTCGTGTCGTCGAACACATAGCCGGCCTGATCGAGATCCTTGCGCCGCGTAAGAGGCTTCCCATTTGCGGTCACGGATTCGGGCACGAAATCCAGCCGCAATACATCCGACGATTGAGGATCGAACGTCGAATAAGTAACGGATCCTTTGCCATAGCTGATCTTCGTCACGACAGAACTCGAACCCAGCAGGTGAGATTCATCCTGGGGAGCCCACTCCGGCACCGCCCAGAATGCGTCCATCAACCTTCGCGGACCGTCCGAGTATTCGTCTGTAAACCACCACTGCGTAGAGAATGGCGCGTGAGCCGCCGCTGAGAGTCCTTGAAAATACGTGACCCAGTTGTAGGTGCGATACGCAGCTTCACGGTAGGACTCATCCCCGGTTTTGGCAAAATAAATCGCTTCAGCTGCCGCCAATCGAGAACTGTGGCTATCGCAACATTGGTTCACAGGATTGCAGCAGTAACTCTTGCCACTTCCCTGCTCCGTCGTGACGGTAGCACCATGCACAATGTATTTGGGCCATTTGGGTGTCGTCTTGACCCATTCGATCAGCTCCTTCGAATGCTCGCGCCACTGAGGGTCTTTTTCCGGGTGAAGCATCACATATCGCGCAAATTCGAGAGGAATGACCTGGTTCATGTTCTCCATGCTGGGAACGACATCCTCGAAATAACCCACCCAGACGTTATTGGCCAAGGGATACTTCACAAACCAGTCCCAGGCGTCCGCTCTGGTTTTGGTATACCCGGCGACATCGCCTTGCCCGAGGCGAATCAACTCATCGAACAACATGATGGGCTCAATCACGTTGGCAGAATAGGGACCCATCGGCCTGCCTTCGGCCTTTCCATCGCGTGCCCACAAGCGTACCGGCCAAGGGGAATGATCGGCGTCGCCGGTCTTGTAGTTCTTAACTAGAGCATCGGCACAATGGATTGCCGCCCGCAGATATTTTGTATTTCCGGTCATTTCGTAGAGGCGAAGGTATCCATACCCGTCCTCGCCGACCACGTGAGGCTCGACGTAATCCTCCCCGTGCTCACTCCAACCGCTGTAGCGTTTCGCTCCCGGATTCGCCGAGGCGTACGGCACCTGGGCCCACGTGTAGCCTTCTGGAGTAAGGCCGTTTTCCAACTCGTAATCCACAAAGCTTTCCAGAAAGGTGATGGTGCGTGGATCACCTGTGTACGGATACAGACGCTCGATGAATCCTTGCATCATGGCACGCAGGTAGCCGGTGGAGTTGGCCCAATGCGTATCTGGCACGAGTTCAAACGTGGTGCGATCGAAATCAAAACAGCAGTAGAAATAATGAAGGCGCTGGCGATTGTACTGGTCCCATAGAATCTGCCACTGGGTGAGGAAGTGCGACGAGTAGGAGTATCCTGTGTCATTCGGATATGGCCAAGGAAGCAACTTGCCCTTGGAGTCCAACTGCACGGGCCGGCCTGCGATTGTCGGCTCATCTGCGGTTGATACTACGGGAAACGGTTTCTGCTGTCCGGCCAAAATCGTTACGCCTACCAGTACAACAACAGCAATTCGCGTACTTCTAGCGGCGCTGATCATTGACTTGGCTCCAGTAATCATCTTTTTGATACCTGTAATTCGAGCAGCATTGGTCGAAAGTTCCGGACTCTTACCACTTTTAGTGAACCAACCTCTATTCAGCGACGACGACCTTTGTCAACCTGCGAAGCCTTCCCAGATCCGCGGCCTTAATTCCCTTGTCGGTGATGACGGTATCGCACTTCTCGACTGCACACAGTCGATAGGGGGCTTCCTTCCCGATTTTGCTGCTATCGATGACCAGGATTCGCTCGCGGCCAGCCCGCAGAAAGACGGATGGCATTTCGGCATCGAAATTCATCACACCCTTGCTGAAGGAAATCGCCGCCGCTCCGAAGAAAACCTTATCGGCATAGAGTCCACCGAGTACATCGACCACTGAATTGCCGGAAAGATCATGGCTGCTCCGGCGATAGATTCCGCCGGTGAGTCTCACCTGAACGCCAGTGCTGCCCGCAAGTTCTTCGAGCGCTGCCAGAGATGTTGTGATCACGGTGACATTGGACCTCGAAGCGACGTATCGAGCCACATATCGCGTGGTCGTGCCGGAATCGAGCACGACCGTGTCACCGTCCCGTACCAAACTGGCTGCCTGACGGCCAATGGCATCTTTGGCAGACGCCATTCTTGCGGACCGTTCGACAAAACTCTTCTCCATCGAACCGGAGGGTGCCGCCATCGCTCCCCCTGGAGTACGAATCACCAAGCCTGAGTCCGCGAGTTTGTGAACGACACGGCGCACTGTCATTTCAGAGACGTCAAATTTCGACGCCATCTGACTGATCGACGCTGTACCCGCCTCCTTGATAAAGAGCAAAACCTTATCTTTGCGGTCTATCGATCCTCCCGAATTGGAGCTGTTAGGTTGTACCATACTCTTTGTGAGTATGTAACACATCACAATTCAGGCACACAGTCAAGGCTTCTTACAGATCACGTGCACGGTATCGCAAGACGCAAGATGAATTTCACCATCTCAATGCTCCAGATCCGCGCTCTTGGGAATCAGGAGCACAATGCGGTAAAAGGTCTCGAGGCCTGTCGGAAGGCGAAGGCTCTCGGAGCGGATCTGGCGGTCTTCCCCGAGTTGTGGAATATAGGGATGGCGCAGGTTCCAGTCGACCCTGAAGAGAGGCAGCGCTGGATCAAGCGCGGGATCGGTCACGATAGTGATTTCGTCAAGCGGTTTGCCGGCCTCGCCCGCGAACTTGATCTCAACATCGCAATCACATATCTCGAGCGATACGAGCCTCTTCCTCGCAATACAGTTTCGATCCTCAACAAGCAAGGTGAGATGGCTCTCACGTACTCGAAGGTCTTCATCTGCAACTTCGGAAGCGAGGAACTTGCCAACGCGGAACCCAACGCGGCGAGTTTAGGGTGCGATCTTCTATGTAGCCCCGGAGAATCTTTCCCAGTCGCCACTTTGAACACCAATGAAGGCGAAGTAAAGGTGGGCGCCATGATCTGCGCAGACCGGGAATTCCCCGAGCCAGCAACCCAGTTGATGCGCAATGGAGCCGAGTTGATCATAATTCCGAACTCCTGTACTTGGGACGAAATCCGGACCGCCGGCTTGAAGACTAGAGCCGTTGAGAACCTCGTCGGCGTCGCGATGACCAACTATCCAGCGCCACAGAATAACGGCACTTCGCAAGCGCATACATGCGTAGCATGGAAAAACAACGAAATGGCCGAAACTCTTGTCGCACGTGCAGCAGAAAAGGAAGAAATCCTGCTCGCCAGATTCGATTTGGACGCGCTTCGGGCGTTCAGGAAACAAGAGCAATGGCGACTGAATTATCGTCTGGCCCGCACAGCCTACAATGCAGAAAACCGTCTCCCACGACTTTCAGTCTGACGCATTGGCCAGGCCCGGAGAAGACCTCTGCCGAGAAGCCTCACCGGATTGCCAACGTTGCGGCTGGCAAGAACTCACGGGGCGTGCACTTCACATATTTCTTGAATACAGACGGCGGACGAGCTCCCCCGTATCCTCGACAGCAGGTACTTCTCCAATCCCCAAAGAAGACACGCTTCCTGGAATTTGTCTGTGAGCAGACCTTCGCCGGAAACGGCGAGAAGCTCAACGAGTATCTGATCGGTGTGGAGGTCTACGACCGCGGAGTCGAATTCAATCCGCAAAAGGATCCGATCGTGCGCGTGCAGGCACACGAGATTCGCCGCCTGCTGAAGAAGTATTACGAGGACGAAGGCAAAGCCAGCCCCATCCGCATGCACCTGCCCTCCGGCCACTACGTGCCGATCTTCGCCCGCAACCTCGAGGAAGCAGCGCCCGAAAACGGCTCGGAAGAAGATACGGATGTTACGGAAAAGCCGGCTTTGTCTCGCCTTCCCTGGCGGCGGGCTTTCCTGTTCGCCGGACTGTGCCTGGTGCTCGCAGCCCTATTGGTTTCGGACTGGATCACGCGCCGCACCGTGCAGACATGCGCGCCAGCCAGCGCCTTGCCCGACACCTTCCAGTAGTTCTGGGGGCCGTTCCTGCCCCCTGCAGGCCCTCCGCTGATTACGATTCCCAATCACCCGCTGCTGCGGGCAGCCCACGATGGCGACAGCACGCGACCCTGGCCACCGGTCACGAGATCGCAAAATCGAGCCCGCCCGATTTTCGCGACACCATCCACTTCCACGAGTTGAAGCGTTACGTGTTTGTCCCCAGCCTCACGGACTTCACTTCCGTCGGAGAAACTCTGGCCGTGGTCGAGCTCTGCGACATGTTCTCCGTAGCCGGACAGAAGTGCCGCGTGCAGCAATCGCGCCTCGTCAACCTGGATGAAATCAAGGAGGAGAACTCGATCCTCCTTGGCGGAAGCCAGACGTGGAGCGGGCCGGGTCTTCCTGAACGTCGAAGGATTTCACTTCCAGAGCGGCATCATCCTCAACCTTAAGCGTCTGACCAACACACCTGTTCGACAGGCGGGGTCTGTGTTGAAGTGTCCGGATGACCATCCTTAGTCACGAAGAACTCTCGCTGTTGTTGGGTGGGATCGATCTGATCAAACCAAGCACAAGCGGTGGTACCGGAAGGCTCTGCCAGAAGGACCTACTCCCGCATGAGTTGGTTGCTTGAACGATTCGAGCGGCTCTGGTAAATCAATAACCCATCGTGGATGCGCCTTCCATTCCTTCAGCTCCAGCCGATCTGGAGCTCATCGTACAACTGAAGCGCCAGCTAGAGTACGCGGAGCTGAGGATTCGTGTGCTGGAAGAGCGACTACGGTTGATGCGGATCGAGAAGTATGGAGCAGGCGGAGAAAAACTTTCGCAGGAGCAAAGGCAATTCTTCGAGCTTGAACTGTCGTCAGTGAAGTGATAATGGAGGCCGAGAATAACACAGAGCCAGCGCATCGTTCGACCAAGAAATCCGTCAAGCATCTGGGCCGCCAGGGGTTGCCTTCCGATTTTCTGCGCATGGAGCGGGTTCTGCCTTGCACGGCGGATCAGCGCGTGTGCAGACGCTGCGGCAAAGAAACCGTGGTGATCGGTTACGAGGAGAGTTCCCAGTTGGATGTGGAGCCGGCGACGTATTTCGTCCTGGTCACGAAACGAGAGAAGCGCGCTTGCTGGTCGTGTGAGGATCTCGGCGTCATCTCAGCGCCCTTGCCGCCACGGATCATCGAGAAGTGCCTGGCTAGTGACCGCATCGTCATCGACACGGTAGTCAGCAAATATTGCAATCACACACCCCCACATCGGCAGAGCGTGATTCTGGAAAGGGACCTCGGCTTGGAAGTCACCCGCGCGACGCTGGATGGCTGGGTTCTCAAAAGTCGGCGAGTTGCTGTCCCGATAGTCGAGGCAATAAGGCGAGAATTGATCAGCGGAAGTTACATTCAGGCGGATGAAACCCCAGTCGATGTGCAGACTCGCGAGGGCCGAGGAAACAACCACCAAGCGTACCTCTGGCAATACAGTCGTCCCGGAGGAAGCGTGGTGTTCGATTTCCGCTTAGGTCGCGGACGGGACGGTCCGAGGCGGTTCCTGGGACAGTTCGAAGGCATTCTCCAAACCGACGGCTATGCGGCGTATGGCAAAATCGGTGGACCGAGAATGGTTCATGCCGCTTGTTGGGCTCATGCAAGAAGACAGTTTTTGGGAGCAGTGCAGCTAAATCCCCGAGACCCGGTTGCAACCCCGATTGTGGCTCAGATGGACGAACTGTTTGCTGTCCATGCAGAAGCTCGCCGCAAAGCGCTGAGTGTTGCAGCACGCCATATCCGGCGCCAGGAACGAGCGAAGCCTCTTCTCGATGATATTCGCAGCAAGATCGAGGCAGGTCAGTCTGCTGCTTTGCCTTCCTCGCACTTAGCAAGGCCTGCCAGTACGTGCTCGCATTGTGGAACAAGCTCACGCGCTTTTTGGATTATCCCGAATTAGAGCTAAGTACTAACCTGGCGGAGAATTCCATGCGTCCTGTGGCACTGGGTCGAAAAACTGGATCCACATCGGCAGCCCACTGGCAGGACCGAAGGTTACAGCGATTCTCTCGGTTGTGGAAAGCTGCCGTCGGGTGCAAGTCCCGGTCCGCGATTACTTTTCTACGATTCTCCCCGGGCTTGCCGATCTCCCGATCAGGTGCCTCCCAGACCTTACTCCCGCCATGTGGGTCGCCCGGCATTCATAGACTCAATCGACCTGGGTATTAGCTCGAAGTCATTTGCGACCAAAAACATAGTTTCCTGTTTGCCGACAGACCGCCGGTAACTGCCGGATTGACTGATACTATCCGCAATTGCAATGCATGCGTTCCCGCAAGTCCTCGTTTGGTTTACGGTTTGCGGTTCGCTTGGTTCTTAACTAGCGGTCCTCTTTTCACGTGCATTGCTTTCAGCGAGCTGGCGTTCTTTTCCTGGAAGGTGCCCAGCCATTCGCTCAAGGTGTCCTCGTCGATCGAGAACACCAGCCCCGGACCAGCTTCGTACAAGACGAGGGTGAAATCGACGGTTGGACCGCCGGCGCTCGCGATGGGACCAACCGCAAATGGAGTGGCTGACTTGAAGGTGTACCGTCCCGCGGCATCAGGTGCGGCAGCAGTCCCCGTGATTGGAACGGCACTGTATTCATCCGGCGTGCCCGATACGAGGGACGCAAATGGGTCGCTGATATCTATCGGAGTCGGGGGCCCGCCGGTCCCGGTCGTGAAAACCAGCGACGCAAACGTTCCTTCCCCACGAGGTCAAACTCCCAGCCCACATTCGGGACGGGAAAGCTGCCGTTACCAACATAGGCTTGCGCCCCGAAGCCGTAGCTGTGGTTGAGGTCCGATCCGTCCGAGGCTATAGTCCCTTGTGGAACCACGATTCCCGTGCCCTGGGCGAAATCATCCAGATCAAGGACAAGTGCGGCTCCCAAGTTGGTAGCCGTAGTGTTGTTGGGATCCAGAAGGTTGAGGGTGGGATCCGTCGCATACAGCCCAAGCGTGTGAATCGATCCCAACCCAGTGATGCCGGTCATGCTGCCATAACCGAGGGCAGTCTTCGAAAAGGAGTAATGGCCTGCGAGTCCGCCCGGAGCTCCGCGCGCCATGATCGTGCCCGCGAAGCAGTTGCTCTGTGCTCTGAGGAATAGGGTTTGCAGGTAAGGCATTAACTTTTGCTGCCTCCGTCCGCAAAGCGACTCATTCTACTGGGAGTGGACTCGTATGCTCTGCCGTCAACTTCTGAATTGCCCGTCATCCGTTAGCAGACGCGAAGAGGATTGCTGAACGGCGTGACTGACAGATTGAGGGACACCTCTTTCAGTTGGGCATTACTGCACGCAACGGAAGCCGCCATCTTCGCCGGCTGTGTCAGGAGAAAAGCGCGCGTTGAGCGCGAATGTCCCTGCTCCGGATCCGTTGGGACTGAACTTGCCTGCGTTGAAGCTGCCGCCGCGGACCAGTGCCGAGGGAAAGTTCGTACCGTATCCCGCTTCAAACGCAGGATTAGTTCCGCGCATAAAATCATTCCCAAAATCGGGGCCAGCGGTACCGACAGATGGAGCCCAGGGAGTGCTGCTTCCCTGGATCCAGTCGGAGGTCCACTCAAACATATTTCCGACCATGTCATATGCTCCAAAACTCGAAACACAACGGTTGCGGGAACCAGTGGCCACAGCCCGGCCTGCGGTGGACGTGTTGCAGTCGTGCACTCCGTCGTCTGGACCCGGCTCATAGTCCGTCGGTGTCCCCGCGGCTGCGCCCTGCCACTCCGCATTAGTCGGCAATCTCTTACCCACGTTCAGACAAGCCTGTTGTGCCTGAAACCAGGTCATGAAGGCTGAGGGCCTTCTGCCAGGAACAGATGCGGCATATATAGGATTGGCCCCGGAGCAGTCACTTCCATTGAAGGAGCAAGGGTAGTCGTCGCTCGTCCGACCGAATTGAATTCCTCTTGGCTTCCCGTCCTGGGTAGGCGGCTGAGACCAGACCGATGCCTCATACTTGTCCACGCAGAGCGGACCGACTCGAACCATGTTGACAGGACATCCGTTGCCACCTCCCACCGCATTTCCTGAAGCAGAAGCGGACGAGGCTAAGTTTAGAGAAACAAGTGCCGCGACTCCCAGAGCGGCGGCAGTGAGCAAAGCTAATCGAGTCAATTTTCGTTGCATGTCGGACCTCAATTTTTTTATTGTTGGCGCGACGGCAGATCGCGCGTGCGACGTTTGCCTTACCCTGCGAGAGAGGCAGACACTCCATTAAGTACGGCCCCTTCGGTATTCATTGATACAGCTCCGCGGATTCCAGACCAACAAAAATACCGCCACCCGCAACCAATACCCGGCCATTCGGGAGCAGCGTTGCGGTGTGTCCGGAGCGCCCAACCTGCATCCTATCGACAATGCTGAAAGAGCCAGTCCCTGGATCGTAGATCTCCGCGGTGAAATTGTTGTCGCCGCCGCCTGCTACCAGCACCTTCTGGCTCGGTAACAAAGTCGCTGTATGGAAAGTTCTGGCTTCGGTCATTGATGCGGTATTCGAGAACGATCCAGTCCTTGGGTCGTAAACTTCCGCCGTTGGTGTCGGCTGCAAGTCACCTGTGGCCGTGGAGGTTGTGCCGCCGACGATCAACACCCTACCGTCGGCGAGAAGGGTTGCCGTATGTTGCTCGCGGGCCGTCGCCATTGCGCCGGTCATAGTGAATGTGCCAGTGGCCGGGTCGTAGACTTCCGCCGTGGCAACCGGGGCTGACGTAGATGTAAGGGCACCCCCCACAATGAGCACCTTCCCGTTTTGCAGCAGCGTAGCGGTGTGCAGGAAGCGCCCCACGGCCATGCTTCCCGTTGGTGTGAAAGTACCGGTGCTTGGATCATAGAGTTCGGCACTGGCCAAGCCCGCTCCAGTTGGATCTTGATCGGCCCCTCCTGCAATCAGGACTTTGCCGTTCGCCAGCAAAGTCGCTGTATGATCCCCGCGATGGGTCGTCAAGTCGCCCGTCCCGCTGAATACAGCAGTGACCGAATCGTAGAGCGTTGCCCCGCTGTATGAGCCACTAATACCTGAGTAGTCCCAAACAGAGTTTACAAACCCCCCAGCTAGCAAAACCTTTCCGTTTGGTAGTAGCGTGGCGGTGTGACCGTATATTCCATTGCCAGAATCCCCAACGATTTCAGTGAATGTGCCCGTGCTGGAGTCGTACACTTCAATCGACGAGAGCCCCACGTAACCAGTTCCGATGCTGTATTTGGTGCTGTTTGAGCCATACGCCACGAGCACTTTGTCACCCGGGAGCAAAGTGGCCGTGTGCAGGCCCCGGGCCACTTTGAGACTTCCGGTAGGTGTAAACCCGCTGGGAGAGGTCGTCACGGTGACGGTTGCACTCGCGGTTACCGTTGTTTCCTCCGTACTGGTGGTGACGACATGATACAAACCGCTAGCAGCCGGCGCGGTATAGAGTCCAGCGTTGTTTATCAGCCCACCAGCGCCCTCCTGAATTGCAAAATTTACAGCCGTATTGGTGAGCCCTGAAACGGTTGCCGCGAACATCTGCTTCTCACCTGGGCGGAGAGTAACTGCCACAGGATCAACGGTTACTCGGGGTGTCGGAACAATGACGGTGGCTACGCCAATGGCGGCCGAATTGGCCTGGCTGGTCGCTGTGACATGAAAGGTGCCAGCCCCATCCTGTGGAGGCGTGTAGAGCCCGGTAGAGTCGATCGTACCGCCAGAAGTTTCTTCAACGCTCCACGTGACCGCAGCGTTGTTCATTCCGCTGACCTTGGCCGTAAAGGTTTGTGTCGTATCCCTTAACACCTTGGCGGAATTGGGCGTTACTGTCACGTTTAGGGGCGAGGGAGGAGGGGACGACGAAGAAGTTGAACTTCCGCCGCATCCCCACTGACTGAATGTGGCAGCGGCGAACGTCAGCGTCATGGCGATCCGACGAAATCCCGGCCTCATGTACGAATTGGATCGCCAAAGGGTCAGCAAATTTTGCATGCTACCTCCTACTTCGAGAGAAGAATGTGCGATACGGTGGAGTACCTGGTTAGGTGCCGTCAAACGGCAAGGTGCAGAATTAGGGCGTTGCCGCCGAATGCCTCAGTCCCGGTCTTCGGCACCCGATGCAGCTTCCTAGGGAAGCTGAACGACCCCGTGGATCGGCGGCCCTCCGAAATGATCTGTTGCCTGCGATGGGCCGGTCGGGAGATTTGTAAAAACCAGCGTGATGTTCGAGATCTCCAAGTTTGGACCGCCGCCAAGACAGACCTGTAGTGGTACGGGCCCAGTAAATGGAGATCCTCCGTTTCCCGTTACACCCGCCATTCCGTTCACCTCCAAAACCCAGTTGTAGGTCGGGAAGGGAGTGATACCAGTCGGACAATCGGTTTGAGGCGGGTTCCAAACCAGGGTCGCGCCCTTCATCGTTATATGGTGCGTGTGCTGGTGCCGGGAGTCAGTAGCGATTCCAGAACCGGACCCTAAATCGGAAAACTCCATTGTCAGAGATGCCGAAAAATCTGCCCTTCCGTCTGGGTGCAGGTTCAGGGACCACGGGCCGCGAAGTTCCCACGGACCCGCTGTCGGGTTGGCTGATAGTGGATAGTCATTGATCACGCCGCTGTAGTGCGTGCGTGGCAAATGTTGCGCGGCCGCACCTATAGCTGCCGCCAAAATCATTCCTACGGCAACGGGTACTGCCCAAGACGTCCTGTGGTTCATAGAAAAAACCTCCAAATTCCTAAAATTGTCGGGTTCACCGAACGTCCTTCGGGTGGCATCGCCCTCGCCTGCTTAGGCCCGCCGGCCCGAGGTTCAAATTCGGTAGTTGCCCGGCTTCTGAGTGCGCAAAATAGGCGACTTGTTCGATCCAGGCAAACCGCAATGTGCGGAATGGGGGATTTGCCGTCGAATGCCGTGCTTTGCCGCCCCCCGACCGGGAGGTAAAATCGGATTCCGGGTTCGCGACCACCGCGCGGACCCATCAAGAGTGCGCGATGAGTGAAGTACCCCTTGGCACAGCATCTGTGAAACCGGCTCTAGACCGGCTGGACTCGTGGAAGGAAATCGCGGCCTACCTCAAGCGAGACGTGACCACCGTCCAGCGCTGGGAGAAGCGGGAGGGAATGCCCGTTCACCGGCACCTCCACGACCGAATGGGATCGGTTTATGCGTACAGTTCGGAACTCGATGCCTGGGTGCAAAGCCGCAAATCGCGTTTGGAAGAAGAGGAAGAGCTAAGGGCGGCGGAACGACCGGCGGAGGGAATGGTCGACGTTCGACCGACCGGGACTTCGCGGGCACGTCTCTGGCCTATTCTCGGCGGTGTGGCTGGACTCGCGCTTATTGCCATCACCTACGTTATGGTCCAGGGCCACACCGGGCATACGACCCAAACGAAAATCAGGTCATTGGCAGTCCTGCCCTTGAGCAACCTGTCGGGCGACTCAACCCAGGAGTACCTGGCCGACGAGATGACCGAAGAGCTGTGCGGACGCCTGGCCAGAATCCATGATCTGCGTGTCATTTCCCGCACCTCGGTCATGCGCTTCAAGGGTACCAAGCTCTCCATTCCAGAGATTGCCAGGATGCTTGGGGTGGACGCTCTCGTCGAAGGTTCGGTGATACGGCAGGGCAACCGGATTCGTGTGCACGCACAGTTGATTCGTGGCTCAACCGACGAGCACATTTGGTCGGATGAGTACGACGGTGAGTTGGGGGACGTACTTACTCTCGAGAGCGAGGTAGCACAATCCATCGCACGCAGAGTGGAGGTCAAAGTCACCGGAGAGGAGCATGCCAGGCTGGTCACGGCGCAGCATGTCTCGCCTGATGTTTACGAGAGCTATCTTAAAGCCCAAAATGAGTTCAGCAACAGTGGCAGCCAAGCTGAGCTTGAACAGAGTATCGCTTATTTTGAGGAAACGATCGGCAAGGACGCTAACTTTGCACCGGCTTACGTCGGCCTCGCGAACGCATATGAGAGACTCGGATCAGTTCTTGAGGGCGCCCCCCCGAAGCAAACGCATCCCAAAATGATGAGTGCAGCTCGAAAAGCAATTGAACTGGACCCGGACCTTGCGGAACCACACGTCTTGCTCGCAGGGGTATATCAGAAACAGTGGCAGTGGAGCAACGCCGAAGCGGAATTCAAGCGGGCTCTGGAGTTGAACTCGAACGATGCTGGTGCTCACGTCGGATACGCTAAGTGGCTGCTTTGCCAGGGGCGGACGGATGAGGCGCTGGCGTGGGTCCAGCGTGCCCGTGAACTTGATCCGCTTGGAGGCGCTGGCACCACTCCGCTTGGGGGCGTTGCCATCACGAATGGTTTCATTTTGTTTCATGCCAGACGTTACGACGAAGCCATCAGGGAGTTGCGAAACGACGACCCGGACCATTGGATTCTGGGGCTCGCCCTGATTGCCAACGGCCAACCGGACGAAGCAATTGCGGTGCTGGAGAAAGCGCTCGGCACCGACCGGAATCCGGCTGTAATGGGCGTGCTGGTTCGGGCCTATGCGCATGCTGGGCGCCGCAGGGAAGCCCTTCACTTGGTTGACGAGTTGAAACGACGCCAGCAGACGAGCTACGTTGCCGCTGCCCCCTTTGTGAATGCTTATTTGGGACTCGGTGACAACGAGCAGGCACTTGCCTGGCTGGAGCGGGCTTACAAGGAACAGTCAAACATCCTGCAATTGCTCAAAGTGCACCCCTACTTTGACCCCTTACGCGGCGACCCGCGTTTTGTGGATCTGGTCCACCGCGTCGGGCTTGACCAGCCTCGATAGCTGCCTCTATTCGTTTTGGGGGCGTTGCTCCGAAATATAGCTTTGTTTTCAAACGCCGGTCCTGATCACCTGGAAGTCATCTCATAAATACTCCGTGGGCTACGTTCTTTCTCGACAACGCACGGGGCAGGGCAATCTCTAGCCGCGCAAAACTTGGCCGATCTTCGGATATGATGCCGTACTACGGATCGCAGGTCTGGTTCGAATCGAATTTGCTTAGGTGTCTCGATGTGTCTCCGACCCCGCCGCTGGTTTTCAGCTTTTGTGCTGGCGATTTGCTTCGCGAATGGACTGAGGGCGCAAACCACGACTTCGGGCGCAATGACCGGCGTCGTTACTGATCAGAGCGGTGCGGTTGTGCAGAATGCGGATGTCGAGATCAGGGACGTCAACAAGGGCACGATAGGGTCAACGAAAACAGACCGCGATGGCGGGTACCGTTTCTTCTTTCTTTCTCCCGGCCAATATTTGCTAACGGTAGAGCACAACCGCTTTCGCAAGGAAAGCCGGAGTGTGACTGTCTTGCTCGAGACGCCAGTCACGGTCAACATCACGCTGGAGATTGCGACAGCAAACAGCGAAATTACGGTCACTGCCGAGACTCCGGTCATTCAAGCAGACAACGGCGACGTTTCGATTACGATAAGCCAGAAACAGATCTCGGAACTACCTAACCCGGGTAACGACCTCACCTACATCGCCCAGACCGCTCCGGGCGCAATCATGAACACCGACAATGCGCTCACTGGGGGCGGCGGCGGGAACTTTTCAATCTTGGGCATGCCGGGGACGTCAAATCTTTTCACCGTGAATGGCATGAACGACAACTTGGGTCATGTTAATTTCACTGGCGCCACGGGTATGTTACTGGGTCAGAACCAAATTCAGGAAGCCACAGTGGTGAGTAATGGCTACTCAGGACATTTTGGAGATGCCGCAGGCTCCTATGTGAACTACGTCACAAAGTCTGGAGGGAATGATTTCCACGGGAACGCCGAGTACTTTTGGAATGGGAGCGTGTTGAACGCTAACGACTGGATCACGAAAGCGTTCGGCAATCCTCGCCCGTTCGATATCGCCAATCAGTGGGCAGGTTCGCTGGGAGGCCCCATTCAGAAAAATAAGCTCTTTTTCTTTGTCGACACCGAAGCCTTGCGAGTCTTGCTGCCCTCTCCTGTTCAGGTGGTTCTCCCGAGCCCCCAATTCGAGGAGGCAACCATCGCTAATATCGATTCTCTCTTTGGCTCTGCGTCGGCTTCTGATGCTTTCTACAAGCAAATCTTCAGTCTGTATAACCAAACTCCCGGAATAGCCGGAGCTACTCCGGGAAGGAGCTTCGCCGATCATCTTGGTTGTTTTGACGCAAGCCCGAGCGGGTTCATGGGTCCGAAGACCGCACAAGGGCAACTCGGCGTGGACCTTCCGTGCGCCATCCATTTTCAGAAAACACTTGGGCAGCCGACGAGTGAATCCATTGTTTCTGGCCGTATGGATTGGAATATCCGAACCAACGATCGTGCATTCTTCCTCCTCCAATACGATAGTGGCCGTCAACCCATCGTCGTCGACCCGATAAGCTCACTTTTTGACGTCTATTACACCGGGCCATGGTGGGAAGCACAATTGAACGAAACTCACACATTCGGAATAACCGCCGCGAACCAGTTCCTATTGGCGGGTATTTACCAGGATGAGGTGTCGAGCCTCGTCAACCCGAAGCAAACCCGAGCCGCTTTTCCGACCACTCTAGATTGGTCGTATGCCGGTGGGCCATTCACGCAGCTGGGAGGATTTGACTACATCTATGGCTATCCCATCAGCCGAGGGCTCACACAATATGAGATCGGCGATGATTTCCTGAAGACTTGGGGCAAGCACAAGTTCGGATTCGGTGGAGATTTCCTGCGAGCATATTTGAGCAACTCAGCGTATGCGCAGAACGCCCTTGGAGATGTCGTTCCACAAACCATCGATGCATTTTATTCCGGAGGCGCCGACCCAGCATCTCCGCAGAGTGACTCCACACGCTTGAGTCAATCTTTTCCCACGCAGCTGGCACAGCGCTTCGCTTCGTACACTCTTGCGGGCTACGGGCAGGATGAGTGGCACGTAAAATCCAACCTGACCCTTACTCTTGCCTTGCGGGTGGAACATCCATCAAATCCGGTCTGCGCCCGCGCTTGCTTTGCCGAACTATCTGGACCTTTCGAATCGATCAGTCACGACCCCGCACAGCCTTACAATCAAGCGATCTCAAAACGTACGCAAGCTTTTTTTCACAAGGACGCGGTTCTGTGGTCGCCACGATTCAGTTTCGCCTGGCAACCGAGGGGAGTTTCGCATAATGCCATCATACGTGGCGGTTTCGGTTTATTTTACGAGCTGATCGGCGGGTTCGGAACCCCTTTCTCTTACAATCCACCACTCGTTAACCGTGTGAGAGTATTTGGCAGTTACAATCTCGCTCCGGAAGAAACCGACAGCCTCTTTAAGGTGGCCGCAGCCTCGAATGCTGCCTTTATCAACGGGTTTGCAGCCGGCGAAAACCTCGCTCAGATCAAAGCGTCGGATCCTGGGTTCTTCCCTCCCAGCATTACCGTTCCGAGTAATGATCCCCATTCACCCCAGTATCAAAAATGGAGTCTAGAACTGCAGCAGACTTTTGGTACCAGCACTTCCGTGACTCTCGGTTACTACGGAAATCACGGAATTCATGAGTTCGTGCAAAATCCCTCAGCTAATGCTTACGGATGGGGTCCGTTTCCCAAAGCCCTTTGCAGCAGTCCGCCCGTTCCGCCATGCGCCGACCCTCGTTTCGGTGGCGTCACCGAATACGCAACACCGGGGATCTCGAACTATAACGGTATCGTTGTTTCCTTTCGCCGGCGATTTGCCGGTTTCGGCAGTGGTTTATTCCAGGCAAGCTACACCTATGGCCATGACCTGGATGAAGTTTCCAACGGAGGCCTAGCCGAGTTTACGGCGGGTAGTTCCGTCTACCCTCAGGACCCCTTCCAGCTGCGAGGCAGCTACGGAGCGGCAGATTACGATGTTCGTCACTCCCTGAACGCGAACTATGTATGGCAACTCCCGGTAAAGGCCATGCTCAGGGGCCGCGGACCCGATTACCTGGTGAGGGGATGGCTGGTCTCGGGAACGATTTTCGCCCGAACCGGATTTCCCTACACGGTGATCG
>Ga0335069_10001846_pt1 | contig 33420 bp, 30 predicted proteins | sample Lox_Sample_11_FD_206714 | JGI IMG/M metagenome (GOLD analysis project Ga0335069, IMG submission 206714) | Soil microbial communities from Loxahatchee National Wildlife Refuge, Florida, United States - Lox_Sample_1.1 | ecosystem: Environmental > Terrestrial > Soil > Wetlands | place: USA...
AAAATCGATAGGTCCGGCAACGAAACGATCATTTACAGTTTTGCGCCCAAACCCGATGGCTGGGGGCCATACGATGTGGTGTTGGGTACCGGCGGCAAAATATACGGCACAACTAGCATTGGAGGATTGAATGGCAACGGAGCTGTATTCGCAATAGATACGAGGGCCAGTGTTCTCATTAGGGAAACCGTCCTCTATAGCTTCGGGGGGCAACCTGACGGGGTTGGCCCTCTTGGCATTGTGTGGCAACCGGGCGAAGTCTATGGCATGACCGTCTACGGTGGTGATCCCAGGTGCTCTTGCGGCACTGTGTACAGCGTTGACGCTAAAGGCAATGAAACTATAGTTCACAGCTTCACCGGAGTTCCTGATGGGGACACTCCCGGCCGTGAATTGATTCGCGATTCGGCGGGTGACCTCTATGGAGTTACCACCGACGGCGGAGCTTACGGCTACGGAGCAGTGTTCAAGCTGACGCCGTAGCATAGGGCGTCATCAGTGCCCGTCAGTATGGTTCCTAATCCCAGAGCGAAAATTGTCCGCTTTTTGTCGGTGTAGAGGGTGAGAACCGGTGCAAAAGCAGGCTACTCGCGAAGTTAATTCTTTAGGAATTTATTGGACTTAGTACGCCGGTGTAGGCTGGCTTATCCGCTGTAATCGCCCTACGAACCAGAAGGTCGGGAGTTCGAATCTCTCAGGCCGCTCACAGGGGCCGCGAACATGGGCGGCCCTCCTTGTCCCCGTCGAAAATCAGCTCCTCACGGTCCTTGCGCGGCGATAGCCCCGATGTCTGCAACGTTGTCGCCTTTCTTCAACGACGGAACCGCGTTGATGTGCAAGATGACACCGGCGATCGGAGCGCGGGCTTCGAGTATTACCTTGCCGAAGTAATCGGTGACAAAACCGATTTTCATGCCTTGTTGAACATAGGTACCGCGCTTCACCAGCGGATACCAGATGCCAGGGCCATCGGATAAAACATCCACGAGCTTGTCGATCCACACGGGATTCTCGATGCTCCGCGGAGTCCCGGGAAGCATTTTGAGAGCGCGCATGGTACTGAGTGTCCCGTCGACCAGGAGAGCAACATCGTCGGTATCGACGACGCCGGCATAGCCGGCTTCGACCACAATGGAAGGTTTACCGCGCGCAGTCGAAGTGTTGTCGAGGTAGCGCGTGGCGTTCAGGTCGGTGGGGCGGTCGCGCCATATGATGATGTGGTCGAGCCCAAATGCGAGCACCATCGCTTTCGATATTCGGTCTTGCGCCTCCTTGCCGGTGGGTCCCCAATACGCGTAAGGACGGAGACTCTCGTCGAGGTCGCCGCCGTGATAGTCGATCAGATAGTCACAACGATCGACAATCTGCTTGGTGATTAGAAAAGACGCACGTTCGGTTTGTGTCCCATCTTCTTTTCCCGGATAGAAGCGGTTCATGCTTTTGTTATCGACAGGGTTTACGTGCGGGACCTTTTGCTCGAACGATTGAACGTTGACCATGGGCACGAGAATCACCGTGCCGGTGATTTGAGACGGATCGAGCAGGTTAATGAGTTTTTCAATCGCGATGATTGAGGTGTATTCAGTGCCGTGAGCGCCAGAGACCAGAGCGAGGACCGGGCCACGCTTTTCGCCGTTGATGACGACGACGGGAATCCTGGCAGCGGCGTCGACTCCGGCGGGAACGTCCAAGTAGCCGGTTGATTTCTGACCAGGAGCGGCAGACGCACTGCCGACAGAAAAAGACGAAACCTGTGCCTGGATTGACAGTGCCGCGAACAGAAAAATTCCGAGCCGAACCAACGTGCGAGCAGAAGACCTGAGCATATTTCCTCCGAGCGGCTGATCAGGATAACGCGAGGGCTTGGGCTATGTACATCAGAAGCTCCAGAATGTGTTTTGCCTGGCCGATCTTGGCGCTTCTCGCCAGAGTTTTTAGCCAGCAGCAGACCTTTCGCAGGAAAACGACGCCGAAAGAGTAGGCGAGCTTCTCACCAATTGACGGAAGCGATGATTGAGGATCAAAGACGAAAAACCGATGCCCAGGAATGACTAAACGAAGGGCCGGATAAGCTCTTAGTCTCGGCGATTCCAGACAAAAGAGACATGGGACGCTTCATGCCCAGATTTTCAACAGGAGGGGTGGCCTCCATCGTGCGTTTATCGCGGACGTAAAACTTGCCCTGCGGCACGAAATTCCTACCGGGCGGGAACAGCCGCCAGGCTTGATTTTTCAGGGATTTAAAAATGGCAAGCGGGGTGCTACACTCCATGGCAGACGAAGTGGCGCGCAACGGGGCGTTCTTGAGAATAAACTTCGGCCAGAGGTTTTCTTGGACGCCCCTTGCATTTTCTTAAAAGCGCACAAAAATTAAAGGCCGAAGCAAGCCCTCCCCCGAACGGCTCACACCAGTATCAGTCTTTCCCCTACATCTAATCCTGCACGTCGCAGCAAGCCGGCGATTACTGGCTCCTTCATGCGTGAAGCGTCGTACTCGATCCTGACAATCTTGTCCTTCTGATCGAAGGTGATGCGGCGCACGCCATAGACTTCGCGGACGCCATCCAAAGCCCGCAATTCGGCTTCTCCGGGCGCCGTTGTGTAACGGTAAGCAACTTCCATCTGTGTCATAAGTGCTGGCCTTTCAAGGGGAAACGTGTTTGCCAACGCCTCGGCTGAATCGCAATCGAGGACTCCACAATCTTACAATACGAAGCGGAGGTCGGTTCGATGGCTGGAGTATCGCAGTTGGCGGTGAAGGATCCGGTGTGCGGGATGAACGTTAACCCTGAGACCGCCAAGCATCGGCGGGAGCATGCCGGCAAGCCTTATTATTTCTGCTGCGGCGGCTGTGCGGAGAAGTTTCAGGCCGATCCGGAGAAGTATCTAAAATCGAAGCCCGCGCTGGTGACACTTGGCGCGCCGGTGAAAGCGGCCTCAAGCGGGGTTGCGCAAATCTCTTCTGCGAAGCCGACTGCCCCATCCCCTGGGAATTATGTGTGCCCGATGTGCCCGGAAGTGAAGGCAACGAAGCCTGGTCCCTGCCCAAGTTGCGGAATGGCACTCGAGCCAGAGATGCCGCTGGCGGCCCGGACGGAGTACACCTGCCCAATGCATCCGGAGATTGTGCGGCCCGGACCCGGTTCGTGCCCGATCTGCGGCATGGCGCTTGAACGACGCACGGTGACGGCTCAGGAAGAAGAAAATCCCGAACTGCGCGATATGTCGCGCCGCTTCTGGGTCGGAGTGGGGTTGACAGTCCCGCTTCTCGCAATCGCCATGTCCGACATGCTGCCGGGAATGCCGGTGCAGCATGCTCTTCCAAGTGGATGGCTGCCGTGGATTGAACTTCTGCTCGCGACGCCGGTCGTTGTGTGGGCGGGATGGCCATTTTTCCAGCGTGGCTGGGCTTCGATCGTAAACCGATCGACCAATATGTTCACCCTGATCGCGATGGGTACGGGCGTGGCCTACGTCTACAGCTTGGTCGCGACAGTTCTGCCGGGAATTTTCCCGGCGTCGTTTCTTGAGATGGACGGAAGGCCGCCGGTTTATTTTGAAGCTTCAGCTGCGATCGTCACTCTGGTCTTGCTGGGGCAGGTTTTAGAGTTGCGAGCGAGAAGCCGCACTGGCGCTGCGATTCGAGCCCTGCTGGACCTCAGTCCGAAGACCGCGCGAATTGTGCGGTATGGCAAAGAAGAAGACGTCCCCCTGGATCAGGTAAAGGTTGGCGATTGCCTGCGAGTTCGTCCGGGCGAGAAAGTCCCAGTCGATGGAGTCGTGCTGGAGGGAACCAGTGCGGTCGATGAATCGATGATTACAGGAGAGTCGATCCCAGTTGAAAAATCCGCTGCCGGCCATCTGATTGGCGCGACAGTAAACGGAACCGGCTCGTTCATCATGCAGGCGGAACACGTAGGCAGCGAGACTTTGCTGGCACAAATCGTGCGCATGGTCAGCCAGGCACAACGCAGTCGCGCACCCATCCAGCGCCTTGCCGATCGCGTAGCGGGATGGTTTGTTCCAGCCGTGATTGCGATAGCGATCGTCACATTTATTGTGTGGGCTCTATTTGGACCGCAACCCCGCCTGGCGCACGCATTGGTAAATGCAGTTGCAGTGCTGATCATCGCGTGTCCCTGTGCCCTCGGGCTGGCGACGCCGATGGCAATCATGGTTGGCACCGGGCGCGGCGCTCATGCGGGAGTCCTGATCCGTAATGCCGAAGCGCTGGAGACACTAGAGAAAGTCGATACGCTTGTCCTCGACAAGACTGGAACACTTACTGAGGGCAAGCCGTCGGTCGAATCGGTCATCCCGAGGCCGGGCTTCGAGGACGTCGAACTGATACGGCTGGTCGCGAGCCTTGAGCAAGCCAGCGAGCATCCGCTGGCGTCAGCGATCGTTACTGCGGCAAAGGCAAATTCTATCCCGCTGTCCGCGACATCAGAGTTCCAGTCGAAGACCGGTTTGGGCGTCGTAGGCCGCGTCGAGGGTAAGACTGTAATCGCTGGGAACGAAGGTCTGCTAACCAGCCTTCGAATCGCAGCCGAGACTCTGGCCCCGCAGGCAGCGGAACTTCGTCAACAAGGGCAGACGGTCATTTTTGTTGCGATCGATGGCAAAGCAGCAGGACTTATTGGAATCGCCGATCCGGTGAAGAACTCGACTCCAAGTGCGCTACGCGATTTGAAAGCGGCAGGCCTACGCATCGTAATGCTGACCGGCGACAACCGCGCAACGGCCGAGGCAGTCGCGGCAAAGCTCGGAATTGACGAGTTCGAAGCTGAAGTTCTGCCGGACAAAAAGTCAGCCGTGCTTGCGCGCCTGCAGAAAGAGGGTCACAAAGTTGCCATGGCGGGCGACGGCATCAACGATGCGCCTGCGCTGGCCCAAGCCGATGTAGGGATCGCGATGGGCACGGGAACCGACGTTGCGATGGAAAGCGCCGGCATCACTCTGGTGAAGGGGGATCTCACTGGCATTGTGCGCGCCCGCAAGCTTAGCCAAGCCACAATGCGGAATATTCGACAGAATCTCTTCTTCGCCTTCGTTTACAACTCAGTCGGCGTCCCGATTGCGGCCGGCGTTTTGTATCCATTTTTCGGATGGTTACTCAGCCCGATTCTGGCTGCAGCCGCCATGAGCTTCAGTTCAGTGTCGGTGATCACGAATTCACTACGGTTGCGGAAGGCCACTCTCTAACCTGCATCAGCCGTGCTGTCCCGGCTCCGAGATATTCGGACGATCCGGGAGCCTATCAACGATTGCAGCGCGGCCCCGATTGAGTACGCCACTGCCAGGTAAAGAAAAACAGTGCTATTCAATTGATCCTTATTGTCGGGAAAGGAGGCGTAGCCAAAGAAGTGCATCAGGGACGTACCCCAGGATGCGCCATTCTGGTCTTTCCATTCCCAAAAGACACGAATAAGATTCGCGAGCGGGATGGACCAAACCCAAAACCGATATGATCCGCGAAATCGGTAGCGGCTTATGAGACCTGCCAAGAACGCCAGTGCGACTGGGAAGACATAGAACGGTGTCAGTGCTATTCGCGCTTTTGTCGCGTCTGGAACGAGCGGTCCTCCCATCGCCATCAGAAGACCACCAGTGAGCATCACACCAAAAGTTGCAATAGCCGTATTTAGAACCCAAAGGCCAAGCCACTTGGCCCGATCAATCATTCCTGCTCTTTCCAGTCTATTGATTTGAGGAGTCATTGGATGCGCATGAGAAGTTAAGGCACCATCTGGGACGGTGTGAATCACAAGCCAAAATTCAAGGTGTTCTCACACGGCTGGCGACCTCGGCACCGCACCTTCGGAAATGATCGACGTTCCACGTGTAGATAATCGTCGCCTTCGCTTTGATCGCGCACTGCGCGATCAGCGCATCGTAGACGGTTCCACCCAGAATCCCTTCTGCTGCAGCCTCGGCGATGGCTGAAGAGTATTCGTCCGAGGTCAAAACAACCGTCTCAAGGTGTTCCCTTATGTTATCGAGTACGAGCAGGACCTGCTCACAACTCATTCGCTGTCTTCCAGGAAGCCTCGTCAGCGCGGCATACACCTCGGCTAGACTATGCGCGGCACAAGACGCGCTGTGCCGGTTTGCGTGCTGATACACGGAGAAACTTGGTCCATGATGTTCGTGGTGCACCGAAGATGCAGCCACCAGCACGGAGGTGTCAAAGAAAATCTTCACTTGACCTTGCCGAGGTTACGGCGGTCGCGCTCCTCGCGCACCTTGCGTAGAGTTTTATTTACGGTTTCAGTATCCAGAGGCTCTCCGGAATCGAATACCCAAACTCCTTGTTTCTTGTACATGCGACCTTTGCCCCGGGCGGGACGCAAGACGATGCGGTCCTCGGAACTCTCCAGTTCGAGGGAATCCCCCGGCGCCAGTTGTAGTTCTTCCCGTACTGGCTTCGGCAGGACTACCCGTCCAGCTTTGTCGACCGTAAGTGTGGTAACCATTATGCCATTTTACCATAATATATGGCATCCTGACGGGTGGAAGGTCGGTTGCTGGTTGCGCCGGCGAGCCTCAGACCGACGGGTAACTCACTCGTGCAATTGACACGTTCTCCTCGCTGCACAACAATGTTGGCAACAAGATGCATCACAAGCAAAGGGGAGATACCTATGGCAGACGAGGGTCAGCCGGTCATCATGCAGACTGAGTCCGGCAGCAACGCGGGCAAGTGGATTCTGATTTTGCTTGCAATCATTTACGCAGCGGGGTCCAGCTACTTCATCTACACACTGAAAAGCCGGCTCGATGATGCTGGCAAGGCGCAAACGGCCAGCAACGCTCAGATCGCTGAACTGAGCAAGCGCATGCAGTCCGCCGAAGCCGATTCTGAGGCGCTGGCTACACAGGTCGGGATGACGAAGAAAGAACTGACGGAACGATCTGCCGAATTGCAGCGCCAGCAGCACGCCGCCGAACAACGAGAACAGCGGTTATCGGAGGACCAGAAGAAGCAATTTGCGGCGGTCAATGGCGACCTCTCCAACGTCAAAACCGACTTGGGTGGCGCCAAGAGCGATATTGCCAGTACCAAATCCGATCTTGCTGCCACTCAAGCCAAGCTGCAAAGCACGATCGGAGACCTGGGCGTGCAGAGCGGGCTCATCGCGCACACACGGGATGACTTAGAAGTCTTAAAACACAAGGGCGACCGGAACTACTATGAGTTCACGCTGGTGAAAGGGGCTAAACCGCAGGCGGTTTCGACTGTGTCTCTCCAGCTGAAAAAGACGGATCCCAAGAAGGGCAAGTTCACGCTGAACGTCACGTCGGATGACAAGACGATTGAGAAGAAAGATCGCAACATTTCCGAGCCAATTCAGTTCTACTCGGGACGCGATCACATGTTGTACGAGCTCGTAGTCTGGTCAGTGGACAAAAAACAGGCGACAGGCTACCTAAGCACGCCCAAGGGCGCTCCGACACCAGTAACGCCTGGCATCTGATCAAATGCCGATCGCGCACGACCTGCTCGTAGTGGTCATGAGGACGGCGGTAATTTACGGCGTCGTCCTCCTTGGTGTGCGACTGAGCGGCAAGCGCGAAGTCGGGCAGATGACTCCGTTTGATCTGACGCTGCTGCTCCTACTCAGCAACTCCGTGCAGAACGCCATGGTCGGACCCGACAATTCCCTGCTTGGCGGTATCGCAGCGGCCGCTACGCTTCTCATCCTTAATTACCTCATTGCCGAGGTGGCTGGTGCCAATCGCCGCTTTCGCAAGTTCGTCCAGGGCCAGCCGAGTTTGCTGGTGCATGATGGCCAGGTTATCGCTTCACATATGGCGAAGGAACACGTCAGCATGGATGCGCTGCACTGTGCCCTACGTGAGCACGGCATCAACGCTCTGAAAGACGTCGCTCTCGCGGTGTTGGAAGTGGATGGCTCGATCAGCTGCCTGAAGTACGACGAGATCAAGCCCGACGCGAAGACACACCTGGTGCGCAGAAGATACCTTCAGAAGCATCAGTAGTCTTACTTCGTGAGAATCAGCGGGACTGGCTGATCGTAGGGCTGGATGATGACCTTCAGCGACTTCCGTGCCGCGAAGGCGTCCGGCATAACCGGAATACCAACTACGATCGTTCCTTTGACTTGCGCTCCCGGCTCAATCTTCGCCTCACGCTGCAATGGCGTGGTGGCGTATTGCTTGAGCGCGGGGAACGCCAGATAGTAGCGGTTCAAGTCAACCGCTGGCGCTGCATCTCCGGAGAATACGCCATTTGCGGTGTCGACCTCGGCTTTAATGGTCTGGATGTAGAACGGCTTCTTGCCATTGTTGGTGAAAGAAACGTTGATCGCAGCCATGACTTCGTTCTGCCCGGGAATTTCGACCGAGGCAATTTCGTCAATTGATCCGGAGGCGCTGGAAAGCGGCCTCTGGATGAATGCTGCAATGCCCCAGCCAATCAGAATGAGCACAACTCCGATGGCGACGATCTTTACTGGCGGAAGGTTCTTCTTCGCCGTGCCGAATTCTTCGCCAATTCGAAAGTCTGATCCAGGCTGGGCGGGAGCGGCGGTAGCAGGCGGATTTGGGTTTGGCGCGGGAGGGGGCAAGTTGTCCGGCATAGTCCGTTATATTCTAGGCCCGATCGAAGGCTGAAAGCTAAGAGCTAACTGCTAAGAGCTTGCTTACCACGCATGCTTCATCGCCTTAGCGAATTTCTGCACTGGCAATGTGTTCAGCACGTCGTCTTTGGTCAACCACGCCCGTCGCGCCTGCAAAATGCCGTAGCGGATCTTGTCCATATGCGAGGTGTGGTGCGAGTCGGTATTGATAACGATTTTCACCCCATACTGTTTCGCCAAGCGCAGATGACGGTCGCAAAGGTCCAGGCGATCGGGATAAGAATTCAATTCCATTGCCACTTTGCGTGCCGCCGCCGCTTTCAGAACCGCGTCGACATCGAACGGATAGGCATCGCGGCGCAACAACTGCCGCCCGGTGGGATGCCCGATGATCGACGTGTTGGGATTTTCGATGGTTTTCAGCAGCCGATCGGTCATCTGCTCGGACGTTTGATTGTTCATGTGAGAATGCACGCTGGCAATCACCAGATCCATCTGCTCGAGCACGGAATCCGAAAGGTCTAGCGCACCATCAGCAAGAATGTCTACTTCAATTCCGGCAAAAATCTTTATTCCGTCGATCTTCTCATCCGCCGTCCGAATTCTGTTGATGTGCTCGACGGCCCGAGTGTCGTCCAGACCATTTGCGAATGCGAGGTTTTTTGAATGGTCGGTGATGGCCATGTACTTGTAGCCATGCTCACGCGCCGCCTCAGCCATTTCTTCGATGGTGTTACGGCCATCGGTTTCCATGGTATGCATGTGCACATCGCCCTGCAGATCTGACTGGGTGATCAAAACCGGCAGCGTGTGATTCGCGGCCGCGTCGATTTCTCCCAGGTTTTCGCGAATCTCTGGGGGAATGTAATCGAGCTTGAGCTTGGCGTAAATCTCTTCCTCAGTTTTGCCCGCGACCGCTTTTTCGTCATCCAGTTGCGCCAGGCTGTACTCGCTTAGCGTATAGCCCATCTTCAGAGCACGCTGGCGCAACGCGACGTTATGCGCCTTGCTGCCGGTGAAATACTGCATCGCAGCGCCGAACGATTCTGGAGCTAAGAAGCGCACATCCACTTGCATTCCACCGCGCAATCGGAAGCTAACTTTGTTGTCGCCGCGGGCGATGATTTCCATCAATCCGGGAAGCTTGATGATGTGCTCGATCAGTTTCTGCCGCTCTTCGTCATCGCAGCACGCCTTGCCCGTAACTAGAATGTCGAGGTCGCCTACAGTTTCGCGACCACGCCGCAGCGAACCCGCAGGTGTCACCTTCTCCACGCCCGGATAGTCTTTCAAGTGCTCGATGATTTTTCCGGCCTGAGTTTCCGCCGCATCGATCAGGTAACGCCCGGCAATCCTGCGATAGTCCTCGATCGCCTTGAGCAGCTTCTGTTCCTGCTTTTCGCCCATGCGCGGCAGTTCGCGAATCTTGCCTTCGCGAGCCAATTGCGCGACGCCATCCACGTCCGAGACTTGATAGGCGCTCCAGATCAGCGCGATGGTCTTCGGCCCGAGCCCTTGAATCTTGAGTAGCTCAAGCATGGAGGGCCGATATTTTTTGAGCATTTCCGCATGCAGCGAGAGTTTGCCCTCTTTGAACATCTCCTGCAGGTTGGCAAGCATTCCCTTGCCGATGCCCGGAATCGCCAGCACCTTCTTGGGTTCGTTGATCAAGTCGGACATCTGCTGCGGCATTGCCTCGACCGCCTCAGCGGCATTGCGATAAGAACGGATGCGGAAGGAGTCCTGCCCGTCGATCTCGAGAAGATCGGCGGTCTCGTACAGAATGCCGGCGATTGCCTTGTTGTCCATGCGGCACTCCAGATTAACAAAGTTGTGAGCAAGAGAAAGCAGGGACAACGGCGAGTAAAAGGCAAAAAACGTCCCCGCGCATCCGAAAAGGATCAGAGTTGTTCCGTGCCGTTACAGGGTGATCGTGCTCTGGCACAGAATTGGCAGGCAATCCAAACAGCCCAATGTTATGCCTTAAGCAGGCTTTGTAACATTCGCTGCTTGCGGACCCTTTGGCCCTTGCGTGATCTCGAACTCAACTGCGTCCCCCTCTTGCAGGCTCTTGTAGCCGTCCGAAGAAATGGCGCTGTAGTGAACGAACACGTCCGCCCCACCATCACGTCCGATAAAACCGTACCCCTTAGCGTTGTTAAACCACTTAACCGTACCTTTCAAACGTTCCACGTACGCCCCCTAAAGGCACGACCCGGCGATTGCCGGAAGCGCACCTTCCGATTTTGATGCAATTCTCGTGCGCCATGTGGGCGCGTGTCAAGGGAGGCGGACAGAATTGAAGCAAACTTAAGGACGGGTCTACTGATATTCTTCTAGGTTTTGCGGAGATTTCTCAAATTTTGGGCGAGCCAAAGCACGCCGCAAATAGTCTTGCCATCCTGCACCCGGCCTGCCGAAATCTGGCTGACGATTTTGCTGAGCGGGAAAAAGCGCACCTGGATTACCTCGTCTTCTTCCGGATGCGCCGGCCCTGCCTGCAGTCCTTTCGCCAGATAAATTGCCATGGTTTCGGCCACGAAGCCGGGACTGGCATAGTATTTCAAAATTCTTTTCCAACTGCGCGCGGTGTAGCCGGTCTCTTCCTCCAATTCACGTTTGGCCGCGGGCAGTTCTTTTTCGCCTGCATCGATGCGCCCCGCACATAGCTCCCACAAAAACTGCTGCGCGGCATGACGATACTGGCGCACCAGCAGGACTTGCGGTTCACGTCCACTATTGTCGACCGGCATGATTACTACAGACCCGGTGTGACGAACGATGTCGCGGCGGCCCTGCACTCCGGTCGGTTCCAGCACTTGATCTGTGGTGACCCAAAAGGCCGGACCTTTGTAGGCCAGCTTGGAGGAAAGAACTCTCGCTTTCCTGGAGGAGGACTTTTTTGCAGACTTACTGGACATAAGACCAATATACGGTATGACATCGATCGCTTTTTGCCGGAACTAAGTTCGCCTGCTATGCTCCCGGATGATGGACAAGCCCACGATTGCGATAGTAGGGCCTGGAAGGCTCGGAAGCGCGCTGGCCAAAGAATTGTTTCGCGCCGGGTACGTGATCAGGGAGATCGTTTCGCGAGACAATCCGGCTTCCCGAAGGAAAGCCTCGGCATTGGCGAAATCAGTTCGGGCGCACGCAGGGACCGTTAATGCAGCCCGTCTTGAGGCCGACTTAGTCTGGTTCTGCGTACCCGATCGCGAAATCGCGAAGGCTGCGGGCACTTTAGCGAAATTCTGGCGGGGCAACTTTGCATTTCACTCCAGCGGCGCGCTCACCAGTGACGAACTCGCGCCATTACGGAGAGCCGGAGCTTCGACTGCATCAGTTCATCCCCTTATGACCTTCGTCCGCGACACTTCGCCGTCATTAAAAGGTGTGCCTTTTGCTATCGAAGGCGATGTGGCAGCAGTTAAGGCGGCACGAGAAATTGCGAGGAAGCTCGGCGGCGCACCGTTCTCGATTCGTAAGCAAAATAAAGTTGCGTATCACGCTTGGGGAGCGTTCACATCTCCGCTGTTGATTGCACTGTTCGCCGCGGCAGAGGAAGTAGCTGGACTTGCGGGATTGTCTGCGGCTGAAGCTCGCAAGAAGATGTTGCCGATCATTCGCCAGACGATCACGAACTATGCTGCGCTGGGACCTGAGAAGGCTCTAACTGGGCCGCTCGTGCGTGGAGACGTTGAGATCGTGCGGAAGCACTTGCGCGCTCTAGGCAACACATCCGAAGCCCTATCCGTTTATCGCGCCTTGAATGATTCCGTGCTTGCCGGCTCTCGGATGCGAGACGCGAAGAATCTACGCAAGCTACTAAGAAGTTGAAACGGATCAGCTGACCATCACTCTCTGGATCGACCGTGCATGCCCCGTCTTCTCGTCACAATCCACAACCACAGCGCATAACCGGACATCGCCCGTCGCCGCTTCAAAACGGGTCGGCATGTTGCTGAGAAACTTGCCTACGATCAGTTCTTTCTTCACGCCGATCACGCTGTCGTACGGACCCGTCATCCCAACATCGGTGATGTAAGCCGTGCCGTTCGGAAGCAGGCGATCATCTGCTGTAGGAACGTGAGTGTGAGTTCCGACCACCAGCGTCACACGGCCGTCCAAGTGCCAACCTAACGCCATTTTTTCTGATGTCGCCTCGGCGTGAATATCAACGATCACTACTTTGGCTTTGATTCCCTTCAAAAGCTGATCCGCGGTGCGAAATGGATCGTCGTTCGATGCCATGAAAACGCGGCCCTGCAGGTTTATTACCGCGTACGGTACATCGCCTTTGCGTCCCTCGTACAGTCCCCAGCCTGGCGTTCCCGGTACATAGTTTGCCGGTCGCAGCACGCGATGCGCCGGGCTATGCGGATTCCCATCGGCCGACTCGAAATAATCAAGGATCTCGCGCTTGTCCCAGACGTGATTTCCCGTAGTGATGACGTCAATTCCCAACTCGAAAAGCTCATCAATTAAAGGCGGCGTGATCCCGAATCCGGCCGCGGAGTTCTCCCCATTCGCAATGATCAGATCAATGGCGTGATCCTTCACCAGGCCGGGCAAGCGGTCTTTGACAATGGTCCGACCCGGGCGGCCAAAAATGTCGCCGATAAAAAGAATGTGCATGAGTTCTTGATGGTACCACGCAGATATTTTGTGGAAGACCGAGCGAGTTGATAGCTTATGGCTGCAGTTCGGCGGCCTTAAGGAAGTCGTAATTCCCTGGCGGATTCAGAGTCAGGTTTTTCACGCGTTTCGAATGTATCAGCACGTTGTCTTGATACCAGAGATTGATATATGGCAGATCGTTGGCCAGGATCTGTTGAATCTCGGCATAGAGTTGCTTGCGCTTCTCCTGATCGAGCGTGCTGCGCGCCTGGTTGATGAGCGCATCCAGGTTTGCATTGGAATAGTAGGTTCGGTTGGCTCCCTTCGGCGCCCAGTTCCTGGAATGAAAGAGGTATTCGAAGATGTCCGGATCTTCATTACCCCCAATCCAGCGCAGCGAATGTACCTGGTACTCTCCGCGCGTCACGTCGGAAAAGAAGGTCGCGAACTCAAAAGTCCGAATGTCGAGTGCAATCCCAACATCTCTCAGTTGCTGCTGCAGCACCGCGGCAAGCAGACGCGTACTCTCTTCAGTTGAGGTCTTCATCACGATGTGAAAACGCACTCCGTTGACCGCGGGATAGCCTGCCTGGTCGAGCATTTTCCGTGCCTGTTCCGGATTGTATTCATATCGGGGCACGTTCCCGTCGTATGCCCAGCTCTCCGGCGGCAAAAGGCTGAAGGCTGGGCGAGCGAAATCGCGCATCAGGTAATGGATGAACGGCTGACGATTGATGGCGTATGCGACGGCTTGCCGCACTCGCACGTCTTTCAAAATCGGATCGCGCAGGTTGAAGGCGAAATACGACAGCACGGTGCCCGGCGCGTGCATGATTTCCAGACTGGGTTCGCGCTCCAATGCTGAAATCATGTCGCCGGCGAAGGCATTGATCGCGATGTCGGCGGTTCCCTTGCGCAGTTCGAGGGCGCGCGTGGTCATGTCGGGGACTACATTGAACCGTACTTTTTTTAAGCGCGCTTTGTCGCCCCAGTAAACGTCGTTGCGCTCGATCACGACCTCTTTATCTTGCTCGGCGCTGACAAATCGAAACGGTCCCGATCCGATCGGATGGCTGCTGATCTCCGCCCCACTGCCATACGGCACAATGCCCATCGCACCGTCAGACAAATTCCACAACAGCGTCGCGAACGGCTCTTTGAGGCGAAAGACGACCGTGTAATCATCGGGAGCCTCGACGTGATCGACGAAACGGTAGGCCGATGACTTAGTGGTGAGAACCTTGCCCTGCAGAAGCGAATCGAAAGTCCACTTCACATCGCGCGAAGTTAGGGAACGTCCGTCGTGGAATGCTACCCCGTGATGAAGGTGGAATACATAAGTCAGCGGATCGGGGATTTCCCAGCTATCGGCCAGTTGAGGCTGAACGTTCAGGTGTTCATCGCGGGAGAGCAGATCATCGAAAATCAATTCGTCGATACGCTCGGACTGCGCGTCCAGACCAACCCTCGGATCGAGATTGGTGGGGCTGTTTTCAATCAGCATCACCAACGTGTCCCGGTCGGGCTTGGGACTGCATGCAAACAGCGGAACAATGACCAGGAGCAAGAGCCCGAGACGCCTGATCGTTCCGGTCGCGCCGCGATCAGGCATAGGAGATCTTCCCCAGGATCGCAGGGCGTTTCGCGCCGGTGGCAGAGGGAATGTTCGAGGGCCGGCGGTGCCAGGTTTCGTAGGCGAGCAAAGCGAAAGCAATCGCTTCTTTAGCTTCTGATGGCACACCAAATTCATCGGAGAAACGAAGCTGCAAGCCGAGCGGCTGCAGTTCATTGGCAAGCATCGCCATGAGAGTTGAATTCTTGGAACCGCCGCCGGAGACTATTAACTCGCGATAGCGGCCGGCGGGTTTCAGCACGAATCGTCGTAAAGCGTCGGCGATGGATGCTGCGGTGAGCGCTGTCGCGGTAGCAACAATGTCGTGCCGGTCTGCTGTCCCGCAGCTTCGAACAAAATCTGCAGCGAACTCGCGGCCAAACTCTTCCCTTCCTGCAGTCTTTGGAGGCTTGGTGCGGAAGAACTTCTCTTTCAAAACATTCTTCAACACTTTGTGAATGACAGTCCCGCTGGCTGCGATCTCTCCCCCATCATCGTAGGGTTGATTGAATAAACGCTCGGTGACAGCATCGATCACCATATTGCCGGGCCCAGTGTCGAAAGCAATAACTTGACTCGATAAGGCCCCCGCGGGAATCGCAGTTAGGTTGGCGATGCCGCCGATATTCTGCGCAATGCGGCCGATGCGCGGATGACGATAAATTGCGAAATCAAAAAATGGAACCAACGGCGCGCCTTTGCCTCCAGCGGCCATGTCGGCTGGACGAAAATCAGAAACTACAGGCACACCCAGTCTCGCGGCGATCACTGCGCCTTCGCCAGTCTGCCAGGTGGTGCGAAGCTTGCGGCCAAGAAAATTCCTGCCCTCGCCTTGGTGATAAATCGTCTGGCCATGGCAACCGACGAGATCAATTTTCACCCGGCGCTTTCTTTGCGAGACGATAATCGCATCCGCGTACAATTCACCCAATAGTGCATTGAGCCCAGCCAGGTCAGCTACGCTGGCACGCGCTGCATTCATGGTTTCGAGAATGAATTTACGGACTTGCGGCGGATAGGGGAATTCGGAATGCGCAAGCAACTCGAACTTGCCAGCCGCTGACTTTCGCTCGCCGATTCGCACCAGCGCTACGTCGATTCCATCGGCAGAGGTTCCGCTCATCACCCCGGCGACAATCATGCGTGCGCTCGCAAGGTTGTCAGTTGCTTGATTCCTTCCAGCCGAACCTGCTCACCGAACTCCCACAGTTGGCGCCGCAAACCTTCCACCTTGGCAGGTGTGGGGACGGCCCGGACCATCGGGCTCAGACTCTTCTTCTTGAAGGCGAGCACGCGTCGAATCGACTCCTGGCAACGTGCCGCAAACTTCGCATCGCGTGCGGCTTCGGCAACCAGCGCATCAAAAGATTTCTCTACGTGTTCCTCGACATGGCAGATGAGGCACAGATCGCCGCCGGCGCGGATGTGCCCGATCGCTGCCTGCTCGATGGGCGCCGCTTTGAGCACTCCGCCCATTTCCAAATCGTCGGACACGATCAGTCCGCGATAACCAATCTTTTTCTTCAGGATTTCTGTGATCCACTTTTTCGATAACGATGCCGGGGTTCGCTCGCGTGTCACGGCCGGATAGGCCGCGTGACCGACCATCACCATCGGAGCAACGCGCCGAAGTGAACGGTAAGGCGCAAGGTCTTCGCTCCAGAGTTTCCTCCATGCTTTTGTGACGCTTGGTAGTTCATGATGGGTGTCGAGATTGGCTTCGCCCAAGCCCGGAAAGTGCTTCAGCGATCCCGTGACTCCGCTGGCTTTCAAACCGGCAAGGAATTCTTTCGCATAGCCTGCCGCCTTTGCCGGATCATCTGACACGGCGCGTGAGCTCATGACTTTGCGCGAGGCCTCAAAAGCCAGGTCAAGCACCGGAGCGAAGTCGACGTTGAAACCCAACGCATGGCAGGACTCGCCGATCAATTTGCCGTGCTTGCGGAAAAGTCGTCGATCACGCGTGGCGTAGACCTCCGCCGCCGAGGGGGTGTTGCCGAGGGCATTGCGAAATCGGTCGACCGTGCCTCCTTCCATGTCAACGCAGGTGAAGAGCTTGGTCTTCACACAAGCCTGGCAGTCGGCAAGCAACTTGTAAGTCTGCTGCGGCTCAACAATATTTCGCGCGAAGAGTATGACTCCGGCAGGCTGAATTCTGGTGAGCATCGCGCGCAGAGTTGGAGACACCGCGGTACCGTCGAATCCGAGGGTGATCAGTTGGCCCAGCGGCAGGTTGCGGCCGCGTTTCATTCCACCTGCCTCTTCAGTTCCGCGAGTAGGTTCAGTGCTTCCAAGGGCGTTAAGCGATTTAAATCGGTTTCGCGAAGTTTTTCCAGCACCGGCTGCGACAAGGGAGTAAAGATGGTTAACTGCGCGGGCGGGCGAGGCTGAGATTCGTCACTCGCCAGCTGACTGCTCAGCCGCTGTTCCGCATTCTCGTGCTCTGCCAGCACCTCGCGGGCGCGTTCGATCACCTGATGCGGCAGCCCGGCCAGCTTGGCGACCTCGATTCCGTAACTGCGGTCGGCAGCGCCGGGTTCGACTTTACGCAGGAAAACGATGCCGCTCCCTGTCTCCTTCACTGAAACGTGATAGTTCTTCACGCCCGACAGCAATTCGGCCAACTCGGTCAGTTCGAAATAGTGAGTCGCGAAGAGAGTTTTTGCGCGTGTCTGCGAGTGAACATATTCAACAGCCGCCCATGCGATTGCCAGGCCGTCATAGGTTGCCGTTCCACGGCCAACCTCATCCAGCAAAATTAACGAGCGAGGAGTCGCGGTGTTCAGGATCGCCGCCGTCTCCGTCATCTCGACCATGAACGTGGAGCGGCCTCGCGCCAGATTGTCGCTTGCGCCAATGCGAGTGAAGACTCGGTCGACTATTCCCATCCGCGCCGAAGTCGCCGGCACAAACGACCCCATCTGCGCCAGAATCACGGTCAATGCAGCCTGCCGCAAATAGGTCGACTTGCCGCCCATGTTAGGGCCGGTCAGGATCAGTACCGCATCGGTTGTTGAATTTAAATAGAGATCGTTGGGGACAAAGCGTTCGCCGGCCAGATCCTGCTGCTCAATGACGGGATGGCGTCCAGCCACTACTTCGATATCCGATGACTCATCAAGTTTGGGGCGGCAATAGTTTCTTCCCGCAGCAACGTGAGCGAAGCTGGCTAGCACGTCGACCTCAGCAAGAGCGAGCGCCGTCTGCCGGACTCTCTTGGCTTCGCCCGCAATGGCCGAGCGCAGCTGCGAGAACAGTCGCCGCTCGATGTCAACAATCTTTTCCTGCGCGTCCAGAATCTTTGATTCGTATTCCTTCAGCTCGGGCGTGGTAAATCGCTCGGCATTCACCAGCGTCTGCTTGCGCTCATAACTCGAAGGCGCGAGATGCAAATTGGCCTTCGATATTTCGATGTAGTAGCCGAAGACTGAGTTGAACTTCACCTTGAGCGAGGCAATGCCGGTCCCTTGCCGCTCGCGCTGCTCCAGTTGCGCAAGGTATTGCTTGCTATTGCGGCTGAGATCGCGCAGTTCGTCGAGTTCCTTGTCGACTCCGGCTTGTATTACTCCGCCGTCGCTCAACGAAATCGGCGGCTCAGGAATGATGGTTGCATCGATCCACCCTCGCAAATCTGAAAGCTCGTCGATTGCGCCGTAAAGCTGTTGCAGGCGGGTTGCGGCAAACTTTGCTAATGCCGCCCGCACCGACGGAATCTTTGCCAACGATGCCGCCAGTGCCAGCACATCGCGCGGATTCGCAGTCTCCAGCGTTACCCGGCTTAGCAGGCGTTCCAGGTCGAGAATCCCTTCCAGGCACTTGCGCAGTTCTTCGCGCGCGATCAGATCCCTTACCTGGCTCTCAACCGAGTCCAGTCGCGCTTCGATCTCCGGCCGATCAAGCGATGGCCTGAGCATCCATGAGCGCAGAAGGCGCTTGCCCATGGGAGTGATCGTGCAGTCGATCGCGCGAAAGAGGGTCACGCCCTCGTCTGTCCCCGCAAAAAGCGGCTCGGTCAGCTCGAGATTGCGGACCGTGACGGCATCGAGCACGAGGCAATTGTGCCGCTCGTAAAATCCGATGCGGTCCACGTGGTCGAGCGTGCCGCGCTGGGTGGTGCGAACGTAATAGAGGATCGCGCCGGCTGCAGAGGCTGCGGCAGGTTTACCCGCCAGGCCAAAGCCTTCGAGAGACAGCACGCCAAAATGGTTTTCCACCAGCGGGATGGCATGGTCCGGAGCGAAAACCCAGTCATCAATTGGAGTTTCCGAGTATCCATGCGCACCGCGCGGCGTGGGACGCCCTGTGCTAGTGCCCTCTCTCTCAAACAGCGGAGCCGACGAGCCGTAGAGTACCTCCTTCGGACCCAGCTGCTGCAATTCTTCCTGGATTCGACGCGCCGCCTCTTCGCCGCGGAATTCCGTCGCCCGGAATTCACCCGTGGAAAGATCCAGTGCGGCGAACCCGACACGATCTCCGCTCTGCGCTACGGCCGCCAGGAAATTGTTTTCCTCCGAAGCCAGCGACGAATCGGCCGCCGTGCCCGGGGTTACAACTCGAGTCACTTCGCGCTTCACCAACTTCTTTGCGAATCGCGGATCTTCGGTTTGTTCGCAAATCGCAACTTTGAAGCCTTTGCGAATCAGTTTCGAAATGTACCCTTCCGCGGCGTGATACGGCACACCGCACATGGGAATGGCGCTGCCTTTTTCCTTATTGCGCGACGTAAGAGTTATTTGTAGCTCGCGGGACGCAAGAATCGCATCGTCGAAGAAAAGCTCATAAAAGTCACCCAGGCGGAAAAACAACAGCGCATTGGGGTGCTCCCGCTTGATGCTGGTGTACTGCCGCATGAGCGGGGTGGACGGCTCGGTCATCGCAGTTGGAGGGCTCGCGTGCTCAAACTCGGAGAATTTCTTCGTGGGCGGATTATAACAAACGCCTGCAGCCGCAATTTGTAGCCGCGGTCACAGTTGACGCGGTCGCTCCTGCAGTGGTCTCCTTATGCCCATGGAGCTCCGCAAAGATCCCATCACGCGTTCGTGGGTGATCACCGGCGACGACAATCCTGACACCAGTTCACGGTCCGAACCGGTCTGCCGGTTCTGCCCTGACTCATCTCAACCGGCACAGTTGGTCGCAAGCCTGTCCGGAACGCCTGGTGCCGCCTGGTCGGCGCAAGCCGTGGTGCATCCAACCGCGCTCTACCACATAGAAGGTGAGCCTGCCCGCCGTGGCGACGGAATTTACGACCGTATGCGTCCTATTGGCGCGCATGAAGTGCTGGTAGAGAATCCGCAACATGATCGCCATCTTTGGAATGCCGGTGATACCGAGATCGAGCAGTTCCTCTTACTTGCGGCCCAGCGCATCCAAGACCTGAAGCGCGACGGCCGATTCAAGTACATCACCATTTCCAAGGACTACGGCCACAGCGCCGGCCAGGAATTTAGCCACCCCACCTCGCAGCTTACCGCGACGACATTCGTCCCGCGACGAGTACTTTATGAGTTGCGCGCCAGCCGGGAATATTTTGAGCAGAAAGAGCGCTGTGTCTTTTGTGACATCGTGGCCCAAGAGACCCGGCAAGGCGTTCGCTTGCTGGAGACGCGAGAAGATTTCGTGGCGTTGTGCCCGTATGCTCCCCGCGTTCCATATGAAACCTGGATTCTTCCGCGCACCCACGAAGCCGCATTTGAGCGCATGGCGCAGAATCGTCCGGGAACCATGCGCGATCTTGGCGCGCTGCTGCGACGTACACTACAGCGGATTCGTTCAATCACGGAGGAAATTCATCTCGTATTGCACACCTCGCCCAATAGCCAGCATCCGTCTGGAAGCCTCGGCTACTGGAAGACGATTGATGAAGACTATCACTGGCACATCGAGATCATGCCGATCCTGGCCGCGAAAGCGAAGTCTTATACGTTCAAAGAGGTTTACTACTCGCCACTGTCTTCGGAGACGGCCGCCAAACGTCTTCGCGAAGCCAGAGTGGAATGACGACAAGTAGTTAGTAGCCCGGAAAAACGGAGCAATGATGACGTACCAGCTACTCGCTACTAGCCCGTAGCTACTACTTATGACTGTCCGTCGCATGAAGACGTATACAGGTGGACAAGGGTACGTCTACCAGTATTACTTCGTGGGCAAACGACCGGCGTTGGCCTCAATGCCCGGCGATCCCGCTACCGAGTTTATCTTCGACGTGACCTCGGACCGAAAAACCGTTTTCTCGGTCAGCGTGCTTTTGCCCGATTCCGCCGTTCGCCAGTGGAATGCGAGTCACTCCCGCCAACTCACCGATGCAGAACAGTACGGCGCTGTCAAAATGCGCCTTTTCCAAGCATTCGACGATGTAGAAAATCTTCAGGCGGAAGGCCGCACTCTGCGAATTGACGCCGGGGAGCTAGCGAACCTGCTGACTCAGCTGGGGGTTGATTGAAAGGGTAGGCCGGTAAATGCCTTTTGTGATCGATATCACAAGGCCTTGTGACATGCCCCGCTGCCTTCTGCCCCAGGTGCAGGGCAGACTATAATCACCGTGCGTGGGGACGGACCAATCCTTTAGGCACGGGGACACGTAAATTCTTATATGTCGATACTTTGGTTGCGAGTGGCGCTGGGTTGTTACGCGGTCGGCTTGCTTTATGCCCTGGTGGCGCTCACCCGCACTAGCGATTGGTTAAACCGGGTCGCCTTGCACGCCGCTTACCTGGGCATGGTGTTCCACTTTGTGTCGCTGACGGAAGCTTTTCTGAAGGCCAGCCAGGTCACGCTGGCTTCGATCCATAACGCGGAGTCGGTGCTGGGCTTCCTGATCATGGTGATCTTCCTGCTGATCTATGGGGTCTACAAAACGACCTCTCCCGGCATCATCGTATTTCCGGTTGTATTTTTGCTGACGTTCATCGCCGCCACGGGGCAAGCCCCGTTCTTACTGACCTCGACCGGCCCGCGCACGGGATGGCTCTTCGCCCACATCGCGCTGATCTTTACTGGTTACGCAGCGTTGATTCTGAGCTTCTGCGCAAGCCTGCTTTATCTGATCCAGGAGCGGTCGTTGAAATCGAAGAAAGGGGCCGGGATTCTGTCGCGTTTGCCCGCGCTCGAGACCATCGACGAAATCGGGTTTCGGTCGTTGCTGCTCGGCTTTCCCTTTATGACGCTTGGCTTGATCGCCGGAACGGTGGTGGCACAGGCCGCTTACGGCCGCATCGATCTTCTCGATCCCAAGATTCTGCTTTCCATTCTGATGTGGACTGTCTACCTGATTCTGCTTTACACCCGTTGGAACGCCGGATGGCGTGGCCGGCGCGCAGCTTATCTTGCGGCTGGCGCCTTCGCAGCCGCGGTTGTGGCATGGGTGGCAAATTATTTCAGCAGCATTCATCGGTTTGCGCAATCATGACCTTTCAGCTCATCGGCGTGAATCACAAGACAGCTCCGGTGGAGGTCCGCGAGCGCCTCGCGATTCCTGAGTCCCGTCTTCCGGAAGCGCTGAAGAGTTTCACCAGTCATCCGGGTGTCGACGAAGGGTTGATACTCAGCACCTGCAACCGGGTTGAGCTTCTCGCCCGCACCAAGAACGGTGGGGCCGATCTGAAGACCTTTCTGGCAGACTTCTTCCGCATGGACCGGGCTGCGATTGAGCCGCACCTATACGAGTATCGAGAGAAAGATGCTATCCGCCACCTATTCCGCGTAACCTCGAGTCTGGATTCGATGGTTGTGGGCGAGGCGCAAATTCTCGGGCAAGTAAAAGAAGCTTACGCCACGGCCCGTGCCTTGGGATGCGTGAATTCTCAGCTCGATCAACTGCTCACCCGATCGTTTGCGGTTGCGAAGCGAGTGCGTACGGAAACCGCCGTGGGTTCATCGGCGGTATCAGTGGCATCGGTCGCAGTTGAGCTAGCGAAAAAGATTTTCGGATCACTCAACGGCAAGAGCGTTTATCTGGTGGGCGCGGGCAAAATGACCGAACTGGCAGCGCGTCACTTGCTTGCCCATGGCGCAACTTCCCTCTTTGTTGCCAACCGCACTTACGACCGAGCCATCCGCCTGGCGCAGAAATTCAACGGACAAGCAGTCGAATTCCAACGGCTGTACGATACCTGCGATCGCGCCGACATCGTAATCACGTCGACCGGCGCGCCGCATGCGATTTTCCGCCGCGAGCACGGCGAGCTTTTCCTGAGCCGCCGCAAGAACCGGCCGATGTTCTTCATCGACATTGCCGTCCCGCGCGACGTCGACGCGGAGATGAACAAGCTCGACGGCATCTTCGTCTATGACATCGACGACTTGCAGCAGGCAATCGCCTCTCACGTCGCTGATCGCAAGAAAGAGGCCGAGCGCGCCGATTCCATCATTGATACCGAAGTTGACCGCTTCCAGGCCAAGCTGCAGACTCTGGATGTCGTACCGACGATCGTCTCCCTGCAGGATCACCTTGAAACGATTCGCCAGGCAGAGATCGATCGCGTCCGCGGACGGCTCGGAGAACTGACGCCCGAGCAGGAACTCGCGGTGGAAACGCTGACCAAAGGTATCGTCAACAAGATCATGCACACACCAGTGACCACCTTGAAGACCGCCGCTCGCGAGTCGGAAGCAACCACGGTGGTCGATATTGTGCGCAAGCTTTTCAACCTGCAGGAAAAGACCGCCAAGTCGGGCGCTTCGGGAGGAAATTCCTGATGGCCCACCTGCGCATCGGTTCCCGCGGATCGCAATTGGCTCTCTGGCAGGCCCATCACATTAGCGACTTGCTGAGAGCCGAGGGGCACACGGTCGATTTGGAGATCATCAAGACTACCGGCGACAAGATTCTCGATGTCGCTCTGGCTAAAGTCGGAACCAAAGGCATGTTCACCAAAGAGATCGAAGAAGCTTTGCTCGAGAATCGGGTCGATCTTGCGGTGCACAGCTTGAAAGATCTGCCCACCGAACTTTCGCCGGACTTTGAAATTGCCGCCATCACCACGCGCCAGAATCCCCGCGACGTATTTTGTTCGAAGAAGTACGCAAGCATAGATGAGCTGCCAAATGAGGCTTTGGTAGGAACCAGCAGCCTGCGTCGTCAGGCCCAGTTGAAAGCGCTACGCCCAGACCTGCAGATCCATCCGCTGCGTGGTAACGTCGACACTCGACTGCGAAAACTCGAAAATGGCGAATACGATGCGATCATCTTGGCGGCAGCTGGCCTGAATCGCTTGGGCAAGACCGATTTAGTGAAGCAAGTCATCCCTGCGGAAATCATGTGTCCCGCTGCCGGACAGGGCGCACTAGGTATCGAGATCCGCAGAGGAGATTCAACGACCCGTCAGCATCTCGCCTTTCTCGATGACGCGGCCGCCCGCGCCACCACTACGTGCGAACGAGCCCTGTTGAATAAGCTCGGTGGTGGCTGCCAGGTTCCAATTGGAGCCTTCGCTGAAATGCGAAATGGAGTGCTGCATCTGGAAGGAATCGTTGCCCACCCAGATGGATCAAAAGTGCTGCGCGAATCGCGCGACGGTCGTGACCCGGTCGAACTTGGCGAATCGGTTGGCGAAACTTTACTGGCTCGCGGCGGTGAAGAGATTTTGGAGTTGGTCTACGGTCAAGGATTAGCGGTCCCACAGCAACCCTAGCCCGTTGGAAATTCACGGTCGGCGCGTCCCGAAAATGCCCATTCGATACAAAGCCAAGACTAAGCTTCCACTCTACGGCACCCGCGTCCTGGTCGGCCGTGCCCGGCATCAGGCGGGCGCTCTCTCTTCCAGCTTGCGCGGGCTTGGTGCCACTGTTATTGAAATTCCGTTTATCGAGATTCGCAAGCCCCGTTCTTACAAACCCCTCGACTCCGCCCTTAAGAATCTTGCATCGTACGACTGGCTCATCCTTACCAGTGTCAACGGAGTAGAGGCCGCATGGGAGCGAATGAAAAAGCTTCGGCTTGACAAGCGTGCTGTCGCCCATCTGAAAATTGCGGCTATTGGCCCGGCCACGAAGAAGGCCATTGAAAAGCGTGGAAGCAAGGTTGATGTCGTTCCGGCGGAATACGTCGCGGAATCCGTCGTAGAGGCTCTACAGAACGAGGTGGCGGGAAAACGCATTCTTCTGGCCCGCGCCAAGGTAGCCCGCGACGTGATTCCGACCGAACTCCGCAAGCTTGGCGCGCAGGTTGAAGTCGTGGAAGCTTACGAAACGGTTGTGCCGAAGTCGTCACGAACCAAGCTTCGAGCGATTTTCAAAGATCCCAGGCGACGGCCCGATGTCATCACGTTCACCAGTTCGTCGACGGTCAAGAATTTCGTATCTTTGATTGTGGGAACAAATGCGCCAACGCTGGTTGGGATTCAACTGGCTTCGATTGGCCCGGTGACATCGTCGACCCTTCGCGATCTGAAGCTTAAGGTTGACATCGAGGCTACGGAGTACACCATCCCAGGCTTGATTGAGGCAATCACCAGAGGAGTCACCCACAACTAAAACCCGCTCCAGCCTTTGCCAGAGCGGGTCGGTTACAGCAGTTCCAGTTTTCAACGAGTTATCTCGGTTTTTCACCACCTTCGGCTTTCGGTTTCGCTCCACCTTCGGCTGCTGGTTTAGCTCCTCTGTTCTGATGCTGCTGCATCTTCTGTTGTTGAGCTTCCTGACGCTGCTGCATCTTGGCAGTCTGTTGCGAATGTTTCTGCTCCATCTGCTGCATGCGCTGATCGTTGGCCTTCTGCTGGGCAGCACGCTGGTGTTCCCGGTCCTGCTGCTGTTCCAGTTTTTGTCGTTGTTGTTCTTGACGGGCAGCTAACTTGTCCTGCTGCTTCTGATACTTCTGATCCATCTTGGCATTTCCCGTGTTCGGAGCTGCCGGCTTCTGATACTGGGGAAGGTCCTTCGGATGAACCGGATTACCCGGGCGAGGAACATTGTTGTTCGCAGACGGATTCGGCTCATGGCTGCGCTCCGCATTCCGTTCTGCTGGCGGCGGATTATTTCCCGGTCGCGGAACGTTGTTGCGGTTTTCGGCATTATTGCGCTCGTTGTTGTTTCGTTCGTTGCCAGCCGCTTCCGGACGATTATTCTCCGGACGGTTAGGTTCGTTCCCCGCTCGCGGATTCTCGGTTACCGGTTTCCCGCTGGGACGAGCTGTCGGGTGATAGTTGCCGCCAGCTTCTCGCGCCGCCACGACGTGGCTCTTGAAATCGTTCGGCCTATCTGTAGCTGCTACTGCCGGCTTACCCTGGTTCACTGAAGCCCGCAACTCGCGATTGCCGCGCGCCTCCTGCATATGCTGTGTTTGTGCTGCCACCGGCGGTACATGCCGCTCGCGATCGTATTGTTCCTGCTCGCGCGTCGGGCGCACCGTGATTCCGCCCTGTCCACCGTTGTAGCTGACGCGATTGACCGTCGTGTTATTGATCACGGTAGTGTTGTAAACGTTCTTCACATTGACAACGTTTACGTTCGTGACTGAACGGTTATAGTAGAAGCGGTTGTTCTCCCACCGTCCACCCTCAAATCCGATGCCGGTGTAGCCAAAGCCATAGGCGATGCCACCGTAAAAGCCGACGTGCGGCCCCCAGTATCCGGCATGAAAAACGTACGCGTCTCCGCTCCAACCCCACCATGGTGGAGTCCACAAATACCCGGGTTGAGGCGCTTCTACCCATGTGCCCGGCACCCAGTAGTAGTCATCCGCATCATAGTCATAAGCCCAATATCCCGGGGTCCAGAGGTATCCTTCACCTGGACAAGGTGGCTGTTCATAGACTGGGAGTGGCGGCGGCCCAATTCTTACTGAAATACCAATCTGCGCGGCCGAGATCCCGGCAGTGGCCACTATGAACACTGCAGCTAACAAAATCGTGATCGAAAAAAGTTTCCGCATTGTTTGTCCTTTTCGCCCTTCAGAATTATGCCTCGGACGCTAAAGCAAACCTCCCCGTGCGTCAGCGGCATTCGACAGACAAAATGGCAGTGGCTTTTTTCGGCAAAGCCCCGCCTCACGTTTAAGCTTGGGACATCACAGTCACTCCCGTCCATACAGACTCCCGCGTACCAGACCGGGGATAAAGTGGTATTTTTCAATAGCAGTATCTGGCAGGGCGATTTCTCCAAAATTCAACTTCGGCTCCCGGAGGTTATTGATGCCACGGCATTTGCGCGTGATAGCTGCTCTGTTTTGCTTGGCGTTGCCCGCTTTAGCGGCTGTGACAAAACCGTTGGTTTTTGAAATTTCATTCGCCAAGGAATTATCGAATTCGCCGTTTGATGGGCACGTTCTGCTGATTATCTCGAGAGATGACAAGCAGGAACCACGCTTTCAAGTTGAGGAAGGCCTCGGATCGCAGCAAGCATTTGGCCTCGACGTCGACAACTGGCAATCAGGTTCCGTCGCACGGATTGACGGATCAACCCTGGGATACCCTCTGGAAAGCCTTCGCGATCTGCTGGCAGGAAATTACTTCGTGCAAGCTGTGCTTAACGTTTATGACACTTTCCATCTCGCCAACGGAAAAGTGATTAAGCTTCCACCTGATCGAGGCGAAGGCCAGCACTGGCAAACTAAGCCAGGCAATCTCCTGAGCGCCGTTCAAAAGCTGCATCTGGATCCAGCAACCTCCGGCGTGGTGAAGATCAGCCTCGATCATAAGATCCCTCCGATTGAGGAAGAGCTTGCCCAAGCTGAGTCACTGAGTAATTGGCGTCCGATCAGCAAAGCGGACAGCACTGACGATACGAAGTGGGAAAAGCATGTTCACATGCAAAGCGCGCTGCTCACAAAGTTCTGGGGGCGGCCGACAGAGATCGGTGCAGTCGTCATCTTGCCTGATGGCTTCGAAGATCATCCGGACGCGCACTACCCGGTTTTGATCTCGGAAGATCACTATCACCGCAATTTCTTTCCGAGCTTTCGCACAACTCCCCCAGATCCCAACGCTCAAGGCGGAGAAAAAGCGTTACAGGCATTCGGGTGGAGACTCTTCCAGGACTGGACCAGCGGGCGACTGCCGCGCGTTCTGATTGTGATGCCGCAGCATCCCAATCCTTACTTCGATGACTCATACGCCGTCAACTCCGCCAACCTCGGCCCTTACGGCGATGCCATCATGCATGAGTTGCTTCCCATGATCGAAACCAAGTTCCGCGGGATTGGGCAAGGCTGGGCACGCACTGCTTTTGGCGGCTCAACCGGCGGGTGGGAAACATTAGCTGCGCAAGTCTTCTATCCCGACGACATCAATGGCGCGTGGATAGGCTGCCCAGATCCAATCGACTTTCGTGCCTTCGGTCCCGTCAACATCTATGACGACACGAACGCATTTTTTCGCGAAGGGCCGTTTTTGAAAGTTCCCCTGCCCGAGAAGCGGCAGATTAATGGAATCGTAGATTCAACCATGGAACAGGACAGCCGGTTCGAGCTTGTATTGGGCACGCATAACCGCTCCGGCGAACAGTGGGACATTTGGGAGGCGGTCTTTGGACCCATGGGCGAGGACGGGTATCCCAAGCAAATCTGGGACAAGCGCACCGGCGTGATTGATAAGTCGGTCGCAGACTACTACCGCGAGCACTACGACCTCAGCTACATCATGAAACGGGACTGGCCCACGCTCGGGCCCAAGTTGGCAGGCAAGCTTCACTTTGCTGTCGGCGAGTCAGATACCTGGTACCTGAACAACGCGGTGCACCTTGCGGAGTCGGTGCTGACTAATCCGAAGCTATACCCACCGGCGAATGCCACATTCGACTACGGGGAGCGGCAACCGCATTGTTATCAGGGAACGCGGCTGGACGCGCCGCCGATCGAGCGCCTGAATTCTTTCCAAGCGCTTATTGCGAAAATGGCTAAGCATGTAGAGGACACTGCTCCGGCTGGCGCAGACGTCAAGAGCTGGAAGTATTGAGAGACTAGTTCTGCTGGTCATATCTGCGGCGGGCGAAAACCTTAAAAGCCTTGCTGGTGGCGGCTTTTGGCCGGCACAACGGGTGTAGAATGCCATCTGCCTTGCATCAATGGATGCTTGCCTTGCGTTGGGCAGGAGTGGCAAATGAATCTCGCGGCTCGCTTGGCCAGTGCATTACTCGTAGCGTTTGCGGGCTTTCTGCTGTACGTCTCCTCCCCGGCGCGATCAACTGTTGAAGCCAGCAACGTTGCTGCCTGGGCACAGTGGGGTCAGAATGCGCAGCATACCGGCAGCGCATTGGCCATCGGCCAGACTCTTCAACACAAATACGCGGTTATCCAATACGACCCGTTCGTTCCGCAGGAGATGGCCGAAGCTGGTGGCGCGCTGCTGACGCACTACCAGGTCGCGCTTATCAACGGTTCCAGCGTATTCATGGAATTCAAGAGCGGCACTTACACCGCATGCGATCCTCCCGGCTCGGGTGTACCCTTTCCTTGCGGACCTGACAATTGGCAGAGCGAAATCTGGAACGAAGGCGCGTGGCATTGGCAGGGTAATCGTCTTGTGCCTCTGTGGAAGTTCGCTTCCGATTGGAAACCGGTTCCGAATTCCGGCGCCGAGCCGTCCAACCGCTCCTTGCATGGCTGGGAGCCAACGTTCCAGCCGGCACTCAGCGGTTCCTTTATCTATGTGCCGGGCGCGGGCGGCACAGTTTACAAGCTGAACCAGAGCGACGGCTCGCTGGTAAAACAAATCAATCCCTTCGGTGGGAGCGATTCCTCGAAGTTCGTCGTCGGTGGGCTCAGCGTCGATCCAGCCGGAAATGTCTACTACAACGTGATGCAACTGAACATTGACTGGCCATGGGACAACGATGTTGAGACTTCATGGCTCGTCAAAGTCGCTTCTGACGACTCCAGCCAACTGGTCACGTATCAATCGCTGCTTCCCGGAGCGCCCACGACTTGCACCGGCGTGTTTTCGCAGAGCCAGCTTCCCTGGCCTCCCAGTCAAAGTGCGAAACCAGGCGACGTATCGTGCGGATCGCCGCGCGCCGCGCTGAATGTAGCTCCAGCCCTATCACAAGATGGCTCGGTTATCTATACCGTGGGACGCGGTCATTTCTGGGCACGGGACTCATATCTCATGGCCGTAAACTCTTCCGACCTGAGTCTCCGCTGGTCCACTCCGATGCAGCGGTTGCTGAACGACGGGTGTAACGTTTTGTTGCCACCGGACGGCCAACCCGGTGGGTGCAGCATCTACGGTGCGACTGGTGTTGATCCCACACAGAATCTGCGGGGTTCCGCCATCGTCTCCGATCAGGCTTCCGCTTCGCCGGTCGTTACCCCAGATGGAAGCATTCTGTTCGGCGCCAACACTGCTTACAACTATGGCCGCGGGCACATGCTGAAGTACAGTTCAACCGGCAATTTTCTGGGGAGCTATGATTTCGGCTGGGACACCACACCCGCCGTCTATCAGCACAACGGCACCTACTCGGTATTATTGAAAGATAACCACTACGACGTCGGCTCTTACTGTAACAATCCCAACTATTGCCCCAAAGCGAAGCCAGGGCCATATTTCATCACCCAACTTGATTCCGACCTCAGGATCGAGTGGCAATTCAAAGATCGAACCAAAGATGCGCATCACCCTAACGGATATGAATGGTGCGTCAATGCACCAGTCGTAGATCTTCGCGGCATGGTATTCGCAAACAGCGAGGATGGGAACCTCTACGGCATCCACCAGGGTGGCGTGGCCGGCCAAAGAACCTTCATGAGCCAAGTGCTCGATGCCGGATACACACCCCTGTCCGTGGACGGTAATGGAATGATTTACACGGAGAATGCGGGTTATCTGCTGGTGATCGGGCAAATTCCGGAATGAATGTGATCAGGCGGGCGACAGGGTTCGACAGTAAGTCTTAAGTTGATCTTTCTGCTCGGGAAGAATTCCGACAAATTCGAAGCCGTGCAAGAAACCCATTCGGTGCCGCACCACGGCACGAAAAACCTGCAGTTCATTGGTATCGGGAAAAGAAAATTCGAGCGAAACCATCTCCCCGGCGCGGAATTCGCTGGTGATGACCGCCCCTAACCCGTTCTCTGCAATCTCAAAGCAACGGCCATGGACTCGCATATATCCGTCCTGACCGAGCACCTTCACAATCAGTGGCAACTCAGTGCGATAGCGGGCGTAGCGGCGGGTGGAGGACTTGCGCGTTGACTCCTCCGAAACCGAATTGGATTTCTTGGTGGCCAAAACGGGGCCGACTTACCTTCCGGGGAAACACTTATGGTCACAGAAACGGAAAGTTCTCGCAAGTAGCTGGAGGACGTACCCGGTCGATGCTATCGATGCCGGATCTGCTTCTCTGCATCACCCGCAAAACGAAAGCGCCGGGACTTTCGTCCCGGCGCGTCAATCACCCCACTAGCAAGAAACATCCTGCTAGTTGCAAGTGTTGAATTTGAAAGAATGCAGGTGAATAATCCAGTTCTCACCGTTCGCCTTGTAGTACTCCTGCGCGTACCAGAAGGTGCAGTCATCGGCAGGGTCGATGCTCATGCTGCTGTAGTCTCCCCAACGGTTGCTGCTGGTCTGCACGCCGGTGCCTTTCGCCACCAGCTTCGGGGACTCCATCTTGTTGAGAGGATCGCTCGGCGTCCGGCCAGTGTAGCCTACGGTGGGTTTAGTGGTTGTGTTCGAGACCGCGCTGGCGCCTAGGGCTATGTTCCCCATCTTGTCCATGGCAACACTGGCCATCCATACGCTGATTTTCTTGTCCTGCAGCGTTCCAGCCTGGTACACCGTCCACCCGCTACCCGGAGGCGTCGCGCGCAACTCATACCAGCGGGTCGCGGCATCGGCAGTCGAGCCATTGCCCGGCTTCACCGAATGGGCAACAACCATGGCCTCGTGATCGCCAAAATTCCGATACGCCAGTCGAAACATCATGCGATCTCCAAGAGCATCGAGCAGGCTGCCCGGAGAGGGTTGGTGAACGCAAGCGCCACCACCGCCGCCGCAAAGCAGCGTGTAGGTCGGTACCGGGAGAGTATTCGGCCCGGTAAAGGTCGCGTTCTTGGGATTGGCAAAATCAACGTGGAACTCGAATTCACGCAGTGACTTGTTGTCGTTGCCCAGTTCCAACCAATGCCCGGGAGCGCCTGCCGGGGGAAGCGTGCTGCCGTCGAGATCTGAAGGCAGGAAGCCAAAATTCGCCGAGTTGGGGCTGAAGCAAATCATGGTAGCGGTGTTGCCCGCGAGCATGTTCAGGCGGTCCAAAGCGCACGGCTCTCCCCAGCCTTGGCCGAAGTTGTTGACTGCGAGGTAATAGGCGTCTGGCCATACCGAGATGTGGGGATAGTCCGGCAGAGCGCTGCCAAAACTGAAGGAGTACCGGTTGTAGCTTCCCGTCGCATCGGCCGTGGTGGAAACGGCGACGCAAACGAGGTCAGGGGCTGAGAAATACTCGAGCTGTTCCACCAGCCACCGCTGCGCGATCTTATCGAACAGAACGATCGGATCGCCGCCGTTGCTTGACTGGCACTGACCACCAAACCCCGACCAGATTACATTGATGCGGGTAGGAGGCAGGATTGTGTTTCCCGTGCTCTTGTCGTACACCGCGTAATCGAAGTTGGTGATGAGCACGTACTGGCTGCCTCCCACGGAACCATTCGTGTCGGGAGGAATCGCCCCGCCCTGGTTGCCAGTGATAGCGTCAAAGTTCAACAGGTCCGTGGTTCCAACCAACGGCAGGACTTCGGTTTGCGCTACCGGATCCGGCTCATTGTAGATATTGAAGAAGTGTTTGGGTGAGCGATGCTCGCGCATTTCCACCATGCCCGGCTTCGGCGCTGGAGCGTTTTTTGCCATATCACTTAGCGGAAGCGAAACATCGTGCTTGATTTCATGAATGACGATTGGATTGCGCTGTACTTCGGCCATTGCCGAAAGCGCCAACAGGCAAATTGCGATCGCAAGGCAGCATATTTTTACTGGGGCTAGGGACTTCATGAATCCTCCTCAATTCGAGCTAGAACCTGATGGTTATGGGAAGGCGGATAGTTGTTGCTGATTGCCGCACGCCGGAACGCGGCCCAAGGGCCTACGAGCCGACAAAGTACTATCTTGCATAGTCAACAGCTTGTCAATGTGTCCTTTTACCCTACTGGCGGGAGTTTCCGAGGTGGTAACGGGAGGCGTATGCTGCCTACAGCGGACCCGTAGCTCAACTGGATAGAGCAATGCGCTTCGAACGCAGAGGTTGGGAGTTCAAGTCTCTCCGGGTCCGCCAGTTTAGAGATCCCTCGACTACGCTCGGGATTCGGCTTGCAGGCTCCCGCTTCTTCGTGTTCCTTCGTGGCTTTGGTGGTTTCGCCCGTCGTGAATTGCTGTTCCTCTAGAATGTTCACGTGGAGACCTGGGACGCGATTGTCATCGGTGGCGGGATCATCGGTCTCTCTTTGTCCCTGGCCCTGCGCAAACGGGGACTCCGGGTATTGCTCGTCGAGCGTGGCGAACCCGGCCGCGAAGCTTCCCACGCCGCCGCAGGAATGCTGGCGGATTGCATGGACGAAACGCCGGTTGCTCTTCAGGCTTTGGCCTCAGCCAGCGCGCGAATGTATCCGGAGTTCGTTGAGGAGTTACGCGATGCTTCCGGAATCAATTCTGACCTTCG
>Ga0335069_10001847_pt1 | contig 33411 bp, 32 predicted proteins | sample Lox_Sample_11_FD_206714 | JGI IMG/M metagenome (GOLD analysis project Ga0335069, IMG submission 206714) | Soil microbial communities from Loxahatchee National Wildlife Refuge, Florida, United States - Lox_Sample_1.1 | ecosystem: Environmental > Terrestrial > Soil > Wetlands | place: USA...
CTTGATACTGAACCACCAGCGTGCCTCCGCGGCGGACAAACTCGTTCAGGCGCTCCTGGTCCTTCGAGAGTTCAGGCCGTGTGGCATAGGCTCGGATGCCCACCACGATCACATTCCAGGCCGAGAGGTCGGCGGAGGCGAGCTCCGCATCAGAAAGCAGGTGTGAAGCAACTCCCATGCCCTCAATGGCTTCTGGAACTGTGTCCCCGGGGCCCATCACGTAGCCGATGTTCAAGCCGTAAGCGAGCTTCACGTCGATCTTCCGAGTTTTCAGATCGGCGGGCTTGTAGAGGTTGTACGGCCGAAGGCCGGGATAGCCGACGCTTTGCCAACCGGCAGTGTAGGTTTCACCCGCCGAATGGACGAAGGCATGGATCGAGTACGCGCCGGTTTCGGCGTGGGTCGGTGTGACGGAGAATTGGATCGGCCCGGTGTCGCCGGCGGCAGCCAGCTTGAAGCTTGCTTGGGATGGTTCGGATTGCCAATCGTCGGGCAGCTTCAGTTCAACCGTGCCCTCGGCGGCGGCCTGCGCATGCACGGTGACGCGGACGGGCAGCGCGCTGCCATCGAGCGGGAGAATTCGGGCAGCGGGCTCGATGCGCACGCCAATCGCCGGCTCCACGACTAGAGGTTCATAGTAGCCGCCGTGCCCGGTGGCGCGCTGCAGTGTCTGCACAACCTGGCCGGCACGAACCGGCAACCCGTCGAAGGAGAACTCGGCCCAGCCGGACAGCGGATAGGGAGCGAACGACCGCTCTCGAAATTCCGCCCTGGCAATGTCATAGTACGGCTGTTCGATCGAGGAACGGGTGAAGTAGGGAGCGGTCGGTTCGGCGTTCGGCGACACACGGACGTCGAACGCCGTATCGGCCGTCGGCTCCGGCCTGGCCGGATCGGGAGCGCCGCTGGAAATCTCAGCCTTCCACGGATCGCCTGTCGTGCTCTCAAGCCAAACCCTGTTGAGTCGTGTTTCTGAAGTCGCTTGCGCGGTGTGGATGCGGACCTGGAACTTTTCACCGGGGGCGACGCTGCGCGGTGTCTCGTCGGCGGACTGGCCACGGAAGGGCCCGCCACCGCCGCCGCCGGAGCCTGTGCGGAAGACCGTCAGATCCAGGCCCAGAGCGGCCCGCAGTGCGTCCTGGAACTGGTTGATCTTGGTGTCGAGTTCGAACAGCAGGTCCGCTTTGGGCTTCGCACCGAGGTCACTCGAGGCGATTCGCCCGCGCAAGTCGAGCGCCTGGCGGTAGACCGGCGCCATTGTGCGAGCGAAGTCCGGCCCCGTCCGGCCTTTCCAGTTCATTTCAAACTCACGCACGCCGGCGTCAATCGCGCCCAGGTCCTGCGCCAGCCATTGCGGCGGATTCGATCCGGCCAATGCCGTCATTCCGGCGATCGAGGTGTCGATTGCGACCTTCGCGTTCCGGAATAGATCCTTCTGTGGCTCCTTTCCGCTGGCGGCGGCCTCCGGCGCGACCCCCCAGAGGTGATAGCTCGTGCTTCCCGGGCCGCTAAGGGTAGGGTTAGAGCCTCCATTCTGCGACTTCTGCTCGCCCCAGCCCTGGCGCGCGATCTGAATGTAGCTGCGTCCCAGCGCAGGATCCCACGTGCCCACCTGCAGGGTTACGTCTGCCGATGGCACTTCTGTAGACCATTCACCGGTCACGTAGTTCTTGAACCTGGCAGGCGCCGTTTTGCCGGTGGCGTAGTCGAACATGCGGCCGTTGGTGACCGGCGCGAACGGCACCATGGAATAGACGGCCATCGGCTGCCATGGCTGCAATCCGTCCTTGAGTTGCTCGGGAAAGACCTTGGGGTCGCCCGCGGCTTTGAACGCCTCTTGCGCGATCTCGCCCGAGACCTGGTGTTGGCCGTGGCCGTCGGTGATGGCGCCGACGAACGTCGCCACAATTACCTGCGGCCGCGTCTTGCGCACGGCGAGAACGGCGTCATAAAGAACTCGCTCATGGCCCCAGCGCGAGAATGACTCCTCCTGTGTCTTGGAAAATCCGAAGTCGACTTCCGTGCCCCAGAGCTGGTGTGCGCCGTAGTATTCATCGGCCTTCTCAAGCTCGTTGGTGCGGATCAGGCCGAGGGCATCGTCGAGGTCGTTGGACATGGCGTTCTGCCCGCCCTCTCCGCGCGTCAGCGTAAACAGGGTGCAGCGCGCGCCTATCCCGCGCGAAAGGAATGTGAGCAGCGAGCCGTCTTCGTCGTCCGGATGGGCGACGATCATAAGCACACTGGCCGTTGTGCTCAACCGCTTGAGCGCCTGCTCCAGCGCTGCGGCGCCGCGATCCTCGGGCAATGGCATCGCAATCGAGGCCGGCTCCGGCCTGGCGACGCGATCGATGGCACGGTCCTGCTGCGCGGTCGCAAGCAAGCTGCCGGCGCCGGCGAAAAGCAGTCCCGCGATCACGATTCCTGTTCCTGCAATGGGGAACACCCTGGGAAGGAGCATACTTTCCGTCAGTGTACAATCCGCGACAGTGCTTCAAAGGACGCGTCCCACCTCATGATCCCTGCCTCAACGTCTTCGGCCCATCCGGCGGGGCTGCAACGGCGCATCGGGCTGCGCTCCGCCGTCACGCTCAACATGCTGGAGATGATCGGTGTGGGCCCGTTCATCACGCTGCCGCTGGTGATTGCGGCCTCGGGCTACAGGCTCTCGCCGTGGGCATGGCTGCTGGGTGCGGTGATTGCGCTGGCCGATGGCATGGTGTGGGCGGAGCTCGGCGCGGCGTTTCCGCGCGCGGGCGGATCCTACGCGTTTCTCCGCGAAATCTACGGTGTGGACCGGGCCGGCAACTGGTTGAGCTTTCTCTACGTGTGGCAACTGAGCTTTTCCGCGCCGCTTTCGATTGCTTCGGGCTGCATCGGCCTCTCCAGCTTTCTTGCGTGGTTCTGGCCGGGGATCGAACACGCGCCGTTTGCCGCGATCCCGGCGCTTCACTACTCGAGCTTTGCCGCCGCGGGTGCATGCCTGCTGGTGACGGCGCTGCTTTACCGCCGGCTGAGCATCGTGACCGGCGTGGCCTGGGTTCTGTTTGCGGGTGTGCTGGCGGCGCTTGCCGGAGTCATACTGTCGGGATTCGCCGGCGCTTCCGCGCATGGCGGATGGCACGCGCCGGCGTCTCCGGCGCAGCCGATCGCCATGGCGCTGGGCGGGCTCGCGCAGGCGACCCTGATCACGACATACGACTACTGGGGCTACTACAACATCACGTTTCTCGGCAGCGAAGTGCGGCATCCGCAGCGCACGATCCCGCGCGCGATCCTGCTTTCGGTGATTTTTGTCTCCGCGTTCTACGTGGTGATGAACATGGCCGCCCTGCCGGCGGTGCGCGATGCAGCCGGACACATTGCCGGCAGCGCCGCGGCCAACGTGCGTCTGCAACTGGTCGCCGATATTGCGCAGTCCGCCTTCGGGTACTGGGCTGGGCGGACCATTGCCGCGCTCGTCATGTGGACTGCGTTCTCATCGGTCTTCTCTCTGCTGCTGGGCTACAGCCGCGTACCCTATGCGGCGGCGCGCGACGGGAACTACTTCAGCTATCTGGCGGCCGTGCATCCGAAGCACGGAATTCCCCACCGCTCGCTGGTCGCGCTCGGGCTGGTCGCGTCGGCGTTCTGCTTCTTTTCGCTGCAGCAGGTGATCACCATGCTCGTAGTCACGCGCATTTTGCTGCAGTTTCTTCTGCAGCAGATTGGCGTGATCCTTCTCCGCATCCAGCGTCCGGAGCTGGATCGGCCGTTCCGGATTCCCCTGTACCCGTTGCCGCCTCTGGTGGCCATGGCGGGGTTCCTCTTCATCCTGATCAACCGCGCTCAGGCGCTGGACGGGCTGGCGGTTGCCCTGGGGATTGCAGTGACTGGCACGGCAATCTACACCCTTCGCGCGCGACGGCTTGGGCAGTGGCCGTTTGCCGCGGCCGGGCGCGGCGCGGGCTCGCTGCCGGAGCGTGAGAAAACGTAACCCGATGAGCCTCGAAGATCTGACATCCAGAGTGGTTCTGACGCCCATGACTCCAGGTAGGGACGCGGAGTTCGCCGAGATGCTCGAAGAGTTTCGATCGGCTGGCGAACTCGATGTCTATGAGGGCAACTTCGCGATCGCTTGGCAAGGCTATGGTGCGTTCTACGATCTGCTCTCGAAGATGAAAGCCGGCGGCTATCCGGCGCCGCATTTCGTCCCGATGGACTCGTACTTCATTGCGGTCGAGGGCCGGATTCTCGGCGAGACGTTTGTTCGCCATCGCCTTTCGCCGCAGCTCGAGCAACTCGGCGGCCATGTGGGGTACAAAGTCAGGCCGACTTGCCGCAACCGTGGAATTGCGACGGCAGCGTTGCGGCTGGCGCTGGGGAAGCTTGCCGATCTGGGGGTTTCGCGCGCTCTGGTCACCTGCAGCGCAACGAACTTGGCGTCGGCCCGAGTGATCGGGAAGTGCGGCGGGGTTCGGATCGAAGATTCCGTGACGGCAGGCCGGGTTATAAGACGATACTGGATCGACACTGCCCGGCAGCCGGTTTGAGCGCGTAGATTGCGGCTGTCAGTTCAATTCGACGCTTCCCGAGATGAGATGCGCCCGCAATCGATAATGTCCGCCGGGTGACTCCCTGGAAAATTTGCGGAAGAAGCCGCCTTTCTCGATCCCGAAGGATTGAGCCCTGACTTCGCCGACACCCACGGAAGCATCGACAGATCGGTATTCGGCGCCTGTCACGTTGGAGACGACAATCTGCCCGGCCGCGAGCGCAATGTCCTTGTCGCCTGAAACCTGGTCTACCTTCACTTGCCCGGCCGGAACGCGAAGTTTGAAGTTGGTCCGTCGCGGGACCTCGATGTGGATCTTCAGATTGTGGACAGAGCCGCCGCGCACCAGCAACCTGGCAAAATCGCCGGTTTGCTCGAACTGGATGCGGACGTCTTGGGCGTGGTCGAGGTCCTCGAGATTGCAGTCGACGCGAATTCCATCCTTGTCGGAGCCGACAAGGTCAATCTCGCCGGATCTCGATTCAATCGTGAGCTCCGTGCCCGATTTTGACGAAAACACGATCGGAGCGGCGCAAGTGCCGGAGTTCTGGGCGGCCGCGCCAGAGACGCCGGCCAGGAGAAGCAGGAATGAGCCCAGGCGCGGGTATCTCATGCACAGGATTACGCCGGCCGGCGTGGAAATGTTCCCGCTTCTGAAACGCAAGCCGGCTCAAACGTGTCTAATAGATGCGGCCGGCTTCCCCGAAGCGGCGCGAGGTCAGAATGCTCATCCGCAGACCGCCCGACATCCTCTCCTCCCAGATCACGCCAAAGACCGACTACTTGAATCGCCGCCGTTTCCTGCGCGGAGCCGCGGCCGCGGGAGTCGCGGCGCTGGGGGTAGAACGCCTAGCCGAGATTGTCTCGCCGCGGTTTGGTGCGCTGGCCGGAACCAAGCTCGAAACCGTGAAGAGCCCACTCTCGACGACCGGCGAACAGCTGACCAGCCTCGAAGACATCACGCACTACAACAACTTCTACGAGTTTGGCGTGGACAAAGGCGACCCGGCGAAGAACGCCGGTGCGCTGCCTACGCGGCCCTGGACGGTGAAGGTCGACGGCAAAGTGAAGAAACCACTCACCTTCGACATCGAGACACTGCTCAAGCTGCGGCCGCTCGAGGACCGCGTCTATCGCCATCGCTGCGTCGAGGCCTGGAGCATGGTGATTCCGTGGGTGGGCTACTCGCTCGCGGAGTTCATCAAGCAGTGCGAGCCCCTCTCGACGGCGAAGTATGTGCAGTTTCTCTCCTACTTCGACCACAAGGTGGAGAAGTGGTCGGGGCAGAGCCAGATTTTCTGGCCCTATAGCGAAGGCCTGCGCATGGACGAGGCGATGCATCCGCTTACGTTGCTCACGTTCGGGCTCTACGGCGATGTGCTGCCCAACCAGGACGGCGCACCGGTCCGGGTCGTGATCCCTTGGAAGTACGGATTCAAGTCAGCCAAGTCGATCGTGACGGTGCGATTCCTCGATAAGCAGCCCAACACGACGTGGAACGACATGAACTCGAACGAGTATGGCTTTTACTCGAACGTGAACCCCCAGGTCGACCATCCGCGCTGGAGCCAGAAGACCGAGCGCCGCATCGGGCTGCAGTTCTATGCCCAGCGCAAGGAAACTCTGATGTTCAACGGCTATGCCGACCAGGTGGCGCCGCTGTATGCGGGAATGAATTTGAAGAAGAATTACTAATTCGATGCCGGCGGGGTTAGCCGCGCGCCGAGTGTGCCGGCGGAGCCTGCACGCGGCTTGATCGTTCACGGCTCCGAGCCTTGGCTCCGCTGGCAACAAAAGCTCCGCTTTCCAACGAAATCCATGAATCGTACGACGATCGTTCTGCTCAAGACCCTTGCCTGGATCGCGTGTCTGATCCCGATCGGACGGCTCGCGTGGGGTGCGGTGACCAACAACCTCGGCCCCGATCCGACGGCGAAACTCACCTTTACTACCGGCTACACAACGCTGATGCTGCTCACCATCGGGCTTGCGATCACGCCCGTGCGGCGGCTCATTCCGCAACTCGCCTGGATTGGCCGCTTTCGGCGGCTCATCGGGCTGTTCGCCTTCTTCTACGCCACGGTGCATCTGCTGACGTATGTGGCCCTTTATGCCGGGTTCGATGTGCCAACCATGATGGCCGATATCGCCAAGCGCCGCTTCATCACCATGGGGATCACTGCGTGGCTGCTGCTGCTGCTGCTCGCGCTCACGTCGACAAACTGGTCGATCCGCAAGCTGGGCGGCAAGCGCTGGAAGCGGCTGCACCAGCTCGTGTATGTGGCAGCGATCTGCGGAGTGATCCACTACTGGTGGCAGGTGAAGACGGGCGTGCTGCTGCCGCTGCCGTTCACCATCGTGATTGCGGTGCTGCTGCTGGCGCGGCCGGTACTGGACTGGGTGCAGAGGCGGAAGATGCAGGCACGCTCGTCGGCAGCGTAGTTGTTACCGAGCGCTCAATCGAATTCAAGCAGCGTCTGCGCCACGGGCTGAAAGCTCTTGCGGTGCAGCGGCGTGGGGCCGAGGCGGGCCAGCGCGGCCAGGTGCTCCTTGGAACAGTAGCCTTTGTGGCTGGCGAGGCCGTATCCGGGGTACACGCTATCCAGTTCGACGAGCAGGCGGTCGCGATGCACCTTGGCCAGCACGCTGGCTGCGGCGATCGACAGGCTCGTCGAGTCGCCCTGAACAATCGGTTGCTGCGGGCAGGGCCAGTCGATGGTGTCGAGGCCGTCGATGAGTAGGTAGTCCGGCGAAACCGTGAGTTTCGCCACGGCCAGGCGCATCGCCAGCAGCGATGCGCGGCGAATATTGATGCGGTCGATGGTTTCAACGTCGACGGCGGCAACGGCCCAGGCGAGCGCCTTCGTCTGCACCAGGACTTCAAACTCATTGCGCTGCTTTTCGGTGAGTTGCTTGGAGTCAGTCAGGCCGGTCAGACGGCAATTGAAGGGAAGAATGACTGCCGCGGCAACTACTGGGCCGAACATCGGCCCGCGGCCCACTTCGTCGAGGCCGGCGATGGCCTGCGCGCCCACCTCGCGCGCAGCTTTTTCGAGCTTCCATCCGCAGACCCTGGCCATATCCGCAGTATAGGTTCGGCGAAGGTGTGGAGGGATGTGGAAGTCCCGCCGTTTTCGCCGAAGGCGCGAAAGAAATGGAGCATCCCTGTTTGCCAAATCTGCGCCCGTCGGTCCCTAAGCGTCTCCCGGATGCTCACACGCATTTCAGGATCGTGATGCACATTGACGCCAAGAGCCTTCAAACCATTCAGGATGCGATTTGCCTCCGGAGGCTCGATTCCCCAAAACATCTTCCAATTCTCGTCGTACGTTTCGAGCACGATGCCATAGTAGGCTTCTGATTTGTACACGATGGCGTAACTTGCCCCAACGACTTCTGGGAAGGGAATGGAGCGAGTAACCCATCGATTCCCAAAGCTGATCCAAGGGATTCTCGACCACGTCAGCGTGGAGCGGTCGCAATGCATGCGCTCGCAGAAAGGTAGAAAGTAGCGAATGCCGACAGTGAGCAGGAACGCATCCAGCGCAAGGACGAGGATGGCTTCAATGAAGTTGGCCGAGCCCGGGCGCGACTCCGAGATCATCGCCAAGAGGCTGCGATTTTTCCCGGGAACAAAGCAGGAGAGAAAGAGCGGGCCTAATCCGAAGACAATGAAGAAGCCGCCGACCACTGCAGGGCTGGTCGATGAGGGGAATCTCGAGGAGCGGAGGGGAACGCGGCACTCTACATCGACGGAATCAGCAGTGATCCGAATCCTGTAGCTGTTTGTGCGCATGACTTGGGCGGATTATACCGCGCGGGTACTCGCAGGAGAATCGGTGCTTCGGCGCATCTACGCGCAAACAACAACCCCGGCCAAAGCCGGGGTCATGTGGTCACGCAATACGTGAAAACTACGCGCGAACCTTGCCAGTCTCGCGGTCGATCTCTTTCAGGCGGGCCGCCTTGCCGCGCAGTCCACGCAGATAGAAAAGCTTGGCGCGGCGGACCTTGTAGCTGCGGATCTTCTCGATCTTGTCGATGACCTTGGAATTGAAGGGGAAGATGCGCTCGACACCCTGGCCGAAGCTCATCTTGCGCACGGTGAAGGTGCCCTGCGGTCCCTTGTTGATGGCGATGACCAGGCCTTCGAAGGCCTGCAGCCGCTCTTTATCGCCTTCCTTGATCTTGACCTGGACTCGAATCTGGTCGCCGGGGACAAAGTCCGGCAGGTCGGTGCGCTTCAGCTTCTCAGCCAGACGCTGCATAACGGGATGAATTGACATGGTTTCTTCCTGCGGTTGAACTCAGAACCTTCAGTTTATCAGAGAACTGCCCTACTACCAAAACCAGCGCCGGGAATCGCTTTCCTTCAATTGGAAGGGATTCCCGGCCCGGCTTTTCGCTCAACAGGACGCGGCTCCGTGCGGAGCGAGCTTACCTTGAGGTGAGATGCGTTGCGGTTGCGGTTGCCGGCGCACGCGCCGCGGATACGCTCCTGCTCACTGGCTGACCGAAAAGCTCGGGATGCAGGTAGTAGCCCTGCTCGTCGGTCGGTTTGTCTTCCTCGGTAGGGATGCGATGCGCGTTGGCGTAGGCGTCCTGGCGGATGCCGGTGACCTGCCACGACACCTTCACTCCCGGCTTGCTGGTGCGGATGACGAATCGGTTCTTGTCGATCTCCTTGGCCACGATGGCCTGCGCGAACTGGCCGATCACCGTGAGCTGGTAGCGGAAGTCGCGGTTGAGCGCCTCGAAGTAGCCGGGAAGCGTAACCGTTGCTAGGCCGCGACGGTCCGTCGTTACGTTGCCGTTGTAGACGTTCATCATGTCCGGCGACTCGACGAAGGAGTGAGACAGATACTTGTGCGCGGGGTCGAGCGGATCGTCGATCTTGAACGAGCCGCTGCCCTTGGTGACTTTGCCCGTCACGTTCAAATCGCCAGCGAAGGTGCCGGTTCCGCTTGCATCCACGCTGAAAACCTGCGTGTAGGTGGGACTGGTGGTTCCGGTTGGCCCTGATAACCCCTGCAAAAGCAGCCCACCCTGCCCGACCACAAACTCACCGGCCGTGCCGGCGGTCAGGCTGCAGCCGGAAGTGTCGCAGGAATGAGCAAATGCAGCCACCCCAATGCCCGGTGCACCGCCCTGTACGCCGATCCCGCTTGAACTGGAAGCGTTGCCGATCACTCCCCAGTTCACTCCGCTCGTCGCGCCTTCGTAGCCTTGAACGCCGGCCGCATACGGTCCCGTCGAATTCGTGCTCCCGAGCACGCCGAAGACTCCCCCTGTCGCCGCATTTTCGGTTCCGTAGACACCCGCGGCGTTGGCTCCGGTGCTGTCGGATTCTCCACTGAGGCCGTAGACTTGACCCGTAGTGGCAAATTCCCAACCAAACACTCCTGCCGCGCCTGCTCCTGTGCTTTGCGTAGACCCGCGAACGCCTGCAACGAGGGACGACGCGGCGCCCTCGTAGCCGTTCACCCCAGCGGCGTTCGGACCGGCGCTGAATGTGACGCCGCTCACGCCCCAGACCTGTCCGGTTGTAGCGCCCTCCCAGCCAGAGACGCCTGCGGCATTCAACGTCGTGCTGTTCACCGCTCCCGATACACCCGAGACGAGTCCCGTTGCAGCGTACTCACTGCCGTACACGCCTGCGGCGCCGTCCGTGACGCTGCTGGTGGTCCCGGCCACGCCGTAGACTGCGCCGGTGGTCGCGCCTTCAAAGCCGTCCACGCCGGCGGCGGAGTTCGTAGTGCTGCTGGTGGTTCCCGATGTACCGAACACCACCCCTGTCGTGGCGCTGTCGTAACCGCTCACACCCGCTGAGTAGGTGGTTGGGCTGGCGGTGCCTCCGCTCACGCCGAAAACCTTTCCCGTCGCGGCGCCTTCATAACCGCGTACGCCTGCCGCCCCGGTCGTGGTGCTCTCCGAGTTTCCATCCACACCGAAAACCAGCCCGATAGTCGCGCCTTCGAAACCGTTGACGCCGGCAGCGTAATCGGTGGTGCTGTAGGCCGCACCGTTCACGCCGAACACCTGGCCCGTCGTTGCGCTCTCTGACCCGTTCACACCGGCGGCGTTTGTTTGGTTGCTGGCGGCCTTGCCCCAAACGCCGTAGACCTGGCCGATAGGGCCGGTTTCATTGCCGAGCACACCGGCAGCAAACGAGGTCCCGCTGTTGGCGTTTCCAATTACGCCGTACACGACTCCGGTATTGGCGGTCTCAGCCCCGGATACTCCTGCCGCGCCGGGTGAGGTGCTGACAGCGCTGCCGGTCACTCCGAATACCGTGCCTGTCGTCGCGCTCTCGACTCCGCTGACCGCTACGGACTTGGACGTGGGGCTGCTGGCTCGGCCGAGTACGCCCGTCGCCACACCTGTCTTGGCAGCGTTGGTACCGGCCACTGCGGCGGCGACGGTCGTCGAATTCGCATCCATGCTTCCCTTCACCGTCACCGCTGCTCCCTTCTGGCTGATCAGCGAGTTGCCCAGCACGCTCGCTGAGGTCCATACCGGAATGTCTCCGGCGGTCCCTGAGCCGGTGGGTGAAGCGTTGGAACGTGCCGCGCTCATCGGCGAATTGCCACTCCTTGGTCCGGCTCCCGCGGCCGAGGAGCCCTCCGCGTCTCGGCGAAGCTGTGTGCGGGTAACGAAATCTGTGGCCGGCAGGCCACCCAGTGTCTCGGCATCCGCGGCCTTCATAGCGTAGGCAACGGAGGCCAGCGGGATGCGCTCCCGCTCCGGTGCGCGTTCGATGCTGATGGCGAGCCATCGTGCCTGCCCAGCGGCAAAAACGGCGGGAGGCAGGCCGCCTTCGGTCGACGAGCCCAGCAGGACGGAGTAATTCCCGTCGCGGTCGACAGGGACGTGCTGCGTCTCGCTCCAGATCGGCTCACCGCCCTCGCGGAGCGAGTAGATGCGGAAGACGATCTCGACCGTGTCGCCGGAACGCTCTACGGCGACGCCGTTGTACTTGACGATCTGCGGGACGACCGTTTTGCCTGCCGCTCCGGTCTGCGCTGTCTGGCAACTTGCAGAGATGGCCAGAGCGGCGGAAGTGATTCCGACAAGAACAGAAGACGCGATAGTCATACTGGAACCTCCGACCATTTTCAGATGGGCGATTTTCGAGGGAACAAACCTGCCGACGGTTGGCGCCTGCACTCCGGGTTCGGGAATGCACCTTCAAGTGAACGCGGAATGGCGCGCGTCACGGACGAATGATCTCGGTGCCGCAGCGGAAAAGGCGGTTCGAATCCGGTTGGGAACAGAGAGAACGAGCGCGCAAATGCCTCTCCGATTTTCTTCAAAAGAGTTGAACTGAAAACCCAGGATTTGGGTTGGGGGAAACCGCCCAATTGTAGCTCGAAATCGGAGAGCCAGGAAACGGCTTTGTTGCATTTGCCCAATTGCGGCTCGAAGCAACGCGTCGCGGATTGCAATTTGCGTTATGATGCTGGGCGTATGGACGACAAGCGCGAACTCTTACGACATACCTTGGCAACGGTTGCCTACCGCGCGGCGCGCGCTCTGGCCGGCGCACCGGAGGCCTTTGCCACATTCGCCGGCGCTGGCCGCCAGCCCATCGAGATTCTCGCTCATATGGGCGATCTGTTCGACTGGGCGCTCACCGCGGCGCAGGGACACATGCACTGGCACACCTCGACACCTCTGGCCTGGAGTGCCGAGCAGGACAGATTCTTCGCATCGCTCAAAGCGTTGGACAACTTCCTCGCATCGGGAACGGCGGTCCACGCGCCGGCAGAGAGGCTCTTCCAGGGGCCGATCGCCGATGCGCTCACTCACGTTGGCCAGTTGGCCATGCTGCGCAGGCTGGCAGGCATTCCCACGCGCGGCGAGAACTTCTACGTGGCGGCGGTCTCCGCGGGTCAGGTCGATGCGGATCAACTCGAGCCGGTTGAACCGTTCCGTTGAGGAGCGCAAATGGTAGACTGACGGCTCAATCCCGCCGCCATTTTGCGGCCGCACCGGAGTAAGCCATGCCGCCCGTCAAGTCCTTTCCCGTGCTCGGAGAAAAGGTCGACATTCTCGTCTCCGGCGAGTCCACCGGAGGCAAGTCGATGACGCTTGTGCAAACTTCGCCTCCTGGCGGGGGTCCGCCGCCGCACTGTCACCAGAACGAGGACGAAACTTTCGTCGTTCTCGAAGGTGAGTACGAATATCTCGCCGGCGGCGCCTGGCGCAAAGCCTCGGCGGGTGACGCGTTCTACGGTCCGCGCGGCGAAGCGCACACGTTCCGCAACGTGGGCTCGACGGCAGGCCGGATTCTGGTGGTCGTGGCGCCGGCGGCCTTCGAAGCCTTCCTCGAAGAGATTTCGCCGCTCTCGGTTCCCGCCGACTTGCAGAAGGTGCTGGAGATTGGCGCGCGGTACGGAGTCACCTTCCCGCCACCGCCCGGCGCCTGAGTTCGCGGCGCCGCGGTCAGGAGGCGCTGACTGCCTTCGATGCGGCGTCGTTGCGGATTTCCTCGATCAGTCTCCGGTCAGCTTCGCTCAGTACGGCGCGCTCCAGCAGGTCCGGCCGGTTGGCCAGCGTCTTGCGCAGTTGCTGCTCGCGCCGCCAGCGGCGAATCTGCGCGTGGTCGCCGTTGAGCAAAACATCCGGCGCGCGCAATCCGCCGAACTCCGCCGGCCGCGTGTAATGCGGGTAGTCGAGCAGGCCGCCCGCGCCGTGCTGCGAGCGCGGCACGCCTGCGGGATCCGCGCCGATCTCCGCGTCCGCCGCGCCAAAGCTCTCGAACTCGCGGGAGGCCTCATTGCCCAGCACTCCGGGGACGAGCCGCGTGACCGCGTCGATGACAACCGCCCCTGCCAATTCGCCGCCGCTGAGCACGTAGTCGCCGATGGAAAGCTCCTGGTCGCAGTAGAGCAGGTTAATGCGCTCGTCGACGCCCTCGTAGCGGCCGCAGATCAGGACGATTCGATCGAACCCCGCAAGTTCCCGCGCAACGGACTGATGGAACGGCCGCCCCTGCGCGGAGAGGAGGATGACGTGCGGACCGTCCTGTGCCGCTCCGCGTTTCTCCTTCGGTGCGATGCCCAGCGATGCCAGCGCCTCGGCAAGCGGTTCCGGCTTTAGCACCATGCCTTCGCCGCCGCCAAACGGCCGGTCGTCGACCGTGCGATGACGGTCATGGCTGAAGGCCCGCAGATCGTGCACGTTGACGGTCGCCAGGCCTTCAGCGAGCGCGCGCCGGACGATGCCGTGCTCGAAGATCCCGGCGAAAAACCCCGGAAAGATGGTGAGGATGTCGAACCGCATGCGATCAACCCTCATCATAAACAGGCTCGTCACCGATGATCCCGCGAAGATTGTGCTTTACTGTTGTGCAACGCCTATGCCGGATATCGAATCGCTGCTCAAGCGCTGGCAGAGCGCCGGTCTGCTGAACGCCGAAGAGGCGCACCGCATCCTCGACTACGAGGCAGGCCAAAAGCGCTTCGCGGGCATCCGATGGGAGGGCCTCGTCGCGCTCATCCTCGGCGGCATCCTGCTGGCGTGCGGCGTGGTGCTCTTTGTCTCCGCGCACTGGGATGAAGTCGGTCCGGCCGCCCGGTACGCCATCGTGATGGCGATGGTGATCCTGTTCCACTTCGGCGGCGCGGTGACGCGCGAGCGATTTCGTGGGTTGTCGAATTCGCTGCATGCGGTTGGAACCGCGACCACCGGCGCCGCCATCGCGCTTGTCGGGCAGATCTTCAACATCCAGGAGCACTGGCCGGCCGCGATCCTGCTGTGGGCCATCGCTGCGCTCGCCGGCTGGGCGCTGCTTCGCGACCAGGCGCAGCAGATTCTTGCACTGTTGCTGTTGCCGGCATGGATGCTTTCGGAGATCGAGTTCTATACCCGCGGATATGCCGAAGACGGGGTCTGCATCGGTCGGTTCCTGGTGATGTGGGCCGTCCTGTATCTGACGGTCTTTCTCGGCTCGCGGAGGCGGGCGATCCAGGGCTTGCTTTTCGCTGCCGGAGCGATTGCTGCGGTTGTGGGCACCGTCGCAATGGTTGCCGAGGGGCAGTCGCTCTTCGCCAGCAACAATCTTTCGTCAATCGGCGTTCAATTCTGGATCTGGACGGCAACCGCCTTCCTTCCGCTGGCGCTTTCGCTGACCGGTGCGCGGAAGAGTCTCGTCCCGGTGGGCGCATCGCTCGTGTTCTGCGTCGTTCTGCCGTGGTGCACACGCACCTGGATCGGGCACTATGACTCCGGCAACGGCCAACGCGGCTCGTACAACCAGTACGGTCCCAATCTTTTATCGCATGCCCTTGTGGCGGCATTCGCAGTTTTCCTAATCTGGTGGGGTGTAAAGATGGCGAGCCGTGCGCTGGTGAATTTTGGGGTTGTCGGATTTGCCTGCGCCGCCGTCTGGTTCTACTTCAGCGACATCTTCGACAAAGTGGGACGCTCACTGGGGCTCATCGGCCTCGGCGCACTCTTCCTCGCCGGCGGCTGGGCGCTTGAGAAGACGCGGCGGAAACTCATCGCAGGCATGGACGCCAACCGCACGGCCGTCCAGGAGGCGCCATGAAACTTGCCAAGGCTTCCCTGGCGCTGCTTGTGATCCAACTCGCGATCGTATCCTCCATCGCCGCCAGGTATCTCTATCAGCGATGGCGCTGCCCGCGCGTGTGGACGCGTGCAGCCGTCTTCGATCCCGAGCTGCCGATGCGCGGCCGGTATCTGAGCCTGCACCTGATTGCCGACGGCTGCCAGAGCACGCTGCCGTCGGCCCGGCACGCGACGTTCCCGCGCAACACGGATGGGGTTCCGAGTGGCGGCGGCTACTCGATCGACAGCCAGCAGTGGGTTTCCTTTTCTGCCGACCTTGCCGTCAAGGACAACAAGCTGATTGCCATCCGGATCCAGAACGAAGACAAAAGGCCGACCGGTCAAATGGTCACGGCCCCGGCGGGAGCCTCTTGCACCGACATGCAACTGCAGGATGCCGTGAACTTCTATCTTCCGGAGCATGCCCAGGCTCCGATCGCGGCGGGGCCCGGCGGGGAGCTGTGGATCGAGGTCACGGTGCCGCCGAAGGGTCCGCCGCGCCCTCTGCAGCTTGCCCTGAAAGAAAACGGCGTGTGGAAGCCGCTGGCGTTCAACTGAAATCCCGAACGAACGCAATCTGACCGCGACGCGATGAAGGCCGGGTGCTCACGGATCCGCGATAACCTTCGCCTCGGCGTGGAAGAGGTGATCGTCCGAATAATGATGGGTTTCTTCCGTGGGCCCGCGGCCCTGATCGCTCGAGATGACGACCTCCCTGGGCAGCCAGAAGACCTTGGGCTGTGCAATCGTCGCGTCAACTGTTGCGAGCGCCGCCGCCGCAATCGTGGCCGCACGGCGAAAGCTGGCGCGAATGTAAGCTTTTGCCTTGCAATGCAGCCTTCATTTCTTTCCCTTCGGCGGCGTTGGCGCAAAGTACCCTTCCCGCGACTGAATCTTCACGTCCTTCCGGTCGACTTCCACCTTCAATGCGTGGTAGCCGCCGTTTTGTTTGACATTTCCAATAGAAATCTCCAGCAGATAGCGCGCAGGCGGACCCGCGGCAAGTGCTTTGAGGCCGCCTTCAAGGTCGTTGCTTGAGTGGAAGAATGTGCCGCCCGTACCGTCGGCGATCTCAGCCAGCGCTTCTTTGTTCTGGCGCATGGGATCGGACAGAACCTGTCGAGACCGCCCGGTCAGCGAGCTTTCGATCGATCCAGCGCCGCTCTCGCTGGCCGGGATTCCGGGGTCGTAGAGCCCGCGCGCATCGAGCGTATCGACGGTGACTTGCGAATCCAGAGCCAGATCGAGAATCTGCGATTCGTGAGCGATGGCTTCGTCGGAGAGCGTGAGGAACCCCGGCGAGACAAGGACGAGCGTCCGCTGGCCAGGCAGCCTGGACATGGTGTGCACGACATCGCGGATGTAATCGAGCGTCTGGTTTACGTCCTGCTCGCCCACTTCGAGCGCCTGGTTGGCCGCCGTAATGACCTGGAGCCTGATTTGCGTCGAGATGCCCGTGTCCTGTTGCCCCAACCCTGAGGCTGAGAACCTCCGCGAGCAGCTTGAGTACCGGTCGATCTCGGAATTGAGCTGCGGCTCGCTGTGCTTGTTCACGATCTGGTCGGCGGCATAGTAGCTGATCCGCGGGCACTGGCTCGGGTCGTCCTGGAAGAGCTGGTGCACCTTGAGTTTTTCGACCGCGGCCTGGAGCACGGCGTGGTCGCGCGTCATTCCCGAGTTGACGCCCAGGAACGACACCACGACTCCACGCACCCCGTCTGCGAGCGGCTCGTCGAACATCTTCTTCGCCGCCACCTTCAATTCCTCGAGCGCTGCGATATCGAGATGACGGTCGTCGAAGAGGAAGACAACGAACCGCGGCGGCACGCCGCCCGGCGCCGCGGCGGGCATAGCGGAATTCCCTGCCATCAGGGGAGCCGATGACCGAACCCCAGCCGCCTCTTTCGCCGGGCCGGCGTTGATCGATTCCCCCTCCTGCACGGTGAAGCCTGCGATCTCGCGCGGCTTACCCTGATCGAGGACCTTGAAGTCCGATTCCTTCAGATCGCCGACAATCTGCCCCCGGGCATCGCGGACGACTACCGGAATCACGACCGCGTTCACGCGTACATGAAGGATGGTGCCGCTGTCCGGCGGCTGCTGGACGGCGTCCTGTGCGCGGAGTAGAGCGACCGCGGCCAGAAGGGCAAACAAGCAGAGTGTGCGTGCTGAGCGCATCGTTTCGATGCGGACATTCTATACCTTATGAATCCTGCCCGGTTGCACCTTCGCGGCCGGCTGCCCGGTGCCCGGCTTTTCCGTCGCATTCAGATCCACGAGTCCCTCCGGCAGCGTCATCTCCACTCGCCTCGCCTCGAGGTCGATTTTAGGCAAGTAGCTCTTCGCAAAGGGGATGAGAACTTCATCTGTTGCGCCGCGAACCACCAGCAGGGCGACCGGACCGGCGGCTTGGTCCACGTCAACGATGTCGCCGACCGGCACCGGGTCTTTTCCTGAAACATCGACGAGCATGCACCCGACCAGATCTCCGATGTAGGCCTCGTCGTCGCCCGTCGGGACGCGCTGGGCACGCGGAATGGCGACAATCATGCCGGTCAATGTTTCGGCTGCGGAGATGGAATCGATGCCAGCGAAGTGAAGGACGACACCACCCTTGTGCAGCCAGTGGGCAGCCAATTCGAATTCGCGCGGAACTGCAATCGGATTTGTGACAGCGCCTGGGCCTGAGCCAACTTCCGCCGAGCTCCGGGCCAGGAGCCACAGCCGCCGCCGTTCGGCAAACTTCTCAGGAAAATCGGTGAGAAGTTCTGCGAAGACTTCGCCTTTTCGCCCTTGCGGCCGCCGAATGCGCGCCAGCCAGGTAAATTCCCCAGCCGCGCTCATGGCCGCTGCCTCAGTTTCATCCTAGGCTTCGTCGCCCTCTTCCAGAATATCGAGCGTGTAGCGGTGATGCAGCTTCATGCTCACGGCGCCCAGAATGGTGCGCACGGACCGCGCCGTGCGGCCCTGCTTGCCGATCACCTTGCCCACGTCCTGGGGCGCCACCCGAAGCCTCAGCACCGTGTTCTCTTCTCGATCCACGGTGGAGACTTCCACGGCTGCCGGCTCATCCACCAAGGCCCGCGCAATTTCGCGGACCAGTTCATCCACTGCCACCATATCGTGTTGGGTCATGCACTTACCCCTGACCGTACGCAACCGGTTCCGGGGACTTCGTCCCCCGGAGCGTGAATACTACAGCATTGTTGAATTCAATGTAAACCCGGGAGCCGCCGTTTGCACGGCTGCGGTCATCGGGTACGCAGGCCCGGAGCGCGTACCGGCTCCATGGAATCGAGGGAATCCGAAGAATGCGGCGGGCCGCAGGAGCGATCCGGCGCCGCGAAGCGTTCGGTCAGGCCGCGGCTGGCGCAGGAGCGGGGTTCTTCTTCACAATCTTCTCCACGGTGGGCGAGAGCTGCGCTCCCACGCCGCGCCAGTAGGCGATGCGCTCGTGCTTCAGGTCGACCGTTGCGGGCGAAGTGCGGGGATTGTAGGTGCCGACGACCTCGATCGACCGGCCATTGCGGGCGCGGTCCTTCTCAATAACCACGATCCGGTAGTAGGGCTGCTTGCGGGCGCCGACGCGCGCCAAACGAATCATCACCACGGCGATACGGTTCCTTTCAGATTCCTTGAGCTCTGTTGCTGTCTCTGAAGACCCCTCCGGCTGGCATCGTCACCCTTCAGGCCGGCGCCGCGGAACAAGAGACGCCGGCCGAGCTGCCGGCGCGCAGGACACAACATCTAAGTATCGCCGAAAGCGACTCTTCAGGGCAAGTTCGCTGACCTCAACGCGGCAATTCACCGTGTGGCAAAGCCCGCGTTTTCTTCGCCGCGCAACCTTGCATCCAAGGCGATGAGAGCGCCCCGCGCCTCAACCAAGGCCGCGGGGCAGCTTACGTCAAACTTTCCCTTGCCGGATTACTTGGTCACCGTCATCGTTCCGTTGACGAACTTGAAGATGTACTTCGACGAGGTCAGCGCGCCGGCGCCGCTGCCGGCCGAGATCGTGATGGGATAGGTGCCGGGCAGCGATTTTGAGGTTGCCTTCGTGGCTATGGCCGGCAGGCCCTTGGTTGCCGTGGTGCGAGAATCTCCGTTCACCCAGCCGGTCATCTTGAACTGCAGCGTCGGCAGCGCGCTGCCCTGCTTCATGGTCTTGTTGAGCGCCGTTACGGTGAGCACCCCTTTCGCCACTGTGATGGACCGTGTGACCTGGGCCGCTGCGAGGTAGCTTGTGTTTCCAGCCTGATTGGCGGCAACGGCAATTGTGCCGACCCCTTTCACGGTCAGGGTAGAGCCGCTCACGCTTCCTGGTCCGGAAACAACCTTGAACGTGACCGGCAATCCCGAGTCCGACCTGGCCGACAACGTAAAGGGTGCGACACCATAGCGGACCGGTGTCTTGGGTTGTGTAAAGGTGATGGTCTGACTGCCCTTTGGCGTTGTGAAGCTCGCGATCGCGCCCTTGGTGCTGCCGGCGGAACTCGAGGATTGCAGCTGGAAGTAGTACTTCGTCAGCGGCTTCAGTCCCGTAACCTTTGCCGAGACCGTTATGGTGCTCGATCCGCTCAGGGTCGCGGTGGCGGTTTTCGCGGCGCCGGAGAGCGTGCTGCTCGTTCCACAGGCGAACCAGTATTGCGTTGACGCGCCATTGGGATTGACCGTGCCGCTAAGAGTCGCAGAGGTCCCCGTGATTGCGCTGGCCGAGCCGGTGGCCGCTGCCGGAGGTTTGCCCACCGAGTAGCTCGAGAGGAAGTTGCCCACGTCGAGCGATCCGAGGCCCGTTGCCTCATCAAAGCCCGCGGTGACGAGAAATCCTGCCTGGCCGCCGGAAAGGCTTGTCGAACTGGGAGTGCTGTTGTTGCACATGCTGGGCGTATTCACGCTGCAGCCGGTCACTCCGCTGGTTGCGACGGTGACGTCGTGAAACGCCGATGGCGTACTTGCCGCCATCGCATACAGAATGGGGTTGAGGTTTCCCTGCTTGCCGCCCATCTTCTGATCGAGCAGCGCCGTGATGCCGGCCATATCCGGCGCCGCGGCCGATGTGCCGGCAAAGGCGACGAAGCTGAAACCACCGTTGTCCACGCAATCGCCGCCGCTGGCCGCCATGCATCCGAAGTACCCGTCATGAAATGCCGCAGAGTATGAGATGTCGGGCGTATAGCGGCCCATGCGGGCAGCGGGCACGCCCTTGCCCGTCTGCCAGCTCGGTGTGGGGATGACCAGGCTGACGCCGCCCCCGGTAGCCGAAGCGACAAACCCCCCGGAGCCGTTCGAAGGCTCGTTCCATGCGCCCTCGGGAATGTAGCTGAGCACGGACTCTTCCCCGGGTCCGTTGCTGCCGCTCCAGTATTTCGAGTAGTTGCCCGCATCGTTGAATTCGGTGCCGCCCACACAGGTGGCGTAGCTGGACGAGCAGATGTAATTCGGGCTGTTGGGCGCCGGACTCGAAGGAGGCGTGGCGTTATAAGGATCGCATCCGGCGGCCCCCGAGTCGCCCGAGGCAACGAAAACGGAGATTCCTTTCATGGAGGCGGTCTGGAATAATTCGTCCCATTGCGCCACGGAAGAAGCGCCGGCAACCGATTCGCATCGGCCAAAGCTGATATTCACGATTTGTGCCGGTGCGGGATCGGGCTGGATCAGGTATTGGGCGTCAGGCCAGATGTTGGTGCCGCCGTTGGTGTCGGGCTTGTTGACGACCAACAGGATCTTCGCCTCCTGTGCAATGCTCGCCGAGCGAAACACGTCGAGTTCAGCCTCGAGTTGATTTCCAACAGAAACCCCGGAGCCCTGCTGCGTTTTATAGGGAGGACCCGGATCGACGCCGCCGTATGCCGTGGGGACGACCTCGGTGGGATCCGCGAAGGTCGTGCCGCTCAGCTTCTTGAAATTGTCGAAGTCCGCCGCATCGGTGCGTGAGCCGCCGACGATGCCGATCGTGATCCCTTTCCCGGTATAAGCGGCCGGGACATCGTAAATCTTTGCGAAATCCGCTGGAGCAACGAAGTATGCAGGCTGGCCGTTCTGGCTGCCTGTAAGCGCCGGCGAATCGCGCCGCACGACCTGGGCATGGCTGAGTGGTTGTTCCCCGATCGAAGAAAGCCCGCGCACCGACTTGACCAGGGGCGAAAACTCCGCCGGAACCAGGGGATCGGTAGCCAAGGAGATCTTTCGCTCGCCCTCGACATCGTAGTAATTCAGCTCGGTCTGGAAGACGCGAGCGACGTCGCCCGCTGCTCCGCCAAAGCCGATGAAGTTGCGCGCCGGTGCGATCCAATCGACGTGGAGGCCTTCGGACTCGAGCCAGTGAGTCAGGGAATCGATCTCTTCCTGCGATAGCCCAAAACGGCCGGCGATCTCAGCTGAACTCAGCCAGTGGTGATACTCGGGCGAACCGGGATCCTGCTGCGCGGCGAGCAGAGCCTCGAACGCCTGCTGGCGATCGGCGTGGCGTGCCAGCACCAGCGTGAGCGACTGCAGACGCTCTTCGGCGGGAACGGCGGCGACAATATGCTCCGGGACAGCCCACGAAGGAACGTGATTGGGCAGCGCCCGGAACTCGGCGTTGTCTACGGAACGCCCAACGGGCTGCGCATGGACGGACGCAGCGATCACGCAGGCTGCGAGGGCAACGGGCCAGCCTTGCAAGTGAAAGCGACCGGCTGCGGGAGTTCCTGTGCGCGATACAACCGTTGGAACGATGCCGCCAAACCACTCGAAGCGCATAGCCACACCTTCTTGTCAGGGATGTTGAGGAATGGCCAGTATAACGCTGCATTCGCCGGCTCCGGATAAGACAAAAGTGGTAGGCGCGTTTCGGGACGAAGCCACCCATGGGTACCCGCAGGCGCGCGTAAGCGGCAGGCCGGCTCTGCCGTTTCGCGGCCGGACCCATGGCGTTGGAAACAGCAATGGTACAGAGAGGATCGATCGCCGGCGGAGACGGCCACGCGATCGCCGTGCGCGGACCACTACTGCGCAGGAAAGAGGAACCTCAGTGCGGGACGGACGCGCCGGGCCCAGGCAGCCTCATCATGTGTGCCGCCGCGGATCTTCTCAAAATGCAGCGTCTCGCCCGGACGCCACCCGTTGGCCTTGAGGCGGCGGTTGAGGGTTTCCACATCTGCGAGCGCCCGCCTGCCTTCGCGGTCGCCCACATCGAGCCACACGCGCGGCCGCACCCAGATCTCCGGCGCACGTTCCGTCACGTAGCCGAGAATGCTCTTGCTGTTCCACCACACGCTCGGCGAATGGACTGCAAGCTTGCCAAAGAACGTGGGGTAGCGCAAACCTAGATAGAGCGTGACCAGGCCGCCGAGCGATGAGCCTCCCAGGCCGGTGTTTTCGCGCTCGGCGCGAACGCGGTAGCGAGCCGCGATCCATGGTATGAGTTCGCGCGTGAGCATGAGGCCGTAGTCGGCTGCCTCGCCGCCGCCCATCTTCCAGTCCGGCTCCGGCGTGTACTCGGCAATGCGATGGTCGCCGGTGTTGTAGATCCCGACGATGACCAGCGGCTCGACCTCGCCGGCCTCGATCGCGTTGTCGGCGTGTTCGCGCATGTCCCAAGTGCGGCCGGGAACGAACGATGTGGCGCCGTCGAACAGGTTCTGCCCATCCTGCATGTAGAGCACCGGATAGTGGCGGTGCGGCTGCTCGTCATAGCCCGGCGGCACGTAGACGATGACGTCGCGCTTGGCCGTGAGATACCGGCTGGGAAAGCCGCGGTGCAGGCGCAGGCGCGGGTGCACCGGCGATTCGCTGTGCAACACCGGCAACTTCGGCGCATGCCGGCTGGGATGGCTCTCCGGATTCAAACTGCGCGGTCCTCTTTCCTCTCATTCCCCATATCGGCAACACCTCATGACCGCGCCAATCCAAGCGTACGAAAATCCCGAACCCGGTGGATGTTACAGTATCAAGAAACCAGCGATTACGAAAGAGCGCGAGGCCTCCGGCCAAGCGGAGCACAACGGATGAATCGTGAGTATCACAAGTGGTATTCGCACCGGCTGGGCCGTGACATGGAACTGCTCGTCTTCGGCCACGCCGGGCTGCCGGTCATGGTGTTTCCCACGTCGGGCGGCCGCTTCTACGAGTTCGAAGACCGCGGCATGATTGGCGCGCTCGCCGGCCGCATCGACTGGGGACACGTACAGGTATACTGCGTCGACTCGGTCGACATGGAGAGTTGGTACAACCGCAATGTGCCGCCACGCTGGCGCATCGCACGCCATGTTCAATACGAGGACTACCTGATGTCGGAGGTGGTGCCGCTGGTCAAGCAGAAGAATTCTGACGGACACCTCGTTGCGCTCGGTTGCAGCTTTGGCGGATTCCACGCGACCAACATCGCGCTGCGCCATCCCGACGTATTCACCGGCCTGCTGACGATGTCCGGCGCCTTCGACCTGAAGAACTTCCTGAACGGCTTTTACGACGAGGATGTCTATTTCAACCAGCCGTTCGATTACCTGCCCAACCTGCATGCCCCGTGGTACTTCGAGCGCTATCACCGGAACACTTACATTCTCGCCACGGGCTGGGACGACCAGTGCCTGGGGCAGAACCAGCGCCTCGACCAGATCATGAGCTCGAAGCATATTCCACACAAGCTCTATACCTGGGAATCCTGGAACTCGCATGACTGGCCCACCTGGCAGCGCATGGTGCAGGAGTATCTGTGAGGCGGGGCCCAGGGGAACAAGAACACACCGGAACGAGTTGCGAAGGGACAGACCCAACCGATCGGCTTCGTGAAGCGATGATCGGGTCTGCCGGGCCGGGAGCAAGCCGCCGGGCCGTCTTCGAGCCCCGATTCGACTGAATCGTGTTTCCCGATTTTTCGGTCGATTGTTCCCATGACTTCCCGCTTGACGACTCCGCGGGCCAATGGGCATACTCACGAACTGGGTTATGTCCGGCATTTTTATAAGCCGCGTCCGGGAGCCGGCTTCATATGGATCTTGTCTTGGTGCGTGTTCTTTTTGTGGCCCTGCTGGCCGGGGTCTGTTACTTCCTTCGTCCATTCGGATTGTCACCCTGGATGGGCGCTGCGTCCGGGGCAGCCGCGGCTGGCGCAGTGATCGTCTTCGAGTTACGGGTTCGCGCCCTCACCTTGCGAAGGCTCATCGGCGCCGTCGCCGGCAGTGTATTGGGCATCTTCGGCGCGGCACTGTTCTGCCTGGTGCTGCGCTCGGCGCCGCTGACGAAGCCGACCTCCGCCGTGCTGCAGATCTTCGTGCTGCTGTTGATGACCTATGTCGGGTTGCTGGTCGGCGCCAACAAAGGCGATCTGCTGAACCCCGCGGCCCTCGGCAACCTCTTCAGCGGCGAAAAACCGATTCGCCGCAGCGCGAAAGTGCTCGACACAAGCGTCATTATTGACGGCAGGATCGCCGACATCGCCGAGGCGGGATTCATCGACGGCGTGATGGTGGTGCCGGAGTTCGTGCTGCGCGAGTTGCAGGTTGTCGCAGACTCGACTGACGGCTCAAAGCGCCAGCGCGGACGGCGCGGCCTGGACATGCTGCAGCGCATGCAGTCGAGCTCGAAGATCGACGTGCAGATCGTCCCCGACGACTTTCCCTCGATCCGCGAAGTCGATCTGAAACTGCTCGAGCTAGCCAAAAAGTGGGAAGCCAAGGTCGTCACAAACGACTTCAACCTGAACAAGGTGGCCCATCTGCACCGCGTCGAGGTTCTCAACATCAACGACCTGGCCAACGCGCTCAAGCCGGTGGTGCTGCCTGGCGAAAAGATGAGCGTGCTCATCCTGAAGGAAGGCAAGGAGTACAACCAGGGGGTCGGCTATCTCGATGACGGCACGATGGTGGTCGTCGATCATGCGCGGCGCATGATAGGCCGGTCTGTCGAGATTTCGGTGACCAGCGTTCTGCAGACCGCCAGCGGAAAGATGATCTTCGGCAAGATGGACGAGAACGGCAAGGGGGGCGACCAGCCGAGGCCGGCCCCCGTGGAAGTCGCACGGTAGGCACATCATGGTCGTTTTGCCAATCGTCAATGCCAGCAAGCCGGCTGTGTGCACATGCCCGAAGGTGAAGTGCCCGCGGCATGGCGACTGCGGCCCCTGCCGCGCCTATCACTTCAACATGAGACACCCCCGTCCGCCGCGCTGCGAGCGCAAGCAAACCTGGCTGAGCAGGCTGTTTGGCGCGTGGTGAGCGAATCGCGATCCAGAATCCTCGAGCCGCTTCGTCAAGAGCTTCTGGCGATGCGCCAAGAGGATTTGCGCGTGCGCAACGAGCTGGATGCGGCCGGCCAACTCGGCGGTCCCTATGTCCCCCGTATGGAAGAGGTGCATGTTGGCAATGCCGGCCGGCTGCGGGAACTGATTGCGGTGCACGGATGGCCGCGGGAAGAGATCGCCGGCGAAGACGGCGCCAAGGCGGCGTGGTTCATCGTGCAGCATTCCGTTGGGGAGCCCGAGTTTCAGCGATCGGCGCTCGCAATGCTGAAAGATTGCGCTGCGTCCGGCCGCGCGCCCCTGTGGCAGGCGGCGTATCTCGAAGACCGCATCGCTTTGCAGGAGGGCCGTCCGCAACGATTCGGCACGCAATGGGTGGATGATGCGGTGGACGGGCGGGCCCGGCCATGGCGTCTGGCAGAACCGGACCGCGTGAACGAACTGCGAGCGTCGGTCGGCCTGGGGCCGCTGCATCCGATTCCCGAACCTGGGCCGCCGCTGCCGGAAGAACAGCAAAAGCAGCTCAGCGATTCTCAGGAGTGGTGGCGGAAGTGGTTTGTGAGCAAAGGCTGGCGAAGCGGTTGATCTTCGAGAGGCCGGCTACCGTGAGAATCGTATCTCGCTGAATTGGATCATCGGCGCAATGTCGGTGTAATTGGGAATGTCGCCCTCCAACTCGCCCGCGGAAGGCAGAAAAGCTTCAACGAATGCCTGGGCTGATTCACAAGTGAACTCGCACACAGCCGCAAACGGGGGCGGCGCATCCGGAGTCTCGCCGCTGACGCCGATGTCGACCGAAACGGACTTGATCGCGGGGGCCAGGAGACGGCACGCCATCGGCATGTGGGTGTTGACGTAGTAATCGGCGTCAAAACGGCTGCCTGGTTTGATGGGATAGAAGATGCTGACCTTGATCATGTGAGGTATCTTCCGGGAACGGGCTTACCTGAAGCAACTCCAGACCTCTTCGAGGTCGAGAACAAAGCCATCCACCGGCCCCGAGCCCGCAACCTTGCTGCCGGCTTCAATGCGCGGCTGCGCGCCTGCCTCGTAGACGCGGATCTGCTTCGCCTGAGGATCCACCAGCCAGCCGAGCCGAACCCCGTTTGATATCCAAGCTTCCATCTTCGCCTGGGCGGTGGAAAGACGGTCGCTCGGTGAGATCAGCTCGATCACAAAGGCGGGAGCAATGTGAAGAAAACGTGATCGATCATCCCGCGTCAGACCTTGCAGTTGTTCTCCCGCGAAGTACGATGCATCCGGAGTCAGCATTGCGCCATCGGGAAGGAAAAACCCCGCAGAGGATTCGTATGCCTTGCCTTGTCTGTGCGATTTCCACCAACGCCTGAGCTGCTCATTGATCTCGCCTTTGCCGTCGCTGGTCATGCTTCCTGCGGGTGCGCTCACGACAATCGCTCCTTCCTCGGTCCTCTCGAGCGAGGCAAGTTCGCAGTTCATGCTCAGCTGCTCGAACTCCTCATCGCTCAGCCGAGGATGGAACACGAGGCTGCGCGGAAGGGGCGCGGGAGTTTCGAGAGCCGGGGAAACCATGCGGAAAGCTCTATTGCTCAGTATTTTCGCACCGCCGGGTCGATCTCGTCGCTCCAGGCCAGGATGCCGCCGGCCAGGTTCGCGACCCTGTCATAACCGCTCTGCTTGAGGAACTCGGCGATCTTCTGGCTGCGCGCGCCCGATCGGCATTGCACCACGATTTCGCGGTTGCGCGGAATCTCGCTGAGCCGCTGCGGCACATCGTTCTGCGGAATCAGCACGCCGCCGATCTCGGCGATCCGGTACTCGTATGGCTCGCGAACGTCGAGCAGAAACAGGTCCTCGCCGGCATCGCGGCGCCGCTTGAACTCCTTCACGCCGAGCTGCGGAATGCCGTTTTTGACTGCGGCGGACTGCGGCGCCTCGGGCACGATGCCGCAGAACTGCTGATAGTCGATCAGCCCTTTCACTGTGGGATTCTCACCGCACACGGGACACGCGGGATTCTTGCGCAGCTTGAGCTCGCGAAAGCGCATGCTGAGCGCGTCGACGAGCAGCAGACGGCCGATCAGCGGCTCACCCTTGCCGAGGATCAGCTTGATGACTTCCGTTGCCTGAATCACGCCAACCAGGCCCGGCAGAATGCCCAGGACGCCGCCTTCGGCGCAGCTCGGCACCAGCCCCGGCGGCGGCGGCTCGGGATAGAGGCAGCGATAGCAGGGGCCCTGCTCGGCGGCGAACACGCTGGCCTGCCCTTCGAAGCGGAAGATCGATCCGTAAGCATTGGGCTTGCCCAGCAGCACGCAGGCGTCGTTGACCAGGTAACGCGTGGGGAAGTTGTCGGTGCCGTCGGCAACGACGTCGTAATCCTTCAATATCTCGAGTGCGTTGGCGCTCGTCAGCATCGTCTCGTGCTTGACCAGGTTGAGCGCGGGGTTGAGCGCAGTGAGCTTTTCTGCCGCCGAGTCGAGCTTCTTGCGCCCGATGTCCTTGGTTGAATGGATGATCTGGCGCTGCAGGTTGCTCGCATCCACCACGTCGAAATCGACCAGACCCATCGTGCCCACACCGGCCGCGGCCAGGTAGAACGCGAGCGGCGAGCCCAGCCCGCCTGTGCCCACGCAGAGCACGCGCGCGGCTTTCAGCCTCTGCTGGCCCTCCATGCCGACTTCGGGAAGGATGAGGTGGCGCGAATAGCGGGAAAGGTCGTCGGCCGTCAGTTCGGGAAGCGGGATGGGTTCAGCAAGGGTGGCCATGGTTGTGATCTCTCAGTTCGGATTCCGTAGTGACCAGCGATCGGTAGTCAGTGATCGGTGGCAAGTGACCGGCTCGCAGCCTTGACACTCTGCTCTCCAGCGGCGAAGGCGCTCCGGCTCGTGCGGCCGGCGCCTCCGGCTATGGAGGGGATGATGCTGAGAGTGTCCTCGGCTTTGATGGGGGTGGCTTCCTTCGCCGGAAGATAGCGTACATCCTCGTCGTTCAAGTACAGGTTAACAAAGGAGCGCAGTTTGCCGTCGCCGGTGAACAGGTGCTTGCGCAGGTCCGGATGCGTTTCCGTCAGGCGATCGAGTGCTCCGGCAATCGTCGACGCCGCGATCTCGACAGCACTCTGGCCGGCCGCGCAGGGCCGCAGAGGTGTGGGGATAAAGATGGTCATGTGCAGGTTCCCCGCCGGCCAGTTGCCGGCTCTCCCTCAGATTCATCGGCGCACTGCGCCGATGTCTTGCTCCTCAACCTCAATTGTCTCCTGCTCGAACCGTTTGTCATCCTCGGTCGTTCCAGTGAGGAGGAAAGAGTTGGTCGCTTTCGCCTTGCCCCGGTCGACAGCGGTAATGACGTAACTGCAGCCGATCCAGTGCGCTTCCTCGAAGTCTGTGGTCGACCAGAGCGCCGGGTGGTCCGGGTGCGAATGGTAGAAACCTGCGATCTCGAGGCCCTGCCGCCGCGCCTCGCGTTCGATCTTCACCAGCTCCGCGGGAGCGATCTGATACCGGTTGTGCGCCGAGTCAGTGCGAGTGTTGCCGGCTCTGACGGACGACACAATCCTTCTGCCCCTGGCCGTTGAAGCGCCCCCGTCGGGGGCCAGCAGCACACCGCAGCATTCCTGCGGATAGGTTTCCTCGCCATGGGCGCGGATCGCCTCAAAGGTCTCTCGCGCTATATAGAGTACGCCCATCCACTTGCCTCCCAGAATCGCTCGCTCAGGTATTTGAGACCTGAATCGGGCAAGACCGTCACTATGACTGCTTCGCGGCCGGCTGCGGCTTCTTCTCCGGCAATCTCCAGGCTGGCCGCGACAGCCGCGCCGCTGGAAACGCCGACCAGCAACCCCTCATCGCGCGCCATCCGCTTGACCATATCGTAGGCACCCTCGGTCTCGACTTTGAGCTGCCGGTCGGCAAGGTGCGGGTTGAAGATTGCCGGCACGATCGATGTGCCCATGTGTTTCATGCCCTCGAGTCCGTGAAACGGCGAATCAGGCTGAACCCCTATGACCGCGATGGCTGGGTTGAGTTCCTTGAGCCGCCGCGCCGTGCCCATGAACGTCCCGCTGGTGCCGAGGCCGGCGACAAAGTGCGTTACGCGTCCGCCGGTCTGCTGCCAGATCTCCGGTGCCGTGGTGCGATAGTGCGCCATCCAGTTGGCGTCGTTTGAGTACTGGTCGATATAGCAAAAGCGGGAAGGATCGTTTCCGGCAAGTTCGCGGGCGCGGCGGATGGCGCCGTCGGAGCCTTGGTCCGGGTCTGTCCAATCCACGTTCGCCCCATAAGCGGCAACGATCCGCCGGCGTTCCGGCGAAACGTTGGACGGCATGACGAGTTGGACGGGAAAACCGAGCGCGGCCCCCAGCATTGCCAGGGCGATACCGGTGTTTCCGCTTGTCGCGTCAAGGATGGTTTTGCCAGGACCGAGCAGCCCGCGTTGCCGCGCGTCGCGCACCATCGATGCGGCGGCGCGGTCTTTCACGCTGCCGCCGGGGTTGGCCCACTCGGCCTTGGCAACCAAAGTAATCCCGGCCAGCCCGCGGGTAACCTGGCCGAGCCGGATAAGTGGCGTGTTTCCAATGCGCTCGACAAGGGAGGTACCTGGCACACCTGGAGACTTACTCTCGTGCAGCGTTCTCACCTCCACGGTCAATTGCGACCCCCGATGTGGGTGTGCGAAATTGGAGAAGCGGAAATTTCCGCCGATAAACCGATTCAGGAAACAAGAAGGATATAGTCAAAAAATGGCTCGTAAATCCCGCAATCCTAACTTTGACCAGACCTTGGATCTGCTGCGCACGCATTCGTTTGATGTGACTCCGCAAGCGGGGGTCGCAGACAGTGTGATGGTCAGCAAGTACGGCGCTGCGGCAGTGATCGCTCCCGCCAAGGATGCGCCGGCAGCTTTTGTCGAGCGGCCGGGCGCCTTGATACGCGGCGAGGTGGCACGGCTTCTCGATCGAGGCTATCAAAAGTTCCTTGTGATCTCGAAATATGAGCTGCCTGCTACCGCGTCCCAGCTCGAGTCGATCCACCGGTTCAGTGAAGAGTTGAAACAGTGGATCGGATCGATCAGCCTCTACAACGAATCGCTGGGCACGACCAGCGACCTGTATCAATACGACCGGCTGGTGGGGCGCGAGGATGTGCATGTGGACCCGCCTACACCTTGGGAGACGGCCGGCTCGCACTGATTGGTACTCCTGGATCGGCGGGTGGAGACGCGATGGAAGCGGAAGAAGGCGCGCCAAGCCCGGTTGCGGCGGAGACGGAACGGCGGACCGAGCCGCGTCTGCCCGTCGAAGAAGAAGCCTCGATCACGGTGGTGAGCCGCGGAGTTCACCTCATGGGCAGTATCGTCGAGGTCAGCCTTTCCGGCTGCCGGCTGACGGTGCGCGACCGGTTCGCCTTCGCCAACGGAACCCGCGTTGAAGTCGGCTTCAAAATGCGCGGCATTGGCTTCCGTTTTACCGGGCAAGTGGAATGGTGCGACGCCGGGGGCCTTATCGGAGTGCGCTTTGTCAACGTCATCGCGCGCCGCATGGACGAACTGGTGGAGGTGCTGGCGGAACTGGCCGCAGAGCAAGCCGCAAAAGCCGTGAGGCAGGCCGCGCAACGGATGGCGGCTGAGGAAAAGGCGAGGGGCGGCGGCGCGAATTCCGCTGGGAACCCTGAGCCGCCCAAAGCCGCGGCGGATCCGGGCACGGCGCCTGAACCTGTGAAGATTGCGCCGAGGCCTTTGGAACTCGCTTCGACCTCGAAACCTGCCGGCGGCCCGGCGAAATCCGGGAACCAAGCGCAGGCTGCTCAGCCCAATACTGAAACGCAGCCTGCGAACCCTGCCGGCAAAGAGCGGCGAGGACAGTCGCGGCACGAAGTCGACACGTCGGCCACCATTTTGCTCGTCAACATCGCGTCGCGGCTCTCCGGCCGCATACTCAACCTGAGCCTGGGCGGCTGCCGCGTTCGCACGGAAGAGAGATTCCCGGTAGGCATCTACACGCGTGTCGAAACCGAATTCTATCTCGAGGGATTGCCCTTCCGGCTTGGCGGCGTGGTTCAGGCGATCCAGGACCGCCATCATGTCGGCATCCGTTTTCTCGACATGAGTACCCGCAAGAGGGAGCAGCTCGCGCAGCTGATCGCAGAGATTGAGGCTTTGGAAGGACCGCGGAAGTCCGCCGGCTCTTAGCGGGGCCTGCGCTTCGCCCGCGCACGCTGCAGCTCGCGATAGAGTTCGCTTTTCGAGCGGCCCAGTTCGCGCGCCAGCCGTTTAAGCGCTTCCTTTTCGTCGACGCCCTCTTCGGACTGGATCTTCGCCACGCGGCCGGCGATGTCATCGTGAGCGTGGGCTTGATTCGCCGCCTCATCCGTTCCACGGGGCCGAGCTTCGACAATCAGTGTCATTTCGCCGCGCACGCGGTCCATTTCCGCCAACTTGCGGCGGACTTCAGCGACCGAACCGCGCAGGACCTCTTCGTGGATCTTGGTCAGCTCGCGCGCAACCACGATGTTGAGCTCCGCGCCCCACACGGCTTCGAGGTCGGCAAGGGTGAGCTGAATCCGATGCGGCGCCTCGTAAAAGACGAAAGTCCGCGAGGCCTGTGCTGAATCCACCTCCGCGCGCAACTCTTCCAGCCGGGTGCGCCGCGCACCGGACTTTTCCGGCGGAAAACCGAGGAAGTGAAATTCGCCGGCCGGCAAACCCGAGGCCACCAGCGCGCTCAGCGCGGCATTCGCGCCGGGAATGGGAAGGACGCGGATGCCGGCGGCAATGGCTTCCTTCACCAGCCATCCACCCGGATCGCTGATTCCGGGCACGCCGGCATCGGAGACGACAGCGACGCGCCCGCCGGCCTTGAGCGCGGCAATCAAGCTGTTCGCACGTTCGCGCTCGTTGTGTTCGTGGAAGCTGATCGTGGGTGTCGAGATAGCGAAATGGTTCAGCAGCTTCTGTGTCTGGCGCGTGTCCTCGCAGGCGATGCGATCCACACGGCGAAGCACGTCGAGGGCGCGCAGCGTGATGTCACCAAGGTTGCCGATGGGGGTTGCGACAAGGTAGAGGCCGGGCGCGAGCGCGTCTTCCGAACCGGGTTGCTCGCTTCCGATCATCCGGCTTTCATTCAGTCTCCTGCATGCGCTCGATGCGGCGCTGCTCGGCGAGGAGCGACATCGAGCTCATCAGGTTCTGCACGCTTACGATGCCCACTACGCGTCCGCTCTCGGTCACGGGAATGAGCGATAGCCCGCCGCCGCCGGTGATGCGGCGAATCGTAGTGCCAAGCGTGTCTTCAGGGCGCGCCACCTGGAAGGCCCGCGACATGACCGACTGCACATAGCCGTTGCCGTCGGCGCGAAGGGCATCCACGATGCGCTGGCGCGACACGATGCCGACGAGTTGCGGTCCTCGAACAACCGGAAAATCCTCCTGCAGGGAGTGCACGCAGCGGACCAGCGCGTCGGCCAGGGTATCGGACGGGGAGAGCGTCGAAAAGTCGGTCAGCATCACTTCGCGCATGTGCACGGTGTCGACCACGGACTGGAAGAACACGCCCTGGTCCTCGACCTGCGCGCCGATCATGATGAAAAACCCGGCGATCACCACCCAGGGGTCGCGCAGCAGCAGGCCGCCCAGCATGGCTGCGAGCGCCAGCACCTGGCCCAGTCCCGTAGCCGCACGGCCGGCCGGGGCGAACCCGTGATCGCGGGCGAACCGGCCCTTCAGCAGCCGCCCGAAGTCGAGCGGATAAGCCGGCAGCAGGTGGAGCACGCCGAGGCCGGCCTGCATCCACACCATGCTTCGCAGCAGGTAGAGAGGCGTGATCCAGGGATGGGCAAAAAGCCGGAAATCGCCGCTCGCACCCACAAACAGCGCCGCCAGCACGAATGCCGTGGCCAGGTTGGCCAGGGGGCCGGCGACGGCCAGCAGGAACTGACCGCTACCCTCGTTGGCGGCCTCCTGGCTTTCGGGGTTGGCGTAGGCGAACAGGCCGCCGATGGGCAACACGAGGACGGCACGCAGCCGCAGGCTGAGCCATGCCGCTACAATCAGCCGCGCCGTCTCGCGCACCACGACCGCGGCTGCCAGATCGAGAAACAATCCCACACCTCGCGGG
>Ga0335069_10001848_pt1 | contig 33399 bp, 18 predicted proteins | sample Lox_Sample_11_FD_206714 | JGI IMG/M metagenome (GOLD analysis project Ga0335069, IMG submission 206714) | Soil microbial communities from Loxahatchee National Wildlife Refuge, Florida, United States - Lox_Sample_1.1 | ecosystem: Environmental > Terrestrial > Soil > Wetlands | place: USA...
CGAACGCAATGTTGCATTCGGGAGAAGTGTTGGATTTGTCATTTCTCCCTGCGAAAAAAGTTGACAAGCACTCTACCGGCGGTGTGGGTGACAAGACTTCGCTCGTGCTGGCGCCGCTGGTGGCGGCGGCGGGATTGTATGTGCCGATGATCAGCGGACGCGGGCTCGGACATACGGGCGGGACACTCGACAAACTGGAGGCGATTCCGGGATTTCGCGTGGGGCTGCCGGTGGCGGAATTCCGCCGGGTGCTCGAGGTGTGCGGGTGCTCGATGATCGGGCAGACGGAGAAGATTGCGCCGGCGGATCGAAAGCTCTATGCGCTGCGCGATGTGACCGGGACAGTGGAGAGTCCGTACCTGATCTGCGCTTCCATCATGAGCAAGAAACTGGCGGAAGGCACAGACGCGCTGGTGCTCGATGTGAAGACCGGTTCGGGCGCCTTCATGAAGAAGGAGGCGGACGCCGTGTTTCTCGCCGAGTTGATGGTCGAAACGGGCGAGCGCATGGGCAAACAGATGGTCGCGCTGATCACGAATATGGACCAGCCGCTGGGGCGGGTGGTGGGGAACGCGATGGAGGTTGCCGAATGCATTGAGATCATGCAGGGCGGCGGTCCACGCGATCTGCGCGAGTTGTGCCTGGAGCTGGCGGCATGGATGCTGCACCTGGGAGGCGCTTCGAAATCGGTGGCCGAAGGGCGGACACTGGCAGAGAAGACGATAGCGTCGGGCGCTGCGACGAAGAAATTCCGGCAGATGGTGGAGCTGCACGGCGGCGACGTGAGAACGATTGACGATCCGTCGCGGTTGCCGGCGGCGAAGCACACTGTCGATGTCGTGAGTCCGCGGGCGGGATTTGTGTCGGCCATCATGTGCGAGCAAGTTGGGACGGCCTGCGTGGTTTTGGGTGGTGGGCGGGAGAAGAAAGAAGATGCGGTCGATCCGGCAGTGGGGATCGTCGTGCATAAGAAGATCGGTGATGCAGTCGCAGCCGGTGAGGCGCTGTGCACAGTGCATTGCCATTCCGATGCACAGGCGGCGCGGGCGATTGAACTGCTGAAGGCGAGTTATACGATTGCGGATGCGGCTCCTGCGCACCGACCTGCGATGATTCATCGCGCGATCCACCATCCTGCGGAACAGTCGGGGGGACATTAATGGGACGATTCACCGGCATTCTCGGTCTTGCAATAATCCTTGGGCTCGCTTACGCATTTTCAACCAATCGCAAGGCGATCCGTCTGAAGACCGTGGGATGGGGACTGGGACTGCAGGTTCTATTCGCCTTTTTTGTGCTGAAGGTTGAGATCGGCCGGGTGCTCTTTAAGGGGGCGGGGGATTACGTCAATCAACTGCTTGCCTATGCGTATGCCGGATCTTCGTTCGTGTTTGGGAGTCTCGGCCTGAAATCCTCGCCGCCGTCGATCCCTTTCTATTTTGCGTTTCAGGTATTGCCCACGGTGATCTTCATCTGTGCGCTGTTTGCCGTGCTCTACTACGTCGGCATCATGCAGCTCATCATCCGGGCGGCGGCCTGGCTCATGACGCGCTTCATGGGAGTGAGCGGGGCGGAATCGCTCAACGTGGCGGCGAGCATCTTCATGGGGCAGACGGAAGCGCCGCAGACGATCCGTCCCTTTCTCCCCGACCTGACGTACTCCGAACTGATGACAGTGATGACAAGCGGCATGGCGCATGTTTCGGGAAGCATCATGGCGGCTTACATTGCGTTCGGCATCGAGCCCAAGCACTTGTTGAGCGCGGTGATCATGACGGCGCCGGGAACGCTGCTGATGGCCAAAATGCTGGTGCCGGAGACCGAGGTTCCAAAGACGGCTGGAAAAGTCGTCATGCCGAAGGAAGAGGGGCACACCAACCTGCTGGGAGCGATTGCCCGCGGTACGACCGACGGCCTGCACATGGCGCTGAATATTGCGGCCATGCTGATTGCTTTCCTCGCCCTGATTGCGCTGCTGGATGGCATCATGGGCGGAATTCACGCGCACGCGGCCTGGTTCCCCACGAGCCTCGAATTCATCCTGGGCAAGCTATTTGCGCCGATCGCATTCATCATCGGAATCCCGTGGCATGACTGCGCGGCCATCGGGAATCTTCTAGGCGTGCGCATGGTGCTCAACGAATTGGTAGCGTTTTCGATGTTGGGCCCGCAGAAAGCCGGCCTCGATCCGCGGTCGTTCACGATCGCGACGTTTGCCTTGTGCGGGTTTGCGAATTTCAGTTCGATTGGCATTCAGCTCGGCGGGATTGGCGCGCTCGCTCCGAACAAGCGCGGGGAACTGGCCAAGCTTGGACTTCGCGCGATGCTGGCAGGGACGATGGCGAATCTGATGTCGGCATCGATTGCGGGAATGTTGCTCTAGGTCGAATTTCACCGGGCCTAAAGGCCATCAAGATTGAGAATCTGACGCGGCGCCTAAAGGGCCGCTCTTCCACGTTAGGGCGCGACGCTCGAGAGTATCTCGTCAGTGGTGACCAAGCGCGCTCCCAGACTCTGCAATTCCGCGACTGTCTTGTCTCCGACCGTCGAATCGAGAGTCTCGATCGCATCGCGGACGATAGCAACTTTGCGATTCCGTGCGAGTAGTCCCTTCGCGGCACAGTTCACGCAATATTCTGTCACCACACCAAAGACGACGAATTCGGGTTTATCTCCGAGGCGCTTGACGAGTTCATCGGCGTGAAGTGTCTTGAATACGTCGAGAGTCTGCTTTTCCAGAAGGATCTGCTGGTAGTTGTCGAAGCGCTCGGGCAACCGGGCTGCGGGCGTGTTCTCGATGCGCACGACGCGATCCGCCAGTGCTTCCGGCACGAGTTCGGAACCAGGCTGGCCTTTGAGGCAGTGGGGCGGGAACTGCTGGAATTCGGGGTCGTTGGGCGGATGAAAGTCGCCGCTCGAGACCATGAAGACTTCGTCGCGGCGGGCGGCGTCGATAAGGAGGCGAATGTTAGGGAGGAGTTTTTCCGCGCCGGGGACGTAGAGTTTGCCGCCAGGGAGCACGAAGTCGCGCTGGACATCCACTTCCCAAAAGATGAACTCGCGGGATAGCATTTGGAGCACTCTACTTGCTTGTAACACCGGGAGCGTCGAGAGGACAAGGGGCGGTCGACGGCAACGTGAAAATGCCTTGCGGGGACGTGGAGCCGCGGGTTGAGTAGGGGTCCTTCGACTGCGCAGGAACTTCGCTGCGCTGCGTTCCTGCTACGCTCAGGATGACACGGGGAAAGTTGGCATCGACGGGACAAGCTAATGGCTCAGGACGAACCTAAAACCACAACTCAAACCAAGCTGGTGGTTCGCAATATCGGATTGCTGTTGAGCGGCGATCTCGATCAGCCAATTCTCGACGCCGATACCGTCGTCGCGGTCAGAGATCGCATTGTTGCGGTCGGCAAAGAAAAGGAAGTCGTCGCTTCCGAGGCAACCGTCACGATCGACGCCAAAGGCGTTGCGCTTGTTCCCGGACTGATCGACAGCCATGTGCATCCGGTGTGCGGCGACTGGACTCCGCGACAGAACCAGCTCGGATGGATCGACAGTTATCTGCACGGCGGCGTGACCACGATGATTTCGGCGGGCGAAGTGCATACGCCGGGGCGGCCGAAGGATGTTGTCGGTCTGAAAGCGATGGCGGTGTTTGCACAGCGGGCGTTTCACGCATTTCGTCCGGGCGGAGTGAAGATCTATGCGGGCGCACCGGTTCTTGAACATGGAATGGTGGAAGATGATTTCAAAGAACTCGCCGCGGCTGGGGTAAAGCTACTTGGCGAGGTCGGGCTGGGCAGCGTGAAAGATGGCAAGACTGGACGCCAGATGGTTGCGTGGGCGCGGAAATACGGCATCCAGAGCACGATTCACACGGGTGGGCCGTCGATTCCGGGGTCGAGTCTGATTGATAAAGACATGGTGCTCGAAACTGACGCCGACGTCATCGGGCACGTCAACGGCGGACACACGGCGCTGCCCGACGATCAGATTGTGGCACTGTGCGAGCGGTCGATGCGGGCGTTGGAGATCGTGCACAACGGGAATGAGCGGGCGGGGTTGCTGGCGTTGCGGACGGCGAAGGAGTTGGGGCAACTTGGCCGCGTTATCTTGGGTACCGATTCGCCTGCGGGATCGGGAGTGCAGCCGCTGGGGATTATCCGAATGATCGCGATGCTGTCTGCGCTGGGAGAAATTCCGGCGGAAGTGGCTGTATGTCTCGCGACCGGGAATACGGCGAAGATGCGCAATCTCAACTGTGGTCTCATCACGCCCGGGCGCGAGGCGTCGTTCGTGCTAATGGACAAAGCACAGCATTCGGCAGGGAAAGACTTGCTGGACAGTCTCCGCAAGGGTGATTTGCCGGGGATTGGAATGGTGATTGCTGGTGGCGCGGTGAGTTGTCAGCGCAGCCGGAACACGCCGCCGGCGACGAGGGTGCCGGAAATCGCGGGACGCTAATCGAATACATTACTATGCTGCCGCAGCACGAGTGCCACGACGACAACTTTTCCTGAAATCGAGTAGAATACCGGGCCATCTATGCCAGATGTCGATGTCAAGTCTTTTCGGTCGAGCCTCAATGGCCAAGTTTTCGAGCCAGAAGATGTCGGCTATAACGAAGCTCGCCGGATCTGGAATGCAAGCATCAGCAAGCATCCTAGGCTAATCGCCCGATGTACAGGAATTGCTGACGTGATTGCCGCAGTCAGTTTCGGTCGCACGAATAACTTACTGACGGCGATTCGTGGCGGCGGCCACAATGTTGGGGGAAGAGCGCTCTGCGATGACGGTCTGGTTATTGATCTGTCTCGAATGCGTAGTGTCTTTGTAGATGAAGCAACGCGACGAGTTCGAGTGCAAGGCGGAGCAACTCTTGGCGAGATCGATAGAGAAACTCATGTTTTCGGGCTTGCCGTCCCTTGCGGCATAGTGCCCAAAACCGGGATTGGTGGGCTAACGCTCGGAGGCGGAGTTGGCTGGCTCATCCGCAAGTACGGAATGTCCATCGACAACTTGCTGTCCGCGCAGGTAGTGACTGCCGATGGAAAAGCTCTTACCGCCAGCTCTTCGGAGAACCACGACCTGTTCTGGGCGCTTCGCGGCGGAGGCGGAAACTTCGGCGTTGTTACAAGTTTTGAGTTTCAGGCGCACCCGGTGAAAACGGTCTTAGGCGGGCTTCTGCTTTACCCGCGCGAAAAAGCTTTTGACGTGATTCGCAATTTTCGTGACTACATGGCGTCAGCTCCGGATGAGCTGACAGCATATGCCGCTCTCCTTCACGGTCCAGATGGTTCTCCGCTGGTCGGAGTCATTCCTTGCTATTGTGGCGATGATGTCAATGGGGAGCGCGTCCTGCAACCTCTACGGAAGTTCGGCAGCCCGATTCTCGATGGCATCCAGGCCATGCCCTTTCCAGCGATGCAGGCGTTGCTTGGCCCGTCGTTCCCGGATGGTAATCACAATTACTGGAAATCCACGCTGCAACGAGAATTGCCGGACGATGCGATCTCTGCCATTGTCGAGCATGCGAACCGGCTTCATTCCCCCCTTTCCTGTGTTGTTCTCGAATATTATGGGGGCGCCGCAGGCCGGATCTCGAGCGACGCCACGGCCTTCCCCCACCGCAGCCTGCCATGGGATATCTTGTATATCGCTCAATGGACTGATCCAAGACAGACAAACGTGCATCGTGATTGGGCACGATCCGGCGAGGAAATACTCAGACCATTTTCGCAAGACGCGCACCTGATGTCCGCACTCGACATTGAAGAAGAAGACGTCATAAAGACCGCATTTGGTCCGAACCTGACGCGATTGGCAGCGATTAAACGGAAATACGACCCAACGAATTTCTTTCGGGTGAACTACAATATCAAACCGGACGCTCAGGCAAGCGCATCGAAGGGGTAACCATCCTCCACTCGCGATCCAGCACCTGCCCTACTCCATGCCGAGCGACGCCGCAATCTTATTCTTATATTCCCTCGCTTTGGCGATCGCCGCAGCTTCGTCCACCGTCAGCAACTTGTGATCGTGCATGACGACGCGGCCGCCGATCACGACCGTCTTTACGTCGCTCCCTTTCAAGGCGTAGGCGATCTGGGCATAGGGCTCGTACATCGGAACTGCGTTCGGTTCGTCGAGGCTGAGCAGGATCACGTCGGCCTTCTTGCCTCTTTCGAGCGAGCCGATTTCTTTCTCCATGTGGAGGGCGCGGGCGCCGTCGATGGTTGCCATCTCAACGACTGCCTTGGCATTCAGCGCCAACGGGCTCATGCGGGTAATCTTCGCGAGCTTGGCGGCGAGGTCAATCTCTTCCATGATGTCGAGGTCGTTGTTGCTGCCGGCGGGGCCGTCGGTACCGAGGCCGACGGCGATTCCGGCGGCGCGCATTTCGGGAATGGGCGAGACGCCGCTGGCGATCATCATGTTGCTCGACGGATTGTGCACGCATCCGACTCCGCGCTGGGCGAGGGTTTTGCGGTCGGGCTCCTCGACGAAAATGCAGTGAGCAGCAACCACGTCGGGACCGAGGATGCCTAGCTTGTCGAGGTACTGCACCGGGGACATGCCGTTATTCTTTTGGCTGTCTTCGGCTTCTTTCTTCATTTCAGAAACGTGGATGAGGATCGGCGCGTGATATTTGCGGGCGAGCGCGGCGGCGTCCTGAAGCGTTTTCTGTGAGCAGGTGTAGATCGAGTGTGGCGCTGGGGCGGCGTGGATCAGAGGATCGCCCTGCCATTTCTTCAGAAATCGCTCGGTGTAGTCGAGCATGGCGGCTTCGGTCTTGTTGTCGGGCGCGGGGAAGTCGATGAAGGTCTCGCCCAGCACGCCCCGCATGCCGGCCTTCTTGGTTTCGTCAGCGATCGCGTCCTCGAAGTAGTACATATCGGCGAAGGTGGTGACGCCGGAGCGGATCTGCTCGGCGAGCGCGAGACGCGTTCCCCAGCGGACGAATTCCTCATTCACATTCTTCGCTTCGGCAGGAAAGATGTACTTGTAGAGCCAGTCGTTGAGGGTGACGTCGTCGTGGATGCCGCGGAAGAGCGTCATTGGGACGTGGGTGTGTCCGTTGATGAAGCCGGGGAGGACGAGAGTGTTGCGGGCGTCGATGGTTTGTTTGGCGACGTATTTTGCTTCGAGCTGCGCTCGGGGGCCGACTTCGGTGATCGTGTCGCCAGTGATGGCGACGGCGCCGTCGTCGAGGATGGCGCGGCTGGCGTCCATCGTGATGACGGTGCCGCCGGTGATGAGGAGGTCGGCGGGAGTCTTGGATTGGGCGTGGAGACCGGCAATCGGAACGAGAAGGATCAGGAGGATTGTCGAACAATACAGTGTCGTTTTCATTGCGCTTCCTGCGTGACCTCAGCGGCTAAAGCCTGCTATTCAAAGTCTCTTATCGCAGCGCTGAAGCGCTGCGCAGCCCAAAAGCACCGAACCGTGTTTTGACGTGCTGCATGAAGCGGTTCCGTGAACTGGCTACCGCAATCCATCCTCACCCTTTATCTGTTCCTTCGTCAGGCCGCCGACACGCGCCAGAGGGCGGCCACTATCAGTGACGGCGATTGCGATCATGATTTCGTTAGCGCGGGGCGCGTCGTTGAGGCGGACTTCCATGCCATCAAAGTGGCTACGGACGTAGGCGGCGTCTTTGTGTCCGAGCGGGATGTCAAGGACGACACCCAGACCTCCGCGCTTCTTTGACGACGGAATCAGGGCCGTACCTTTGCCAAGGACCTTGCGAACGGGCGTGCCGAGTTTCGGATGAAGAACGGCGGCGGCGTGTTCGAGTTCGCCATTCTCGCCGACGGCAGCTGCCTTGCCGTAGCTTTCTGCCTTCGGCCCGTCGATGCCGAGAGCTGCGACAGCGCGCTGGGTGAGCAAGTCGCCGAGTTCTTCGCCGATGGCCATCAGTTCAGTGAGATCCTCGACGTATTTTCCCGCGCAGGGATTCTCGATCACGGCCACGGCGGCGGCGCGTCGCGTAGGCGGATTGATCGGGCGGCCCATTTCTGTGCACGTTTCTTCCACGAAGGTTGCGATTTTGCGGATTTTGGCTTTCATCGCAGGCCGTCCTCTCCTTTAATTTCGGACGCTTTCAATCCGCCGACGCGGGCATGAACGCGCGGGCCGGTGGTCATGACGAGCGCAAGAAGGATTTCGTCGGCACGGGGTGCGTCGGCGAGGCCGACTTCCATGGCGTCGAAGTGGCTGCGCACGTACGAAGCGTTGATGTGGGTGATAGGAACGTCGAGGCGCGCGCCCGGGCCGCCAACTTTTTTTGTCGAGGCGACGATGGCTTTCGCGCCGCCGAGGGCCTCACGCATGGCATAGCCTCCGGGGACATGCCACAAGGCGCCGTGTTCGATCTCGCCGTCCGAGCCGACGATCGCACCTTTGCCATAGCCTTCGATTGACTTGGGATCGCCGCCGAGAGCTTTCACCAGCGCACGGGCCATTTCGAGGCCGAGGGGCTTGAGGTCGTCCATGAAGGATTCGATTTTCTCGACGTAGGTTCCGGCAAATGGATTCCTGATCACTGCAATCGCGGCGGCGCGTTTCAGTGGCTGCTCGGCAATGGGGCCGCCTTCGTGAAAGATCTCTTCCACGGAAAGTAGGCGCTTGCGGAGTTGGACGTCTGGCATGGATCAGGTCCGGTGTGATGCACGAGTTTCCACAGTCTAGTTTTAGTAGACGTTCAGGAAACCTCAGCGGCTAAAGCCGCCTTGCAAGATAGGCAGCTTATCGCAGCGCTGAAGCGCTGCGCCACCCAAAACCGACTCCGCCGTTGAGTTTTTGTGGATGCCGCGTGGGGCCTCGACCAGGCGAGTTTCACCTTGGAGACTCAAAGCGGCGGCACGGATGAGGTCCTGGCCAAGCAGCGATTCTGCGACGCGAATTCCTGCGGCGAGTGCAGCGTGGACCTCGTTGGGCGTGAGTTGGCCGACAGACTGCGTGACGAGACGATCTCCGAGATCGGTGTCGGGCTGGAGTTCGTTCGCGGGGATGCGAACGATGGCCGGGTGTCCGGGCAGGTCAATCGCGTTGGCGATGATGGTGGCGGCGGCGTCGGCCATCGCGGCGGTGCCGGCGAGGACGGTAACGGCGTCGGCGATGCCAAGAGAGAAACTGCGGCCGCGCCAGCCACTGGTCGCGATGCCGCGGATCGACGTAGCGGCGTCGATTGTAGTTGTGCCAAAGAGCGACGGGCGGTCCGGGCGCTCGACCATACCGATGGTGAATTTCTCGCCCGGTGCAAGGTGCAACGCGATGTCGCCGCCATCGTTAACATAGGCGCGGGAAAGATCGGCAGATCTGGTCATGGCTCGCAGGATTTCTTCCGCGACGGCGCCGGCGACGGCGGCCATCGGCGTAATAAAGGTTAAAGCGGCGTAGGGAGTGACGGCGGCGGCCATGCGACCTGCGACGGTGCCTTGAGGCAGCGGACTATTCACCCGAGTGGGCTGGCGCAGGAAGACGAGTTCGCCGCACAGTTCGTCGAGCACGAAGTTGAACCGCGCCACGGCGGCCCGATACGCAGCTTGGATTTCTGCCAGCGCACCGAAGGCTTCGATGATCAGATCGATCGGGCCGTCGTGCATGTGCAGGCGGCGGCCATCGGGCAGGAGGCGGATTTGAGCGCGCGGGTTCATTTTTGCGGAGCTTTTCCGGATTGAAGCGGCCACGGATTGTCTTCGCGTGGCGCCACGGTTTTACTGACTTCGTCGTTGCGGCGGATGGAACTGAGCGGGCGGACATAGTCCATGTGACCGCCGAGAGCGGCATAGTTGGCTAGCTTCATCGTAAATTCGATCGGAGCGACCAACGCGGGCGTGGGAACGTAGCCGAAGGCGTTTTGCGGCATGCGGCTGACGTCCACCATGTAGGTGATGCCGCCGCCGGGCCAGACGTAGACGGGAGCGCCGCCAGAGGTGACGCGGGTGAGGGCGTCGCGGACGGAGAGAGTGAGTTTGACTGGATTCTCGGTGACCCCGGCGCGGAGTGAGCCTCCGGCACCGCCCATGAATAAGACTGTGCAGAGCGCCGGCTCGCAGTTTTCGCGGATGCGCGCGACCGATTCTTGCAGTGAAGGCGGCAAGTCTTTTTCTACCGCCCGAAGCGCGTCGTCCAGTTCGTAGTATGCAAATTGTTCGCCCGTTGTGCTGACCATCAGCAGGCTTAGGCCGGGCTTGGCAATTTCAGGATCGAAGGGCGCAAGGATCGAGAGCGGATCAGTGATGCTGGTTCCGCCCCAGGATGTTCCCGGCTCGGCGACCTTGAAGTAGCGGCCGGGCGTGGAGCGGCGGCCTTTCATCTTGATTCCCGTTTCCGGGACGCCGAAAAGTTTGCCCGCCTGGTGCTCCGACAAAACGCCGGTGATGTGATCGTCGACGACAACGACTTCGTCAACCTTACCGAACCATTGTTTCGCGAACATGCCGATGGTGGCCGAGCCGCAGCCGACCCGCATGCGCTCTTCCTGCACACCGTCGACGATGGGTGGCTTGCCGGCCTGCACGACGATTCTCGCGCCGTCGTCAATTTGGAGTTCGACGGCCCTACCGTTGCAGAGATGAAGCAGGGTGTCGCAAGTGACGGTGCCTTCGTGGCGGCTGCCGCTGGTCAAGTGGCGGACACCGCCAAGCGAGAGCATCTGCGAACCGTACTCGCTAGTCGTGACGTGGCCGACAGCCTCGCCCTGTGCGCGCACCGTGCTGCATTCGGCGCCGAGATGGCGATCGGTGTCGATCTTCAGCTTCACACCACAGTAGCTAAAAATACCCTCGGTTACGACCGTGACCATGTCGACGCCTTCAACCTGCGACGAAATGATGAAGGGCGCGGGCTTGTAGTCGGGATAGGTCGTGCCAGCGCCGATGGCGGTCACGAAGGTTTCGGCGTCGTTGACAAGGTTGCCGTCCCACTCTCGGCTCTTGCCGAGGAAAGGCACAAGCGAGTCGCCGCGGGACTGTGCGCGCTCGAGCATGACGTGGGGGTCGAGACGGACGAGTTGGCCGTTGTGATTCCCGTAGCGGTCGCAGGAGCCGGTGCGTCCGGGCTTGATGTAACAGAGCACGGGACAGGCGTCGCAGCGGATGGCGTCGTCAACCACGATCATGTAATAGCCTCAGCGGCTGAAGCCGGCTGATTCCTACACCACGCTATCGCAGCGCTGAAGCGCTGCGCCACCCAAACGCAAAAGTCGTGTGGACGTTCAGCCATGAAGGCCCTCCTTCTGCTTGGCGAGAATCGCTGCGCGCACGCGGTCGGGAGTGGCGGGAATCCTCCGCAGGCGGATTCCGACGGCGTCGTGCAGGGCGTTCAGAATGGCTGGCGCGGTTGGAATCACGGCTTGCTCACCAATCCCTTTCGCGCCAAACGGGCCGATGGGCGTGGGATCTTCAATGAGAATCGATTCCACGAACGGGATGTCACCGGCGGATGGAATGAGGTAGTCGTGCAGGTTCTCTCCTTTGCCCGGGAAAAATTCTTCCATCAACGCCAACCCTAACCCCTGTGCGACGCCGCCTTCGATCTGCCCTTCGATCAGCGTGGGATTGATGGCGCGGCCAACGTCGTGAGCTGCGGTGACTTTCAGAACCTTCACGGTGCCGAGGTCGGTGTCGACTTCGATTTCAGCCATGTGGGCACCGAATCCGTAGGCGGCATAGGGGACGCCTTGGCCGTTTTCGTCGAGCGGGCTGGTGGGCGGGTCGAATGTGGCCTCGGCAGTGATGACGTAGCCGTGCTGGTCGAGCGGTAGAGCGGCGAGGTCGATGGTGCGCATGCAGTCCTTGTCGCGGATCGTAATTTGACCGTCGCCGAATTGAAGCGCGCCGCAGTCGAAACCCTTGGCGAAGGCCAGGATCGATTGCCGCAGTTGAGCTCCTGCCATGTGCGCGGCTTTTCCGGTTACCAGGGTCTGCCGCGATGCGGAAGTCTTGCCGCAATCAGGCGTGACAGCAGTGTCCCCGGAAATCAAGTCAAAGCGGTCGATGGGAGCGCCCAGCGCATCAGCACAAATCTGCGTGACAATTGTGTTCGAGCCCTGGCCGATGTCGACCGCGCCCTGATGCAGCGCGATGCGGCCATCCCGTTTCAGACCGACGCGCACGGTCGAAGGATTGGGCAGGGAAGTGTTTCCGCAGCCGTACCACATGCCGGCAACACCGACGCCGCGCCGTAACAGACCTTTTGAATTCTGGTTGAACTCTGCTGCTGATTTTCGCGCAACCTGCCATTTTGGCTTAAGCGCCTCGAAGCAGGCGCGAATGCCGACACCCTCGCCAAGGACCTGTCCGGTGACGGTCGGAGTCTGACCATCGAGCGCGTTGAGGATGCGGAACTCCAAGCGGTCCATGGCGAGCTCATCTGCCAGGTCGTCGTAGAGTTGCTCCTGGGCGATCGTAGCTTGCGGGACGCCGAATCCACGGAATGCCCCGGCTGGCACAAGGTTTGTGTGCACAGCCCGCGTCCGTGCCCGGTAGTGGGGCACATAATAAGGACCCGAGGCGTGCACCGGCACGCGCGCGGCGACAGTCGGTCCCCAGGAAGAATACGCGCCGGTATTGAAGTCGGCAGTGAAGTCGACCGCCTGCAGCTTACCGTCGCGGTTACAGCCGGCACGAATTCGCATGCGAGCGGGGTGGCGCTTCGTCGTCGAAATGATGGATTCAGTTCGCGAATAGACCATGCGGACGGTCTTGCCGAGATGCCATGCCGCGAGTGCAAGGAATGGCTGCACAGACAGATCGAGCTTAGAGCCGAAGCCGCCGCCGACAGCGGTCGGAATGATGCGGACTTTTTCGGGAGCGATGCCGAGGATCGCGGCAATGTCGGTGCGGTCCATGTAAGGCGACTGCGTGCAAGCCTGGATCTCAATCCCGTCGCCGACCCGGCGCGCAAAGCCAGCTTCGGGCTCGATGTAGGCATGCTCGACGAATCCAGTTTCGTATTCGGCTTCCACGATGATGTCCGCTTGAGCCATGGCGGACTCGACATCTCCGCGGACAACTCTCCCGCGGACGAGCACGTTCTGTTCGCGATGAGCATGGATTCGCGGGGCGTCTGGCGCGAGGGCCGCGTCGATATCCTGGAGCGGAGGCAGTTCTTCCCAGACGACGGGGAGCCTCGCCAGATCGAGACGCTCGACAACGGCCGGATCGCCGACAACCGCCGCCACGGCCTCGCCGCGATAGCGTGCTTCGCAATGGGCGAAAACCGGTTGATCGGCGAAGCGCGGAATCACGCCGTAGCAGTCTCGTCCCGGAACATTTTCCGCGGTAAAGATTGCCTGAAGGCCGGGATTGTCGCGAACGAAGGCAGCGAAATCTCCAAACTGAAAGCGAGCCCGATGATGGGGGCAACGGACGGCGCGCGCAGCGACGGCGCCAGCGGGGGTTTCATCGGCGCCGAAGATCTCTGCGCCTTCGACTTTACTTTTTCCATCCAGGCGAATCAGACGTTTGCCAACAGCGTTGCCTGCCTGAGGTGAGTCTGACGCTGGGCAGAGATCGCCCGCTTCAAGAATCGCGGCGAGAATCTTGCGGTATCCGGTGCAGCGGCATAACACGCCGCCGATCGCGTCCATCACCTCGGTCTCGGATGGAGCGCTATTTCTCTCGAGCAATGCCGTTGCCGCCACCAGCATTCCCGGTGTGCAGGCCCCGCACTGGGCAGCACCGTGATTGAGAAACGATTGCTGCAGTCGCGCACCGGCAGCTCGCTGCGAGAGGCCTTCGACGGTCGTGATGTTGCGTCCGGCAGCCTGTCCGGATGGGACCAAACAGGAGCAGACGGGCTCACCATCCAGCAGGACCGTGCACGCCCCGCAATCACCGGCGTCACATCCAACTTTGGTCCCAGTCAGGCCGAGTTCGTCGCGCAGCACTTTCGACAGCCGCGTGAGAGGAGGACTGGACACGGAAGCGTCGCGCCCGTTGACGCGAAACGCGATGGGCGTTGCAATTGCCGCGGCCGGAACTTCGTGGGTGGCTGCCATTCAGCTGCCCCCCACACAGGCGCCAAGAGCACGACGAACGAGGGTGAGAGAGGCGTCGAAACGATATGCGGCGGTGGCACGGACGTCGTCGATCGGAGATAGCGGCGCGAGGTGGGCGGGAGTCACGAGCGCACTCAACTGACCGCGAGCGGGCGCTCCCGCGAGAGCGTGCTCCAAGGCGGTCAGGCGTCGCGCCACCGCAGAGCAGGATCCGACGGCGACGCGAGCAGCCACAATGCGGCCACTATCCAGGAGAACGATGGCCGCTACCATCGAGATTGAAATCACGAGGTACCGGCGGGCCCCCAGCTTGAGAAAAGATGAAGCTGCATTCTCCAGGGTTCGCGGTACCCACACCGCTGTGAGCAACTCATCCGGACGACGTTGCGTCTTACGGTTGCCGACGATGAACTCGACCAGGGGCATGCGACGCGTGCCTGCTCGGGAGGCAAGTTCGATCTCCGCATCGAGCGCGAGGAGCGATGGGACGCCGTCGGCTGCGGGAGAAGCGTTGCAGAGGTTTCCCGCGACCGTTCCCCGGTTCTGGATCTGAAGCGAGCCGATTTCGCCTGCTGCAGCTTTCAGAGCGTCGAAGCCACGCGGCAAATCGGCCCGGAGAATGTCTGACCAGGTGGTAAGGCCGCCAATGCGGACATAGTTCACGTCGCGCGTTACGCCCCGCAACTCGCGCAACTCCGAAACGTCGAGGACTGGTTCCAAGGCTGCGCGCTCTCCCAGGGCTGGATAAAAATCAGTGCCACCGGCAAGTATCCGGATGCCCGGAGTAGCGAGCTGCGCAACGGCCTCCTTCAGGGTTTTGGGCCTGAGATACAAGGTTTGGGATCCCCACGCGGATCAGCGATCAGTGCGAAGCGCAGCTAGAATTCCGATATTCTCGTACGAGCGTGGCGATTTGTACAGCCAGAGGAAAGTGGGTCAAGCGCGTGGAGGGATGTGGTGCCACATCGGTCAACGGCGGGGATGCTCCATTAACGGGCGGCGATTCAAGCAGTTATCGTCAGGGTGAAGCATCATAGGAAAAATCTATCGGATCAACGCAAATCCCAACGGCTGCGATAAGCGCCGCACGCCGTAAAATAGATTTGTGGGGGGCGTGGAGTGTTTCTCCAGTCTCAGATTTCCCATCTAAGGCAGGCGCAGAGCCAATGAAGGTGCAGTTTGTGTGCAGGGGAGGGTGGTACCGGTTTGGATCAACACAATGACGTAGTACAGGACCTGGAGCAGGGCGAGGAATCGCGAAACGCGAGCCAGGTATTAACTCTAGAAGAAATTGCCAATCTCACGGCCGAGGGCGGCAAGCCGGCGGAGACGCTTTCGAACGTCGTCGCGCTGATTGCGAAACGCTTTGGTACGGATGTATGTTCCGCATACCTGCTTGAGCCCGACCGTTCCACGCTGGTTCTGGCGGCCACACTTGGGCTGCGCCGCGAGGCCGTCGGCAGCCTGCGGATGACGCTCCATGAAGGGCTGGCAGGATTGGTCGCCGAGCAGGTCCGCCCAGTGGCGGTAGAACAGGTCAAGAGTCATCCGCGATTCAAGTATTTCACCGAGGCCGGCGAAGACGCATATCAGTCGTTCCTGGGAGTGCCGCTGATCGACCGCGGCGTCCTGCAGGGCGTGCTCGTGGTGCAGACGGTCGAGCCTCGAGTGTTTCCGGAGCATGAGATTCGCCTGCTGTCGGAAGCGGCAAGAGAAGTTGCGCCTGTGGTAAGCGAAGCGCGCACGCTCGACCGCTTCATCGCTCCGGCGCAGGAACGTTTGTGGTCCTTGGCCCGCAACCTGTGGTGGAGTTGGGATCACGATGCGGTCAATCTCTTTCTTGACCTGGACCCGGTGCGGTGGAGCCAGCTGAATCACAATCCGGTCACGCTGCTAAGCGAATTTCCCTTGCGGCGGCTGGAAGCACGCGCTGCGGAACTGGTTCTCGATAGCCGCATCAACTACGCGTACCGCCGGCTGTGTGAGTATGAAGAAGCTGAAAAGACGTGGGGGGCGCGGCACGCGGGGATATTGCGCACGCGTCCGGTCGCGTATTTCTCAGCGGAGTTCGGGCTGCACGAGTCGCTACCGATCTATTCCGGCGGCCTGGGCGTGCTCGCCGGCGATCACATCAAGAGCGCGTCCGATCTGGACATTCCGCTGGTGGGAGTGGGCCTCTTCTACGGCCAGGGGTATTTCCGGCAGAGGCTGGATAACGACGGCTGGCAGCGGGAAGAATATCTGGAGACCGATGTTAACCAGCTGCCGATGGAGCCGGCAATCGGCAAGAACGGCCAGCCGGTGGTCGTGCAGGTGGATACGCGACACGGCTCGATCCGGGCCAAGGTGTGGCGCGTCAAGGTCGGGCGCTGCAATCTCTACCTCCTCGATTCCGAAGTGGAGGGGAATGCTCCCGAGGATCAGGACCTGACGTCACGTCTGTACGGCGGCGACCGCCGCGTGCGCGTTCACCAGGAGTTGCTGCTGGGAGTGGGCGGGCTGCGCGCACTGAAGCAGCTGGGCATCACGCCGGGAGTTCTTCATCTCAACGAGGGACACAGCGGTTTTGTCGTGCTGGAGGCGATCCGCCAGCGCATGGAAGAAGAAGGAATTTCCTTCGAGAAGGCAGTGCCGCGAGTCGCGCGCGAAGTTGTGTTTACGACGCACACCCCGGTGCCCGCGGGGCACGACCGATTCAATGCGGATCTGATCGAGGAGCACCTGGGGCCGTTGCGCGAGACGCTGGGGCTGAGCCGGGAAAGCTTCATGGCGCTGGGCCGCGAGAATCCCAACGACAGTGAAGAGCCGTTCTGCATGACGGTGCTGGGGCTCCGCCTGTCGCGGCGCGCCAATGCAGTCTCATCGCTGCATGGGGAAGTTTCGCGGGCGATGTGGACCGGGCTGTCGCCCGGAAAACACGAGGATTCCGTTCCCATCGGACACATCACGAACGGTGTCCACGTGCCGTCCTGGCTTGCGCCGCAGATGTTCCGTCTCTACGAACGCCACCTTGGTCCGGGCTGGCACCTGCGCAGCAGCGAGGCGAAGATCTGGGAGGGCATCGACGACGTCGACGATGGGGAACTCTGGGAGACGCACCTGAATCTGAAATCGCGGCTGATCGAGTTCGTCCGTCGCCGCGCCGTGCGCCAGGCGGCGCGCCGAGATGAACCGGAGGAGGTAATACAGAAACTTCGCGGCGTGCTGAGTCATGATGTGCTGACCATTGGCTTTGCCCGCCGTTTTGCCACGTACAAACGCGCCGACCTGATTCTCACGGACATGGAACGGCTGGCTTCGATGGTGAATGACCCGAAGCGGCCAGTGCAGTTCGTCTTCGCGGGGAAGGCGCATCCGCATGATGAGCCGGGCAAGCGAGTGCTTCAGCAAGTCGCACGCCTGATGCGGAATGCGCAGTTCTCGGATCGTTTCATATTCGTCGAGAACTACGACATCAATGTGGGGCGGCAGATGGTGCAGGGGGTCGATGTATGGCTGAACAATCCCCGGCGGCCGCTCGAGGCTTCAGGTACCAGCGGGCAGAAGGTCGTGCTCAACGGAGGGCTGAATTTGTCCATTCTCGATGGCTGGTGGGCGGAAGCCTATGACGGGCTGAACGGCTTTGCCATCGGAAGGGGACGAACCCACTCCGACATGAAGGTGCATGACACGCGGGACGGCGAGGACCTGTTGCGCGTGCTGCGAGAGGAAGTGATTCCGCTTTACTACCAGCGCGACCGTGACGGTTTGCCGCGAGGATGGATCAAGCGGATGAAACGCACCATCCGTACCCTGGGGTGGCGCTTCAATGCCGACCGTATGGTGATGGACTACACGCTGAAATGTTATGTCCCAGCGGCGGGCGGCACGTCGAGCGATATGCGCCCGAATTTGTGAGTTCGCTGCGGTTAATGTGCATCCGGCGCGTACAAAGGTGCAATTTCTTGTCCGCGCCCGAGGCGGCGTACCGGATACGCTTGACGCCGTTCCAGGAGGGGGACTACCCTTCCTGACTAGAGGTATTTGGCCCAGGTTCTCCCCTGTCGCTCCTCCTAAGGATCGGCGAAACCCGGCTCCAGTGGCTCAATCCCGACGGCAGGAGTTTGTGATGAAGAAACGAAACAGGCAGCGCGGCTTCTCCCTCATTGAGCTGCTGATCGTAGTGGCCATCATTCTCATTATTGCTTCGATCGCGATCCCGAACCTGCTGCAGGCCCGTATGTCGGCGCACGAAGCGTCTGCGGTCGAGGCGATCAAGACCATCAACACGGCGCAGATTTCGTATGTGTCCGCTTATCCGACGATCGGGTATGCAGCGACGCTGAGCGCTCTTGGCGGGACCAGTTGCGCTCCGCCGAGCCCGACGAGCGCATGTCTGATTGATTCGCAGCTGGCGTCCGGGACAAAGAACGGCTACAACTTCACCATCATCGGCGTGAGCGGGAGCCCGGTGGCGACGTACCAGATTGTGGCCGCTCCTGCGGTGCCCAATCAGACCGGCAGGCGCTACTTCTGCTCCTTTGCCGATGGAGTACCGCGCGCGTCGACAACCGCGATCGCGAGTTGCGACTACACGATTCCTCCGCTGCAGTAGTTGCGGGCGGCCGGGGATTAGTCGATCCAAAACACAGCGCCACGTGAAATCGGCGGAAGCCGGTAGAGCGTAGCCTCACCTTTCTTCTCGCCTCTCAGTACTTGCTCTTCGCCGAGATAGGGCAGAAATTTCGCCTTGTCACCGGCACGCGCGTTGACCGTGACGCCGGTCTCGGGATCCTGGTTGGCATTTTCGCCGCCTCGCAGTCCTTTGAAATTCGCGAAGTAGACGTGCAGTTTGCCGTCCACACGGGCAATATGAGTCGCGACTGCGGACGAAGCTTCAACCGTGACCTCAGGATTTGCCGGCAGGGCCTCAAGAAACTGCGATTGACTGGAAGGAGACGCGGCAGGGAAATCGCGTTCCAGCAACTGCGTGTAAGCCTTGCCGGGACAATCCGCGAAACGAACGATGTTGGCCTGATTGGGCAACGTCGTGACGTCCGTTCCAGTAACGATCAACCTCTTGCCTCTCTTCACGAGATCGCGGAGCAGGTTGCGCTCGGAGTCGTCGAGCACGCGTACGTCGGGGAGAATCAGGGCTCCGCCACCAAATTGCGCAAGGGTACGCGGCGTGACGACCTGGTACGACAGATGTTTCTGCAGGAGCATGATCAGAATGCCCTGGTAGGAACGCAAGAACTCGGTCGAGCCATAGTTCCGAGTCGCGGGTGAAAAGTAAACGCCGATCGGATTCACGGGCAAGCGCGGACGGTAAAACGTCTGCTCGTGTTTTTCAATCCAGGCGAAGATCCGTTTGCGCGTGTCGAGATCGTTCGATCCGGACATCACGTGGCCCTTCGCGTCCCAGGGGTTGGCGCCGACCATGACTTGCGACATGAACAGATTTTCCATGGCGTCGCGGGGCACGATCTTCTTGTCGCCGTCCCAGGAGTAGTTGAGTATCCACGTCGCCTTGCCTTGGGCGAAAGCGCGGAACGAGGCCATTCCCACTTGATAGCGGAACCAATCGAGTGGCGTGCGGGACCCCGCCATGTGGTTGCCGCCGCCGAATTCGTACTCGTGTGCGATGGCGTCGTTGACCGCATAGAGGCTGTAGACATCGGATCCGACGCGAACCGCTTCTTCCTCGATACCCGGATAGATTTCGGGAATGGTCTTGATCTCCGGATTCACGGACTTCGCGGTTTTGTCGATTTCGCTCATGAAGTCCGTAAGAGTCTGAATGCGGAAATCCACCCACTTACGGAAGTTCGGATCGGAGAAGTCGCCGAGTTTCAAGTCGCGCTTCGCGTCGAGTCCGGTCTGCCGTTGGAAGGCTGCAACGGTGTAGTCATCGAAGCTGGCCCACGAATCTTCCCAGCCGTCGAAGTGAGTCATCCAGTACGGAATGTCGACGTAGATGCCGTCGATACCTGTCGCGGCGATTTGCCGGACGCGTTCCATATAGGTCTTGCGCCACTCAGCCGCGTAAGGGCTAATCCAGACATCCTCATCGCCCTTAGCGATCCAGAAGGCCGAGCCACCACCGAAGATTGCCGGCTCGCCCGTGATCTTCCGCTGCAGCCAGTCGGGATGATCCTTGGCAAGCGAATGCGGCGTCTGGTCGGCGTTCGCGGTGATGCATTCGAGTCCGGCAATGTAGACGAAGGCATGATTTCCGGCTTTGTGCGCCTGCTCGGCCACGGCGCGAATGGCAGCCAGCTTCTCGTCAGGTCGCAGGAAGGTCTCGTAGCGGCCGGGGATGTCGTTATCAACTTCGATGCCGAAGACGTGGCTTTCCTGTGCCTCGCGGACAATACCCGGCGCAGCATCTTTCGCATGCAGTCCCCAGGCAGCGATGCGAACGTAGTGCGTCCAGTTCTGGTCAGAAGGAATTGCAGCAATGAGGGCCAGGAAGATCACAACCAAACCCAAGAGAAGAAGACGTGAATAGCGCATCATGAATCCCTCACGATGGTGAGATAAGGAAGAACAGAGAACTCAGGGTGAGACGGACGCGACACCGCCGCTTTCACCCCGGTCGCTTTGGCTCGAGGCATGACCAGGGAGAGCCTGGGCCTTGTTGCTCAGACTCTCCCTACGAGCCGTTAGAATTCGAAGCGCGCTCCGAACTGCATTCGGCGGAAGTTGTTGGTTGTGGACGTGACGGTGCCCAAGGCGCCATCGCCCGACCCGACATCCGGGAAGGCAAAGCGCTGATGATTGAAGGCATTGAACACTTCCGCGCGTATCTGGAGAAGCTGTCCCTCGCGGATCTTGAATTCTTTCGACAGGGACATATCCAGATTGCGGATCCCGTCACCCCGCAAGTTGGAGAAATGCCGGGGCGCATTGCCGGGGATGTTGTCACCAGGGTCGCCGAAACAATCCTGATTCAGGACAGTTCCTCCCGATCTGGCTGCCTCCCGATAGCTCAGTCCGGTTGAAAGTTGCGAGCAGAGAAGGCTCGGCCGGGGATTGCCGTCGACCAGCAATCCGGCACTGTTGTAGATCGCCAGCGGCTGACCCGACTGCACCGTGGCAACCGTGTTGAACGACCAGCCGCCGACAATCGCATCGGCCACTCGGTTCATTCCACCTCCGATCCATCGGTCTCTGCCAACGGGGAGGTCGATGATGATCGCGGCCGTCAGACGGTGAGGCGTGTCGTTGGAACTGATCCCGTGTTCGGCCTTGAGATCGTCGAGCAGTTGAGGGTTGTCGAGGTACAGGTTGCCCAGCCACGCGTTGCGCCCGGAGGAAGAATCATCTGTGGACTTGGAGAAAGTGTAGTTGCCTTCGAAGCTGACGTAGTGGCTGGCGCGCTTCTGGAAGCGAATTTGCAGCGAATGGTACCAGGAGTTGGCGTTCAGAGTCGGCAGTCCCTCGAATCCGCCGTCAAACTGCGGGAAGGGTTCCAGCAAGAGAGCTTGCGGAATCGTGTCGTCAACATAGCGGGAGTCGGCGACGTCGGCCGGGTTAAAAATTGGAGTCGGCGGACACCACGAGCCGGTCAGCGCAGCACCGGTCGTGAAGAAGCACTGGAAAGGATTGGGCACCTGCGTGTTGAGATAGTCGGTGACGGCGGTATTGACGTCGGCAGGATCATGGTCGGGGTTCAAAGCCGCCACCAGCGCATTGCGGGTTGAGGAGGGGATGAAGTTGCGATTGCGAGTGGACATGCCTCCAGCGCCAGCCCACGGCAGGTGCGTGCTGCGATTCGCGGAGTAGTCCACAGCGACGACAATCTGCCCCGGTAACATGTGCTGAATGCCCAGGTTCCACATGTAAATCTCGGCGTTGCGCGCGGTCCCGGTATCCAAGTCGCTGGAGTTGCCGAAGCCCCACTGCGCCAGGCTTCCATAAGTGTTTCCTTGGGGGCCCGACAAGCCGCCTGGAAATGGGCTGTCGCAGCTGGGCTGTAACGATGAAGGCCCGAGGCAAGCGTATTGATGTTCGTAGTTGTCTTTACTGAAATACATGACGGCCGTCTTTGCGAATGGCGGGCCGGCATACTGATAGTTGGTGGCGATGTTCATGCCGTAGAAAACTCCAGCCCCGCCACGCAACACAGTGTTGGTCGCAAGCTGATAGGCAAATCCTAAGCGCGGAGCGAAATTGTTCCGGTCCACGGGGGAATTGCGACGGCCGGAGGTGGGGAACACCGTGGTTCCCTTGATATCGCCGATCTGCCCAAATTCGGGAAACATTCCGGAAGCGTCGCGATCTACTGGAATGCTGATTCCGGTGTCTCCCGTGAAGTCGCTGAAGGTCAGCCGGTTGTGTCTCTCGTTGTAAGGAGTGCTCCACTCGTAACGCAAGCCAAGACTCAAGGTGAGCTTGGACGTGACCTTCCAGTCATCGTGTATATAAAGTGCCGTTTCTTTGGACTTGTCTGCCACCGCCGGAACCAGATGGATCGAAGCTCCGTAGGCGTATCCGGTCAAAATTGTGGCGAAGGGATTTCCCTCGTTGTTGTCCCCCAAGCCATTATTCGGCTGTGAGGTGGTCACATCGCGAGAGAAGTTGAAGATGCCGGTTGGGTTGTCGGGTTGCCAGAAGTTATTGAGGAAGACGCGCTGCTCGCCGCCGAACTTGATGGAATGCCGTCCCTTGACCCACTGCAGGCCAGAAGAGTAACTGACCAGAGTGTGGGCGAAGTGGGTGTCCACGCAGCATTGCGTAAACAGCGAGAGGAACGGGTCATCAACGCCGATGGTTGGCATACGGGTGAGCCCGTTGGCCGCAAGGACCGACGAGAAGCCCACAGAGCCGAGGTCGGGATAGTTGTTGCTGATGCCGGGGGCATGGACACGGTCCACGCTGAGACGGCTGGTCAGAAGTGCGGTCGGAGCGATGGACCAGTTGTACTCCACACCACCGTTCTGGGCGTTCGTCATGTAAATCGCGCCGTCGCCCTGATCACTGCCGATGACGGTTGGCGCTACGAATTCGTCATGATGACGGCTGTAACGCGCGCCGAACTTGTGACTGGCAGTGAACTGATGATCCACCTTGACGTCAAATTGCCAACCCGGATCGGTACCAATAATGACCTGGCGCCAGTTGGGATCAGGAAAAGTCGCGTCGGGTATGTTGGCGTGCGGATACAAGTTCAGAATCGCCTGGCCGATCGGGTCGATCTTGTCCGGAGGAATCACGTCGTTGACCCCGTCGAAAGAGAATCTGTTCCGGGGATCGGTCGGGCATGGCGCGCCTCCCTGGTTCCCAGCGCACGGGTCGTAGATACCGTTGCTGTTTGCCGGGCTTTGCGAGAAATCTCCGGTACGCTCAAGGTCCGTGGGAACGACTCCTTCCAGGTTGATCGGGTCCTGCTGACGGACCTTTTCAAAATCGACAAGGAAGAAGGTCTTGTTCTTCTTGAGAGGACCACTGAGGGAAAAGCCATACTGATCGCGAACGTGGTCGGGCTTGTCGCCGGAATTAAAGTAGTCGCGAGCGTCAAATGTCGAGCGCTGACCGTACCACCAGCCGCTGCCATGAAATTTGTTGCCTCCCTGCTTGAGCACCATATTCACAATCGTGCCGCCGTTATTGCCGAACTCAGCAGAGAAGCTGTTGTTCTGGACCTTGAACTCCTGCACGATCTCGACCGAAGGCTGGTAGTAGACGTTGGAGTTGCCGCCTTCGCCCTGCTCCGGCGCACTGATGGGACTGCCATCGAGGGTGACCTGGGCGGTAGCGTTGCGCTGGCCGTTGGAAACGAAATTCGTGCCGCTGGGGTAGTTGTCGTTGATCCCTGAACCGGTTGTTTCCGTGACGCCACCTGCCAGATAAACGAGGCCAAACATACTGCGGCCGTAGAGCGGGATGTCGCGCACGTATTCGTTGGTGACGTCGGTGCCGAGCGCAGCGCTCTCCGTGTCGAGCAGGGGCGGAGCAGTGGTCACCTCGACGGTCTCGGTTACTTTTAGCGGGCTGAGCGAGAAGTCAAACGTGGTTTCCTGGCTGACAGCGAGGACCACGTTCTTCCTTTCGATCGCCCCGAAGCCCGGCGCCTCCACTTTCAGCGTGTAGGTGGCGGGGCGCAGGCCAGTCAGGATATAGAGGCCTTGCTGATTGCTGTGCGCGACGGAGGCGATGCCCGTGGCATCGTTGGTGATGGTAATGGTCGCGTTCTGGACCACGGCGCCCGTGGGGTCGGTGACGGTGCCACGGATCTGTGATGTGTAGCTCGCCTGACCGAAAAGGCAGCCGGCTACGCATAGCAAGAAGAAGATGGAGACGGAGATCTTGTGACACATCGACATAGGAGGACTCCTCGGGAACAGGGCTTTCGATGTGGCTTACGGATGCTTACGATTAGATACTTTTACTTATCTTTAGCAGCCGAGTCAAGGATTTTGAGGCGTCGGCAAGCGGATTCTTTCCGGGGCAAAAAACGGCTCCAGAGAGGCGCTGCGGCAATGTCTACATCGCGTTGAGCTCGCTGTACAGAGCTTTGCTCAGCGAAGCCTGGCGCACAGGGTCAAGCTTGGCGCCGTGGGCGGTGAGATAGAGGACGTCGATGGCCATCTGGCCTTCGGTCTCGATCAGGGCGATTTCGATGTTGCATCCGTGTTTCGAAATCTGCGAGCACATCTTGTAGAGGAGGCCAGGGCGGTCCTGGGTGATGACCTGCATCAGCGTGCTGTGGGCGGAACAGGTATCGTCAAAGTCGATTTGTGTCGTGATCTTGACCTTGGTGCTGTGTCCTTTTTCCGACCGCAGACGGTCTTGCAGCATTCGCGCTACATCTGCCTTGCCGGTGATCACGGCGGCGATGCTCTGCTTGAATCGTTCCCACTCCGGAATGTTCAGTTCGAGGGTGCGGAAGCGATCGGTGAAATAGAAGGTATCGACGACCGTTCCCGAGGCATTCGAGAATGCATTAGACTTGACGATATTCATGCCCCAGGCAGCCAGGGCGCCGGAAACGGTGGCGAACAGAAAAGGCCGGTCGGCAGTGAGCAGGGTGAGTTCGTACCAGTGGCGCACCTGTTTGAGGCTGAGCTGAACCGGCTCCTTGCCGAGCTGCACCGCCATTTCGGCGTGGGCCAACACCTCACTCACGGTGTGAGTGCGCAAGTAACGCTGCGGCAAGCCTTCGAGAAAGCTGTTGATCTTCTTTCCGGCCACGGGCGCAAGCGAATGCAGGTGTGAGAGCGCGGCGTTGCTGTCATCGGTGTGCACACGCTGGTCGGCGCTGCGATTGAGATAGTTGGCGGCGGAAATATAGAGCTGCCAGAGGTTCTCGGCCTTCCACGGCGTCAGGGCCTCGGGATTGACGGCCTTGATATCGGCGTAGGTCATCAGGCAGAGCATCTTCAGGCGCTCTGGGACACCCACCTTGTCGGCGAATGCTTTCACATTGACAGGATCGAAAATGTCGCGGCGCATGGCTGCCGACATTTCCAGGTGGCTGGCCACCAGATAAAGAAGCGTCTCGCGATCCGCCGGATCCAGATCGAGCCGTTCCGCGGAGCTTCCCGTGAGCTGCAGACCAGCTTCGACGTGACTATCGCCCGGTACGGCCTTGCCGGAATCGTGGAGCAGTAGCGACAGATAAAGCAGTTCAGGCTGTTCGAGTTCCTTCAGCAATCCGGCGAAGCGGCGGTCCACTTCGGACTTCGATTCCTTCAGCTTGTGCAAGTGCTCGATCGCGAGGAAAGAGTGCTCATCGACCGTGTAGCGGTGATAGAAATCGCGGACGACCAGCGCTTCAATCCCGCGCAACTCAGGAAGGAGCACGGGCAGCAGCCGGAGGGCGTTCATGGCGCGCAGGGCGTCGGCGGCATGCGGCTGCACGAGCGTTTCCTGCAAGTAAAGCCACAATTCGGCGCCGCGCGGCGGAGTCGCAGCGAGGGAGGGCAGAACCTGCTCGATCTTGTATTCGGTAGTCGTGCTGAGTTTGACGCCGTGCTCGGCCACGAAATGGAACAGGCGCAGCAGCATTTCGGGATCCTGCAGCGAGTTCGGCTGCTGCAAGAACACCAATCCATCGACGACCGAGAAATCCGGTGAGGAGACACGCGAGCGCCAGCTCTGGAACTGCCGCGAGAGCGACGACCAGGCCGCGGGAATTTCCTCCAGCAGCTGCACGCCTACCCGGTGAACGGCACGCGCATGACCGAAGTAGATACGCATCCAGTCGGCTGCCGTCGCAACCTCGAAATCAGCGGCGCCGATCTTCCTCGTCGCGGCCTCGTCCTGCGCCTCCCAGGTCAGCGTGTTGTCGTGACGACCGTGACGAAAATGCAGAAAGCACCGCACCGACATCTGGAATTGCAATGCATCGTCGAAGGCGCGGCGTGACGAGGCGGGAAGAAGCGTCGTTGGGTCAGGCCACATCTTCAACTTCTCGATGGCGGAGATGAGCGCCAGCCAGGTCGAGACGTTGTGGTCCCGCAAACCGCCCGGGCCGTCCTTTACGTTCGGCTCGAGGTGGAACACTGTATTGCCGAATTTCGCGTGGCGGGCGCGGGTGATGTCGCCCAGGTTCTGCACCAATTTCTGGCACTCACGAGATACCAGCCGCGGAATGGTCTTCTCCCGCAGTTTGGAAAACAGCTCACGATCTCCAGCCAGGTAGCGGCAATCCAGCAGCGAGATCGCAAACTCGACGTTGTTGGGGTCGAACTTCTCGCATTCTGCCAGGGTGCGAGTCATGGGGCTGAGTTTCAGTCGCAAGTCCCAAAGTTCCTGGGAAAAGCGGCGTACTGCGTCCTTGAAGGCAGTTTCGCCTCCGCTATTGGTGTGCAGAAAGAGGAGGTCGATATCGGAGTGGGGAAAGAGCCAGCGGCGCCCAAAGCCACCGGTCGCTACCAATGCAAAATCCTTAGGGGCAGCGGCGTCGGCAGAAATGATGTCATTCCAGAGCCGCAGGAGAATGGACTCAACCAGAGCGGTTCGCCGGTCGAGGGCGGACCTGCCGTCACCAGACAGGGCGAATTCTTCCTGAATGGCTGCGGATTCCCTGGCGTACAGCTCTCGTAGATCGCTGCTGGCAATGGCCACGGTGTTCATTTCGATGACGCTCCCCCACTTGCGCGTCAGTTTCCATGCGTGAGAGGGAGGTCGATCTCCGCCGACTCCAAAGCCATATCGTGAGCGCGCTCGTTTACAGCGCGGCGTCGCCCCGCTCCCCATTGCGGATGCGAACCGCTTCGTCAATACGGGAGTAGAAGATTTTGCCGTCGCCGATCTTGCCGGTGCGTGCGGCATTGGTTATGGCATCTACCGCCTTCTCGACCATGTCGTCGGCGAGCACCATTTCGAGCTTGACCTTAGGGATCAGATCCACCGTGTATTCGCGTCCGCGGTAGAACTCGGTGTGACCCTTCTGACGGCCGTGGCCGCGGGCTTCAAACACAGTCATCCCTTCGACGCCGATTCCGTGCAAGGCGTCTTTCACCGCATCCAGCTTAGACACCTGAATTATCGCTTCGATCTTCGTCATAAGTTAGCCGCTCGTCGCTAGTTGTTGGTCGCTTGTAGTTCCGTTATATGAAGCTGGTTTGCCGTCAACTGGCGACGAGCAACCAGGAACCAGCGACTATGCCGGCGACTCCCAATAATAGCCTTCTTCTCCGTGTTGCGAGAGATCGAGACCTTGAATTTCGTGGTCTTCCGGAACCCGCAGGCCAATCACAGTATCGACAAGCTTGAGGATGACCAGCGTGCCTACCGACGCCAGCACCCAGGCAATCGCCACACCGACGAACTGGTTCAGGACCTGGTGAGCATTGCCTTCCAGCAATCCCGATGGCAGAGGATGGCCATCCGCGGCTTTGAAGATAGGATTAATGGCGCTCGAGGCGAAGATTCCGGTCAGCAACGCACCGAGCGTGCCGCCCGCGCCGTGCACGCCGAAGGCGTCGAGGGAATCGTCATAACCGAACAGCATTTTGACTTTCGCGACCATCAGGTAGCAAAACGCCCCCGCCAGCAGGCCGATGACGATGGCCGACATCGGGGAGACGAATCCTGCTGCCGGGGTAATGGCTACGAGCCCGGCGACGGCGCCTGAAATCGCTCCGAGGACACTGGGCTTGCCGTTGCGGAACCACTCCGCCACGCTCCAGCCGACCACCGCTGCCGCAGCTCCGAAATGGGTCGCGACGAATGCGCTGGTCGCCAGGCTTCCGGCCGCCAGCGCGCTCCCCGCATTGAAACCGAACCATCCCACCCAAAGCAGACACGCTCCGATGAAGCTCAGCACTACGCTATGCGGAGGCATCGGCTGTTTCGGATATCCGAGGCGCCGCCCCAAATAAAGCGCGCACACGAGCGCCGAAACACCGGACGTGACATGAACGACGGTGCCGCCGGCGAAGTCGAGAGTCGGGAATCGTCCGCCCAGCGCGGCATTCAGCAGCCCGCCTTTGCCCCAGACCATGTGTGCCATTGGCGCATAGACAATGAGGGACCACAGCACCAGGAACAGGCTCATGGCGCTGAACTTGATCCGCTCCGCAAAAGCGCCTGTGATGAGCGCGGGCGTGATGATGGCGAACATCAGCTGATAGACCATGAAGGTCTGGAGTGGAATGGTAGCGGCATAGTCGGAGTCGGGGGCAGCTCCGACGCCCCGCAAGAACACGTTTTGCAGTCCGCCGATGAAGGTGGTTCCTGGGCTGAAGGCGAGGCTGTAGGCAACCAGTCCCCAGAGGATGGTCACGACAGCCATCATGGCGAAGCTCTGCATCATTGTAGCCAGCACATTTTTCTTCCGCACAAGCCCGCCATAGAAGAGGGCGAGACCGGGGCCGGTCATCAACAGGACGAGGGCAGAACTCATCAGCATCCAGGCGTTGTCGCCGGAACTTTTGGCATCGGCAACCGCTTGTTCGAGTTTCGCGATGCGCTCGGCTTGAGGGTCACTGGTGGAAGCGGCTGCCGGTGCCGCCTGCGCAGCCGCCATACAAGGAAGTAAGCACAGCAGGAATGCGAAAGAGAGTGTCAGCAACTTTGCCATTGAGACCTGTCGGCTCCTTGTCCCCGCATGCGGGTGCACGATTAAAGTACCTGTCCGTGCATCTTTTCGGAAGAGAGAAGAATTTATTTCAGGGATTAGAAATGCTTATGTGAAAGCCTGCGCGCTCCGCGGCAAGACATCGCGAAACGGAATGACCGCCGCACATTTGCGTGGCTGCGGAAATCTCAATTTGTCCTATCGAAATTCTGAATTGTACTTCTATGGTTCTCACGCGTTAACAATAAGATGCAACCCTTGCCGGATGAACAGGCTAGGAGATCCCTGCAGATGAACGCCCAACCTGCATTGGCCGAGCCGGAGTTGCCACGAACAGCATGGGATGGTCTTCCAATCGCCGCGGTCTGCCGCCCGCTCGGGGGCTGTACGATCCTGCGCACGAGCATGACGCCTGCGGTATGGGATTCGTTGCCAGCATCAGGGGCGAAAAGAGTCACGAGATCATCGAGCAGGGCATTCAGGTTCTCATTCGCCTGACCCATCGCGGTGCCTGCGGCTGCGATCCCGAAACCGGCGATGGCGCCGGCATCCTGATTCAGATTCCGCACAAGTTCTTCGCGCGCGAGTGCGCCCAGTTGGGCTTCACTCTGCCCGAGCCGGGCGCGTACGGCGTGGGCATGACGTTTCTACCGGTCGAGAAGCACCCGCGCCTGCAGTGCGAAGGCATTCTGGAGCGCATCGCGCGTGAGGAGGATCTGAGCGTCCTGGGGTGGCGCGATACGCCCGTGGATGGATCGGCGGTCGGGCGCATGGCTCGCGTCTCGCAGCCATACATTCAGCAAGTCTTCATCGCGTGTCCCGCAGGACTGGACGAAGACGCCTTCGAGCGCAAACTGTATGTCGTTCGCAAGCGGGTTGAGGCGGAAGTCGAAGCCTCGGAGATCGAGGAGAAAGGGATGTTCTACATCCCGTCGCTTTCGGCGCGGACGATCGTCTACAAAGGCCTGCTGCTGGCGCCACAGATTGCGAATTTCTACGGCGAGTTGTCCGATCCCGACGTGACGAGTGCGCTATGCCTCGTCCACCAGCGCTTTTCGACGAATACGTTCCCGAGCTGGCAACTCGCGCACCCATATCGCTACATTGCTCACAACGGCGAGATCAACACGCTGCGCGGCAACGTCAACTGGATGTACGCGCGCCAGTCGATTCTGAAGTCGCCACTTTTCGGCGAGGACCTGCAGAAGCTCTATCCAATCATCACGCCGGGCGGCAGTGATTCGGCGAGCTTCGACAATGCGGTCGAGCTGCTGTTTCAGACGGGGCGTTCGATACCGCACGTAATGGCCATGCTGATTCCCGAGGCGTGGGCTGGGAATCCGCACATGAAGCCGGAGAAGCGCGCGTTCTACGAGTACCACGCATCGCTGATGGAACCGTGGGATGGGCCGGCGGCGATTGCCTTCACCGATGGCCGCGTCATTGGCGCAACGCTCGACCGCAACGGCTTACGGCCGGGCCGCTACATGGTCACACACGACGGCCTTGTGGTGCTCGCTTCCGAAACGGGCGTACTCGATATTCCGCCGGAGCGGATTAAAACCAAGGGGCGCCTTCAGCCGGGCAAAATGTTCCTCGTTGATACCGTTGAAGGCTGGATTATCTCCGACAAGGAAATCAAGAAGAACCTAGCCGGACGCCAGCCTTACGCCGAGTGGCTGAAAGAAAACCAGATCACGCTCGATCAACTGCCCGAGCCGTCGCGCGTTCACGCCTCCGACCACAACACGATCCTGAGCCGGCAGCGCGCGTTCGGCTATACCGACGAAGACCTGCGCATGATCCTCGAGCCGATGGCAGTGAACGGCGAGGAACCGGTAGGTTCGATGGGGACGGACACTCCACTTGCTTGTCTTTCGGACCGTCCGCAGCCGCTGTTCAATTATTTCCGGCAGCTGTTCGCGCAGGTGACGAACCCGCCGATCGATCCCATCCGCGAAGAGATGGTGATGTCGCTCGTCAGCTACATCGGGACGGAGCGAAACATCCTCGACGAAACGCCGGAGAACTGCCACACGCTGAAGCTGCCGCATCCGATCCTGACGAATCGCGACCTCGAGAAATTACGGCGCGTGTCGAAAGGGGATCTGCTGGCGACGACTTTGCCCGCGCTGTTCCGCGCCGAAGACGGTGAGGCGGGCTTGCGCAGCGCTCTTGATGAACTCTGTCGGCGCGCGTCACTGGCGGTGAAATCCGGTTACACCCTGTTGATCCTGTCGGACCGGGGCGTGGACAAGAACTACGCCCCCATCCCCAGTCTGCTGGCGCTGGCGGCGGTGCACAATCTGCTGGTTCGCGAAGAAACGCGGACCCAGGTGGCATTGATCATCGAATCGGGCGAACCGCGCGAGGTGATGCACTTTGCGCTGCTGATCGGCTATGGTGCCAGCTCGATCAATCCATATCTTGCGTTCGAAACGCTCGAAGATATGGTCTGGCGAGGGTTGTTGCCCGACGAGATCGACGCCGAAAAAGCGCAGAAGAATTTCATCAAAGCGATCAACAAGGCGCTGCTCAAAACGTTCTCGAAAATGGGCATCTCGACGCTGCAGAGTTACCGGGGCGCTCAGGTCTTCGAAGCAATCGGACTGAACCAAGACCTGGTGGCAGCGTACTTTGCCGGAACCACATCGCGGCTGGAAGGTATCGGCCTCGATGTGCTCGCCCGTGAAGGGCAGATGAAGCATGAGCATGCCTTCAGGCCGGTCGGCGGATCGGAGACGGAGCTGGCAATTGGCGGCAGCTATCATTTCCGTGTCAATGGCGAATATCACCTGCTGAATCCGCTGACCATCAGCAAGCTGCAGCAAGCGGTGCGACAGTCGAGCTTCAAGACATTTCAGGAATACAGCGACCTCATCGACGACCAGAGCCGCAACCTGGCGACGTTACGCAGCCTGATGCAGATCAAGAAGGCCGAGAGCCCAGTTCCGATCGAAGAAGTCGAACCGGCGAAAGACATCGTCAAGCGCTTTACGACCGGCGCCATGTCATTCGGTTCGATCAGCAAGGAAGCTCACGAGACTCTGGCCATCGCCATGAACCGTATTGGAGGAAAGTCGAACACAGGCGAGGGTGGGGAAGACGAAGAGCGCTTCAAGCCGGACCCAAACGGCGACCTGCGGCGGAGCGCGGTGAAGCAGGTAGCGTCGGCACGGTTTGGCGTGACCACGAACTATCTTGTCAACGCGGACGAACTGCAGATCAAGATGGCGCAGGGCGCAAAGCCCGGCGAAGGTGGTCAGCTTCCCGGGCACAAGGTCGACGAAGTCATTGCGCGCCTGCGGCATTCCACGCCCGGCGTGGGACTGATCTCGCCGCCTCCGCATCACGATATTTACTCCATCGAAGACCTGGCGCAGCTGATCTTCGACCTGAAGAACGCGAACCCACAGGCTCGAATCGCGGTGAAGCTGGTTGCGGAAGTGGGCGTGGGTACGGTTGCGGCGGGTGTTTCCAAAGCGCATGCCGACGTCGTGCTCATCAGCGGTGACAGCGGCGGTACGGGGGCTTCGCCGCTGAGCTCGATCAAGCATGCGGGCATTCCATGGGAACTGGGCCTAGCGGAAACGCAGCAGGTGCTGCTGTTGAACGATCTGCGCAGCCGCATCCGTGTGCAGACCGATGGCAAGCTGCAGACCGGCCGCGATGTGGTGATCGCTGCGCTGCTCGGCGCCGAGGAGTTCGGCTTTGCCACGACGCCGCTGATCGCGATGGGCTGCATCATGATGCGCAAATGCCACCTGAATACATGTTCCGTGGGTATCGCAACGCAAGATCCGGAACTACGCAAGCACTTCCAGGGGCAGCCCGAGCACGTCATCAATTTCTTTTTCTTCATCGCCGAGCAGGTTCGCCAGTACATGGCGCAGATGGGCTTCCGCAAAGTCGACGAGATGGTTGGCCGGGTTGACATGCTCGATGTGCGTCCGGCGGTCGATCACTGGAAGGCGCGAGGCGTCGACCTGTCGGCGATTCTCTACAATCCTGCGTTGCCGGCGCGCGTCGCGCGGCATTGCGTGCAGAAGCAGGATCACGGGCTTGACGCGGCTCTTGATCACCAACTGATCAAGCAGGCGCAGCCGGCGATCGAGAACGGCATACCTGTCGAAATGAGTTTCCCCGTGCGCAACGTGCGTCGCGCCGTGGGCACCATGCTGAGCGGAGAAATTGCGCGCCGCTACGGGGCCGATGGACTGCCCGACGACACGATTCGCATTCACCTGTCCGGTTCGGCCGGCCAGAGCTTTGGCGCATTCCTGGCGCGCGGCATCACGCTCACGCTGGAAGGCGACGCCAACGACTACACAGGCAAGGGGCTTTCGGGCGGAAGGCTAGCGGTGTATCCGCCGCGCAG